>Ga0315336_1000127_pt1 | contig 329500 bp, 337 predicted proteins | sample ASW5metaG_FD_204512 | JGI IMG/M metagenome (GOLD analysis project Ga0315336, IMG submission 204512) | Ammonia-oxidizing marine archaeal communities from Monterey Bay, California, United States - ASW #5 | ecosystem: Environmental > Aquatic > Marine > Intertidal zone | place: USA: California...
GCACCCCCCGCCGCCACCCCCCACCCCCCCCCCCCGCCCCCCCCCCCCCCCGCCCCCCCCCGCCCCGCGCGCCGCTGGTTCCGCAGTGGGCTCTACTTCTGCTGCTCCGCCGCACGCCGATAAGACGAGGGCGAAAATCAGGCCTAGAAGCAGGAGCGGATGTAAATTACGTTTCTTCATCTCATTCTCCTCATAGGTTGAATGTTAGGTTTAGATTATTGTAACTGTTGTTTTTCTTTACTCGATCCCACCACCTCCCAATTTTATTTCTTTCGAGACAAGCAGTACTTGTTTTGTGTGTTGATTAGCCTTTGAGGCCACTTCTGGCGATACTTTCTGTAAATTGTCTTTGTGTGAAGAAGTACATCACCAAGATGGGAATGATGGTGATAAAAGAGCCAGCCATAATCAGGTTTAGATTGCTGCCACCATCGTCAATAAAATTGAGTAAGCCCACGGCAATTGGTAACCAGTCCAATGAATTGGTGACCAGTAGGGGCCAAGCGAGAGCATTCCAAGTTCCAATAAATGAAAGCACCACAATTACGAGGATGGGTGGTTTAGATAGGGGTAAAACGATTTGAAGCAGAATACGGATGTGGCCGGCACCATCTATTTTGGCGGCATCGAAAAGCTCATCCGGGATTTGGGCAAAAAATTGGCGTAATAAGAATACTGAAAAGACGCTGCCCATAAAGGGAATGGTCAGGGCAGGCCAACTATCAATCCAGGGAATGGGGCCAACACGCCCGAACCAGGTTACGGTCAGCAAATTGGGGATCATGGTGACCATGCCCGGGATCATCATTGAGCTCAGCAATACTGCGAAAATAACATCGCGCCCCGGAAACTTTAATTTGGCAAAAGCATAAGCAGCCATAATGCTGAATACGAGTTCGCCACCTAAGGTCATTACCGTAATGACTACGCTATTGAGCATATAGCGTGAAAAATTGGCCTCGGACCAGGCGATCGAGTAGTTTTCTAAATGGATTTCTGAAGGGATTACGGAGGCACCCAGCGATTCGCCTAATGACATGAGTGATTTCATGATCATCCAGAAGAAGGGTACTAGTGAGATGAATGCGCCGACTGCAAGGACTGAATAGCTGAAGACCTTCCAGCCCGTGCCGTGGGAAAACATGCGGCGCTTATCCTGCTTTTCAATCAGATCGACGGTGCTCATCGCGCGTGCTTATCCATAAAATACTCGGGAGCCTTGGATGCGGTTATTAACAAAGGTCAGGAAGAGGATAATGCCAAATAATATGAAGGCTAAAGCTGAAGCATAGCCATAGCGTGTCTTGGTGAAGAACTCCTCAAAGATGACAATGCTGATGGTATCCATCGTGCCTAAGGCAGAACCGACAGTGCTGCGCATAACCCAAATTGTGTTAAAGGCTTTGAAAGTACCCATAACTGCAATTAGAGAGAGGAAATATGTGGTCGGCGAGAGCAGCGGGAAGGTGATGTGGCGGAAGATGCCCCATTTGGATGCGCCATCTATTTCGGCGGCTTCTGTTAATTCAGTGGGAATATTGGCGAGCCCAGCTAAATATATAACTACGTTGTAGCCCACGAAGGTCCAAACTGAAAGCAAGATGATGACAACTAAGGCTTGGCTGGGACCACTCATCCAATCGGCGAGCAGCAGGCCAAAATCTTCTGGCAACCAGCTGGGGACTAGTGATTCCGGATAATCAGTTAGACCTAGCGTACTGGCTATTTTTGAAAACATGCCTTCTGGTTCACGCAACCAACGCTGAGCATCGACCCCAAACCAGCTGAGTACCGAGTTGGCGGCGGAAGCATCTCGATCAGAGAACATTGTGCGGAACACCGTGGCGCTGGCGACAGCGGGGGTTACATAGGGCAGGAAGAAGATCACGCGGAAAATTCCCGAGCCGCGAAAGCCTTGGAAAAGCAGCACAGACAGGAATAAGGCAATGGTTAACTGGAAGGGAACGGTTCCCACGGAAAAGAAAACAGTGACCTTGAGCCCATCCCAGAGATCCTTATCTCCAGAGGCGACAATGGTGGGAACTTCGACAATTAGCATCACAGCGCCAACCATTAAGGCAATGGCTGCAAAAATTCGCAAGGCAAAGTGCAGGTTGCCATCCTGATGTTCCGCACTGCGCCACAGTCTCCAGGCGATTAGCAATAGGATGACGCCCGACGTAACCATGATCAGTTGTGGCCAAAGACCGGGGTCTTCTCCGCTAATGAGGGCCTCGGCATACACGGCACCAATTGCGTTGAAGGTGTTTTGCATCAATCCGATGCCCAAACCCAGAGTCAGCCACATACCAGTAAAGCGCACTTGCCAATCCCAATTGTCATCGTGACGCAAGAAGTAGAAGGCCAAGATAAATGCAATTAAGGAAGCAAGGGCAAGCACGATAAAAGACTGCCAATGGGGAACGACACTTTCAGCGTAGAAGGCTTCATTGAGCAAGCGCGTAAAGAGTTCGCGTGTACGTTCCAGGCCGCGCATTTTGGTGGCAATATTCAAAAACTCTGGCATCTGGAAAAACAGATAGCGAACAAAAGCGCCAATCGTGGCAGCATATATCGCGCCGGGAATGGCTAGCAGCCAGTGGACGCGCAACTTCTTACTGATTCCCCGCCAAGCGCGCCGCAGCAGAACATAGGCGGCGAAGAGGCTGCCCACACCGAGCGCAAAGAGACCAATATAGGCGAATGCGTCTAAGGCAGCACTATAGTTAATCAGTCCGCGAAAGTCACTTTGAATTATGCGCCATTTATGCAGGCTGACATACAGAGCAAAGAAAACTGGGAAAATGCCAAAGATGAAAATTAATATGATCGCTGGAGCGATCATGGTGTAGGCAGTTAGATATTCGCGCAGGTCGCGACCACGCTTGCTATGTAGAAATTTAGTTATGCGGCTTTCTTGTTTAAGCGACTCTTGCATAGAGGCCTCGATTATAAGACCATTTGGCTGCTCATCAATCTTAAATAATCGGCGGGAAGATTAGAGTTTATTTGGCAGAAGAATATTTACTCGCCGCCCACTTGAATATCCTCAAAGTGTGAGCGAAAGAAAAGAAAGGCCAGACCACTTATTACGAGCACAATGCCAGCCACTACCCAGAGCCCGTAAGCTGGGGTGCGTTCCATGATGAGTCCGCCCGCTGCGGGGCCAATGATGCTGGGCAGGGTATAGGCAAAGGTGGTCACGGCCATATAGCGGCCTCGATATTCTTCAACAGCTAACTGCGCAATAAGGGCTTGGCGAGTGGGGAAGAAGATCATTTCGCCAAGCGTGACAATGGCGCCCGCCAAAAGGAACATAGAGAACGCGCCCACAAAGCCATATAAAGTAAAGCCAATGGCAAATATAAAGACACTGGCAGCCATAACCGGCATGACAGAAAAAGGCTTGAGACGGCGCATGATGGGCAATTGGAAGAAAATAACAATGATGCCCGCCATACTCATCATGCCACCGTAGAAATAGGGTGGCATTTGATGCACATCGCGCATGAAGACGGGAAGGGCAAAATACCATTGCTGGTAGACCATGCTGACCAAGGTGCCCAGGCCCAGAATAATGAGCAAGCGGCGATCTTTAAGTACTGTTAAGTAGCCGCGCATAACCCGAGAGAAGGATTGTTGGCTGGTTTTGCTGACGGAGCTTTCGGGAATAGATTCGGGCAGGAAGCGCCATACAAATAACGCCGCAAGAATGCTGGTCAGCGCATCTATGCTAAAAAGTAACGCGTAGGAAACTCCCGCAAGGATGCCGCCAATAGCAGGACCGACAGCAAAGGCGACATTAGCCACAACACGCATGATGCCATAGCCTTCACTATATTGATTCTTGGGGAGAATATCAGCAATCATGGCTAAGCGCGCTGGACCGCCACTGCTGGAAAAGAGACCCGCGATAGCGGCGACAACTAGAGCCCAAGCCAACTCGTCGATCAGAGCAAAGCCAAGGCTGGTGATGGCGCTAAAGACCAACCCGACGATGATCATGAAACGGCGGCCATATCTATCGGAAACCGCACCTCCCAGAGTTTGGCCAAACATGCCGGCAATTGACCAAATAGCGAAGATGCCTGCTACTTGCACCAGGCTAATCTCGAATTTTTCGGTCAGGAATAGCGAGAAAAAGGGCATGATCAGAAATCCGCCCGTTAAATCTATAAAGGAGGCTGTGATCAGCAGCCAAAAAGGACGAGGGAATTCCAGGTAGGTACGACGAAGCGAAGAAAGCATGGCTAGAGGGCTAAGTGTAACCAAGGAATTGCATGATCAGCCGTAATCACAGCAGCTTGCCCACCCTAACCGGCAGTAATTGCCTTCTATGCGGATGTAATATGCACCGATGCCGCAACGACTATTTAATGTATGCTTATAGACAGATTATTAGCTTGCCAATCGCCAAACTAATTCTGGATAAGAAACTATGGAACACCAAATTGAAATTATTCGAGTGGATGAATGCCCTTCCTGGGAGCATGCCCTGAAGAATTTAGAGCGTGTATTAACACAACTCGATATAGAAGCTCCCGTAGCCGTTAAATTAATTCAGTCTCAGCAAGAAGCGCTGGACTACGAGTTTTCGGGTTCTCCAATGATTCGCTTTGATGGCCGGGATTTATTTCCAGTTTCCGAAGGCAAGCCAGCATTGCATTGCCGTGTATTTCTGGTGGAGGGTAAATTTGCGGGTTGGCCTACGGAGAAAATGATTGAGGATGCAATTAATCAAATATAGAATCAAACGAGCAAATGATTTCAGAAATAGTTGAAGAAAAAATAATGTGGGAATAAAAGGATTTCTAGATGACAAATGAACTGCTATTTCTTCCAAAGGATCGCAAGCTCTTGGCCCCCCGATTGCTGGGACGTGTGGGTCGCCTGATTTTCGGACTGTGGTCCTTGTATTTCATTAGGGAAGCGCTAACTTATTGGGAGTTTTTCGTCGAATCTCCGCAGGTGCTTGATCAAGTTGGCTATCTAATGGGTGTGGCGCTAGCATTTTGGCTAATGCCAGATGTGATTAATATTGGCATTAATCGACGCTGGAAACGGCGCTCTCAAATTGTTTGGCTGATTGTTGCGCTGCTTGCCATCGTTGCTAATCTGATTTTCACTGGCGATTGGTGGGGTCCACTTTTGGGTTGGACCATCTGGCTAATGGCCGTTTTTGTTCATCTCTATCTAGGGGCGTCGCACGTATTGTCGGCGATTATTGGAACTCCGGGCTGCGAAATGCGTTCGTTGCCCCATTTGCGGGCGATTCTCGGGGGATCAAAGGTTGAGATGGTGGTTTGCCCGGGCCATTGGACTGCTTTTGATAGCTGGGAAGCCTCGCTTTCAAATGAAGCTTAGTATTTCTAAGCCAGATTATTTTTTATCTACGAAGAGGGGCAAATGTCCCAATGAAATGATGTGGGCCCATTCGGCTTGATCGCCCTCCGTAAAGATAGCGGCTTCAACCGCGATTTCGGCTTGGGCAATCTCCATAACGGCTTTCATGGCGCGTTGGGTGGAGCCGGTGCTGATGACATCGTCCAATAGGGCAACGCGTTTACCGCTAACCAGGGAATGGTCCTTCTCATCCAAGTAGAGAGTTTGGGCTTCACCAGTGGTGATTGAAACGGTTTCCGCTTCTATAGCGGTGCCCATGTAGGGCTTATAGGTCTTGCGCAGCACCACATAAGGTTTGTTCACTTGTTCTGCCAGCATATGAATAAGCGGAATACTTTTGGCTTCGGCCGTGACTAAAACGTCATAATTCTTATCGCTGAGTTTGGCGGCTAAGCCCTGGACGCAAGCTGCCACGAATTCGACATCCCCCAGAATATTGAGTAAAGCAATGCGTACGCCGGGGGCGACTTGAACTAGCGGTAGTTCGCGTTGGACGCCTTCAATTTCAATGCGATGTGTTTCAGCCATATTGCCTCTCGATTTGATGGACCTTCATTATAAACTCAGCGGCTAAATGAAAAGGTATGATTCTCCTTATGAAAGAAATTACCTCGCGCCAAATACTTTATTTTGTTGCCCTGGCATTACTCATGGGTCTGGCGGCCTGTGCTCCCTCAACCAATACGAATCAGGCACCTGTTGAAACTGTCGAATTGCCCCCCACCGAGGGCAGCCTGGATTGGATTGACATTTACTTTAGTGAGCCGGAGGCAGCCAATGCAGACAGTTATCGGGGCGGGCCGGATGCAGAATTAGCAGCAGCGATTGATACTGCGCAACAGAGCGTGGATGTAGCCATTCATGATCTCAATTTATGGAGCATTCGAGATGCTTTGCTGGATGCCGAGCGGCGCGGGGTGCGAGTGCGCATCGTGGTTGAAAGCAGCAATATGGATCGCGGCGAATTGCAGGAATTGGCCGACGAGATCGGCCTGGTAGAGGATTTCGGCGAGGGGCGCATGCATAATAAATTTGTGGTGATTGATGGGCAGGAAGTGTGGACTGGTTCAATGAATTTCACCACCACAGGCGCTTATCGCAATCGCAACCATCTGCTGCGTATCGAATCGGAAGCATTGGCCATTGTCTATCTGGCTGAATTTGAAGAGATGTACAGCGACCAGGAGTTTGGCGCGCAATCGCCAGCCGGACCAGGCTTTCTGACCACTGTGCTGGGGCATTCATTGGAGGTTTATTTTTCACCGGATGATGGCACCCTTGAGCGTCTGGTGGAATTGGTGAATGGAGCTCAAGATGAGCTACTTTTCATGACCTTCTCGTTTACAGCGGATGAATTGGCAGAGGCGATCTTGGAGGCTGAAGCGCGCGGTGTGATGGTGAGAGGAGTCTTTGAGGGTAGCCAGGTGGCCAGCAACACGGGCGGCGAATGGGGCTATTTAGATAGCCAAAATTTGAATATTCGCCAGGACGGCCAAAGGGGCGAGATGCATCATAAGGTGCTGATTATTGACGGCCAGATCGTGGTGGCCGGATCCTATAACTTCAGCCGCAGTGCTGAAGAACGCAACGATGAAAACACCTTGGTAATCGCCAGCCATGCTGTCGCGGAATTATTTGTGGCGGAATTTGAAGAAATTTGGGAGCTAGCGGAATGAGTCTGTCTGAGCTGCAAAAATTGGTGCGCGATTTTTCTCAAGCAAAACTCAAACCCACGCCGGCACACGCTTGGCTGTTGGACCTGGAATCTGAGGTCGGCGAGTTAGCTAAGGAGTGGCTCAAGGGCAGCCAGTATGGGCGCGCTGAACTGGAACTTGGGGAGGCTTGGGCTGAGGAAATGGGCGATATACTTTTTGCCCTATTGGCGCTGGCGGAGGAAACCGGAGTTGATTTGGAGGCTTCCTTGCGCAGGGTGCTGAAGAAATATGCGCAGCGTATTGCTGAACATGGACATAGCGGATCGGATCCACAAGATGACTTTTAGTTATTAATATGCAATCTTTCCTTATCATCCTGAGCGCATTTGGACTTTACAGCGTTGTGCATTCGATACTGGCCTCACTGCGCTTCAAAGCCTGGCTGCAGACATTGACCGGTCCGGATTGGATGCAGCGTTGGTACCGCTTGGTTTTCAATGTGATCGGGACGATTACCTTGTTGCCCATTTTCTATCTATTGACTGTATTGCCTAATCGCCAGCTCTATATTGTGCCCATGCCCTGGGCATTGATCAATTATGGTTTGCAAGGCTTTGGGCTGTGGGTGCTCGTGGATAGCGTGCGCCAGACTGGCGCGCTGGCATTCTTGGGCATTCGTCAATTGGCTGAAGGGCAGGGCGAGCAGGGCTTCACGCAGTCCGGCTATTATGGACGGGTGCGCCACCCTTTATATAGCGGCGCGATGTTATTTCTTTGGGCTTCCCCGCAAATGAGCTGGCTCTCCTTGGCTTTCTATCTCGCCATGAGCCTCTATTTTTGGATCGGGGCCATCTTTGAAGAGCGCAAGCTGTTGAGAATCTTTGGCGCAGACTATGCTGTCTATCAGGCCGAAATCCCTCGTTTCATCCCAAAATTTAGCAAATAAGCGTATTTCCTAGCCTAACCAGCACAATATTTGGTTGACTTGGCCTTGATACGCGTATATAATAGAACAAATGTACTAAGCCCAAACGATAACGGAGCCGAGATGGATATTGGAATGTTGTGGATTGATGATGGACGGGGGAGAAGCCTGGATAGCCGTGTGCGCGAAGCCGCCGCTAGTTATCTGGAGCAATATGGTGTAGCACCCAGCATCTGTATGGTGCACGAATCAGAATTGCAGGAGGGATTAGAGAATATAGGCAAGATTCGGCTGGAAAGTAGTAAGCGCTTGCTACCTAAGTATTTTTGGATTGGTCGTGAAATGGAGTTTGCTGCCAATTAAGCGCTAACTGCGCTGACGACCAGATCCATTGCCAAATCAGGCTGGATTTTGCCGATCTTAATTTGCTGATCGTATTCAGCTAGCTTGTGATAGATCGCGCGTAATAATTCGGGTTCGAATTGGCGTGATTGTGCGGCCAGTTTCTGGGCGCGATAGGGATGAATGCCTAGCGCTTTTGCAATTTGTTCCTTGCCTCCGCCCGCGTCTACAATTTCTCTAGCTTGCAGTAGTAGCCGAAATTGCCCCACGAGGTTAAAGAAGAGACCCAGACTATCGCGCTCTGTTTGCAATTTACGTAAGAGCGTGAGGGCACGCGGCCCGGGGCCAGCAGCTAATGCATCCAACAAACCGAAATAGTCTCCATGCTCACCAATCTCCAGGGCGCATTGCTGCACATCTTGTTCTGTGATCGCACGCGCGTAATTGACGAAAGCCAGCAGTTTTTCGATTTCGTGAATGGCAGCTTGCGTGTCCGAGCCCAACAATTCTGCTAGAGCTGCTGCAGCCGGACCTTCTAGTTCGCCGCCCATTTGCTTGGCTTTATCCTGCAAATAAGGACCAATTGCGCGGCCTTCAGGCAGAGCGAAACGCTTGCTAAATGCCTGTTCTCCAATGTTTTCGAAAAACACTTTCAGCCAATGCGGCTTCTTTTTGCGTTTGTCATCTTCACCCAGCAAACTATTTTCAATTAATACCAAACCGGTGCTCTCTGGTATTTGTTCCAGCAGAGCGAATAGGCTTTCGCGATCTTCTTTCTTTGAGAATGCTTTGCTGGTCCCTTCTACGAAAACCAAGCGTTTTTCGGCCAAAAAGGGCATGGAAAAAGCAGCCGTGCGCATTTCTTCGAGCGAAAGGGGTGGGCCACTTAAACGTGAGAGATTCATGGCGGAGCTGGCTGCGTCCCCTAAGCGAGTTTGTAAACCCAAGAGGGCTTCATCAATCGCGGCAGAGTCATTGCCGTAGAAAAGATAGAGGCTGGGGCTCATGAGGAGCGCGTACTCACCCGATGGGCCATGATTTTGCCACGCGGCTTTTTCTCAATGGACAGGATTTCCAAATCGCCGGGGTCCCCCGTGGTGGTGATGCGTTGCTGGATACGGGTGCCCAGGGGGCGAGAAAAAATTAGCGCCAAGGTTGCAAAGAAAGCTGCAAAAGGTAATCGCGCCAAATTGCCGCGCGTGCTGCGCCCCGAACCACTCATGGCAAGTGCGCCAGCAGTTCCGGCGAGAACACCAGAGGTGACCAGGTTGGTGCCGCAATTGGGATGAATCGCCAGCTGGCGCTCCCCGGCACGTAGACGGCCGAGTGCTTCATCAACGGCCACGCGAATTTCTTCTTCGTTCAAATTGCCGAAGAGCCAGAAGCCGGCAGCATCCGAATGGCCCGCCAGCCGGCCGCCGCCTTTCTTGCGGCTAAGCATGTGTATGGTGGCATGCTCAAGCCCGTGATTGCGCCGAATACGGGCCATCACGGGCTGATCAACCAGGTTCTGAAATAAGCTGGGCAGCGGCATTGATTAACTGCTGCGCTTCTTAGGTGGAGATTTTTTCGCGGGTGTCTTTTTCGCGGGCTTCTTTTTAGCCGGCGTTTTCTTAGCGGGCGATTTCTTTGCGGGACTCTTCTTGGCCGGAGACTTTTTAGGAGTCTTGGGGGCTGCCTTGGCCGCAATGGTCTTAACCGGATTGCTGCGATCCAAGTAGGTAAGCGTCCATACGCTGCTTAGATAGCTGCGTAATATGCCAGCCAGAACAAGTGTTACTAGAAATGCGCCTAAGCCTCCAGCGATTAGCAGGCCCATATTATCGAAGCTACCCGGATTACCGAAGATCATGGCTCCAAAGCCAGCGGCGACAACGGCGAATACGGGAATGGCGACAATGAAGCCTAGAATGAAGCCCAGAATAATGACAATGAGGGCCATCAGGGCGACATCGCCGATATTTTCACGAAGTACTTGCCAACCACGCTTCATGGCATCCCAAATGTTTAGGTCTTCAAGGACCAAGGCGTTATTAGCGAATTCGGTAAATATGTTGTAGCCAAAAGCTAGGGGGATGATTAGGCAAAGCAATGGAATGATAATTATCAAACCAATGCCGAATGTTATTGCGCCGAAGATGCCTACCAGAATGAACCCAGATATGACTGCCAGGAAGACTGCCAGACCCAAAACTAAATTGAGACCCAAAGCTCTGGCATAGTGCGGCCTTGTATCGCGAAACAGCTGTCCAAAACTTAAATTCTGACCCGCCTCAGCTTGAGCGGCTCCTTTTATCAGAGCGACTCGGCCAAACGTTCGAATCAGGAAGCTAAGAATCGCTAAAACGCAGATGATGCTGAACATAACGAGGACGAATCCAAAAATTTCGCTCTCGCCCATGCGATTGAAAAAGCGGTCTACGTCAAAGAAAAAGCGCCGCATTTCGGGGGGAATGTTGCCCAGATCGCCGGATGAGGCATCAAACTGAAAATTTCCTCCTCCGCCGCCTCCGCCACCACTGCCAAACGCTGCAAAAATACCAAAGAGCCAGAGAATCTTATTGTTCCAAATGATTTCCCAAGCGCGCCGTAAAATATTGCCAATGTCCATGTTGCCTCAAAATTTTCTGTTTAGTTGATACGTTAGCGGATGCAAGCTTTTGCGCTTGAATCACATAATTATATACGCAGCCAAGGCTGCACAAGTTGCGACGAATACTGATGGATGAGCTTATCCTGAGCGCGATGGGCCCAGAAACGCGCTCGGGCTGGCTATGCTAGAATCAGCCGCAATAGAGGACAATTTGACACAAAAGCAAGCCCTAATTTTGGCATCCAATTCACCCCGCAGGCGCGAGCTACTCGGATTGGCCGAATGGCCCTTTGAGGTACGCCCTGCCGATGTGGATGAGAGCGTGTTAGCAGATGAAGACCCGAAAGATTATGTGCTGCGAGTGGCTGCGGAAAAAGCACGTGTAATTGGCGAGCAAGTCAGCGATGGTCTTGTGCTGGCAGCCGATACAACTGTGGTTTTGGATGGCCAAATTTTGGGAAAGCCGCACAATGCGGAACGAGCTAGAGAAATGCTGAGTGTTCTGCGAGGCCGCGAACACTGGGTCTATTCGGGATTGAGTATTTTGAACGCACGTACTGGAGAAACGAATTCAGATTTAGCTGCCAGCCGTGTGCCGATGCGAAATTATTCAGATGAAGAAATGGATAACTATATTGAAAGCGGTGATCCGCTAGACAAAGCCGGGGCTTATGGCATTCAGCATCGCGAATTCAGAGCTGTGGAGGGCATGCAGGAGTGTTTTGCCAATGTGATGGGATTTCCACTGTGCCATCTGACCCGCAATCTGCGTAAGTGGGGCATCTCGCTAGATGTGGATATGCCCGAGGCTTGCCAATCCCATTTAGATTATGACTGCCCCGTATTTGAAGAGGTCTTGAAATGGGAACACTAAAGCGCATCTTGATTCTTGTAACTGTGCTGAGCTTCATGCTTGTTGCGTGCCAGAGCGGCCAGGGAGATTCGGGTGATGGCACAGCCAGCAGCGAATTGCCCACTCCAGCAATTTCCACAGATAGCACTCCGAACGTAGAAATGGCGGCCAGCGCATACTTAGACGCTTGGGACGCCAGTGATTATGCGGCCATGTACGATCTGCTGACCACAATTAGCCAAGGCGCAATATCTTTTGAGGATTTCGAAGCGCGCTACGCGGATGTTGATCGCGAAGCCAATTTATTTAGGGTGGAACATAGTTTGTTGCAATCGCTAACTAATCCGGCTAGTGCCCAAGTGGCTTATCGACTGGTGCTGCATTCGGCAGTCATTGGCCCGATTACGCGCGAAACACAAATGAGCCTGAGTCTAGAAAATGACGAATGGCGGATTGCTTGGGCAGATGAACTTATATTGCCCGAATTAGCTGGCGGCAATACATTGAGCATGGAACGCTTTGATCCAGCGCGGGGCAATATCTATGACAATGCGGGCAGCCCGATAGCCGTCAATACGACTGCCTACGCGATTGGGGTAATTCCCAGCGCGGTGTTGGATGAGGAAGCTGGCTTGCTGATTTCCTCACTTTCCAATCTAACTGGCGTTCCTATCAACAACTTAAATGAAGCCATCTTCCCGGAGGAAGGGGAAGCTCCTTTTTACATATCGGTAGGCGAAGTACCTGCTGATGTATTTGAACCACGTATTGATAATTATTCGGGTTTTTCAGGCATCCGCTACGAAGCTTATGACACCCGACTCTACTATTCCAGCGGGATAGCACCACAATCCGTGGGCTATGTGGGCGCCATTCCAGCAGAGGAAGTGGATCAATATGTGCCCTTGGGCTATCGCATTGATGACACCATCGGCCGCCTGGGAGTAGAAAGCTGGGCAGAAGAATACCTTTCGGGGACGCGTGGGGGAGCGCTATATGTCATCAGTCCGGAGGGCCAAATTGTGACTCAATTGGCGCAAAGCCAGCCTGAGGCAGCCGCTTCCGTTTTCACTACAATTGACGCAGATTTGCAAGTGGCGGCTCAAGAGGCAATCAAGGATTTCAGCGGTGCGATTGTGGTCTTAGAACGCGACACAGGGCGCGTTTTAGCGATGGTCTCCGCGCCTGATTTCAATCCCAATTGGGCCGATATTAATAATTACAACAGTGGCTGGGGCAGCTATTTCCCAGATGAAGGCCAACGTTTCTTCAACCGCGCCACGCAGGGTCAATATGAACCCGGATCAATTTTCAAAGTCATATCGATGGCGGCTGCAATGGAAACAGGCATTTACAGCGCCAACTCGACCTTGAATTGCGGTTACGAATGGACTGGTTTAGAAGGTTTCACGCTATACGATTGGACGCTCGAGAAAGATCGGCCCGAATCAGGAAACCTTAATTTGATGGAAGGCCTGATGCGCTCTTGCAATCCCTGGTTTTATGAAATCGGCTTGCAGCTATACGATAATGGATTTACCGATGCAGTAGCCGAAATGGCGCGTGCTTTTGGCTTAGGAACCTCAACTGGTTTGGCCACTCTTCCCGAAGCGGAGGGCCAGGTATTGACACCCAATGAGGACCCAGCGATTGGTCGTGGTGAGGCTGTACAGCAGGGAATCGGCCACGGGTCTACAACAATTACTCCTCTGCAAGCGGCTGTATTTACAGCTGCATTGGGCAATGGCGGCACGCTTTACACACCCTATATTGTGGATCGCGTTGAAACTCCGGCTGGGGCAGCGATATTGGACTTTACCCCTCAAGCGGTGGGCACATTGCCCATGAGCGAAAACACCGCTGCGGCTGTGCAAACTGCGATGCGTTCTGTGATCACTGATCCGCGCGGAACGGCTTACAGCCGTTTTCTGGGATTCACGGTGCCTGTTTTTGGAAAGACGGGCACGCCTTCAATTGCTGGGGAAGATCCGCATGCCTGGTTTATTGGTTATACCGATCTCAATAGCCCCAGTAATCCAGATATTGCGATCGCCGTGCTTGTTGAAAATATTGGCGATGGCTCTGAGTTTGCTGCCCCTATTTTCCGCCGTGTAGCCAGCGAATATTTCTTCAACACGCCTGGTCCGCTCTATCCCTGGGAGAATGATTACGGCGTTTTAGACCTCAGCTATTTTGAGGATATTCCCGTGGACGAGAATGGTAATCCGATTATTGAGGATGCCAGCGGCGGGAATGACGGCGTAATTGAAGTCTCCCCAGTAAACTAATCCAATGGACTTAACACGCGGACGCATATTGCGCACGCAATCTGGTTTCTTCGATGTTGAAACCGAGGCTGGCCTGGTAACGGCTCGCCTGCGTGGGCGCCTCAAACAGGGGCGCAAAGAAAGAGATCTGATTGCCCTGGGAGACTGGGTTTGGCTCAATTTGGAAGATGACCAAGCCATGATTGAGAAGATTGAGGAGCGCGAGCGCGCATTGGTGCGCATTTCACCGCGTCCATCGGGAACATTTACTCAGGTTATTGTGGCCAATCCAGATCAAGCCCTATTCGTGTTCGCCTGCGCAGATCCACGACCCAAATTGCGCATGCTGGATCGCTTCCTGGTAGCTGCGGAACAACAAAATATTCCGGCTGCAATTGTGGCTAACAAAATTGATCTGGTGGGCAAGAAGGCGGCCAAGGCACTTTTTGGCCACTATGTAGACATTGGTTATCCCGTATATTACACATCGGCGATCAAGAAACTGGGTATGCGCGAATTACGCAATGCTATGAAAGACAAGCTCAGCGTGTTGGCCGGTCCTTCAGGAGCTGGCAAGAGCAGCTTGCTCAATGTACTGCAGCCAGATTTGGGCCTGGCCACCAGCGAGGTCTCTCAGGCCACCGAAAAAGGCCGCCATACTACCGTCGAAAGACGCCTGTTTCCACTCAGCTTTGGAGGCTATTTGGCCGATACTCCCGGGCTTAAAGCTTTCGCGCTGCAAGATCTGGAGCCGGAAGAAATGGACGGCTATTTTCCAGAAATTGGAGCGCTGGTAGCTGATTGCCAGTTTCGCGATTGCAGCCATCGGGAAGAACCCGGCTGCGCTGTTCGCGCGGCTGTGGAAAGTGGCAGCGTACATGCCGACCGCTATGATTCCTATCTGCGATTAAGGCGCTACGAAGAAAGATAGCCACTCTTTATAAGTCCATACTGTGTCGATAATTTTTCTGAATTGGGGATAAGAGATTAATATCTACTCTCACAAAAAATAAATTTGGGAGCTATGGATGGAAATCAAACAAGAATTCGCTGCGCACAAACCCTATGCTTTGGCAATGCAATACTCTGGGGATGGCCGCCAATTGATTTCTGTGGGTATGGACAATCTAGTTCAAACTTGGAATGCCGAAGATTGGAGCAACGCGGCAACATTTAAGGGTCATGAGAAAAGCAGCAATGGATTGGCTTTTAGCTCCGATGAGAAAACCTTAGTCACCTGCTCCTCAGACCATTCAGTACGCGTTTGGTCTTATCCTGAAGGTAAGGAGCGATTAAAGCTGACTGATCGAAAAGTTGTCGTGGGGCATGTGCGGGTGTCTGCGCAGGACAGCTACATTGTGGCAGGCTATTATGGCGGCCGTGTCGTGGTTTGGAACATGGCGGGAGAAGAACAACTCAACTTCAAGGCGCATGATAAGCATGTTACTGGCATTGCCATTTCTCCGGACGAGATGCGCATGGCCACTGGCACTCAAGGAAGCGAAATACGATTATGGGATCTAGCCTCCGGCGAACAAGTCGGTGAATTGGTAGGCCACGAATTTGTTAGCATGCCACTGCGGTTCAGCGCGGACAACAATAGTTTGTATAGTTTCGGCTACGAAGGCAAACTGATTGAATGGGAATGGGCACAGAGCAAGCAGGCGCGATCGCTTCAATTGCAAGGAACTGATATCCGCTATCCAATCATTTCCGAGGATGAGCAATTATTAGGCGTGCCCATGCAAGCTCAGGCAGAGCTTTATTCGATGGCTGATTTCACCCAGACGGATACGCTGCCGATCGGTAGCAAAGTAACGAATGCCATTGCGATTGCCCCGAATAATTCGCAGGTGGCAGTTAGTGGCGGCGATGGGAAAATTCGTATTTTTTCCTAAAAAAATTGACTTTTGGGGATAATGGATGTAGAATAGATTCTAATAAAGAGAACTTATTGGAGAGAAGAACGAGGGTGGTCCTAATCTTGCATCCTTCTAGCTATGGCTATTTACGCACGCTGTAAAGCCGACCAGGATACGGCCTGGTGGGCGCATAAACCGCGTTCAGCGCATAAGGATTGGAACAAGAGAGACGCCAAGGGAAACTGGCGCATCCCTCCTGCAACTGTTTCCCTATCCAGGCATGCTGCGGGGCACGCAAAAGACCGCTTCCCCCTGCCAGGAAAATGGGTTGATTTTGTAGCTGAAATTAATGGGGGAAAAAGGGCCAAATCTTACAAGGCACTGATGCGCAAAGCGGGCGGCTGGAACAATAAGGGAACTGCGGCTAAGCCTTTAATTGAAAGCCTGAGTTGGTGGGGATCGGTGCTTGAAATTTCTGGAATCTCTGGTCAATATGCCAAAATCAAGACTTTTCATTATCGAGATGATCCACCAGATCCAACAGAATTCAATTACGAAAATCATCCTGAATTGATTCAACAATTTACTGCAATTAGTAATAAGGGGAAAATGTTCTTGTTGGGCCGAGGATACCGTGCTTTTAGTATTGTGCTGGCAAGGACGGATCTCTACGTCCCCTTGGACCGCGTTGAAATATTCCCGAAGCTGCCCAGAGTTGAGACAATTACGATTGGACGTTTGAATATTCGCGAGCAGCCAAGTTTGCGGGCTAAAAGAGTGGGGCAATATAAGCGCTCAGAGCAGGTCGAAATCCTGGATTATGCGGTTCGCGGTCCTTCTGTTTGGGGGCAAACGGAACGAGGCTGGATAGCAATTGGTTTAGCCAGTGATAGCCGCCAATTTACCACTTGGGGCATGCAGACTATTCCCGCTAAATAGCCAAATCGACTCAATAAGGCGGGGAAAATTTTGCTATTTAGCTGGTTCTCTAATTAATTTCGGCGAAATCCAAAAATGAGAGAGGTAAAGCCGGTTATTAGGAGCAAAAGGGTAAGCGGGAAATTGAAACTGTCGACTGACACAAAGAAAAAGACAGCCCCTAAGATGAGAACAAATCCGATAATGAGCGATATGCGTTTACTATCCATGTTGATCTCCTGATAACCAATATATTGCATTATATAAGGAGAAAGCAGGCCATTCAGGAAGGAAAGTGAGGAAATTGAAGCAAGAAGTGCGCTTGATTATGAGGCTAGACAGCCATTAATTTAGCTAACTCTAGACGAGCTCTTTCAAGCTCAGCGAGTAGTTCTGGTTGGCTTTCCTGGCGAGTGTTGAATGCATGCAAAAGGGCATCGTAATACCAAAGTGTGCCCTCTTTGCCACCCTTAAAACGCGTCCACAGTTCGTCGCCCACAATACGATAGTCAGCTAAGATGCTGCGTAAATTGTGAACCTTATCAGCCAGGGACACGAGTAAGCCGCTGGCTGAGGTTTGTTCCAAATGCACAAGGTAGGCCTCTTTGCGTTCGCGCCAGGGCGGTTTGGGATATTCGTCTGTATCCGTACATTCTTCTATTATTGCGAGTACTTCCTCCCCAAAGCGTTTGCGTAATTCATTGCGCATGCCGGTGGGTCCCTTATTCCAAGAACGACCGCGATCTTCAATTACGTCATGTAGCAAAGCAGCAATGGCTTCATTCTCGCTGCCACCGTGTTCAAGGACCAGGGCAGCAACAGAAAGTAAATGAGCCATGTATGGAACTTGGCCTCCTTTGCGGAGTTGATTGCCATGCATACTATTTGCAAAATGGAGTGCCTGCGAAAATTGTTGCGAAAGATTCATTGTTCAATGAGCTCGCTTAACTGATAGACCCAGGCCGATAAAAATCGAACACGCGCAACGCACGCAATGTGTTCCAACGTGAGGCCTTTCCGGCACTTTCCATATCGAAATGCACCTGACCCGCATGCTTAGCTTGCAGAGGCCAGCGACCCTCTTTGCGGCGTTTCTCTTGCAATAGATTCAAGGCATCGTCCATGCGCGGGTCAAAGGCAATGCGGTTTTCTGCAAAATAAACCAGTGCCCGCAGCACATCGTAAAACCAGCGGGAGGGGAATGAGAGCATCGTGAATCCATGCTTGATCACCTGGCCTGTGTGATCCGATTTGTAGAGGCGGTGCTGCAATAGAAACTCGCGCGCTTGAGCAGATTGTTCCAAGATTTCGGGCAAACGATATCGATAGCCTTGTTGTTCATATTCTGCAAAACCTTCAAGAATTGAAATGGTGCTGTGCATGGATGAATGCCTGGCTCCCTTACTGTTGTAATTGCAATTGAAGCCGCCATCACTAAGCTGGCTATCTAAGAGACAATCCGCTAAGGATTGAATGTGCGATGGATCAACTCCGAAATAACAGGCATAGTTGAGGATCATGCCGTTAACGCAAGCATCGCTGTGCTGCCCATCGCCACCTAAACTAATGCCACCATCCTTGGCTATGTTTTCTGTCAACACAATATTCAGAGTTTCTTGGATTTCTGCAACATGCGGCTTTATTTGCAAATGCTTAAGATCTAGCAATGTGTAATGGGTGGAGATCCATTTGGGTTGATAGAAGCGTTGCCCCCAATGTTGGGGAGTTTGCGCTCCGCGTTGAGCCAGAAAACGAGCGCCCCAGCCCTCTTTAGCAATGCGACCTTGAATACGCTTATCGTCATTTTGCAAGAGATCGCGCTGAGTTTGGTATTGGATCGCCGGATCGCCTTGCAAAAGCCATTCAATAAGTTTTTTGTGCGTGTGGCTCTCCATGACCTAACTATTATATAAAATGCAAACTAAGCATTGACAAGGGACAATCACTCTCCTAAAATCAAATATTGTCCCAAACAACAATGAACCTTTTATTTTCTAAGACGGTATAACACTTTAACCACTGGCAGGAACCGAGTTTGGATATACAAAACAGCAAACAGCTCGTTCTACAAATTCAAGATGGCAGCCTGGAAGCCTTAGGGGATCTATACGATCGTTACAACAGGCTGGTCTTTCGTACTGCCTTGGGTGTGACAGGGGATCCAGAAAGTGCCTCCGATTTATTACAAGAAGTGTTCTTACGTCTCTTTCGTTTTGCAGCACGCATAGACCCGGATCGGCCATTGGAACCCTGGCTTTATCGCATGACTGCTAATTTGTCCTATACATGGGTTAAACGCCGACGTTGGGCCCAGCCGATTGAGGATGTTAGCGATTGGCTGGCGGGATCAAAGAAAAGCCAGCCCACTTACCGAGCAGAGAAAAATGAAGCTTGGAAGCAAGTTGAAAGTGCGATTCAAACCTTACCGCTGCCACAACGCTCGGTTATCGTTCTTTATTACATCAATGAATGTTCGCTGCAAGAAGTCGCTGATATTCTGGACATTCCCACAGGAACCGTTAAATCTCGTTTGCATTATGCGCGCCGCACATTGAAGGAACAAATGAGTTCCCGCGAGCACGCTATTCAGGGTATCCATTATGAATTTACGTAAAGAAGATCCACTATTGGCTGAGTTTGAACGCTCGCTGGAGCGGATGCTCGGAAATTGGACTGATCGCGTAGAGGTTCCTCAGTATGGTCGTGCAAAGCTATTAGCCGCGGCCAAAAATATTCCAGAAGCAAGAAAAAACTTATTAAGGCGCTTCTGGGAATCGCTGCCGCAATATGAATCAAAATCCGAACACATGTCAGTGCTCATCTATATGCCGCAAATGAGTTACATGAGCGCACTGGTTCACTTTTAAGATGGATAAAGCAAATTCTGTATTGATTTCAGTATATTTAGGCTGTCTTAGCCATCACTACAACGTAGCTGGCAACTTGGCCTGTTGACGCTATATTAAAATGCGGTTAATATCAAACCGCTCTCCTGAACCCCAATAAATTGAAAGGTTGAAATCGGCTTTTCAGAATGGGCCATTCGGGAAGTTTTTTCACTAGGAGCATTCATCCTTTGCGAGGTGCACAAAATTGACGGATAAACCGGTAGTACTTGAGATTGAAGATCTGCGTACTGAGTTTCATACACATGATGGTGTAGTTCATGCAGTCAATGGGGTGAGTTATAAGCTTCGCGAGGGGGAAACACTAGGAATTGTAGGGGAGAGCGGTTGCGGCAAAAGCGTTTCAATGCTCTCAGTGATGCGCCTTTTGCCCGAACCACCAGCAAAAATTAAACCTGGAAAGGTCGAATTTCGTGGGAAAGATGTTTTCTCTCTTTCAGAAGATGAAATGCGTGATTTGCGCGGAAGCCAAATTGCCATGATTTTCCAAGATCCGATGACATCGCTAAATCCGGTGCTTACTATTGGGCATCAGCTCAAAGAGCCGCTGCAAGTTCATTTGGGGATGAGCGATGAGGATGCAAATGCCCGCGCTGCCGAATTAATGAAATTAGTTGGTATTCCCGAAGCCGATTCTCGGCTGGCTGATTACCCGCATCAATTTTCGGGTGGTATGCGCCAACGCGTAATGATTGCGATGGCCCTTGCCTGCAACCCGACCTTGCTGATTGCAGATGAACCCACCACAGCTCTGGATGTGACAATCCAGGCTCAAATCGTGGATTTGGTCAATCGATTGCAAGATCATTTCGGCATGTCGCTAATATGGATCACACATGATCTGGGCGTTACGGCAGCTTTGGTTGACCGCATCGTAGTTATGTATGCTGGATTTATTGTCGAAGATGCAACGGTTGATGAATTATATGAAGATCCGCGACATCCCTACACGTTCGCATTATTGAAATCTTTACCGCGCGTGGATGGCTCGCGTGATGAAACACTTGAAGTTATTGAAGGACTACCACCCGATTTGATCGATTTACCCAAGGGTTGCCCTTTTGCTGCCCGTTGTGATTTTGCAATGGATAAATGCTGGGAAGAAAACCCGCCCCTTGAAGAGATTGCACCTGGCCACAAAATTGCATGCTGGGTGGATGTGAGCACAGGAAAACTTCGATGAGCAAAAAAGACGGATCGACAAAGAATCTTGTTGAAGTAAGAAATCTCAAGAAATATTTTCCCATTACTCGCGGTATGTTCGTTCAACGTGATGTGGGGGCGGTACGCGCCGTTGATGGCCTATCTTTTGATATTCGAGACGGGGAAACTTTGGGATTGGTGGGCGAGAGTGGCTGTGGAAAATCCACAACTGGACGCACAATTTTGCAGTTACATAAAGCCACCGAGGGCAAAGTCCGATTTGAGGGTAAAGAATTAACTGAATTAAGCGGTGATGATCTACGATTAGCTCGCCGCGATTTCCAAATGATATTTCAGGACCCTTATGCCTCTTTGAATCCTCGGCTGACGGTTGAAAGCATTATCGCAGAACCCCTTGAAGTTCATAATATGGGTAATGGCAAAGAGCGCCATGAAAGAGTAAAAGAGTTGATGGAATTGGTGGGATTGAATCCATCCATGAACAATCGCTATCCACATGAGTTTTCAGGCGGCCAACGCCAACGCATTGGTGTTGCGCGGGCCTTAGCTCTAAATCCGAAATTTATTGTGGCGGATGAACCCATTTCTGCCCTGGATGTTTCTATTCAGGCGCAGGTGGTCAACTTACTTGAAGAGCTCCAGCATAAATTGGGGCTAACTTACTTATTTATTGCCCATGATCTTTCAATGGTGCGCCATATTGCAGACCGAACAGCGGTTATGTATTTGGGCAAAATTGTTGAATTGGCTGAAAAAGATGAGCTTTATAACAATCCCTTGCATCCTTATACACAGGCTCTGTTATCAGCTGTTCCGATTCCAGATCCCAAGAAGGAACGCAAACGCCAGCGCATTATCCTAACTGGAGACGTTCCTAGCCCCGCAAATCCGCCTACGGGATGCAATTTCAATCCCCGTTGCCCAGTTGCTATTGATATATGCAGTGAGGTAGACCCTGAATGGCGCGAAATCAGCGCCGGACATTGGGTCGCATGCCATGTTGTATAATGCCGAGACCTGTCTATACAAATAAATTATGAATAATAAAATTCGAAATAAGGAGGTGGTGCGTTCGGAAAGCTTTACTACGCAATTCACATACATTTTTTTAATAACTTCTATACCTAGAGAAGGAGAGAAGCAAACTGATGAAAAGTAACAAACTGTTTACTATTCTCGGACTCCTCGTTATCGCAAGCATGATTTTGGCCGCTTGCGGTGGTGGCGCTGCTGATACAGCAGCTGACACTTCCTCAGATACCTCAGCTGCTGCTGACACTTCTGCCGATACGAGCTCCGATGAAGAAGCAATGGAAGCCGGTCCGGTTACCAGCTACGGATACAGCACAACCGATATCCCGTCGTTGGACCCCCAGATCGCTCAAGACTCTGTCTCGATTACTTATATCGAGAACCTTTTTGTGCATCTGACTAACTACGACTTGGTAACCGCTGATGTTGTTCCTGAAGGAGCAACAAGCTGGTCCGTGAGTGACGATGGCTTGGTTTATACCTTCACCATCCGAACTGACATTCCTTGGGTTTCCACCCACCCTGCAACGGGTGAGGTAACTCAGGTTCTCGATGACGAAGGCAATGGTCGTTTCGTAACAGCTCATGACTTTGCCTATGGCATCCAGCGCGCCTGTGACCCAACCTTGGGTTCATACTACAGCTCCGTTATCGCACCCCAGATTGTTGGCTGCGAAGACGTGCTCTATGAAACCGATCCCGAGGCTGCAATTGGCGCCGTTGCTTTAGACGACTCCACCCTTGAAGTTACCTTGGCCTTCCCGGCTGGGTTCTTCTTGTCAATGACCCCCATGTGGCCATTGGCTGCTGTTCCTTCATTCGCTATTGACGAACACGGCGACGATTGGACAGAAGCTGGCTTCATTGTTACCAATGGTCGTTACGGTCTGCAGAGCTGGGTTCACGGCGTAAGCCGCACCTTGGTCCGCAACCCGCACATGCCTGCTGATATGAATGGCGGCGGCAACATTGAAGCATTTGAAGTCAACGTTGTACCTGACACCAGCACAGGCTACGCCCTGTGGTTGGCTGGCGAAGTAGAAACCTCCGGCATCCCCGGACCTGAGTTGGACGCTCACTTGGATCAATTCCCTGATGAGACCGACCAGATTGCCGACTTGGCAGTTTTCTATATCGCTTTCGACCCCTTCAAACCCCCGTTTGATGATGCACGAGTACGCCGAGCCTTTGCTGCTTCGGTTGATCGTGAAACCTTGGTAACAGAAGTATTCCAGGGTCAGGGTCTGCCCATGTTGCATTTCGCACCTCCTGGAATCTTTGGCGCTCCGCCAATTGACGAAGTAGGTATTGGTTACGATCCGGAATTCGCCGCTGCACAGCTGGCTGATGCTGGATTCCCCAATTGCGAAGGTTTCCCTGAAATCTCAGTTCTAGCTTACAGTGGTGAAACTACCCTTAACTGGATTGAGTTCATGGCCAATGGTTGGTCTGAAATTCTGGGTTGTGACCCCGAATTGCTACAGACCGAACAGCTTTCTTTCTCCGACCTGTTGGATGCTACTGACAGTAATACACCGGTTGAAGATCGTGTTCACATCCATACACTTGGCTGGGGCCCCGACTATGCTGACGAAAACAACTGGGTCGGCGACGTTCTCAAGTGCGAAGTTGGTTTCGTACTCCGTGAGTGCTCTGCAACCGATGATTTGATCGACCAGGCACGCGTGGAAGATGATCCTGCAGTTCGCGTTGAGCTCTATCGCCAGATCGAGGAAGCTTTCTTCGGTGCAGAAGGTGAATCACCGATGGCTCCCCTCTATGTACGTATCGCATTCACAGCTCGACAATCCTGGCTGGACCGAACTCCCGCGCTATTTGGCGGCGAGCAGTGGTACACCTGGAACATCGATCAGGGTGCTCAGATGGAGGCTATGCAATAAGTTAGTTTTGTAAATAACTTTTGTATAACTGAGGGTGGGGGCGGCTACGCCGCTCCCACCCTTTCTTTACAAAAAAGCAGCACAGCAATTATTGATTGAACTTTTTTTTTAGCTTGGCAGTAAACCGATAAGAGTTAACAACCCTTATTTACAGGAGAGAGCATGACCAAATTTGTGATTAGACGTATTCTGGTTTCCATCCCAGTGATTTTTGCTATTGCATTAGTAACATTTATGATGGTGCATGCCCTTCCTGGAGGACCCTTCGATACGCTAGGTGACCGCCCTATGCCTCAACGGGTTGTTGAAATGATGGAAGCTCGCTATGGATTAAACGAGCCGATTGCTAACCAGTTTGTGGCTTATATTGGCAATTTACTTCAGGGCGATCTTGGGGTGATGTATCGCAACCCTAGTCAGAATGTGAATGAGATTGTTAATCAAACATTTCCTGTTTCTATACAGTTAGGTTTGTTATCCGTGGCATTAGGGCTTGTTATAGGAATACCCACGGGGATAATCGCAGCCCTTAACCATAATTCAATCATTGATAATGCAGCTACGACCCTTGCTGTATTGGGGGTGTCTATACCCAATTTGGTGCTTGGGCCTGTTCTAATTCTAGTGTTCGGTGTTTATTTGGATTGGTTCCCAATTGCGTTTTGGGGGGCAGATCCACCATTTTCTTTTTACTTTTTACCGCCTTTGACCAGTGAGTTTTGGACCCATGCTGTGATGCCCGTTTTTGCAATTGGGACAGGCGTTTCGGCCGCCATTGCTCGGCTGACGCGCGCTGGATTGCTAGAGGTTTTATCTGAGGATTACATTCGTACAGCGCGCTCTAAAGGACTACGCGAACGGGCCGTTGTGGTTGTACATGCACTCAAGAATTCTATGATCCCTGTGGCAACGCTAATGGGCCCACTTTTGGCCGGTGCGGTTACAGGCTCATTGGTTGTAGAGCTTATTTTTGCAATCAATGGCATGGGTCGGCGATTTGTGTCATCGGTGGGGCAGCGTGAATATTTCTTGCTCACAAGTCTCACATTGATCTACAGTCTGATCTTGATTTTCGGAAATATCATGGTTGACATTATGTATGCCTGGTTAGACCCCCGCATCCGGTACGATTAATTCTATAGGTAATGTGAAAAATGTCTGAAAAAACGAAAAATATCGTAGAGCTTGATAGCGAACCAGTAAGTCCTTTTGCTGGTGCGATGCGCGAATTTCGGCGAAATCGCTTGGCTGTGTTGGGAGGTGTTTTTATTGTCGTGGTTGTATTAGCGGCAATCTTCGCGCCAGTTGTTACTCCCTATGAATTTGATTATCAAAATATCCAGCAGAATCGTATGAAGCCACTGACTGGCTATGACATCAGTGAAACACAAGCTGAGCGCTGCCATTGGTATGGAACGCCCCTCGAATGGGGCTGCACAGTTTTCCTTACAGGCTCGGATGGTCTGGGCAGAGACTTGTATTCGCGCATGATCTATGGGACCCGGGTTTCTCTTTCAGTTGCATTGGTCGGTTCAATAATTGCTTTGTCCATAGGCATTGTGCTAGGGACGATCTCGGGATTTTATGGCGGCCGAGTGGATAACATCATGATGCGCATCATTGATTTCTTGTATGCCATTCCGCTTTTACCCATCATCATTTTGATGCAAGTCTATTTTCAAGCTTTAGGGAGACAGGGGATAAATACGGGAATTGGTGGGCGACTTATTAGCCTGAATCAGCAAATGGGGGGCTTACTATTCCTGTTTATTGCTATTGGAATTTTGAATTGGATTGGTATGGCCCGGCTTGCAAGAGGCCAAGTCCTGTCCTATAAAAATAAAGAATTTGTGGAAGCGGCCCAATCAGTAGGGGCTTCCGATACTAGAATAATATTCAAACATTTGCTACCCAATATTTTCGGACCACTACTGATCTTAGAAACACTAGCGATTCCGGGCTATATCTTTTTAGAAGCAATCCTCAGCTTTATCGGCTTAGGAGTTAATCCTCCAATTCCAAGCTGGGGTTCAATGATCAATGAAGGCTACACAGGCCTACGCTCGAATCCACATCTGACATTAGCACCAGGCATTGCACTAACCCTGCTAACCCTCGCTTTCAATTTCTTTGGCGATGGACTGAGGGATGCATTTGATCCTAAATTACGAGGAAAGGTTTAATGAAATTTCAATCCCAACCTATTAGAGGTACGCTCCTCGTGTTATTGTTGGCCCTTGTTGGGTTGGCATGCTCACGCTCTGGTGAAATTCTCACTGATGCACAGGCAACGGTGGCCAACTTGCCTACGCCTACGGCTGTGATTGATGTGGCTGATGATGCTACATACCAAGTTGGCGATTCGGTTACCATCGTCGGAGGCAGCGCAGGCTTCCTGGTTCCTCTCTATGGAGAACCCGGAGCTCGTTTTTTCAGCTCACAGATAAATAACGGAGAGACAGCCGTTGTAATTGAACATGGATTGGATGAAGATGAAACCATCTGGTACTTGGTTGAAGGTCTGGCTGGCACGGGATGGCTTACTGAGGAATTTTTAACAGCACTAGTTAGCGAATAATCAGAAAGAGCGCCGAAAGGCGCTCTTTTTTTATTTAAATGCAAGCGAGTTCGTCTAAAGATGGTTTTGAGCTTGAACCTAATCGATGCTTACAAGGTAAAATTGATGCAACCCCGCACTGGCCCTGAAATTGGAGGAAGTTTGAAAATCTTTGCTCGTTCAAAGTGGTTTTTGCTTGCAATGCTGTTGGTGGGCCTTGTACTCTCTAGCTGTTCCAGTTTTACCAGTGTGGCGTCCCATGAGTGGCTTGAAGCTCCTGATTGGGCCAGAGCCCGATTGATGGATGTTACTGAAAGTAGGGCTCAAATAATTCCAGCGATAGACGACTCTGGGAATTCTTATTTCGCATTTATTCAAACCAATGAAAATGGCCCGCAAGTTGTTGTAAAGAAGTTGGATGCATCGCTTCAAGTTCTGTGGGAAAGACTAATTGATTTGGGAAATATATATCGAGCAAGTACGCCACGGATCATTCTTAGCAATAATGGCGTTGAAATATTTTGGCTAGTGAATGGCGGCCTTTATTCTGAGCAACTCTCCTTAGATGGTGAGCAGCTTTCTTCCGCCAAACGCATATCAGGTAGCCGTATTGTTGGCCATTACGATGTGGCAGTCACTAATGAGAACGAACGAATACTATGGTTTAGTGGGGATAGGAATGACCCGGGACTATTTAATGCAGATCCTGCAGGAAATATTGAAGTCGTAGATTTTGATGGTTACCAGCCGCAAATTGTCATTGGACAGGACAATACGATGTACGTTGTGTGGTTGCAACTTGATTCCGGTCTAGAAGATTACACCGTTTTCCTGGGTCAGTATCCTGACGCTGAATTTGTTGAAGACCATGCTCAGCAAATTTACAACATAGCCCTTCCAATAAGCAGCGCTTTAGAGGGACCCGAGATTGCGATTGATGAGGATTCGCTTTATTTCTTCTGGAGCGAAGAAACACGATCAGGGCCATCAGCGGGCCAAATTGATTCCAATTATTTTTCCTTGCCTTTTGATCGTGTGCAATTATTAAGAGAAAGAGATTTCGGATTTCCAAATCGATTTTCACTGAATTATGTAGACACGGATAGTTATTTTGAAGTAGGGCGGCGAGCTGTGCCACAGTTGCAGCGAGCTTTTGTAGCTTCAAGCTTGCAGAATTTAACAGCAATCCAATCTCAGAATAGTGAAACTGCTGTAACTTTTAGTGCTGATCTGCCCTATTTACTGAACAATAATGCCAACCAAGTGGGTCTTATTTTCTTAGAAGAAGGACGAGTTTCGGCTTATCAACTCTTAAGTTTCACAGCCGGAAATTCGGAGTATCCCAGCATACAAGCAGACGCAAATGGCTATTTATATTTGACTTGGTTGGAGCGAGATGAAAACAATGATTACCGCGTGTATTTTTCAACAACGCGGCCAGAGACGAAGGCTGTTTTAGATGAGCTATCAAACGAGGATGTGGCCAGATTTTCGGGCAATAGCTTGTTTGGAATATTAAGTGGATTAGTATTGATACCCTTCCCTTTGTTTTGGTCCTTAGGACCGATGGTTCTGTTTTTCCTGTTAGGATTTTTGCGCAAAGAAAATGAACCAATTACTGGGTTTGGTACTTTAGTAACCATCATATTGAGCTTAATTGCATACACATATGCAAAACTGTCTACATTGACGGGCATGTTGGATTACACACCTTTTTCAGCATGGATCCCTATAATGCCTGAATCTTGGTTTGATCCTTTACGTATAAGTATGCCCATACTAATCGGTTTGATTGGTTTGATAGTTGCGTATTGGCGTACTTATGCACGTGCAAATAGAACGCCGCTATTCTTTCTTGCTTTCTTTATTGTTGTTGATGGTTTGCTAACCATTGCGATTTATGGTTCTATTTTCTTTGGCGCTGCTTAGTTTGGCGTAAGATTGTTGCAGACGATAAACTCGGTAAATAGCAATGAGAACTTTGCGGATACTTAGTTTATTACTCGCCGGTTTTATTCTGATGGCATGCTCCTCACAGGAACTTAGTTCGCCGGTAACTCAAATTACTACGGCCAGCCCACTAGCGACAAGCACCGCAGAAATATTAGCTGTATTTCCGACTCCCGAAGCCTATCGTTTACGGCCCGGAGAGTTGGTTTTGGCTTCCAGCCCAGGCGATATTCCAGCTATTACAGCTAGCGAGGATCTATTTGTTAGCGCGGTGGATGGAGATCTGGAATGGGAGGATGAGGAGCTCGTGGTTGGAGTCGCTATAAATGGCGAAGCTCGAGCTTATCCCATCCGATTGTTGAGCCTGCATGAAATTGTCAACGATAAAGTTGGGGGACAGGCTATTTTGGTTACCTGGTGCCCTTTATGTTATTCGGCGATTGTATTTGATCGCAACGTTGAGGGGCAAGAATTAAACTTCGGTGTTTCTGGTTTTCTATTGCGCAATAATTTAGTGATGTACGATCTTCGAAGTGAAACCTTGTGGAGCCAGGCCTTGGCGCAAGGAGTGCGCGGTGCTTATGACCGCGTGCGTTTAGAATTTATTCCATCTCAATTGACAACCTGGGCAAAATGGAAGGCTTTGCACAGCGATACGCGTGTGCTTTCCGCTGTGCAGCTGGGAAAAGAATCCCACGAAGTAGTGGATCCCTATGTTGGCTATTACGCAAGCGGTTCGCTTGGATTCGGTGGACAGGATAGCTTGGACGATCGCCTAGCTCCCAAAGCTCTTGTGCTGGGGCTGCGAATTGGTGAGGAACAGAAAGCCTATCCCTTTGACATGCTACGTAATTTAGGGCTGATCAATGATTTTGTGGGGGACGAAGCTGTTTTTCTGGCATACAATGCCGAATTAAACAATGCGAGCGCGTTTAGCGGCCGTGTTGGCGATGATATTCTGACTTTCGAGTTGGATGATCTGGGCGTTTTTCGGGATGTTGAAACAGGTTCAATTTGGAATATTGTGACGGGCCTGGCTATTGATGGACCCCTATCGGGAAAGCAGCTAACGCAGCTTAGCGCACCCATAATCTTTTGGTTTGCCTGGTCGGACATATTTCCGCAATCAGGTTTATTCCAAGCCCCTTAATTTGAGGATCGTAGAATTGTCGCTGCTTAATATAGACTGGCTAAATGAACTGGAATTTCAGCAAGGGTGGCCAACTGAGCATTAGGATGAATGGTATCGGCGTGATCCCGATTTCCGGGGCTATCAGCTCGACGAGTAATCCAAATGCTATAGAGTCCCGCATTGCGGGCACCTAAGATGTCGGCACCCAAGGTGTCGCCTATCATGGCGACTTCCTGAGGCTTGAATTCCCAATTGGCGAGAGCAATTTCAAAAATACGCGGATTGGGTTTGCGTACTCCGCAAGCAGCCGAGCTCAAAACAAAATCAGCATATTGGCGCAAATCACCACTATCCACATGTTTTTGGACATCCGCATCGTTGCTGGCATTGGAGACATAGCCAATGGGATAGCCCGCAGTTTTTAGCGCTTGCAAAGTGCTTAGGGCATCGTCCTCCACAATCCAATGCTGCTGGGTGACGGCATAGAGACTCTCCAATGCATCATCAATAACTTGCGGTTCGACATTGAAAATACCAAATTCTCCCAACACATTGCCCAGTAGGTAGCCGGTTGTATATTCGATAAATTCATTTTCGCGTTCTTCATAATATGCGTTTAAGCGCGTGCGAAAAGTTTCTAGGAAAGCGGATTCATCCAAATCGAATCCTCGATCCTGCAAATCCTTGAGCAAGGATTTATCGGCACGCGCCATCACCTCAGGCCATTCGCCATCGAAGTGCATCAGCGTATTGCCGAGATCGAATAAGAGCGCTTTGATCGGACCCGTCATTAGATTAGTAGCCCCTCTCTGAATCGTAGCGGTTGAGCAACTCTTCACCGGCCAGGAAGCGATCCAAATTTTCAGTTAATAGGGCCATCGCCCGCTCACCATAACTTGGGCTGAGGCCTGCTACATGGGGAGAGATAAGTACGTTGGGCATGTCCCATAATGGGCTATCGGCTGGAAGAGGTTCTTCTGGAAAGACATCCAATGCCGCCCCGGCGAATGTTTCTTGTTTAAGTGCTTCAATTAATGCCTCGTGATCTAGCACACCGCCGCGTGAAACATCGACTAAGAAGGCTGAAGGAGGCAAGGCTGCTAATTGCGGGCCGGAAACCAAACCCTCTGTTTCATTTGTTAGAGGGACAGTGATTACGACGAAATCGCAATCCTTGAACATTGATTTCATGGCGCGTCCAGGATAAAGGCGTTCAACAAAATCTGCATCCAATCCCTGAATATCTGTGCCGCGGTAACCTTCATCCTCAGCATCAAGCAGCTCACGTTTGCTGGCCAATACCTTTACCTGGAAACCTTGCAGCATGCGCGCTAACAAAGTGCCAACGCTGCCATAGCCTACTATGCCAACTGTTTTGCCATAGAGTTCAGTGGGTACGTAGCGTTCGAGTCGGCGCGCCGACCATTTGCTACGGCTCTGATCTGAGAGCATTGTGGGGACATTGTGCGCCAGAGCTAGGATGAGAGCCAGCGCATGTTCAGCGGTTTGAATGGCATTGGCACCGCTAAGCGTGGTGAATTGCAAGTCCTCACGCTGGAAAAGGGCATGATCCTGATAAGCATCCAAACCCGCATAATGAAATTGAACCCAGCGCAAATTGGGTACGAGTTCCGCAAGGGGTAGCACGCGATGAGTGTAAAGGATATCTGTGTTCTGCCAAAGGTCCTCTGGAATAGTTTCTTCCATGATGTTGGGATGGTGATTGATATTCACGGAAGGAAAGCGCTTGCGCAAAGCAGCGATTTGCGCATCTTCAAAGGGAGCTACGATCAGTAAATTGGTTGGGTCAGCCATGAAAATATTGTCCTCTGAGCTATTCTACAATATTGGCTGGGATGGAGGGCGAGCCTGATAAAGCAAAAGCCCGCCAAAAGGCGGGCTTTCTTGATGGGATCTTGGTGATCCGGTCAAACTAGCTGGAAAGCATTTGGGCTTCCTGATAGCCGTCTTTGGCCAGGAAGGTGTTAATCAGGAACACAGCCCCAAACATTAGCGGGAAAAGATCTGGCGCGGCTGTTTGTAATTGCAACTCAACATAAGTGAGTACAAATGCACCGATGGTTAGGCCAATGCCGAGTCCTGTGCGTTTGCCATTGTAAATGTAGCCGGCTCCAGCAAAGAAGAAATTTAGTATTGCAGCAATCCAGGGGTTTTTCATGTTGCCTCCAAAATTTGGTAGAGAAATAGATTTCATATATAAGACGACAAAAATCGGATAAATACGCGCTCCAATATCACGAGTTTTCATGCACGCCCTCCTATAATTTGGGAATGGAAACTACTCTCGACCCTAACTTTGAAGAACAATTGAAGAGTTTGGAAAAAGAAATTCGGCTGCATTGCTATCGCCTAACTGGTTCTCTGCAAGACAGCGAAGATATGCTGCAGGAAAGCTTGATTAAAGCCTGGAAGAAAAGAGATACGCTCAATGATGAAGCTCGTTTGCGACCCTGGCTATATCGCATTGCAACTAATGTCTGTCTTGATCAATTGAAGCATCAGAAAAGACGCCAAATTTCGCCGGCTTACCTGCCTGCCGCTGATCCCAATAGGCCTTTTCCTGCACCCGATATGGGTGCTGCCTGGATCGAACCTTATCCGGATCAATGGTTGCCCGGCGAGGGAGGGGAGCCAGAAAGGCAGATATTGGAAAGTGAAAGTGTTAGCTTAGCCTTTCTGACCAGCATCCAGTATTTAGCACCGCAACAGCGCGCCGCTTTGATATTGGTGGATGTTTTGGATTGGAGTGCGGAGGAAACTGCGGAGATGTTGGGCAAGAGTCTTTCCTCTGTGAACAGCTTGCTCTATCGTGCACGCCGTAAACTGCGAGATCAGGGAGGCCAATCAACTAAAACTTCGATATCAGCAGAGGAACAGCAAGCGCTACTAAATCAATATATGAGTGCTTGGGAAAGTTCGGACGCTGAAGCGCTTAGCCGCCTACTTACCGAAGATGCGATATTCCATATGCCCCCTTTCCCAGCATGGTATTCAGGGCGTGTGGCTATACGGGAGATGGTTGAGGGGCAATTGTTTATTGATGCAGAAAATGTTCATTGGAGTTTGCGCGGCTTTGCGGCCAATGGGCAAGCTGGCTTTCTACTGTATCGCCAAGCGGAGATAGCGGCTGATCTTCTATTTGGACTGATGGTCTTGCGCTTTGAGGGTTCAGCAATCGCTGAAATCACGGCCTTTTTGGATCCACGATTGTTAGCTTCCTTTAGTGAATAAAAAAGCCCCGCCAATTGGCGGGGCTTTTTTGTAAATTATTATTGACTAGTTGTTTATAGGTTTGGCTTCAATTTCTACCCAGAAAAACGAAAGGCCAGTTTCACCCACGCCAAAGATAGCACCGCCGCCTCTCAGCATCCAATTGCTCTTATAAGTGCCTGGTGAGCTGGGCGTCTGGAAATCGATGCTGATTTCTAAATACTCATTGGGAGCAATTTCAAATGTTGTGACGGTTACTACTGAGGTAGCACCCATCAAATCTCCACCAACAAATGAGGCAACTGTATCGGCAGGCCAAGTGCAGGTACCCGTGTTCTTAATGCGCCAGGTTTTTGTAAATACCCTGCCTACGAAATATTCACTTCCGTCTGGAATAGTTTCGGTTTCAAGATTGCCGCGCCAGCATGGCTTACCTGTGTTGTTTTGAGCTGATTGTTGCGTGTTAGTGGCAGTTGGGAAAGCACTAAACGGTGTATTAGTAAAAGTAGGAGTGGGCTCAATTGTGTTTGTTGCAGTAGGTTCCGGAGTATTGGTTGAAGTCGGTGGTGCTGCAGCAGCAGTCTGCGTGAGGCCATCCATCGCAATCTGGGCTGCTTGGGTGAGAACTTCTTCCGAATTACCGTTATCCGTGCTGCCCCCGCAGGCTGTCAGCAAGACACCCATCAAAAGAACCAGGGCCACAACGTATTTTGTTCGTTTCATACAGCGTATCCTCAAAATTTATCTATCAAGCGCAGATTATATCCGTGCAAGCTTAATTGGCGCAAATGGCTAAGGTACTACTCACTTTGCAGCCAGGACTCGACTATGCGAGTCATTTCAGCTTCAGTAATAGGGCCTTCAATGACCACAAACTGTCCATTGAGAATAATGATTACATTCCAATAAGGGCCTTGATCGTCGCTGAGATCCTCAAATAGAGTGAGGACACCTGCTATTGTGCGAAATTGGCTCTGATCCACCGTGTAATCAACCACAGCTAAGTAATCATCAATGTGTGTATAAGGACTGGCACTCCACAGAATATAGAGGACATCGTCCTCGCCCGGGCCGTAGTAATCAATTGTTTCTGCTATGACATCATCAGGAATGTAATAATCCACGAATTCTGGAGCCCAAAATGTGGCACGCGTTACTTCATAGGTTTCAATATATTCGTAACCTGCTGGCACATAAGGCAATTCGTAGCTCTGAATTGATGGATTTGGAACCGCTTCCCCGCTGCAGGTCCCATTTGGGGCAAGCAGAGTAGCGTAACCGCCAGCGACCTTTTCCATTTCTACATCCGTAAAGGGGCCTTCGAGTACGGCAAACTGACCCGCATGAATCATTGTGACAGAGTAATACGGGCTGCCATCTTCGCTGAGATCTTCGTACAGCGCCTCAATGCCAGAATGGCAACGTATGTCATTGCCTTCGGCAGGATATGCAGCCGCAATCAAATATAGGGGTAGTGTGGCATAGGGGCTGGGACTATTGAGCACAAAGAGCAAATTATCTTCATTGGGGTTGAAAAAATCGGCTCCTGAGGCGAGACCTCCGCCGGGAATATAGTATTCAACCAGGTCAGGCGCCCAGAATTCATCGGCAGAAACTTCATAGAATTCGGAGAAAGAAAAACCTTCAGGCAAGTAGGGGAGGTCGAAAGCGGCGGGTGCCACAGGCGCGGTATCTACCTGGCCTTCGCCGCGCAGGAAACTAGCAACCGATTGGCGACCTTGTGCAATGCCCGTATTGCCCTCGACGACGATAAAGACGCCATCGAGGATGAAGGTGAAAGTGGTGAATTCACCCGAATCGGAAGAGTAGTCCACTAAGAGCACGGTATGGCCTTCAATTTCCAATATTTGCATTTCGTTTTGGGAATAAATAGTTTGTGCTGCAAAAAAGGCGTCCATATCTGCATAGGGGCTTTCGCTGCCATAGACGGACCAGTAGAGACTATCGGCAGTGCTGTAATCGATTACGTAAACAGGAACTTGGCCGGGAACGATTACGTCTATGTAATCTGGTTCCACATATTCTTCGCGATCCATTTGATAGGCGCTTTCATAAGCGAATCCAGCAGGGAGATTTCCCAGGGCCAAATCGCTTAGCCGTAATTCCACAAGGGGCGCAGCAAAGTTGCGGGCCGATGAATTTCCCGAGGCATCTTGCGGGTTCGCGCCAGCACTGAGCTGCACCTGATAGGGCTGGAGCTGGCATTCTGGGTTTGTATTGGGATCGAAATTGATCACCACTAAATAGAGGTTTTCGTAGCGGTTGGCATCCACGGTAGTGATGCCGGATTGAAGTGGGTAATGATCGGCTAGGTCTCCGTTAATGCCGATGACTATGCCTGATAGAGCGCTATTTGTCAGGCTAATCTCCAAAGGACCGCTGCCTTCCAATTGGAAATAGTCGGCACCCAGGGACCCAACGCCGTCTTTAGGCGTATGGGATTGGCCAGCGCTAATGCTGCCTTCTAAACGCAGTAAGGGATAGCTGAAGCCTTCTTCAAAATTGCGCGTAAGCAGTGCGATGGAATAGTCCTCAAATAATTGCTCGAAGGAAGTGCCCCGAGCTTGCAAAATGCTTTCCCACGCCTGGAAAGGAGCCTGTTCAACGCTGGTTTGCCACAGATCGATCACAGCAGAATGCCCGTAGCTTTCAGAAAGGAGGCGCAGTAAGTGCCATTCAGAGTACCAGTGGTTGTAATCATCCAGATGGACGGTATCGCCGGGATCAATTAGGCAAGTATCGGGGGATTTAAACAGGGCATCGCTATAGAATGTGCCGCCATTAACTTCATTGAGGACTTCGTCTTCAATCCAGGAAGCGGAGGCCTCGAAAAGCCAGCGCAGGCCGTAATCTTCATTTTCGAATAATCCGAACTGAATCACATGCATGAATTCATGCACGGCTGTACTTTGAACGCTTTCTTGAGCTGTAAAACCTTCAGAGTTGCTTTCAAAATATTCAAGGAGATTGAACACAATGAATGAATGATGGGCGCTGGTTTCAATTGATGCTGTATTGGGATTATCTGTGGGTCCATCTTCTTCGTACTCCACATAGGCGAATAAATCTTCAATCGAGAGATCTTGAATGTAGACATCAATAGCATCGCTACCTCCCGCGCCAGCATCGTTGGGGGGCAGGGGCCAGCCAAAATGCTCAATTTGAGTTTCCCAGGCATATTCAAGGGCGGCTGCAAGCATTGCTACATAGTTGGGGACCCCATCACCGTTGTCATCGGAACCATTAACCGCATCATCTCCGGATAGGGTGAAGTGCATGCGAAAATGAGTGCTTTCAAAGGCTATGACAGGGCCGCTCAGCCGAGGCCGACCAGCAACATCTTGATAGGGAACAGATTGGAGTTCCACTTCTAAGGGTGCGGGGCCTTCTAGTCTTTCACTGATGATGGGCGGAAGGGCTGTGGGTCCTGAGGTTGAAGTGGATTCAGTGGTTGGGCTGGTGTTGTCTTGCTGGACAGCTTCGTCGGGAGTAGGCAGGCTATCTTGGCTACCGCAAGCGACCAATACAAGCAGAATAATTAGAATGAATCCACGTTGAAAATGGGGCATATCTGACTCCTAATTTAGCTTACAGACAAGAAAAGACACTCTAGCGGAATTTTATCTCGAAACTGAGTTCAAATATCTATGTGCTAGAGTGTCTTTAGAAAAGCTAGGTTATTCCCAAAGGAGCCAGGAACGCACGACCTCGGTCATTTCTGAATCGCTGATGGTGCCATCAAAAACCAGGAACAAGCCATCCACGATGACTGTTGCCACCGTGTAATAATCGCTGCCATCGCTAAAATCCTCGAGGATCACGTCGTAGCCTGCAATTTCGCGCCAATCTTCATCAAAAGGCTCGAAATTAATCGCTAGCGTGAATTCATCCAAATCGTCGTAGGGACTTTCGTTGGCGTATAGGCTAATGTAATCCTCTTCGCCGGGACCCCAATAATCCAACACGGTCGCTGGACCAGGTGCAGGAATGTAGGCATCCACAAAGTCGGGATCTTCGAAATCGTCACGGCTTAGTTCATAGACAGCAACAAATTCATAGCCAGAGGGTAAATAAACCAATGCCAGTTCTTCGGGTTCTTCGCCACCTGCCTCTCCGGAAGGTTCGCCGCCACTAATAGAATTCACACTGGGAGGTGTGAAATTGGGGGCACTTTGAATATGAGAAGGTTTAGCAAGATCATCGGCTCCGGCAAGCACCTGGACAGAATAATCTGCAAAGGTGCAATCTTCTTCACTAGTGGCCTGATCATGATTTAGCACAATTAGAAAGAGATATTCAAAAGGAGCGGCATCCAAGCCGATTTCGTTGTTAAGCAGCGGGAAATAATGCGCCTCGCCGGAGCTATCCAGACCGATTACTAATCCAGCCATGTCGTCGGCGATCAATTCAATAGTGATCGGCCCTGATGCATCTATGGCCAGGTAATCTGCGCCCATTTGGCCCACACCGCTTTCAGGGATGAATTCTTCACCGGTACTTACGCTGCCCTCCAGACGCACGCTAGGATAATTGGCCCCTTCTTCAAAATCGCGCAGCAAAAGAGCGGCCGAGAAATTACTAAAGAATACGTTGAGGGTGGTGGCTTCAGACGCCAATTCGTTGGACCAAGCTTCGTAACCATCATCGACTATGGCTGCATCCCAGAGGCCGCGAACTGCCTGATGGCCATAGTTTTCTGAGTAATAACGCATAAATATCCAGAGGCCATACCAATGATTCTCGTCTTCAATGCGATCTTCGCCGCCATAAGCTAGTTGGCAGCTATCGGGCGATTGAAATACAGCCAGTGCATCCTCAATCGCATCGTTGTAATCGTTCAGAATTTCATCCTGAATCCAGTTAGCAGATGCTTCCCAGAGCCAATCGTGTGGTTCAAAGGAATCGAAGCCATATTGGATGGCATGCATAAATTCATGGGCGGCTGTACTGCGCATGAAATCGAGCGCACTGACGCCACCGGTTTCGAATTCTTCGAAACCGTCATAATCATTATCCAGGGCCATGAAAGAATGGGAAGCATTGCTTTCGACAAGTGAGCTATTAGGATTGTCGCCTACGATGGTTTCGGAATAGCCTCCATCCACATAACCAGCCGTGCCATCATCGAAGATATTTTCCAAATAAACATCATATAAATCGTTGCCGCCTAAGCCCTCGTCGGAGGGAGGGGCGGGCCAAGAAAAATATTCAACTTCCGCATAATAAGCGTGTTCCAGGGCGATGGCGACCTGCTCTACAAATTCAGGGTGCCCATTGCCATTGCTATCGGCGCTATCCACGGCATCTGCACCCGTGAGCGTGTAGTGAATGCGAAAATGCTCTGTATCCAAACTTTGCGGATCTCCAGAGAGATTGACTCGCCCAGAAGTATTGGGGCTGGGACCCACCGGTCCAAAATCCAGTTCGGGGAGTGAGCTGCTATCCAAGCGCGGAAGCTGGAGCGGGGCCTGGGTTGGCTCGAGAGTAGGGCTGGGGTCCGTGTCGGCGCTGGCTTCTGGAGAGGGCGCGCTTACACGCACAGCACTTGTGGGTTCGTCGTCAAGAATAATTTCGGGGTCGTCCAGGAATGAGCAAGCCAGGCTGGCAAATAAGAGTGCACTGAAGGCTAGCATCAATTGAAATGAGCGAGATTGCAGCATGTGGGTTTCCTTATTGTCTTTGGCGAATACTAAATAATAACCGCGAAATTGAAGCCAAACCTGTAGAAAATCTGTAGATCATATTCCCTGTAATAAGCAAATTTATTTATTTCAAAAACATATATTCAATCATTAGAGATTGAATATTCAAAATTAATTCTTTACGCGTATACAACCCACTAGATTTCCGTTATGCTCCATTTGTTTGAAGCCGATTTGCGGGAAACAGAGCGGTTGATTTCATTATGGAAAAACGGTATGGTTTGCATTAGTTCCCGCAGGACCAATTTTGATCGATAGAGGAAACGCTAAATTTCTATAAGATTGATCCGAACAATGTAGCAGGAGAAATTGAAGACCTGTTGAGACGTTCAAATTCGTCAAATAATTTAAACTAGAAGAAGGAGAAAACGCATGTTAAATTCTAAATCAGTAAAACTCATTATGGCCGTTTTGGCGCTAGTGAGTTTTTCGCTGGCCTGCAGTCTGTCTTCCGTGGAGGGAGCGGAAATTCAAGAAACATTGCAAGCCATGCAGGAGCAGATTGATGCCGGCCCAGGAGCCTCAGCTGCAGAGGCCACCGAGGCGAGCCCAGTCGAGGTCGATTCTGAACCGTCTAATGATGGCGCTAATATTGTTAAAAACCCTTCGGATCTGCCAGGTCCGATTGGTGATCGTGGACCGGAAATTGTGCGTGCCGAACTAATTGGCGAGGAAGTTGTCGGTCAATTGGACGATGGAACGACGCTGTCTTATTTCACCTTCAATGGTTCTGTTCCAGGACCCTTCATTCGTGCGCGTGAAGGGGATACGGTTGAAATTACTTTGACTAATGCAACTGACAGCGTTTTTGTGCATTCAGTTGATTTGCATGCAGTCAATGGCCCGGGTGGCGGAGCCGTTTATACGCAAACGAATCCCGGCGATACCACCGTATTTTCTTTCAAGGCCTTGGCACCAGGTATCTACGTTTATCACTGCGCGACGCCTAGTGTGGCACATCACATTGCTAATGGTATGTATGGACTGATCCTGATCGAACCCGAAGATGGCTTGACTGAAGTTGATCGTGAGTTCTATGTAATGCAGGGCGAGATTTACACCGTTGAGAAATACGGCTCGAATGGGCACCTGACCTTCAGCCATCAAAAGATGCTCGACGAAACCCCCGAATACTATGTGTTCAATGGGGCCGCTGGAGCATTGGCTGCTGATGAAAACGCTTTATATGCAAATGTTGGCGAAACCGTGCGCATCTATTTTGGCGTGGGTGGTCCTAATGCCATCTCATCCTTCCATGTGATTGGGGAGATATTCGATAAGGTCTATCCTTTCGGATCCTTTGATATCGATCCTTGGGAGACGGTTCAAACCATAAATGTGAATCCGGGTGGGGCCTGGGCCGTGGAATTTGAATTGCAAATGCCGGGCACCTACATTCTGGTAGATCATGCCCTAAGCCGAGTGGAACGCGGATTGTTCGGTCTGTTGCATGTTGAGGGTGAAGGCGATCCATCAATTTATTCAGAGGGACCACTAAGCGAGTAAGTAATCCAGATTGAATAGTGAAATGCAAAGAGAGTGGCCACGCTGGCCACTCTCTTTTTTTAATGCTAAATGTAGATCGGTTTAAGAAACTTCTTCTATAGCAATTGGCTGCCTGCCCTGCACGTACAAATAGGTTAGCCCAGCGCCGATGGCCATGATAGGCAGCACAATGAAACCAGCCTCGGGGCCAAAAGAGCCACCTGTGATGAGGGCCGGGCCTGTATCGCTGTGAATGAGCAATGCGGTGGTCTCTAATCCGCTAACGGGAAAACCAAATACGGGTCCTTCAAAGAAATTCCAGCCGATATGTAAGCCAATTGAAATCCACAAGGATCCTGTAAGCAGATAGGGATAGGCCAGGAAGTAGCCCGCAGCCAGGATGCCAAGCACAGAAGCAATGGAAGCGGAGGGGTTGGCTAAATGGAGCAAGGAAAAGATAGCGGATGAGGCAAATATGGCCCAGCGCAGACCAATGGCTTCGGCTAGATTTTGCAATTGATAACCACGGCTGAGCAGTTCCTCGTAGAAACCGACCAGAATAAAGCCAAAGAAATAGTAGCCCACCGGCGCAATACTGAATTCAGATTGTTGCCAGGCAAAGCCTTCAAATTCCAACCAGCCCAGCGCCCATTCGAGCAGAAAAATTATGCCAAAGAGCAGGGCCGGCACAAAGATGCCAAAGAGTAGATCGCGAATGGCGAGGTCATCCCAGCGGATACCCAAGCTGACCAAGCTGCGTTGATCGAACCAGCGCCGCGCAAAATAGATGCTGGCGATGATGGCTACTGCTTGAATCAGGAATTCGTCCGCGAGAAAGGCTAAGACAGGGCTGAGCGCGCCCAAGCCAAAGAGCAAGGGAGCGATGAAAACGATGAGAAGAGTTAGCAGAATAAGTTGAAAAAATATGCGCCAACCAGTACGCAATCGTTCTTCTTCAGGGTGGATGAAAATATTAGAGATCATGGCGCATTCCTTTCAGGAGTAGCAACTGGAAGTTAACTGTAACGAATAGACGAGTGAAGTGGGACCGGGCTGTCTAGCGATCTTCTTGTGAATCTGAGCCTCTGTCAATTAGCCCTAGCTTGCGCAGGGTGCGGAAGCGGCGGGTGGGATCAAAGCGCTCGACAGGGCGGCGCAGACCGCGCCAGGAAAGATAGAGCAGAATAAGAGCGGCCAACAGAATATCGGGCCGCGAGTTACCTGAGCTATTGGCGGCAAAGGCCAGAAAGAGGCCGAAGAGCCCTAGCCAAAGCATGAATTGAGATAATTTGCGCAACATGCCTGCATCTTAGCAGAGCTAAGCCCAGCCTGCAGATGGCTAGATCATGCGGCTTGGTTGTCTGAACTGAGGGCTTGAATCGTTGGGCGAATAAGGCCCTGATAAATGCGATCCATTTCTTCAGGGCTTTGCGGCATATCTTCCATGATCCAATCAGTTAGGAGAGCCACAAGCGCGGCTATGCTGTAGCGGGCGGTCATGCTAAGGGGAATGGATAGGCGGCTTTCATCAATGCCGGCTGCGCGGGCTTGTTGCTCGAAGCGCCTGGTCAATGGATCGATGAGCATGTTCAACCCGATCTCGGGGGAAAGGCCGTTGGCCTTGAAATAGAGGTGTTTGGCCTGACCAATGCGAAAGAGAGCCAGGCTGGGAGCTAATTTTTGGCTGAGTGAGGTATTGCTGTTGGGCTGGCTAAGAATGCGCTCCAGCTCTTGTTCAATTTCAGCCAAGAGTGCCCCGAAAATAAATCGACCCAATGCCGCTTTATCTTCAAAGTGAGCGTAGAAAGTGGCACGGCCTACATCGGCCCGTTCAACGATATCGGTAACACTGATTTGCTTATAGTCCTTTTCCAAAACCAGGTCGCGTAGCGCTTGCAGAATGAGGCGTTTAGAGCGTGCAGAACGCCGATCTTCCTTTTTGGGAACTGAATTGGTTTCAATTGTCATACAAATTCCTTCAATCTGTCTATTAAGGGACAAAAACCGAATTTTGACGATTGACAGTCTTATGGCTGGGAATACAATACACCCATAAGTTACCAGACAGTTGTACATTAAAGATCATGTATCTGTCAAGTGCGAACTAAATAAGGAAGAACGCAATGAAAGTTGAACGAGAAATTGAGATCGAAGCTCCAGCACAGGAAGTATGGTCGTTGGTGGGCGAGCAATTCAACGATATCGCTAATTGGGCTAGTTTTGTGAGCGAATCACATGGCAACCCGGATCTGGAAGAAGGCCAGGGCCGTGTATGCCAGACCGATTTTGGACCCGTGGATGAAACCATTACGGAATTCCAGCCGAAAAATCGCAGCTTGTCGCACACAGTTGAAGGGAATTCAACACCCTTCTTTATGCGTAATGTGCTCAACCATTGGCACGTTAAAGATGATGGCAAGGGCCGCAGCAAGGTGAGCTTTGCTATTAGTGCAGAAATGGTGCCACCCTTTAAACAATTGCTAGCAAAACGATTGGAAAGCAAATTTGGGGTGCAGGCTGAGGCTTACATCAATGAATTGAAGCATTTCGCAGAGACCGGAACAGCCACTAGTTTTGTAAGAAATTAGATCGAAAAACCGAATTGTATATGCAATCAATCGATGCTTCTATGGTCTCGCAATGCAAAACTCGTAGGCTTTAACAATTGCAAGAGCTGAAAAACTTGACCGATAGAGAAAAAATGCGTATAATTGGAATCAATTCCAATGACGCTTTTACCTGATCAGCCCGTCCACATGCGCGAACGCTATTACCCAGTTTTGGTGGATAGCTCCTGGGTGATATTGGATCTACAGCGGGGACAGCGAGCTAGCAAAGTTCGCTATACCGTTGAGATCCAAGCTCAATGGACGGCAGAAATGCTGAATGCGGCTTATCAGGATGGATTAAAAGTGGGACGCGAATTGACTGCAGACGGCTAATCGGGGATCACTGACAAGTAGCTGGCTTGCTTTCATTTACAATACAGCATGGAAAAATCTTTATCACGAAGGAAATCCCTTAGCTGGACAAACCGCATTCAAGGTGCTGTAGCGAGTTGGCGGCAACCCTACGGCTGGAGCTATTTGTTGCTCTTTTGTTTGCATAGCCTAAGCATCCTGGCTTTCTCATGGTGGGACGGTTGGTTGGAGCTTGGTAGGGTGCATCGCGTGCTCTTTCTTTTCCCCTTATGGACTTGGGGACCACTATTTTTTACAACGCTAATAAATGCAACTGCAGAGAAAGCGTTGCAAGAATTCAATACGCTGCTAAAACTTTCAAAGAGTGAGTTACAGGATTTGACAGATGAATTTGTCATTCTGTCCCCTAGGGCTGTCATGTTCAGCGGATTAATCTGGAGCCTTATTTACGTTTTCCAAAATATTATGGGATATGAAAGCTTCTATGGAGCAAATGGTGTGGGTAATGTGGGCTTGTACTCAGGCATCCTGTTGGGCTTACCGGCCTATTTGATTGGCTCCATCCTGCCCTATTACACATGGCGGTTGCTCAGATTGGTGCGGCGCACATTGGAGAGAGTGAAAAGTTTTAACCTCTTTAATCTGACCCCAGTGTACGCACTTTCGCGCTTAACCGCGTTGACGGGCATAGCGATAGTGCTGATGTTGAGCCTCACACTGGTTACGTTTCCCATTGAGATGGTTAATGTTTCGGTAACAGCAGTCTTGGGAGTGCAGATGCTTTTGGCCGTGGCCGCATTTATATTGCCATTGCGTTCCGTTAATCAGAAACTGGTAGCGGTAAAACAAGGTTTGCTGGCTGAGCATCAGGAGCGAGTAGGCCAAACATTGGCACGCCTGCATCAGGCTGTGGGCGCTATCCCGATCAAAAAAGTATCTGAAATTGAGGCGGCTTTGAATGCACTGGTTGTAGAGGAACGTATATTGCGAAAAGTTCCCACCTGGCCTTGGCGCAGCGAAACGCTACGCGAATTCGTATCCGCGCTGCTCATTCCCATGATCCTGTGGGCTGTGCAGCTTATGCTCGCGCGCAATCTCTGAACGGCTATTACAAAATGGGTGGCAATTTGGGGCGAGGGTCTGGATGAAGGCAGAAATGCTGAAAGAGGCCTATCAGGATGGATTTATTGTTGAACGTGCGCAGAGGTAAATAGGGCTGCTTTGCGCAGATTCTTTTCGCAATATTTATTTGAAATTCATATTATTTGCTTTTATACACACCCACGCCAATGGCGATTCCGATAAAAAATCCATAACCGGCATTCCCCAGCAAGTTGCCAATCAGACCACCCAATAGACCACCGATTATTATCCATACTCGATTGCTTTTCATCTTATTTTTTCCTTGCTAGCCATATGCCCAGACCATTCTATGCGAAATTGAAGAGGGACTGTTAATTTTTTAGCCTAGCGCGCAAATTTTTGGATGGTATAGTGCCGGAGACCTAAATTGTGAAGGTGCCTAATGGATTGCCATTGCGAAAAATGTAAGGGACTGAGCCAGATTTTTGATGAGGCTTATGTGGAGAGTAAGCTGGCCGAATATCGTCGTGATGGTCCCAAAAAAGTTTCACACTGGCTGATTGCGGCGCTAATGGAACGTGGAGTGGCTGGAAAGGAATTGTTGGATATCGGCGGTGGTTTGGGAGCCATTCAGCATGCCTTCTTGGATGCAGGCGCAGCGCGCACGATCAACGTGGATGCAGCGCCTGATTTTTTGGAAGCGGCCAAACGTGAAAGCAAGCGCCGTGGAATGGAGGAGCGCATTGAGCATCATTTTGGCGATTTCCTTGATCTCGAAGACCAGCTCCCCGAAGTGGATATCGTGACTCTCGATAAAGTGATCTGCTGCTATGCGCACATGGAGCCACTGCTCAGAAAATCATCGGCACATGCCAAGCAGTGGTTAGGGCTGGTCTATCCGCGCTCAACATGGTGGGTGCGGCTGATGCATGGGGCAGAAAATATCTGGCATGCAATTACAGGTAATCCCTTTCGGGCCTACCCGCACGCCAATGCCCAAGTTGAGGGCTTGCTTGAATCGCTGGGCTGGCAGCCCGATTTCACGCGCCAGGATCACTATTGGAAAGTTGCGCTTTATCGACGCTAGGGTGCTTAAATATGCAATTCGAAAAATATTGGAGCTTGATATGAAAAAAGAAATCCGCGATGCGCTGAGACGCGATAAGACAATTGACATCAGTACGACGGGAGCGCAAAGCGGCCAGACGAGGCGCATTGAGATCTGGTTTCACAATGTGGACGATGAGATCTATATTTCGGGCATGCCTGGCCGACGTGATTGGTTGGCCAATTTAGAAGCGTACCCCGAATTTACTTTTCACCTAAAAGGCAGCCTACAGGCAGATTTGGCGGCCACAGCCCAGCCAATCACTGATCTAGCTGAGCGGCGTGGCATCATGGGCCGCTTTGAGGGTGAGCGTGATTTGGAGGCCTGGGTTGCAGACAGCCCGCTGGTGCGGGTGCGTTTTGATGGCAAGGTTGAATAGCAAACATTCGAAATACTTTAGGAAGTAAAACGAGCTTATAATATAAGCACTTAGCCCAATATTTTGACAAGGAGCACGCATGCCAGTTTGTGAAGGATGCGGGGGAAGCTATGCAGGCAATTTCAGTTTCTGCCCCTATTGTGGAAGGGCTAAGCCTGAGCCAGATGTAAGTAAGCTTGAAGTAGAAATAACTTCTAAAAGTACGATTTACGACTGTCCTCTTTGCGAAGATGCTTCTTCGACGCAGAAAGTGTCCGCGATTGTGGCCGGCGGCACGACCAAATCGCAATCCAGTGGATATACCAGTGGAACTTCTGATACGTACAGTGCTAATTCAGGAAGCAAAATAGCTACGGGTTCATCGAGCGCTTATTCGCAACAATCCGGGCAAAGCCAAAGTGTGCTAGCTAAGAAATTTGTTCCCGCAAATAGTCCGAGAGAGCCAGAGCGCGAGGACTTTGCTATTGGCTTAGGCGGCTTTTCTGTGATTTTATTAGTTGTGTTTTGGTGGATAACTAGCGGAATTCTTGGATTATTTCTTGGTTCCTATTTGCTTAGAGTATTTATTGCATTCTTTGTGGCAACTTTTGGGGTAGCAAAAATTGAAAACTTCATGAACAAAGACAATGGCACAGATGAAAAATTAGCGGCAGCGAATAAAGTTTATAAAGAAGACTTGACCGCATACGCAAAAGTAGTTGCCATGTGGGAACAACTCTTTTATTGTCACCGTCACGATTTAGTCTTTGTTCCCGGGAAACAGGAAGTCGCCAGTGTGGACGAAGCGTGGCCAGCTACCGCGCGTTGGGCTTTGGATGGCGACACGAAACCCGTTCAAGTGGCTGCTTAAGCATACTATTCAGCCATTTCAATCAGATCCCAAAGATTGCCATATAAATCCGCGAAGACAGCCACTGTACCGTAGGTTTCGACCTTGGGTTCGCGCTCAAAGTGCACGCCTTTCGCGCGCATAGCTTCGTAATCGCGCTGGAAATCATCGGTGCGCAGAAAGAGGAATACACGACCGCCACTTTGGTTGCCGATAAAGGCTTCCTGTTCCGGCGTCGCGGCGCGGGCTAACAGCAGCGTGGATTCGGATGATCCGGGCGGGGCGACGACGACCCAGCGCTTGTCTTGCTCAGGCTGATAGGTATCTTCCACCAATGTGAAATTTAATGTTTCGCAATAGAAGGCAATGGCTTCGTCGTAGTCGCGGACGACCAGAGCGGTGTGCAGCAGGGATTGTTTCATGGGAGGTCCTTTCGGGTGCGCAAGAGCGCGGTTTGGGTGTGAATGCCATCTTCATCGGGTTCGCGGTTGAGGAAAGATTCGATGCGAAAATTTTGGGCGAGAATAGATTTCAATTGCTCATCACTGTAAAAAGCAAAGAAGCGTGGAGGCGTGTAGCTGTCGTCTTCGAATATGGCAGCCGATTCACGGCCACCGAAAACGGAGAAATGAAAGGGCGCGCCGGGCTGCAGAACGCGATGCGCTTCGGCTAGGGCTAAGGACCATTCATTCAATGGCAAGTGGATGAAGCAATTGAGGCTATAGGCGGCGGGGAAGCTGGCGCTGGCATAGGGCAAGTTGAGCAGGTCTGCGACAGCGGCCGAGGGGCCTTTGGCCGCAGTGGCGCTGGCATTGGCGGGAGTCAGGTCAATGGCTGTGGTGGCCAGACCCGCGCTGTGGAAAAAGGCGGCATCCTGGCCCACACCGGAACCCAGCTCCAAGAGCTGTGTGCGGCCTTCAGCGTGCAGGATTTCGAGGAATTCCTGGCGTCGATCGAGTTTCCAGGCGGCGGGTTCCAGCGCTTCGCGCTCGGCAACTTTGGCGGTGTAGGCGCGTTGGAGATCCTGGCGTGGCATGTGCCCATTATAGGCGAGGACTTAATGAGCATCTGTGGAATCCACAAAAAAATTATCTGTGCCCGCTTGAATGGATTGTGCTTAGAGGATTGAATTATTATGAACGCTGTTCTAAAATTCCTAACAATATTGAAAAGTGCGCAAAAATACAATAATAAGATTATTGGTTATTCTTAGTGTGTGGGCTGGGTCCACTTATACTGTTAATTCAAAATGACTGTAATTTGATTTCAGCCCAGCCCACATTTTTTTATTAAGCGTTCATTCCCATAGGTAAAAAATTTACGGCCATAAATGCTGCGTGATTATTCGTTCTTTGGACGCTTCATCACATAGGCCATGTCGAAGGGGTGCTGGCTGATGGAGGCCAGTTCCCAGCCTTCTGCGCCCATGCGATTGAGGCGTTCTTCGGGGCTTTCGCTAGAAGATTTGTCATCCATCCAATAGGGTGCGGGGCGGGCGGCGCCATCGGCGGGCGGGGGATCGTGGTGAAAATTGAATACGCGATATTCCCATTTCTGCATCATATGCTCCTTGTTGATGATTGACTATAAAGTGAGACGCTGCGGTGCGACTATTATTTACGAGAGAGGCTCGATGTGCAGTAGCTAAGGCTTATCGGTTCATGGTGTGCTAGCAAACTGGACCTAGCAATCGCTTATGGCTGCCGAATGGCATGAGCATAAAAATCGTAGAATTCCTGAAGAGCAAAACCGAACGCGGCTTCAAAAGCGGCTTGCCAGGTCATTCCCGCGCTAATGAAACTGTAATAGGAAAACACAGAATCAAGATCAGTTTCCTGTACTAGTAACGCGAGCGCTACTGCGCCTGAATAAATGAAATCGCCTTCACCGACCGCGGCTGTATTGGCATACTCTTCAAGGACTGCAAGTGGGTAATCGGCTTGCCGGGCGACATCCCAGGCCATATCTAAGTTGAATTCATCAGCGCTTTGCATGCCCGCCTGATTTGCAATAACTCCCTGCAAGTAGAGTGCGGTGCCTTCAATCATCCAGGCAGGTCCCATACTGGAATATTCGGAATCCGGAAAATTGCCCGCGAGGCTATTTTGCATGATATGCACATATTCGTGGAAAGGTAAGCCCTGATAGTGAAATTCTGTAGAAAGGCTTGCCCAGGGAGGCCCGGCATAGATAAATATTCGTCCGGGGAAGGCATTGCCTGACACAGTAAATTCACCCGATTGCTGACGCGCGCTGGCCGAAGATATTTGCCTTTCCTGGGCAAAGGCCTCGATGTAATTTTCATAATTGCTGTACATGAAAACAGTGATTGGCGGCGGGTTGAGGCCCTGGCGCTTGAAATAGTCGCTGGCGATGCGGATGCCATGTGTAGCAATGTCTTGCATGGTTTGGGTTGTTTCAGAGCCAAAGATGAATTGTGTATTTTTAGGTAATGGCCAAAGTGTGGCCGTCGGCAGTGCCGTGGCGGTGGGCAGCGCGGTTGATGTGGGTTCAGGGATTGACTGGCTCACTTGAGTACTCGACGAATCTTCAGCGGGCAACGCTGTTGGCGCGCAGGCGGAAAGTAAACCTAAGACGAGCAAAACATAAACGGTGGAAATTATTCGTTCCGATTGCGAATGTACGATCACATAATGATTATATGCGCCAATCTAGCTGGAAAGAAGGGGCCCATTTCTATTAGAATAATTGGTGACGTAGGTTGTTGGAGGAAGGCCATGACGAATGATCAGAGTGTTGCCAAGAGTTGGGGACGAGCGCCGGCCTGGTTGGGTGCCCTGTCTGGCCTGCTGATTGTTTTCGTATTCAACATGGCCCACAACGCTTACATTTTTGATATTTCATTTTCCCTGGTACCCATGCTGGTTGCGGGGGCAGCTTGCGGATTTGCGCTGGCCTGGAGTTATCAGCAGTGGCAATCCCCACATTCGACGCGGTCCTGGCTGCGCTATTGCGGGTTTTATGCCTTTGAAATGATTGCCCTGGGAGCGCTGTCGCTAGCGCTGCTAAGACCACAATTCTCGATGGCGGAGCTGATGGTGGCGGATGACAGTTTCGATCGACTGCTGCCGCCCTCGATGCCATTGATCATCGGTGCGATGCTGGTGGGCACGATATTGCTGTGGCTGGATAGCGGGCGGCGCTGGCGGGCATTGGGACCCATTGCGCTCACTCAGGTGCTGATGGTGTTTTTCCTGGGCCATCAATTTGCATTCCTGGGCCTGGTGGCATCCAACTCGGCTTTGATGGCGATATTTGCCCAATTTGGGCTGATCACGCTCGCGCTGGGGGCTGTTTATGCGCTGCTGGTGATGGGCTCCGCAAAGTTGCTGGAGCGCCGAAGGGCTTCTGCATAACGCGGAATGACCACAATTTTGTAATCAGACTGTCCAGGCTATAGCTTGATTTTTTCTTTGGTTGCTTGGGAAACAACTTACAGAAAACGTGTCAGCAGTGATTGAATTGCCCATATAGCTAGCGGTAGAAAAACGGCAGATATAAAGCCACGGATAGCGGCCCAATCCCAGGGCCAAGTGGGAATTTTATTTATTCTGTCTCTAAACAGAAATAAAGCTTCCAGGCCAGATGAAAATCCAGATATATTTTCAAACTCAGATTGATCCATGCGCTGATTGAGCACATCATTTGCCTTGTGAATCCGTTTGGCATTATCTTGCTTGAGACGATTTTTTTCTGCTTGGAGCTTGCGATGGATTCCTAAGAGTGGAATCAGTATTGCGGCACTGCCAATAACGAATATGGTTAATGTATTGGCTATCGCGAGAGCAAAATCTTGTTCCGAGGAAGTCGTTATGACGTTGCTAATAAAATCTTGATTCGCAATGAGAACAATGCCAATCGCTGAGCGGGTAGTCAGGCCAGATAGTGAGAAAATCGGCCCTAAATCAAAGAGGTTAAGCGTGCCCAGGCGCTGATAAATGTGGTTAACGAGGATAACTCTGCGATAGGTGTGGACAATAAATGTAAACGTGAGGCTAAAACCTAATATGCCCAGCACTAAAAACGCAATTACTGAAAAGGCATTGGTAAATCCTGTAAATCCTTGTGGATCAATAATCGTAATAGTGGTTAAAAGAACTGAAAATATGCCGAATATCACCCACATTATCTGAGCAGGTAAATTTAGGAACTCATATTTAATTTGGTCGAATTCAGCGTTACTCGTGTTGATCATTTCCCTAAACATATCTAATGCAGGGCCAGCTAAATTGCTCGCGGAATGAAGAAAAACAAGGGGAATTGAGGCCCAGAGGGGGTCCAAAATATTAGCCAGTTCGAATTGGCCAACGGTTAATTGGCCCGCATTCCATTGAGCCATATTGATCACTAAAAAAAAGACGAGATGGAGTGTAAGGTAGAAAAGCCAAGCTGGCACTGGAAGCGTTTCCACCCAATCGATAAATTGGTCTATCCAACTGCGTTTAAATGTAGGCACAACATTTTTAGTGCTAATAGGACGATTCCCTGTTACTGATAGAGTAAATAGTAATCTATTTACCAGATTTGGAAAGTATGAATATTAATAATTAGAATTCAGAATGGCGCTGTTGTGATTGGACGCGTTAACTTATTGGTTGTAGACGACAATCGGGCTCATATTTCAGCCAAGTCCCGGAACTCGTGTTGAATTGCGTGGTCAACTGATGCATAGCTGAGCTCCTCAATCAGTAGATGTTGCATGGGTTATTGCTTCTCGTAATTTAGCTGCTGGGTCCGGCCGCATTGACCAGCTCGAGGATGTTGCCAGCGGGATCGGCGAACATGAACCATTCGTGCGGCTGGCCTGCAGGGCTTTCTTCGAGGATGGCGACATCCTGAGCCTGCAAATCCGCCTTGATTGCGGCGTATTCGTTTGAGCTCCAGGCGAAGATGGGCCAGTATTTGCGGCTTGTGTCTTGCACGGGCTGAGGCTGGCCAGACATGAGCACTAGGGACATGTGACCCACGCTCAGATTGGGGGTCTGTCCATGATGATCTTCGCGGGTCAGACGCAGGGTTTCGGTGTAGAAAGGCAGGCTGGCGTCAGGATCTGGCAGCCAAAGGGTGACGACGATAGGGGTGGTGGCATTAGGCATGGGGATCTTCCTCGGTGAAATGGTGGGCGGCGCTGGCATCGTAGTCCAAGCCGTAGACCGCTTTGAGCTGCTCAATTTTTTGAATGCCCGCGGTGTTGAAGGGCGGCTGACCCTCAAAGGAGTGCAGCACGATGCCTTCGAGAAGATCGCCCAGGCCCATGTCGTGCACTTCGGCCAGGTTGCTTGCAGATCCAGGCACTTCGCCAACACGTGCATATATCTTGCCTACATTGCCATGCTTTAGTTTTCCGTGGTCATAGAATACGGATAGATCGGGCTGGGTCTTCAATAGCTTAGCAGCTAGAAATTGACCGAAAAGGGAAGTTTGTTGGCCGGGCATATTTAGAATTCTAATTGATTAGCTAGTTCTGAGGGCGGTCTTAGTAGAAATTTAAAGAGTGTCGTGCCCTAGACAAGAAATATCGATTAGACTTGCAGAATGCTAATACGCTTTCAACGCCAACCTAGATAGTGGTGAACGCCCATGCAGTTTCATGACCCTTTGTTGGAATTCTTCCGCGAAATAAACCTGACTCCCTTCAGAGCGCTGGTGTTTGGTCCCATTGTGGCATTCATTGGCCGGCTGGTTGTTGGCGAGATGACGCGCCGCTGGAACCCCGACAATTATGAAGATCTCAAGCAAGATCGCACGGCCTATATTTTTTGGCCCTTACTCGTCTTTGGCCCCTTGTGGGCGGCGTACATCTATATTGGCGATATCGAATTAATTCTTAAAAATGGCTTTGCGTCGATAGCTTCGAGTTTTCAGCCGACTCTATTATTTGCCGATAAATCTCCTGATCTAACTGGGCTCATAATGGTGGCGGGTTTTGGTACAGCAATCTATTCAGCGACACGCTGGATGCAATTGCGCGAACCTAAATGGCTGGCGACAAATCCAATAATTACCATGATTAGCATTTCGATTTTTAATTTCCCAATGGGCTATGCAGCATTGATGCTGATTGCCAGATTGCTGGATCATTCCACAGCATTATGGTCGCTGGCCCATTCCGGCTGGACTCCCGACCCCGCAATTCAAGGTGATGGCGCCTATGGCTTAGATTGGGCGATTACCGTCTTGCAAAGTGATTTGCTGATCATTCTCTTACTGAGTTTTATTCCCCTGGTTTTATTGATTCGCCATAGGGACCTAGGATGGAAAAATCTGTATACAGCTAATTGGGCTACCGGCATTATTGTGGCCGTCGCATTTGTGACCAATGTATTGCTCCCTTTCAATCGCTTTATTGACAATATTTATGCGCATGCATATGAAGGCGCCTTGCAAAACTACACTACAGCCGTTGCAGCGGTTGATTTGGGAACTGAAGCCGAACTCTTGAAAGTAAGAATTGCGCAGGAAGAACTGAAGATCATCTCAGCGCTGCCACAAAATCTGGGTGCCTTTCCCATTGTTCAAGTCGGATCGGCTGTTGTGGCTCAAATTGTCGGCTTAATGCCAGGATTAGGAGTGGATAAAGTAACCGAATCCATAGGGAATTCCAGCAAAACGGGAAGCAAAGCACGTTCGAAAAAAAATAGTTAATCAGCAATTGGCCATCAGGAAATAGCCTAAAACGAGGAATTTATTTTTGACCTATTCAATTGTGGCCTACGACAATTAAGCAATCGCAATCGATTGCTTTTGGAGAAAGAAAAATGCTTTTCCCAAAATCAGAGTTTAGGACGAAATATGACTTATTCCATAGTAGCTTTTGACATGAAGACCCGCCAATTCGGCGTAGGCGTGCAAACGCATCAACCTGCCGTGGGCGCAGTCGTGCCCTGGGTGCGGGCGGGCGTGGGGGCGGTGGCGACGCAATCGCTGACCAATATCTCCTTCGGGCCGCTGGGCATCGAGATGTTGGAAGCCGGCATGGCGGCGGAGAAAGTGATTGACGCGCTGGTAGCCAGCGACGAGGGCGAGCATCATCGCCAGGTAGCGGTAGTGGATGCCAAGGGTCAGGCGGCAGCGCATAGCGGCGCTAAATGCATTCCCTTCTTTGGGCACAAGGTCGGCGAGGGCTATTCGGTGCAGGCCAATATGATGCTCAATGAGGGTGTGCCTGAGGTCATGTCCAAGGCCTATGAAGCGGCCAAAGGGCCGCTGCTCAATCGCATTATGTTGGCATTAGAAGCGGCCGAGGCTGAGGGCGGCGACATTCGCGGTTCGCAATCGGTAGCCATCGTGATCTATGGCTCGGAGGACAAGTCGAATTGGGAGAATCGCGTGGCCGATCTGCGCGTGGATGAGCATAGCGATCCGATTGGGGAGCTGCGCCGCATTGTGGATCTGCGGCTGGCCGATCTGGTTGGGCGTGAGGGGGATGTATTGCTGGATAAGGGCAAGCTGGAACAGGGGCTCAAGAAGTATGCACGTGCGCGCCAAATGAGCGCGGATGCCAGCGAGATGGCCTATTGGCAAGCCCTGACCCTTGCCGACGAACACGGCCTGATCGAAGAAGCGCGCAACATGTTGGCGCCACTATTTGAGGCTGAGCCCAACTGGATCGAGCTGACGCGGCGCTTGCCGGAGACGGGGATTTTGGACAATCCGGATATTGTAGAGCAATTGCTGGGGGATTATTAAGGCTTAGCTGGATGACGCTGTTCAAAATTGCGATACTGAATTAGTATCAGGCAACATTTCTCGAGGAGTTCTCAATCTCAATGAGCCAAGCACTTAAACCACCGACACAAAACTGGCGAAACACGTCCTGGATCGATTTGTTTTTTTCATGGATAGCTCAATTACCCCTACCTGCCTGGGTGATCTATCTCTCGCTGATCGCTCTTTTTGCTTTCTTAGATCAATGGCTATTTTCCTTGGATTCCAGCCCCGATTTATTCGATTCCATCTATGGGGCCTTGGCGTTGATTATTACCTTTGTCATCAATCATTGGCTGCATCAGGTGTCCATTTCAGCATTTGAACAATTTCAGCCCAGCCTAAAGCTTTCGAGAAAGCATATTGAAAAATATAGGCAAAAATTTATATTTGCCAATCCCTGGATTGCATTGTTAGCAACGCTTTTGGGTATATCGACCTTCACTTCGTTTTGGTCGATTGGCATGCAAGAAGGTATGACTGAGACAACACGATCATTGCCATTAGCCTTTATCTATGGATTGATTCTATTTGGTGGAAATTCAGGCATGATCATGTATTTTATGTTCAATTCCCTGCGGCGATTAAAACTAATTTCCATGCTCCACAAACAAGTGGCAGATATTGATCTATTTAATTTGAATCCACTGCGCGCCTTTTCTCGGGTTAGCTCAGCAGCCGCGATTTCATTACTTCTTTATTTGGCCATTACACAGCGGTTTGGCACATCACCTGAAAATATTGGCTTTCAAATTTCTCTGGGTATTTTGGCTGTGGTTGTTTTCTTAGTGCCGCTAATTGGGCTGCGCAATAAAATTTCTGCAAAGCGTGAAGAGCAATTGAAATTGATTTCAGCGGACCTAGGACTGGTTGCAAAACAGATAAGTAGTGCTGTACGTAATGAAGATTTGGATGTACTGGGAAAATTAAAAAGTGGACAGGACGGTTTAAGTTTTCAGCGCAATGAAATTTTGAGCATACGCGCATGGCCCTGGAACACTGGTACATTGCGTGGATTCACTTCTGCTTTCGTATTGCCCATTGTTATTTGGTTGATTACTCGGCTGCTCGAACGCTTTATTTAAACGAATTCTGTCCTAGCTAGTGCTTGCCTGAGTAGGGCATTCTGAATAATTCGGATTTGGCACAGAATCTACTGGGGACTAACTTAGCCATAAACGAGATTTGCCGCTTCAATAAAATGAGCTTGTACTTGCTCTTTCATTGCCGGTATTGAATTAAAATTTTCTAGACTCGGATAATGGCTAGTGATGATGGGCACAGAAGTGAATTTAGCCATGTGGGGGGCCATATTTGATGTTTCGATTCCCACTAAAACAACCACCCGTAAGTCGGCCAACATAGCGATGAGCGATTTCAGATAAGGCAGAGCGTCAATAATCTCGTGCAGCTTGGGTGCGCCACCCAGATACCAGGGCACGATATTCCATAGCAAGGTGTCATTGCGTTCGAAGCCGGCATCTTGCAAAAGAAGCAACATATTCTTAGCGCTTTGATTGCGATTATTTCTTGACACAAAACCCGAAGCAATGGCTTTGTTGTCTGCTGACTCTAATAAAAATAGTGCTTTGGCTTGAATACCACCGTCGCAGGGATCAAAAAATGGGATCTGGCAATCTGGTCCGCGATCATTTTCAATCTCATTAATATGGCTAACTAGCGGGGCTATATGGGCTTGATCCAGCATCGCTAAACGTCGGGCTCTTTCTTCTTCGGATTTCAAAGCGTACGGTGCATTTTCGTCGAATTCAGTGGAGTTCATTGGCTGATCTTGTTTCCAGGACATTGTTCACCGTTTAGGCGAGTACAGCTAGTGGAGGGGTGGGAAGGCAAGGTAGCTTAGCCGATTTATTGCTTGCTCTTTATCGGCCACAAAGAATATCTGATCCCCACGATTGCTTTCTGCAATGAAGGCTTTGAGCGCCTGGCTTTCAAACTTAGCGAAATCACCGATGATGGCGAGCCGTACTTGATATTGGGCAAATTTTTGAAGGATCTCGCCAGCAATTTTGCTGCTCAAATCAAAAAACGAATTTGGCAATTGGTCTGCTTGAACGATTATGTGGGGTGCGCCCGCATAAGCGGCCTCGGCCATCAAATCCAACGCCAGCTGAAGGTTTCGCAGGCCCTCTGATTCGCGTTTAAGCTCAGCGATCACATAGTTTCCCGCTTCCAAAAAGTTAAAACTTGAGTCTTCATTGTCCATCATAGTAAACTTATCCTAACGCTTATTGTTGCCGATTACATATGTCTTGTGGGGAGTGCAATATACAACGGCGGCACTTGACGGAAGCAGGATTCTGGACAATCCGGATATTGTGGTGCGATTGCTGGGGGATTGATTTAGGAAAGAGAGTCTAGGGCAGGCTGGGGGATTGCTTGCCGAAGGAGGGGTCGCGCGCTCCAAAGATGCAAGGGGGCGCGAAAGGATATTTATCGGTGACGTAGTAGCCATAGTCGCCATTGATGTCATGCGCGCCATTGCACTGATCCAAATTACCGCTGCCCACATAGACCCAATCCGCTTCATAGCGACCCAGCTCAAGCCCGAAATCACTCAGAAAATCCTGCGGACGGTTAGCAATATCCCAGGGAGTGGGCGGCGTGCCATGCAGTGCGGAAGGAATGGCCTCTCTTGAGTTTCCACTGACGACTGCATAGCCTGACTGTGCTTGAACCAATTGGCCCGCAGCGTCAAAGAACCAATGGCCATAGATGGGAAAGCCATCGGGGGCAAAGCCGATCAGGGGTGAGGCCAACCCATTGGAAGGCGGCTCGTGTTGATCTAGATCTTCCTGCAGCGGATGGGTGATGGCGTGATAGTGATAAGTGCCCACAAAACCGTGCGCAAAATAGTCGTCGAAAACAGCAGCCATATTTTCAGCTGCCGCTTGCCAGATTGTGTAGGCGGGCAATTCAAACCAGGAATTTTGAGGTCCGCAACCAGAACTATTGCCAGCCGCATTGGAGCGCCGCGAAAGTGGCCCGCTAGTGACACCCGGGTTGTAGCAAAAGCCTGAATCCATTGCGATGCCCACACCATTGAGCAAGATGCCGTCAAAATGGTAAATGGGCGGTGTGCGCGGGGTGTCGGAGGCGATCTGGCCGCGATTAGGATTCACGGGAATATAGGTGATTTCAATGTCGCTATGGTCAATGGCATTGATCCAGCCACCCCCGCGCTGACCGCTGACCGCCACGCCAAATTCATGATTAGGGATCATATTGGATGTGATGCGGCAATGTGTGGCCAGCTCGGGCTGGGTAGTTAACTCCACCAGATCATAGTCCCAGTTGGCTGGGTTCCATTGGCTGGCAATGACCATTTCGATGCTGATGGTGCTGATGGCATCCGTGCGGTTATTGGAGATATCCAATAATTGAGCGGAGGCGTAATTGCCCTGATTAGGACCCGTCGCGTAGGCGCGGCAATCGGGATTGCGATTGACCAAAACAGCATCTTTGAATTGGCCATCCAAGATTGGATTTTCAATGTACAGAGCCTCAGTGGGCTGAATTTCAGAAACTTCCGTGGATGGTTCAGTAGCGCTGGGAAGCACGGTGGCAGTGGCTGCGGATGGTGTAGTGGCAGAGCCGCAACTTATTAACAGTGCGGTCAGTGTGAGGATCAGGAAAGTTTTGAGGAGGGTGGACACAGCATAATTATAGGAGAAGTTTGTGTACAGTCCGAAAGATAAGCGACGCTGTAATAGAATAAGCTCATGTTCGAATTTCACTCCGAGCGGGAAAGATGCCTGTGGATAGCGACCTTGTTGGTTGTTCTGGCAATTTATTCGACGTTGGCTTTGGCTGGCCGATTGACTGATGTATGGCGTGATGCCCCTTGGCTAGTCGATTTCTTTTTCTTTAGTTTCGCTTCAGTGGGCATAGCCACCTTGCTTGTTGGATTGCGGATACGGCCCGGCGGTCGTGAGGTAGGCGTATTTCTAGGGGTGGTGGCCGTCTTTGTCATGTTAGGGGTCAGAATAGTCGCTAGCGTGGCCGAACGCACGCATCTTTTTGAATACAGCATCGTGGGTGCGCTAATTTATCAGGCCCTGTTGGAGCGCCAAAGCCAGTCAGGTTATCCGACAGCACCCGCTCTCCGGGCTATATTGGCCACTACTTTGATCGGTGTGCTCGATGAAGGCTTGCAATTTTTTCTGCCGGATCGCTACTTTGACCCCCTTGACATCCTCTTCAACTTTCTGGCAGGCCTGCTGGCGGTGCTGGCTGTGGCGGTGCTAAATAGGGCACGGGATAACCGCACTCGCTAAGAGGGCAGAAGCCAGCTCGTTTGCAGATCTAAATACAGAGACATTTGACCCTAGTACAGAGGAGAGCGGCAACATAAAATAATCACGTTTTAGGCTAACCTAAATATGAGGGCTTATGATTGAAACGTGGTTTATTGGAATAGCAGGTGATTCCCTAATATTGCAAGGTTTATTAGGCGGGATAGTAATTGCTGCGTTGAATATGGTGGGCGCATTGTTGGTTATTGTTTGGCGCGATCCTTCCCAGAAATTGTTAAATGCAGGGCTGGGATTGGCAGCCGGGGTGATGTTAACTGCGAGTTTTACCAGCCTGATTTTGCCCGGAATCGAATATGGTGGTCTATGGCCAGTAACCTGCGGAATCGCACTCGGGGCCATAGTGCTGATGGCTGCAGACTTGTGGATCCCGCATTTACATATAGACAAAGGCAGGGAAGGGGGTGAAACGAGATCTATCAAGGCTGTTTGGTTGTTTATTATCGCGATCACTATCCATAATATGCCGGAAGGTTTGGCTGTGGGGGTCGGTTTCGGATCGGGCAACCTAAAGGAAGCGCTAACTCTGATGCTAGCGATTGGTATTCAAAACATCCCCGAAGGATTTGCTGTTTCTATTTCGGCAAAGAAAGCCGGCATGGGGTCCTTGAGGTATGCGAGCTTTGCTGGCATTCGATCGGGTTTGGTGGAAATTCCTCTGGCATTAATTGGCGCTTGGGCGATACAGATTGCAAATCCCATTTTGCCCTATGCGATGGGATTTGCCGCCGGAGCCATGCTATATGTGATTAGCAACGAAATTATCCCTGAAACGCATCGTGTGGGCCAGAGCCGTATCGCGACGATTGGAACCATGATGGGAGTGCTGATCATGTTAGTGCTGGATGTATCACTTGGCTGAGCTGGGCGCGGGAAAAGCTGGGGGTAGAGAACAGATCAGTCTGGAATTTATTCCTGCTTGCTAAGGTGGCAGATTAATTTGCCCGATTATCTACACTATACTTGAACGCCAATGGGAAATGAATAATTGGAGTGTAAATGGCGCAAAAAACGCAATCGATCAGTTGGATAGACAGATTAGTTAGCTGGATTGATAGGCTTCCGGGTCCAAACTGGCTGATTTATTTGTTAATGCTTTTGATATTTGGCATCTTCAACAACGCAGTTGCATGGCTAGCCAGAGCTGTGCCATTAGGTACTTTTGATTCTTATCGAACAGGTATTGTCGTCTCTTCCGTCGCTTCTCTAGGGCTGCTTCACTATTTGAGATTTACAGCTAAAAATGCTCTGCAGACATTTAGTCCCCTTCTCGAGAAAGGAAAATCAGAGGTGATTGAGTGGGAAAAGCGGCTCATAAAGTTTCCGGCGAGAATGGCCTGGTTTGCGCTCGTAGTGGTTGTTCTGTTTTGGTATTCTCAGCTTGAAGAAATTTTAGGCTCTGCAAATACTTCAGGCATCATCTTCTATCTGACATTTGCTTACGATTCCATTTTCGGTAATTTGGTGTTTTCTATCACTATCATTCTCATCATTCAATCTGTTCGACAATTGATTTTGGTAAGCCAAATCCATCGAGAGGCAGGCAATATTAGCCTTTTTCAATTAGATGCCGCCCATGCCTTTTCCAATCTAACATCGCGAATAGGTGTCGGCGTAATTTTTTTGACCATACTCTCAATATTACAAAATACAGAATTCAACATTATCGATATTGCTTTTAATTTCATCGGACTTTTGATCGCTATAGGCGCCTTTGTTCTTCCTTTAACAGGAATGAGGGCAAGGCTGCAAGGCCTAAAAAAGAAAAGCCTCAGCAAGGTTAATCAATTAATTGAGGCTGCCTTTTCGAAATTGAACGCGAGTGCGGAAGCGAATGATCAGAAAGACCTTAGTAAGTTAATGACCAAAATAAATGGTTTGATCATTGAACGAGATGAAATAGAGAAAATTTCAACATTGCCCTGGGACACCGCGACCTTTAGAGGTTTTGCAACGTCAATTCTTTTGCCGCTGTTCTTGTGGTTTGTGACCCGACTACTGGATAGCTTCTTCTAGTTCGCGGGCGGTTTGGGCGAATCAGCCAGACTGGAAACCCATATTTACTGCAAGTAAAGATCCCAAATTACGGCTGGATGATCCGAACATTCTCGGATTCCGCATTCTGGAACGTTTGGGGGTGGTTTGTCCGCATTCTTAATGTCGGAATAAGCATAATTAAGCAAACTTTCCGAAACATATATTTGATCAATATTGTCAAAAGTAGCAATGGTCCAACCCGCTTCATCAAGCATTTCGTAGCAGACTTCCTCTGGAATTGCAGTGTCTACGAAGCCCACCATATTGTTGATATTTAAGTCGCCCATCAAAATAGCGAATCCGTCCATATAGGGAGCTGCAATATCAATCATTGCTTGCAAAACCGGCACATTACAACCTAAATTTTTGTCAAAATGCACATGATTTGCAAATACATGAATGGTTTCCCCCGAAGGGGCCAAGAATCCCAAATGGATAAAACAGCGTTGCACGTCTGGATATATTTCCGATTCAACAATGGGATGTTTTGAATAGATGGCGGTATCAGTACTGTTGCCTAGAGCTGATGAATTGCAATACACGTATTCCATGCCAGATTTGTCTGAAAATTGCTGGGCTATCGGGGGAGTCCCCATATCCCAACCATTTAATTCTTGAAGAGCAACAATATCAGGGTTGTAGGCCGTTATTAATTCTGTAATTATTGGCAGGCGCCCGTTTTCAAGGGTGGCGTTGTCATCAAATTCGACAAAATCAGCCGAGCCTGGCACCGTCTCTCCTTGACCGCCCACAAAGATGTTGTAGGTAATAAATCGTAAAGCATCCTCATGAGCGTAGCGGTCTTCAGGACTTAGGCTTTCATATTGGCTGGCACCTGAAGCAGCATATTGGGCGTCTATAGTGGCTTGCAAATAAATATACGGACCTATATAACGGGCATATTCAAATTCCCCCGACTGATTAGGAATTATTCCACCAGAAACTTCATCGCCGGCCTGCAACGAACTGATCATGGCTTTAACAATATTGATTTCGCGAATCGGTTGATCCTGGTCCAGTGCAGTTTCTGTGGCAAACAAGTCCATTGACAATTTCAATTCGAGATTCTGACCGTAATACACTTCGGCCTCAATGTCTTCTCTTCCCAAGCGCGGCATGGATAACTCTAGACGATCTTCCTCAGGAAAATAATAGATCCAGAACAATCTTTCGTCAGAATCTAAAGCCGCGATGGCAAACTCAGTTATTGCACCTGGTTCCAAAATCTCAATATGGATATACAAATAATCATCGTCGTAAAAAGCTCTCACCGCACCGAGATCTGTTCCGCTCGCCGCCTGATCGTTGGCTGGATCCGTGGCGAGGATGGGGATTGATTCCCAATCGATGCCCAAGGCGCTGCTAATCTCAGTTTCCGCGGATTGAGCCCCGTTCGCATTTCCCTGTTCGCTCGGAATAGCGCTGGGGCTAGAAGAACAAGAACTGATCAACAAGACCAGAATTAGGAGCACGAATAGCTGTTTCTTTCTGCCTCAGAAAGACTTGGTTCGACCCCAGGATCCCCATCAACGAAACCGCCCCGATTATTATCGGGGCGGTTTGAGTTCTAATTAGGATTCCTCGGTTATTCGATGATTGAGCATAATCCCAGTACGTATGTTTTTAAAAATTGTCAAACAAGAAACTACAACTCTTGTTGATGAAATTTGCGGATAGCCACTGCAATAAACAGGGCGGCAAAACTCGCTACAGAAATTACGGGCAGCCACGAAAACGGTGGGGTGCCCAGAATTACTGATTCCACTACGGACAAAGAATCTGTTCCCGTTCCTATTGCCAATCGCCAAGGTAAAACGAAATTCAAAACGGGTAGAACTAAGAGCAACATCTGAGAACCAAAGGCCAGGGCAAAGGCGGGTCCCGCAACAGCTCCGCGTTGATCATAGAGTACGCCCAACATTAATGTCAGCGTAAGAAAGAAAAATTGATACAACCAAATAACCACTATGCCCATAAAAAAGTTGAGGAGTGATAACCAAGCTCCGCTGGCTAGCGAAATCTGAATATAAGCAACAATCCCAGGTAGTAATGTCATGGTGACAAAAACACCAAAACTATGTGCGATCAATTTTGCCACGATAAAAGCTGTGTGCGAAGCCGGTTTGGACATAACCCAGGCGGCTGTTCCCGACTCTTTTTCCCCAATAATCGCATCTTGTAAAATGATGATGACGGCAATCGTCGGAAAGATAGAAGCCAGGATGGCGTATAAAGTGATCCCGCTAGGTGTTCCTTCTGAATAGGGGCCCCAGATTAAAGTAGCCACGGGTATATTGATTATGGCAGTCCAACTGAGTGCTTGCACCCTCCACGCGCTTGTTTTCCACCAACCGCCCATTTCTGAGCGAAGTAAATTGCGTAAACCGCGCTTCCAGCCCCTTTCATTTACTCTTTGAAAAGCATCATTTGCTCTCATTTTGAACTCCTTCTACTATTCCCAGAAAAACTTCTTCTAGTGCATATGTTTTACGTCCGAAATCTTCCACAACCAATTGTTCATCCGTCATGAGTAAACGTAATAATTGGGTTTGTGCTGCGGATTCATCGGTAACGGTGACGGTCATTTTCGAACTAAGTTCTTGAGGAGATGTGTCAACAGACGCAACCCAAGGTTGAGCCTTCATTGTTTTTTGAGCGCGAGCTACATCTCCCTGCACATTCATTCTATAAACGACATCCTGACCTTGTTTCAACAATGTTTCAATGGGGCCGTGTGCTGCCAATTCGCCATTGTTTAGAATGGCGACCGTATCACTGACTTGCTGTACATCGTTCAGGATATGTGTGGAGTAAAAAATCGTTGTGTGTTTACGCAAGCGCTCCATCACAGCTAATACGTCTCGACGGCCAAGCGGGTCTAGGGAGGCAGCCGGCTCATCTAAGATCAGCAGCTCAGGATAATTGACCTGTGCCTGAGCAATCCCTAGCCTTTGCCGTTCTCCGCCAGAAAAGCCCTGGATTGGACGATCTGCTTTGTCGTTCAGCCCAACCAGATCAAGCATCTCGGAGACGCGTTTGCCAATTTCTATTTTGGGACCACTGAAGAAAAATCTGGCGGTGAACTCCAGAGTTTCCCGGGCAGTCATATACTGGTAAAAGCGAGGTTCTTGAGGGAGATAGCCAACTCGACTGCGAATTTCTATACTATCTGCGACGATGTCCTTACTGAAAATTTGTCCAGCACCGCTGCTCGGTCGAATAAGACCTAACAACAATTTCATAAATGTTGTTTTGCCCGCCCCGTTCGGTCCCAAAAATCCGAAAATAGCGTGTTGGGGAACGGTTAGATCGACTGGTTTTAGCGCGTCAACATCACCGAATGATTTGCTTAATGCAGTTGTATTTATTATGTTTGTCATAATTACTCCTCTATTTTTCTAGTCCATGCTGCGAAGCGAAAGTTCTTACTTATGAAAGCCATCAGAAATGCTGACTTGGCTAATCCAATTTGCGTGAAAGCCATGCACAAACCAGCAATACAAGTAAAAGGACTAGCATTGACATGCCAAAGAAATCGCCTGTTATTGGATACAGCGTATCGATTGAGCCAACTGGCGTTGAAACCATCTGCTCACCGCCCCATCCATCCAAGCTTGTTTCTTCAAAAACATCCACCCGATTTACCACTCGCCCGTAAGCGTCAGTGACGACAGAAACTCCGCCTCCCGTTTGGCGGAAAATGGACATGCCATTTTCAACGGCGCGGTAAGTGGCCATATCTGCATGAAGGTTGCGGATTTCCAGCCAATCATTTGATGGAATGAAGAGCAGATCAAGATCCTGCTCCCCGGCTTGCTTGATGACCTCAGGAAAATCAGCATCCCAGCAAATCACGGCGCTTATCGTGCCGAAGGGGGTTTCCACAGTTTGTAGTTCCCCACTGCCAGTAACTGAACCTTCAAATTGGGTGCCGCCATATTTGTAATGCTCAAGAACGATCTCGCCGTTAGGGTCGATGACTCGAACAACGTTGTGAAAGGGACTTTTCCCATCACGATCCAGAGTAGCTGTGGGTAGCACCAGATAGATGCCTTCTTCCCTCGCCAAAGTTGAAGCATTTTCCAGTAAGACTTCTACTTCTTCAGCAAATCCCAGCCCAGCGGCTTCCTGCAGTACAACAATTTCTGCGCCATCTTGAGCCATAACACGTACCTGTGCTAATTGCTGTTCATGGAGTTTGCTGGATGCTTCACGGAATGAGCTTTCTTCTCCGGTATGCAACAGCTCAGTCATGGAAACTAGATTTTCCTCAGGCAATGAAAAGCCTGCTATTTGAACTTCCTGCTGCGCAGGTTCTGCTGTGGCCATGCGCACAAGCCCAAATCCGATGACCAGGGCAAGAACACCGACCAGAGTTAGCAGCCCGCGTTTGATTTTTTTCCATTGGAAATCACTATCCCAAGCGTAGTTAGCCACACTGGCAAACCAACTGACGATGAAGGAGATGCTCCACATACCGGTAAAAGCCAGTATTTGCATTAATGGAGAAAAGCCAGCTTGCGTGTACGCAATTGCGCCAAAGGAGCCAAAAGGGCTTCCGGCGGCTAAAAAGAAATCAATTGCGCTTACGCTAACCGGGAATACCAGCGTTACCCAAAAAGGAAAATTGGCTTTGCTGGTCCAACGCCGAATATAGATGCGGTCAATCGCAAAGGGGATTAATGTAAATGCTTGCATCAGGAAAATGAAAATTGGTTCTGCCGCAGGGTGGATGAAGCTTATTGCGGTCACACCCTTCCAAGCAAAGATCATCGGTAGGGCAGTAGCAAGCCAGAGCCAAAAGAAGGGGCGCGCGCCTTTCTCGCTATTGCGAATAAAACGCAGAGCGAAAATCGGTGCTAGCCATGCCGCTAGTGGAAAGTTCCAACGACCCCCCACAAAAAGGGTCAAACTGGAAAAAAGGGCCAGCCATACAAATCTAAGGTTTTTGTTACTCATAATGCCTCCAGGAAAGTTTGTGTTTCAATGTGTCTCAGTCTAGCCAGCCCATCGCAAAGAAACATCGTCCCAATTGCGCTCCTAGAGGGACAAGCGGACATTGTCCATTTGGACAATTTCAAATTCCAGCAATTGCAATACAATCCAAATATGGAATTACTAATTAAACGGCGAGAAGATTTTTCAAGCTTCCCGTTCTATATTTTTTTGAGTTTATTGTTTGGGGGGATTGGTGTAATCAGTGCCCGTGCTGCATTGCAAGCCAACACTCCGGACATAGCCATTTTAGGATCAGTGCTAGTTATTTTCCATATAAGCCTCTACTGGCTAAATATAAGGCCGTTTAGCACTCCACGTTGGTGGGTCTTCTACTATGTGGCGCAAACCGTGCTGATTATTTCGTTGGCGTTCTTGCCTAATGGTCTCACTTTCCTGGGCTCGGCGACTATTTCTATCGCTGCCGAGGCGATGGGCTTGTGGGGCAATACGCGCCGTGCATTTTCAGCAGTTGTGTTTTACACGGCGATAATGATTGGCATAGTTTTCGGGCTTATGGAGACAAGTAATCTCGTAGCCTACTTTGCGCAAATAATGGTTACTGGTGGTGTCGTTATTTTGGTCATGTTCTTCTTCAATCAGCAGTTGTCGGAACGCTATAAGGCCGAAGACTTAGCTGAAAAGCTGGAAGGTGCAAACGCCAAGTTGGCCATCTCCATTGCGCGTATTGAAGCGCTTACGCTGCATGCCGAGCGCGAACGCATGGCGCGTGAATTGCACGACACGCTTGCTCAGGGTGTAGCCGGATTGATATTGCAACTTGAAGCGCTAAAAGCGCTCCAAGAACAGAGCGACTATGGCCAGGCGCAGTCTGTACTTGAACAGGCGATTGCGCGTGCCCGTAATACATTGGGAGAGTCGCGCGCAGCAATTGAAAATCTACGTAACGATAAAATGGATTTTAGGAAAGCTGTTGAGGAAATGATTGTGCAGTTTAACAATGAGAGTGCTGCTGAATTCAAGCTTTCCATCCAGCTATTACCGGATCAAGCACTGCGGCCAAATATTCAACACCAAGCAAGGCGCGTGCTGCACGAAGCGCTGGCCAACATCAGCAAGCACGCCGCAGCTACACAGGCCGAGATCCATATTGAGCAAAGTGAGACCCATCTGACATTGAACATAAGCGACAATGGCATCGGCTTTGACGCCAACATGCCCCCTGCAGCGGGGCGTTTTGGCTTGAAGGGCTTGAAGGAGCGTGCCAATCTGACGGGGAGTCAATACACGTTGGGAAGCGTGCCTGATAAAGGTACGACGATTGAATTTATCTTTCCTTTGACGCGGCAAAGCTGATGGCCATTCGTACCTTAATCGCCGACGACCACCTTATTATTCGCGATGGACTGCGCCTAATTTTTGATAATGTGCCTGAGATCGAGCTGGTCGGCGAGGCCAACAACGGGCAGGAAGCGCTGGATGCTATTGATGAATTGGGTCCAGATGTGGTGCTGATGGATTTGCAAATGCCCATTATGGATGGCATTACGGCGATTGAAAAACTGCGCCAGACGCACCCAGAATTGGCTGTGATTATCCTAACCACTTATAAAGAGGATGATTTAATGTTCCGCGGATTAGCAGCTGGAGCGCATGGCTACCTCTTGAAAGATACGGATCGCCAGACTTTGATCGATACGATTCAGGCAGCAGCGCGAGGCGAAACGTTGCTCAAGCCGGAAATATTGCAACAGGTGCTTAGCTATAAAAGCCAGGTTCAGGATAAAGCGAAAGATACTGAGAAGCTACTAACGAAGCGTGAAAGCGAAATTTTGGTGATGGTTGCTGATGGGGCGCGCAATAAAGAGATCGCCTACAAACTGGAAATTACAGAGCGAACGGTTAAAGCGCACCTCAGCCATATTTATCAGAAACTTAATGTAGATTCACGCGCTGCCGCAGTTGCTGCAGCAGCTAAAGTTGGAATTTTGTGAGATAGGCTGCCAGCTGTTTCAGGCATCTGATAAGGGTAGGGGATTGAAACAATGACTGAGAAAAGGGAGAGGAATAATCCTCTCCCTTTTTATTTAAATGTTGATTAGGATGATTTTTCTACGCCCTTAATATCTTCCAGAAGCATAAAGCCCATCAGAAAGGCGCCAATTGCAAACAGCAGTGGCATGCGTTCAATGATTGGATCGATAGGTGTATTTCCCCAAGGTCGGTCTTCCAATATGAGTTGCAGCATTAATGCCAGGATAGGTAATCCGCCGGCGATGAGAGGAAAAGATCCCCAGCGCGGTAGGTAGCCGCGTTTTAAGGCATCAAAGCCCAAAAGGGCCATAGCGAGCATGGCAGACATGAAGAAGATCATTAATGACGGCCACACAATATCCTCAATATTCAAAATGAACCCAGCTAGCATTCCCAAAAAGCCTACGAGACTAGTGATCACGCCAGCCAACAGAGCAAAATTGCCCAGGGAGCCCATTTTGTCTCGATATTGGCGGCGTAAGGCTGCATAGCCGGTAGCAAAAAGAATAGGCATGCTGACCCATAAGAAGTCTTCGATATTTCTGTAAAAGGCCGATCGTCCAAATGCGGAACTTTCACCACTTACTAGAAAGCCGATAAAAAGAGTGATGCCGCCCAACATAAGGGCCCAACTACCCAAACGAATAAATTTTTCTTTTGTCATGTTCGTAATCCCTTGCAAATGTTCTTCCAAAACGCTATTGGCGAAATCAAAGAACGTGAGGGTCCACCACCAAATCAAGCTAGCCAGACCACGTTGCTGATAAACCCGGCGCGTGTAATCGCCAAAGACTTGCAGCATATGGGGGGCATATTCCTGGCGGAAGGACTGCGGATAAGATGCAAGGAGCACCCGATAAACGCGCAAAGAGATATTTACAATGCGGGTATCGGGCAGGCCTGAAATCACTGAGAACTCCCGCTGACCAGATCGGCCAACAAGTTCTTGGCCCGCGCTGTAGCTACCTGGGATGCCAGGCGTTCCGCTTCTAGGCGCAAGACCCGTTGTCCACTGCCGGTGAGCCGATAGTAGCGGCGGCGCTGATCGTCTAGATCTGAATCAGGGCGCTCATCGCTTTCTTCGATCAATGCGGCTTTTAGCATGCGTTTGATGGACCCATAGAGAGTGCCGGGACCCATTTGAACCGTGCCAGAGGTATTGTTTTCGACATCCAGCATGATGCCATAGCCGTGTTTTTCGCCATCGGCCAGGGCCAGCATGATATTGAAGACCGCCGGGGTCAGCGGAAGATGATCTTGTGGAGAGGGTGTGTTTTCAGCCATTCATACTCCTTGACATATGAATATATATCTGCGCAGGATATATCCGTTGTAGATATAGTACACGGAAATTAACTTTTGTCAAGGAATCAGAGCCTTATGGTGAGATCGGACCCTGAATGAGCTGTGAGGAATGCTTTGTCGGGGGCCTTGACAATAGAGAACTAAACCTTTATATTACTGTTAAGTTATATAACACAAAGGTAATATACGATGACAATTGCACAAGCAGACTCACTCAGCCTGACCTTTTCAGCCCTGGCCGACCCCACTCGGCGGCGCATTTTGGCGCTACTGGCGGGTGGTGAGCGCTCAGTTTCCGAGCTGGCTGCGCCTTTTACGCTCTCGCAACCGGCGATTTCCAAGCATCTCAAGGTGCTGGAGCTGGCCGGGCTGATCTCGCGTGGACGCAAGGCCCAGTGGCGCCCGGCCAAGCTGGAAGCGCAGGCGCTCAAAGGAGCGGCTGATTGGGTCGAGCAATATCGCGTCCACTGGGAGCAGCGCTTCGATCAGTTGGATGACTACATGATGCAAATGCAAATGCAATCGGAATCGGATGGGCCGGATGCTGCTGGGGAACAATCGGACTCCTCGTCTTATCAACCTGAGTAATTCTTAATAAATCTATAGAAAGGAAATGGAGAAAAGCACAATGAACACACTAAAAGTAAGCCGCAGTTTCAAAGCCTCGCAAGCAGCCCTCTGGCAAGCCTGGACAGAACCTGAGCATTTCAAGCAATGGTATGGCCCCACAGGATTCAGCATCCCCACATGCGAGATCGATTTCCAAGTAGGGGGACGGCATCTTTGGAGCATGGCCTCCCCAGATGGCATGGAGATGTTTTACACCGGTGAGTACAAAGAGATCTCCGCAATGGATCGCATCATATATTCAGATGCGATGGCGGACGCGGAGGGCAATCTGATGGATCCGGCATCAATGGGTATGCCAGCAGGCACGCCTGCCAGTATGGATGTGACAGTGACATTTGAACACAGCGATGGCGAGACCACCGTAACTGTCAGCCACATGGCTTCGGGCCCGGATGACCCAGCTGCGATGGGTTGGAAGATGGCCTTCGATAAGTTGGAAGCTGCACTAGCCGTCAGCTAAATATTCTTAATAACCCTTAGACCACCATAAAGAAGCCGTGCATTGCGCGGCTTCTTTATGGATAAACTAACCCGATGAATTATCCTCAATTTGAACCTCTTTTTGAAGAAGTACTTGAGTGCTTGCAAGGGGTACTGGAAGATGGTCGTCAATTGCGGCCGGGAATAGGAGAGCTAAAGCTTTAGGAATAATTAGGGGGCCAGTTGGTTGGTAGTTCCCCTCATGCTAGAATGCGCATATGTATATGCGTAGCCGCATCACTCGTGCCATTCTGTTAGTTGGATTGATTATGGCGCAGCGCGCTGAATGGTTGATCGCCATCAGTGCTCTGGCCTTGGCGGGTCTGGTGCATTTGCTTTGGCGAGGTAGTTGGCGCAGTTTGGGCCGCGATGTGGCCGCTTTCGCCGTCTTTTACGGATTGCTTGAGTTGGCCGAAAGGCTTAGCGCGGGGGACATTGATTTCTAATGGGGCCGCATTCTTCTGACCAAGGCCAGACTTGAAAATACTAGTATCCAAAAGAGTAAGGTAAGCAAATAGAGAAAACCCTCTATTGGATCTGCCGCATTTCCAGATCCATTTAGCCTAAAAAATTCATAAGCTAAATAGAATATGAAGAGCAATGCCGTGGATATTCCCGTTGATAACAATATCCCCTTGGTCAGTCCGCCGGTCTCAGAATTAATCGTCTTTCTAATTAAAGCGATGCCACCGATTATTAATAGTAGAAATAATATGTAATTTACGAAATTGAAGGTTGTATCTTGCAAGAAACCACCCAAAAAAGTCAACATGTAGGTTACAGCCAGAGCAAGAAGAATATTTCGAAGTCTTCGTGGATTGTCCTTAGTAATTGCGGTCATTTTCCAACTCCCAATTCGTTAGCCAGGTGGAAATCAGTTTATTAAATTTAATGCTCATATGAAACAATTATAGATGCTACCGTTAATTAATGAATTCATAGCAAAGAGCGCTTAGCGCGCATTTTTCCCGAATAAATTTATGCAAACATTACCAGTAAAATAGTTGCAACTTGTTCGCCCGAGGAGTTGCAATGAAAATTCATTTAGTAGATGGCACCTACGAATTATTCCGTTCCTTTTACGGTCCTCCGGGAAGGACGGCTCCGGATGGGCGCGAAGTGGGAGCTAGTGTGTATTTGCTGCGCAATCTGCTGACATTAATCACGCAAGATGAGGCCACGCATATCGCTGTAGCCTTCGACCACGAGATCCGCTCCTTTCGCAATGACCTGTATGCGGGCTACAAAACAGGTGACGATATCGATCCGCTATTGCTGGGCCAGTTTGACCTGGCTGAAGAATTAGTAAGCGCGCTGGGCTTTGTGATCTGGCCGATGATTGAATTTGAGGCCGACGACGCCATTGCTGCAGCCGCTGTGAATTTCGCCGAAGATAAACGTGTCGACCAGGTATTGATCTGTACTCCGGATAAGGATCTCTCCCAATTGGTGGGGGGCAAGATTGTTGCATGGGATAGACGGCGCGAAATTGTTTACGACGAAGCGGGTGTAGTCGAAAAATACGGCGTCAAACCCGCATCTATCCCGGATTATTTGGCATTGGTGGGCGATGCCGCTGATGGCATTCCGGGCATTGAAGCCTGGGGCGCGAAATCCGTGGCGACAGTCTTGAGCCGCTTTGGAGATATCGAGTCGATTGATGAGGACACCAGCGATTGGGGTATCACGCGCGGTCGCGCTAAACGACTGAAAGAAAATCTTTTTGGCAATATGGAAGACGCGCTGCTCTACCGTGAGTTGACGCGCTTGAGATTAGATGTTCCTATAAAGGAAAGCGTGGACGATTTAGAATGGCAAGGTGCCCGACCCGAATTGCGCGATTTGCTTACCGATCTAGGGGCCGAGAAAATCATCGAGAGCATTCCTAAATGGGCGTAGCGCCGAGTATGCAAATTCGAATATCATGACAAAACTTTTTTCGCGCAATTTCCAAGTGCGTTGGTCAGAAATGGGAGCGGGGCAACGCGTGCGCGCTTCCCAATATATGGACTATCTGGTCGAGACGGCCTATGACTGGGGCGCTTCAAATCAGTTGGGATTTGAGGAAAGCAGCCAACTGGGTCTGATATGGGTCATCCTTGAAACTGATATTCATTTTCTGCGCCCGCTACGCTATCCTGAAAGTTTCGATTTCAGTATCTGGATGCTCGAATGGCGGCGTGTGCATGGAACGCGCGCTTTTGAGCTGCGCCTCAAGGATTCGGACAGCGTCATTGCGCGGGGGGTGCAGAAGATCGCCAGCCTGGATGCTGACACATTGCGGCCCAAACAGCCTCCTGCAGAATTGATTGAGGGTTTTCGCATGGCGGAGCCACCCGCAATGGAGCAGCAGGCATTTCCTTCGTTAGAAGCCGTTCCTGAAAACGCCTTTGAGTTGCAGCGCCATGTGCAATGGGGCGCAATTGATGCTTTAGAGCATCTAAATCATGGACGCTCTTTGGGATATGTCGAGGACGTGCTAGCCCATTTTTTGGCGGCGCAGGATTGGCCCTTGGAGCGCTTGCAGGAAAAGGGCTGGGCAGCAGTTGCCAACCGAGTGCATGTGCGTTACCGTGAAGCGGGCTACTGGAATGAAGCGCTACGCGTGCGCTGCTATCCGTTAGAGCTTACAGATACGGGGGCAATAAATGCGGTGGTGATTGAAAAAGAAAGTGATGGCAAAGTGGTCTTGGAAGCGACATATGCCTGGGATCTGATGCAAGTGCCGGGCGATAAACGCATTGCGCTACCTGAAAAATTGCGCAGTAAATTACAGAGCACGATCTAACTGTCTATAGCCTAGCGCAAACTTAAATCTTCGTCACCCGCATCGAGTTGGGTCAACAGACGCACCGCAAAGAAGACCAGACCGGCTAAGACCAGCAATACAGTGGCGCTGAGATAAGTGGCGCCCAGATCGCGTTCCAATGCCGTGTAGACCAGCAAAGGCATGGTGCGTGTGCTGCCGGCTAAATTGCCCGCAAAGAGAATTGTGGCCCCAAATTCACCCAGTGCGCGGGCCCAAGCCAGCAAGAGACCCGATAGGATCGCACGACGGCTGAGCGGCAATAAGATGCCACGGAATACTTGATAAGGCGTTGAGCCATCCATTTGCGCCGATTCGAGCAGATCACGCGGGATGACCGCCAAACGGCTTTGCAGACTGCGGATATAGAAAGGGGCAGCCACGAATACTTGAGCAATGATGACTGCCAAAGGTGTAAAGGGGATTGATATACCGGCCACCTGCAATGTTTCGCCGAGCAGACCGCGGCGCCCAAAAGTGGCTAAAAGAGCCAGACCAGCCACAACTGGCGGCATGACCAGGGGCATCTCAATAAATACGGATAACAGCGATTTAAAGGGAAATTGGAAATAAGTGAAGCTGTAGGCGATGGCCGTGCCAATCAGGAAAATGAGGGCTAGGCTGGCCAGACTGGTAAGCACACTCAATGACAAAGAGCTGACGAAAGCATCCAGCGTGATGGCACCCTGTTCGGTGTAAAGTTGACCCGTGCGGATGGCCAAGGCTGCATTTGGCAAAATGAAGAAAAGCAAGGCCAGCACGGAAACGATGCCGATCAGCATAGTGAAGCCATCGCGCTGTGGAACACCTTTAGAAGAGGGCGATTTGGATGAGCTCATAGACAAATCAGCGCGCGGATTCAAATCCCCAAGTAGCTAGGATGGCCTGGCCCGGCGCGGAAAGAGTAAAGGCAATGAATTCGGCAGCCAGGCTCAGATTGGATGAGCTACTCAAAGCAGCGATCGGATAGCGGATTAGAACTTCGATATTTGTGGGCATCTGAATGCTGAGGATTTTATCGGATGCTGCGCTGTTGATATCTGAGGCATAGACCAGACCAGCGTCTGCTTCACCTAATGCAATCTTACTGAGCACAGCGCGCACACTTTCTTCTTCGGATACCAAATTAGCGTAAACATTGGCTTGAAAATTGGCATCGCCTAACTGGGCAATGAGCTGATCGCTGTATTCACGGATGGGTACGCCCGGAGCCGCCAGCAGCAAGCGCAACCCCGGTTGGGCTAATTGGCTGAATGTAGTGATTTGTGAGGGATTATCAGCGGGAACAATCAGGATCAGGTGATTGCTGGCGAAATCTTGGGGGTCAGAATGGAGTAATTGAGCTTGCTCGAGCGATTGCATCTGGGCCAGATCGGCCGCCGCGAAAATGTCAGCGGGTGCTCCCTCAAGGATTTGAACCGCCAGGGTGGTTGATCCGGCAAAGTTAAAGCGCAAATCTGCGTCTGGCTGGAGGTGCTCAAAAGCTGCGCCCAATTCTTCAAATGCCTCGGTGAGTGATGCGGCCGCGAAAATAGTTAATTGGATCTGAGGAGCAGGCTGGCAGGCCGCCAGGAAAAGGATCGCGGAAAAAAATTTGAGCAAGCGGGAGCGGGTGCGCATGAGGCGCTTATTCTAACTTCGGGATGACGTAGCTGGCCCTTTGTGTTGACATATGGGCTTTCCCTACTACAATTTAGGCATACCTAAAATATTAGGAGTTTCACAATGATAGCTGAAAACCTTTTTCGATTTGCTGGTCTAGCGCTGATGGTGGCCATGTTTAGTATTTCGGTCTATTTTCGTCGAAAAGCCAACATTTTTGGCGGAGAAGACGACTATGATTCAAAGGAAGAAAGTCCCTGGGTGCTGGCATGCGCGGGCTGGGAGCATTGCTGGGCTATGGTTCCATTTTGGTGTATCTGATCAATCCGGCCTGGATAGCCTGGGCCCAGGTTGAGCTGGCGGAGAACGTGCGCTGGGCGGGTGCCGCTTTGGCGCTGTTTATGAAACCTTTGCTGTTTTGGATGTTCCGCAGCCTGGGCAAGAATATTACACCCACGGTTTCCATTCGCGAAGAGCACGATTTTGTGCATGATGGTCCTTATCGCTACATCCGCCATCCGCTCTACACTTTCGCATCGATCTTCTTTGTTGGCATGGCCTTGCTGACTGCCATGCCTCTTTCTCTGCTGGGTCTGGTCGTGGCGATGAGCGCACTAGTTGCCCGCACGGCACAGGAAGAGCAAAAATTGGTCGAGCGTTTTGGTAATCCTTACCGAGACTATATGCAACGCACGGGTCGTTTTTTTCCGAAATTGAGTGTCTGAATGAAGTAGTACACTTTGCTTCCAAAAAAATGGAAACGCGATGAAAACTTGGTTCAAACGGATGTCGATTGGTCTAATCCTTTTACTTGTGCTTATGACTCTAGGGCTCTGGATCTGGTCTGAGAGCAGCACTTATCCAGCGGGTGAGCTTGCCAGAGCCAGCCTTGAGTCTTCGGAGGCGGTCAGTGTTTCATCTAAAGAATGGATCGTCTTTGAACCCAATTCACCCCGGGAACCTGGAGTCATTTTTTACCCGGGTGGCCTCGTTGATCCGGCGGCCTATGCGCCCATATTGCGCAATTTGGCAGATGCCGGCTATCTCGTAGTAATCACTCCTATGCCTTTCAACCTGGCCATCTTCAATACAGATACAGCTCAGGCAGTTCAGGCAGCTTATCCAGATATCCTCACATGGGTAATCGCTGGGCATTCTCTGGGCGGTGCGGCGGCCAGCATTCACGCAGAAAATGAAGCTGAAGATCTCGCAGCATTAATCCTGTGGGATTCATTTCCAGCCAATTATGCGGACCTTTCAGACAATGCAATTTCCGTCATCTCGATTTTTGGTACTCAAAATCAGGTACCCAATCCAGATGGTTTTAACGACACACGCTCTTTGTTGCCAGCTAATACTCAATTTGTCGGAATTGAAGGCGCTAACCACGCTCAGTTTGGGGATTACGGCGCGCAAGATGGCGATATTGAAGCGCAGCTTAGCCAAGCGGAGCAGCATGAAATTGTTACTGATTTAGTATTGGAGTTTCTGGCTAAGCTAGCAGAATAATTTAGTCAATCTCGATGACAACGTGGCCAGCTTTAGCCCCTGAATCCACATAGTGGTGGGCTGCGGCCAATTCTTCTAAGGGATAGCGACGGTCGATAACAGCTTCTAGGACCCCATCTTCTGCTAGCCGGACCACTTTGGGTAAATAAGGGGCTTTGCTTTCTGAGGCTGAAAAATAGGTGCGTAGGCCGCGCGCGCGGGCAATGGCTGCACGCAGCATGAAACCTAATTTGGGATTGGCATTCAGCAAGAAGCCACCGGGACGCAAAGCGCGCAAGGCATCCGTAAAACGGGCTGAGCCGACCACATCAAAGATGACATCAAATTGCTGGCCCAGGTCCGTGTAATCTTGTTGGCGATAGTCGATCGTGTGGGCGGCTCCAATTTTCTCGAGCATGGCTAGTTTTTCAGCGCTGTCCACCGCCGTTATCTCCGCGCCCATATGTTTGGCGATCTGAATCGCATAGGTACCGATGCTGCCGCCGGCGCCATTGATCAGCACAGTTTGGCCCGCTTGAATATCCGCTTTCTCTAAGAATTGGAGCGCTTCAACTCCACCAAATGGCAGTGTCGTGGCATTAGCAAAATCCCACTTGGTGGGTTTAGGCGTCAGTACAACATCTTCAGCATCTTCCGGCAATACGCAATATTGGGCATAGGCTCCAAATTTGAATCCGGGCAGCGCCAAGATCTCATCCCCAACTTTGAAGCGCGTTACCCCTGGGCCAACATCTTCCACCACACCGGCTAATTCTTGGCCAAGTACTCTGCGGCGTGGACGAAAAATTCCAAAGTAAAAACGCAGAGGCAAAGCGAAGTAGGGCGCTAGATCCATGCGCCGGATTTCGCCATCACCTGCCGTGACTGTGCTGGCGCGATTGCGAATGAGTAATTCACCCGGACCAGGTTCGGGTCTTTCAATTTCGGCGAGGTCGAAGGCTTCGGGAGGACCGTAGCGGGTCCAGAGCATAGCTTTCATTGTGTGGGAGTATACGTGATCGTTCATGCCATATCCGGAATAACTTCAATGACTACATTGCCGCGCTTATGGCCCTCATCAACATAGGCGTGAGCGGCGGGCGTTTCGGCTAAGGGATAGCGCTTGTCAATAAAGGCACGCAGCTTTCCTGCTTCAACCAATTCGCGGATGATTTCCAAATCTTCGTTTTCTTCCTTGGTGGGAGTGAAAGCGCTGAGATAGGTAGCGCCTGCTTTAAGTAGAGCTGCTCGATCGCGTTTCTTTAATTTGTTGATCGCAGCAAAGACCACATCGTGCTGGCCTGCATGCGTAGCAAAATCAGCCTCGTGATAATCGGAAACTTTATCCGCGCCCAATTCCAGCAACCAATCATGATTCGATTGGGAACTGATAGCAGTCACTTCTGCGCCCCAATGCTTGGCCAGCTGCACGGCATAGCTGCCCAGGCTGCCACTTGCGCCATAGATGGCGACTGATTGACCAGGCTGAATATCGGCCTTGCGCAAGATCTGCAAGGCAGCGGCACTGCCAATGGGAATAGCAGCTGCCTCAGCAAAATCGATATTCTTTGGCTTCAACGCCAGCATGTTGCCCTTGCTCTCGATCGGTACGCAGACATATTCAGCATTGGCACCCGTTTTGAGACCCGTGGTGCTACCAAAGACGGCATCGCCCACTTTGTATGATTTGACACCTTCACCTAGAGCTTCAATCACACCTGCCACTTCGTGCCCGGGAATGACTTTGCGCGGTGCCCCCGCGACGATTTGAAAAGCGAAGGCCACAATTCCAGGTAATTTGCGCATAATGCTGTCCCCGACAGTAACCGAGCCAGCATGAACTTTGATGAGTACTTCTCCAGGCAGAGGTTCAGGTTTTTCGATTTCGCCCAGATACATATGCTGGGGCGAACCGTAGCGCTTATGCAAAATCGCTTTCATCGTCACAAGCTCCAGTTCCAGGCTGTGTAAACCGTCATTGCGTTCATGCCCAAGCTAACAGCGATGAGGAACTTGTCGTAGAGACCGGGGTAGGTGGGTAGGCCAACAATATTGAAAAGAAAGAAGAAGACGGCCACACCAATGTTGAGCCAGCGATTGATCGGTTGGTCAAGCTGAAAGGTAAAAAGAATCATTAGGATAGGAATCAGCATCACTGCAGCAATGCCCAACCAGAGGCCCTGGGTCATTTCAAAGCCACCCGCTTCGCCAATCTTGAAATCTCCAGCAAAGATGCGAAATACATCACCCAATAGATAGACCAAGGCCAGGGCGATCCATAATAGGATTAGGAACATTTTGGTTTCGTTCATTTTGATTTCCTTGTATACGTTAGTTAAGCAGCTTCGGGCTGCACGTCGATGATTAAATTGCCTCGTTTGCGTTCACTTTCCACATAATGGTGAGCTTCCTTCATTTCGCTTAGCGAATAATGTCGATCCACCACAGATTTCAATTTTCCAGCAGTCAATAATTCAAGAAGGTAGTTCAGCTTCTCCTGCGTTTGCATAAGGCCTGTTGCGGAAAATACGGCTCTACGACCGCTTGAGAAACGGCTGCGCAGGGTTTGAATGAGAAGCACTGTACTAGGTACGGTGCTTAGATATATACCTTCAGGTTTAAGCGTCAGCTTGCTCAGTGAAAAGGAACTTTTACCAACGGCATCGAAGATGACGTCATAGCTATTGCGGCGCGAAGTGAAGTCCACTTGGGTGTAATCGATGACTTCATCCGCACCTAGAGATCGCACAAGGTCTATATTAGGCGTTGAGCATACAGCTGTAACGTGTGCGCCAAAATGTTTGGCGAGCTGAATGGCAAAGGTGCCGATCGCGCCAGAAGCGCCATTAATCAGCAAGTGTTGACCCGATTCCAGATGGGCGATATCGCGCAAAAATGTCAGCGCGGTCATTGCAGCATCGCAGAAACCCGCGCTGGATGCAAATGGAATCGAATCGGGCAATGGGGCTAGCACGGCCGAATCTGGCAGACAGATGTATTCGGCATGTGTGCCAGTGGCGGGTGAGGCGGCGCCAAATATTCGATCACCGACTTCGAATCTAGTAACCTTCGAACCCGCAGCCGCAACCACACCTGCCAGATCACTGCCGGGAATGGCCTTGGGGCGGGTGAGACCACTGAAAAGGCGAATCAGGGCTGGCTCACCTTTACGGCTGGCAATGTCAGAAGGAGTCAGAATGCTTTCTACAATGCGAATGAGCACCTGATCGTCCTTGGGTTCAGGCCGGGCGGAGTCTACGAGCAGGACAACTTCGGCTGAACCATATTTTTCGTATCTAATGGCTTTCATCTTGTTTCCTTAATTCGTTTGTGGAGGGGCTTCATAAATGAATACTTCTTCGAGTGGCTTGCCAAAGGTACGTGCGATGCGAAAAGCCAGATCTAACGAGGGTGAGTATTTAGCTTTTTCGATGGCCACGATAGTTTGGCGGGATACACCCACGCGCTTGGCCAGCTCGAGCTGAGTCATTTCCTCAGCGTGAAAACGCAGCGTGCGAATGGTGTTGGAAACTTGTGAGCCGGCCATCTTAGAAGCCCCTGCGGCGGTAGAAAAGCTGCGCGCCAAAGTTGACTACGCCGGAAAAGAGCACGCCAAAAACCAGTATGTTGAGCGCCAGCATGGGTTCCTGTCCGCGCCAGAGCGCTAACATGGCAATGACAAAAAAGATGCCAGTGGCATTGCTGCTGTGATGGGAACCCTGCAGTTCGATGAGCTTGTCGCGCTCATCTTCGATCTCGGGCGGTTCTTCGTGCGTAATGATTGTATGAATAATGGCCAGGCCAATTTGAGTAAGAATCATGGCTGCGATTTGTGCCAAGATGAGCAGTAGCACTAACCCGCCCCATTCACTAGTAACTTCAATTCCTTGAAAGCCTGTTTCTTCGTAAAGGCGCATGAAGCGCAGGAAAAAATAAGCAGAAACCGCGAACATAGCCAACATCATGGCGATTAGCCCCAGCTCCTGGTAACTGATGCGGTCTTCGGGGGGATTATTGTCGAAATCGAAGTTTTTTGATGATTTTTTCTCTGTCATTGTCTACCTCGTTTTACATCGTGTATATCAAAGAGGACACAATGTACAATAAAATCTACATGATGTCAAGTATATTTGACATATTGGTCCAAATCACTTATATTAGGACCAATGTGAACATAAGGTTTCTTACCAACTTTATTGCGTCACAAAAGTCGACAGTTATTATTAAAAAGTAGGAGAACTAATATGGAAAAAATGAAAGCCGTAATCTACAAAAAATATGGCCCCCCTGAGGTCTTGCATGAGGCAACTTTGCCAATTCCCCAACCCAAAAAGAGTGAAGTGCAGATAAGAGTTCGGGCTACAACAATAACTGCTGGTGATTACCGCATGCGCCAGGGCAGGCCTTTTACAGCCAAAATCTACAATGGTCTGCTAGGACCTCGGCGCGTGCAGGTTTTAGGTTTTGAGTTAGCAGGCGAAGTCAGCGCTTTGGGTGATGAAGTAACGCGTTTCAAAATCGGGGATCGCGTCTTTGCTTATTGTGGTTTCGGCTTCGGCGCTTACGCTCAATACCGTTGCTTGCCAGATATCGGGAATCACAAAATAGGGATAGTAGCGCACATGCCTAAGAAAGCTAGCTTTGAAGAGGCGGCGGCTTTGCCCTTGGGCGCTATGGCCCCTCTCAAACAATTGGAAGCCGTTAATCTACGGAAAGGCGATCGCATTTTAATTAATGGAGCTTCTGGCAGCGTGGGCAGCTACGCACTTCAACTTGCACAACTTCGTGGCGCGGAGATTACAGCCGTTTGCAGCCAGAAGAATTTTGGAATGGTAAGTAAACTTGGCGCGACCAATACCATTGATTATCACGATGAGGATTTTACGCAAGGCGACGCTCGCTATGACGTGATTTATGATGCAGTGGGCAAATTGATCTCGGGGATCAGCAAGAGTCAGGCGCAAGCAGCCTTGGCTGATGGGGGACGCTATATTAGCGTTGAGGACGGCTACAAGCCGGAGCTGGCCGATCTAGATCAACTTGCCGAGATGGTGGATGCGGGTCAGATCAAACCCTTCATAGACCGAAAATTTGGGTTTGCTGAAATCCCCGAGGCACATCAATATGTGGAATCGGGCAGCAAACGCGGTAATGTGACGGTGACGGTTGATTAACATTATCATTGAGCTAATTTAAAAAGAGCGGCCGTCGGCCGCTCTTTTTACTTTGCTTATTCAATTTATATGTGTAGGAGCAATAAAGGCTTGGTATTGAAAACAGCTACAAATACAGCTAAAAGTAAAAATGTGAGAATAGCAATAGCTGCTTGCCAACGATGTTCGCGAACCATCGCAGCGGATAGCACAAGGATTACTCCGAAGTAACGAAAGCCTAAGTTTAGCGAACTAATCTCTTGCTGAATGACAAATTGTGATTTGGCAAACAAAGCAGCCAGTAAATAAAACGCAGAAAAACCAAACAACCAGCGCCGTGATTTGTAAAAATATACACGCAGATCTAAATTGTCTTTGTCCTTGAAATCGGGAACCAACATAGAAGCTATCAAAAGAGTGCTCAGGGCCATGAGGAGCATAAGTACAAAGCGTGGATAGGTCCAATCGACTGTGACATGATAATCCCAGAAGCCGATCCAAAATTGGATCAATAGCATCAGCACGGTGAAGACCCACAGGGTATGCACCCAATATGTTTTGATTTCATCGCGATGTTGGATCATGCGTGAAAGAGCATCCAGACCTGTAGTAAGTGCCAAACCCGCCAGTACGGAAATGGCTACAGACAAGTAATTGAACACTTCCAATGAGGCTGTGCGGCCAAAGATCAGTCTTTGCAGGGGGTCAGTGTTATAGATAAATATAAACACGGTTAGCGCCAAGAAACCAAGAATGGCCAAAATGGCCTGACTACGATGATCCTTTCTTTGGGAAGCCGCAAACATCATCGCGGTCCCCAAAACACGAAAACCGTTATCAAGTGTGACCCATTGACCCGGATAGAGCACAGTGGAAACACTGAGCGTGTCGAAAATAAAATACAGGATAGCGGCTCCAAAAAACCAACGCCTATTTTTATAAAAATAATCTTTGAGATCATATTTGCGGCCCACTTCGAAATCTGGAAAGGCTAGATCGGCCATGATGAATAGCATCACAGGAGCCAGAATGTGCAGCAATAATTTGGGGTAGTTCCATTCCCACACAATTTGATAAGACCAGATGCCAAACCAATACTGGACCATAAGAGATAGCAAGCTGATCACCCATAGGAGATGGACCCAATAAATCTTGATTTGGTGACGTAGCTGGATTACGCGTACGACGTCTGCCAGCAGCGTGGTTAGCGCCAAGCCAACAATGATAGATAGAGATGTAATTAGAAAGCTAAAGATTTCAAAAATGGCGAATACCTCTTTAGAGGCTAATCATAATCGGAATGATCATTTAGCGGGAAATTATCCAAGAAAACTTCATTTCCCTTTCTTGCTACCCTTGCGTGAGTTACTCCTTTTCCCTTTTATTGGGGAGGTAATAGTATTTAATGGATTTATTCCAAAAGCTTGCGCCACCCCAAATCCGGAACTCGCAAAGCCTCCTGCAACTGTTATAGCGAGTTGATAAAAAGATGAATTTCCCAATCCTCGAGGCATTTGAGATATGTTTGAAAGCCGTTGTTCTAACGCTCTTGTTTTGGCAATTTCTTCCAGATCTTGGGTTTCGGAAATTTTATTAAGATCTTCCAACTCTTCAATAGTGCTCTGCCCCCAGTGAGTATTAATTGCTTCCAGTTTTTCATCAACACTTAAAACTACAGGAAGTACAAAAAGCAGAATAATGGCCAGACCTGTTATAGATAATAGTGTGTATTGATTTAATTTTTTGTCTAGTTTACTAATCTGAATAATCATTGCAAGTGGCATAAGACTCAATATAAAGATTAAAAATAGTTCTATTTGAATAGTTTCTCTCAACCAATCAAGACCAAAAGCTCCATCAGAAAAATACAAATATTCGGGCAACCACGAAGATTTTCCAAACTGAAAATAGAAATAAAAATGATTTACTATTCGGAAAAGCATAGGAATAATCCAAATGCCCATTGGAGTGCTCCTAAATATAGTTATTGCCCAAAGGACCCAATTGCTTCCCACAATCCATTCAGGTTCATTGTGTCGCTTAAATCGAAAGGCGCTGTTAATGGAGATTGCTAAAGCAATAATAGAACTAATAATAAAAACTGAAATATTTCCCTGATTAAATAGATCCCAGGGTTCAAATTGAATACCCAGACTTTGGACATTCGCGAAAAATTTTTTATCTAGATCCCATATAAATAGTGCGGCTGCTGCGGTTCCTCCAAACATGAAAAATGGCCAAATGAAATTTTCTACAACGTCCGCTCGAAGATTCTTCCATTCACTGGAATCAGGGCCTGTTGTTGCATAGACAAGGAAGTGAGAGAACATTACTGCCCCCGCCGAAAGAGCAATCCAGAACCATGTTGCTGGAATGTCTATCTTTTCTGCAAGTGCCATCAATGGATCTGCGAACATATAGGCTCCTAATTCTCTTCCGGAAAATATAGAGTTGCAAAGAGGGCGCGATGGTCCATGCCACGGCCACCATCCAAGCGTTGACTACCTTCGCTTTCGCCCAATACTTCAGCCGTCCCAACCAAGAAGTTGCTGGCCAGCACATCGAGTGTACGGTCGAAGAAGGGCACGCGAAGGGTGTAGTGAGGCGGGTTCATTTCGGCGATACCACTGTGATAGCTATTACTTCGGCCCAGCCAACCGGCCTCGAAAATACGCGTCCAGGTTTGCTGACTGACATCATTGGCGCGCCAAGGGTCGAGATTGATATCGCCCATTAATAAGAGCTGATCGCTCTCAAAAAAATCTGCGCTGCGTACCTCGAAGAGCTCCTCAAGGACTGCGCTGCGGCAAGAGGGGCCGCGCGCTGGAAGATGCAGCACCGCCACATCGAAAAAATGGCCCGTATGGGTTGCGATGCTAGCTGTCAGACTGGCGAAATTATTTTCGCAGCCCTCAATTTCTGATGTGGTGCGCTCGGCAACGCACAAATCACCAGGGGCGCAGCCTTGAATGTTGGCAAAGCTTTCTTTGACAGCCAGGCATGTGAAATTGCGGCGGGCATCGCAGAGGATCGTGTAGCCCGGCCCGACCAAACGTTGAATTTGGGATTCTTTGTGGGCTTGGGCGCACACTTTGTTGGGGTCTCGTTCATCCCTATCTGCACATTGCCAATCGGCGAGCACTTCTTGCAGGCCGATGATGTCCGGCGCAAGCGCTTTAATGCCCGCTGAAATGCTATTTTCTACAGATTGTTCACAGAGCTTGAATGCATATGATGTACAGCCCAAATTCGCGTTACCTACATTAGCGCTTAACACGCTAAATGATTGCTCTGAAGCCTGGATATCTGGTGGCTGGTTATTAGTCTCCACGGGACGTTCCAGACGTGTGGGATAGGCCAACACAGCCACCAACAATATGAACAGGATGACCAATGAGAATAGTTTTTTGCGTTGCATAGATACTCAAGAATTTATTTTACGCTAGAAATGGGGTGCGTGGGCAGGCAAAAAAAAGCGGCCCTGCGGCCGCTTTATGGTTAAAGAATTTACTGTGTGGTGTTATTCGGCTTGGCGTGCACCCAAACGGCCATCTAGCGTAAGCAATGCAATGGGGGTATCACCGGCCATTTTAAACTGCTCGACTACGAGCCCGAAGCTGGATTCTTCCTCAACTTGCTCATCAATGAACCATTGCAACATCAGCTGCGTAGGATAGTCTTTTTCTTCTGTGGCTTGAGCATAGAGCGCATGGATCATGCCAGTGACTTTCTTTTCGTGGGCTAGACCCGTTTCGAAGGTTTCCAGAGCGCTGCCATATTCGGCATCCGGTTTGTCAATAGCGGCCAAGGCCACTGTGCCAGCGACTCCCTGAATGTAATCATAAATTTTCATGGCATGCAGCATTTCTTCCTGGCCTTGGGAGCGCATCCAACCCGCCATTCCGGGAAGATTCTTGGATTCGAGATAGGCTGACATGGCCAGATATTGGTAGGCCGAGAATAGTTCCGCGTTGATCTGATTGTTGAGCGCAGTTTGCATCTTAGTGGAAATCATGATGCCTCCTAAGGGCATGAATATCAGCCGATTGGCTGTGATTAACTAAAGGAATTTTACTTGACTGGGAGAGTAGATATATAGGGGCGAATGTCCTTTAGGATAGGACCTAGGAAATGAAAATAGGCTTGTTATTTATACAGCCCAGCATTTAGCTACTTGCTCCACTCCAGTTCTTCACCATCCGCCGGAATACGCAATGTCTGGTCATCAATACCTGCCTCATCAGCAGATTGACGCAAAGACGCACGCGTGGTTTTGCAATGATCCAAGGCATCCATGTGTGTGGCGATAAGCATGGCTGCGGGATACTTCTGGCTGAGGGCCAGGGTTTGTTCTGCATTCATAAGGATGGGGCCACTATCACCTAATTCTGCACCCCCGGAATGGGTGACAATCAGCTGTGGTGTAAATTGGGCCAGCGTTTGCTCCACTTCTGCACACCAAATACTGTCTCCGATCCAGTACAGACTGGGCTCGGGAGCAGCTTGGAACACAAAGCCAGAGACTGGGTTAAGGCGCTCTGCCCATTCATCGCTGCCATGCTGACCGTCTGTACGCGTAATGCTAATTTCCTGGATCTGGGTATGCGCTTCAATTTCAAGTACATTTTCAAACCCGTAGGATTCGATTTTTTCAGCGTCTCCGGGTTGGCAAAGAATGGGAAGGTCTTTGTTGAGCACTTCTTGAGCGGCTGCATCAAAATGATCTTGATGTAAATGCGAGATGATGACCAAATCAATATCACGCAAAACCTGTTCCATTTGTATCGGTAAATCGACCGTAGGATTCTTTTCGCTATCTGCAAAGGCTTCAAAGGAATGTTTGGGCCCCAACATGGGATCGATAAGGATATTTAGGCCAGCGTATTCTAGACGCAGCGTGGCATTTCGAATTAATTGTAGTTTCATGGGGAGCCTCGGGCGATGATTGTAACTCTGCTAGCAGCGAGAGGTATGATTTCCTTTCAAATAATGGAGATGGCTATGAAACTAAGTTCATTCTTAGCAGTTAACTCGGTAATTCTGGTATTTTTCGGGATTGGCTTCATCGTGATGCCTGCCACGATGACTTCCTTGTATGGGGTTGAGCTTTCAGCAATGGGCCTGCTAGTGGGCCAGTTATTGGGCGCAGCCTTCCTCGGATTTGGTATTTTGAGATGGCATGCGCGTAAGGCTAAGCCCAGCGCATTGTTATCCGCACTGGTGCTGGCCGGATTGGTTGAAGACGTGATTGGTTTTACGGTCTTGCTCTTGGCGCAATCGGCGGGATTGATGAATGCGATGGGCTGGTCCAACGTGCTGCTTTATGGCCTCTTTGCAGCGGGATTCGGCTATTTTCATTTTGCCAACGAGAGTTGAATTCAGGAAATAAGCAGCACTAATATCGGGGTCGCCCTGCAGGGCAAATTCTATGTTCGAATTACCTCGACATGGCCAATGTTTGCTGGGCCGAATTGAGTTCCGCGTTGATCTGATCGTTTTAGTTCCTTCTGCATTTTCAGGAAAATTTTGGTCCCTACTCGGGGCAAATTTACCAGCCAATTGGCTGCGATTAACTACTTAATTATTACTTTACGGACTGGGTCCTTTTGGCGGCTAACCAGGTTATTACACGAAAAAAATACATGGAGGGAAGGTCAATTTGAGACTATTCGTTGACCAGCATTTCTAGTTTAAAATGCGATTTGGCTTGATTAAGGGGAAAAACGAACTAGGATCATTTCTGAATAGGGAGTGCTAATGATTAAGTTCGATCCAAAGAAATCAAGTTCGCGTTGTTGGCTACCGCCAATGGGTATGCCCAGTAATAAGCTGTAAGTTTCATTAACTGCGGCAGGGCCAGCACTCAGCTCAAAACTCACCAAATCTAGACCATTTTCAGATTGTTCGGCAAGTAAATAAAGCTGATCTTCATTTACAGAAATTTCGCTCCACGGAAAATATTGTTGACCATTAATTGAAAATTGGGCCCCGGAATGATCATAAGCATTGAGCATGCTCAGCGAGCCGTCGTCGAAGGAAAAGATCGCAAGCCCCCAAGTGGTGAGTACATATATTCCTTGGCCTAACACTTCAACATCATAGCCACTGCGAATAAGATCATTTTGATGGGCACGGCTGATTTCCTGTACGCTCAAGACGTTACTAATGTCAAGTGCGATGAAATCTGAACTAAAGCTACTGTTGCCGCTAGGGTTTCTTGGCCGAGCTGCCGAGACAAAGGCCAGCTCATCAATGATTTCTAAAGCAAGGGCACCAGACCCAACAGAAATATTATTAATTAATAAGAGTTGACCATCACTATTAATTTCATATACGCTTAGTCCAGCTTGAACATCCGCTGCCCATAAATAATTATTGGACCACTGCACGTCATTGAAATTGCCCGAAACATGGCTTACATGCGAAATTTCATTGTCCGAAGAAAGTAAGGAAAAGCTATCTAGGCCATCTCTCCCAGCAGTAATAATGAAATCTCCAGCGCGAATTAACTCGGCCACATTTTCCCCATTTATTTCCGAATTTTGAGCAACTACTTCAATCTGTGGCAATGCAGCGAGGTCGAATACAGTCAATCCTTGGGCTGTTGCTGAAATCAAAAATGGTTCAACTACCAGACTAGAAAAGGCGGTTACTGGTAAGTAATCAACACTGTTGACTAAAGTATTGCTGTCAATTGAATTTGGCTCGTTAGGCGAGGGCGAGGGAGTTAGCAGGGCTGCAAATGGAGATACTGACGCTTCTGCCTTCTCCTGCAAATAAGCCTCTTCAGCGGATTCAATTTCGGATTGATTTTGCGCTTGCGTATCTAGGGCTGCTTCCAAATGAATGATGCTGGTATTCAAAGTGAAGCCGACACAATTCCAAGGATCGGCACTGGTTAATAATTGTGTGCAATCGATAACGTCGGTTACTACTTCTGCTACATCCAGAGAAGGGTCGTCTATGTGATCGTTGAGTGTCGAAATTATCAAACCAGCACAAGCAACCGAAGCGGGAAAAGCAAGGCCGCCTGTGAAAAATACAGCAGCCAATCCGAGGGGGCATGAATAACGAGATAGTAGATCGGCTCCCCATTTGAGCGATTGTAGAACTGCTTCTTCATCGAGCCAATCTTGAGCACCATGCAGACTTAATTCAGATGGGAGTAATTGGCGGTTCCGGTTGGATCCACTTTCGGGAAAACGCGGTGCAGCCAAAAGAAACTTCTGGCCGCCGTCGGGAGCGATTTGGATAATATCGACCGTGTCGGAACTTTCATTTTCAAATCGGTAGATGTAATCTTCGACTATCGCAGTCGCCCCAAACCCGTCCTCATCCATGAAAATAGAAATGCTTTCACCGTCTGGAGTATTAAATGTGACTCCCGTCACAATAGTTAGGTCCTCGTTAATGGCCAATGTATGTAGCAGAAGAGCTTCGCCGTTTGAGGTTTGAGCCATAATGCCAAAATCAGGATTATCTGTGAGGGTGATCAGCAAGCGATCTTCGTTTGCAAACTTCAAGGCGCCCAGGATTTGAACATCTTGGGATGCCTGTATCTGTGTAGGGGAGGGTGACAGCCCATTATTAAGCAAATTTAGATCAGAAATGCTATGCGCGTCATCTGCCTTGCAGCCGACTTGAAAAATCAATATACATGCAATCAGAATTCTAAAAATTTGCAAATCGGCCATCCTTCTTTTAATGCTCTTGAGAACAATAATCCTAATCATAAACTGGTTTTAGAAAATAGTCGGCTTTGCCTTTTTCGATACAGGACATATTATGGATTTACTGATTATTCTCTACATGCGGGCGAACCTAAGTGGGCTGGAGTCCGCAAGCGCTTATAATCCATATATTAATTGCTTGGAGACAATCTTGAAATTAATTCGTTTTATCTTTCAATTAAATACTTTTTTAATTTTTTTTATGGTTTCGTGTAGCTCATCTGCAAATAGCAACGAAGACTCTGTTTTCGGATCTTTACTGGAAGAAAATGATTTCTCAAGCTTGAGTTTGGAAGATGAAGCAGCCAATACCGAAGAACTACAAGTTACCAATTCTGAAGAATCGTCCACTACCGCCTATCAAATGGAACTTAAGCCCTATAAAGAAATTCAAGTATCGGAATACGGAATATTCGATATGGATTGGTCGGACGATGGAAAATGGCTGGTGGTTTCAGATGAAAGCGGAGATGTTTATGCAATCAATAGGCAAAGTTTTCAAAGCAGATTAATTTATAGTTCCCGAGAATATGTGCTGGCGTACTTGGGCCAGAATGAGAATTTAGGATTGGATAGCATTGACAAGATTCTTAATGCCGGATTCCATATATATCTTTCGCTCCAGTTTTCGACGCTAAGGAATACGCTTATCGTAACAAGTGATGCGGAAGAGCGCGTAATGGAGTTTACTATCGGTGAGTGGCAGGAAATTGGCCGATATACCTATGCGGAAGGATTTGTAAAAACGGCATTTGGCTACAAGCACCGCTATGATGATGATTTGCAAATCGGTTTCAACAATCCCACTAGTCGACAACTGGCCGGGAGCTGCATTATTGAGGTTGGAGTCAATGATCAAATTGATTTTGTTGCCATTAATCTAGCAATTCATGAAAAAATTTCGGATATTGCCTCTGATGTAAATTTTGGATATCACTGCACGCTATTACCCAATCGAGACAATTTCATCGTGTCAGTCAGTACTGGCCTGGTTGAAATCTGGAGTTTATCTTCGGGAACTAGCGAATTAACACTTTCATCAGATTGCATTGCAGGCGGGAACAGCACAACCAATTCCACTGTCTTGTTTTCTGAGGATGCTAAGTATTTGCTTACAAGTGATTGCAGGAATTCTTCTCCTGTTCTATGGGAAACTGATACTTGGAGTAAATTGTTGGAACAACCTTTTGCTGACTCAGCCACGTTATCTCCTGATGGACGATACCTAATAGGCGGGCATGGATCCGTCCAGTTTTATGATTTATTTGAACGGAGGACGATTTTAGTGGGCAATGAGGTTTTTCATTATCGCTCCTTTGAGGACTATTCATCCGATGGCTATTCATCATTTTCAACCCCTCAGGATGGCTATTATCATGAACCAAATGAATATGCACTTCTATTCCGAGATGACGATATAAATCCCACTGATTTTTCTTTTTCCCATAATAGCCAGCAATTCGCGATTGGCTGGGAAACCGGCAAAGTGAGCTTAATCGAAATCATTGAGAACTAGTCGCACAGATCGGATCATTGGAAATAGTATGCTGCAGCTAAGGGCATGGCCTCAGCTGCAGATGTTGAGGCCATCTTTTATTTATTGAACGCCCGTTTGCGAGCCAGGAAAGTGTAGAGAACAATCAGGGCACTTAATGAAACCACGATAAATTTGCCGCGGCTGCCCAATATGGCCAGGCGGGCTAAATCATTGGGTTGAGCGGGAACGGCCATATATAGGCGTAGAATGCTGATATTTTCTAAATAATCAAAGGGGATGGCTAACAGGGGCAGCAGATTTAGAAGCTGAGAGTGGCCATTAACAGGCCTTGTTTTCTTGCGCAACCAACTGATTAGAAGAGCTATCGAGCTGGCATATAGCAGGGGGATGATTAGATCGACGCACAAATAGAATAGACGCAAGGCATGCGGATCTGCGGGCGAGTTGGCGGCGATGAAGGCATGGGCTTCTTGCAAAGTGTAAATACCACGTGCGTCGAGGCCATTCAGTCCGGCTGCAGCTGCCTCGGCGATGGGGATGGTCAATAGAATGAAGGCTAGCGTAGCGATGGAAAGGATAAGCACATTGCGCCCATTGGCTATTGCTTGGTAAAGATCAGATATGTGCGCTAACATTTAGCCTGCTTTGTTGATTGATGGCTGGCCAATTAACAGGCCATCGCAAATAAAATCCTAAATATTTGTCTAACTTTGAACGAGATCTCTGATCTCTTCAACTACATCAGCATTGGCCAGGGTGGTGATGTCACCCACATCGCGACTATTAGAAATTGAAGCCAACACGCGACGCATGATTTTGCCCGAGCGCGTTTTGGGCATATCCGAAACGATCCACACATGCTTGGGGCGTGCGATCTTGCCAATGTTGACTTCGATGGTTTGGATGACTTTTTCGGCCACACCCTCAGCGCTTTTAACCGTCGGTTTGAGCGATATGTAGAGCTCGGGCATCACACCTTTTATATCGTCATGCACGGGAACTACCGCAGCCTCTGCAATTTCTTCTACAACCATCGCGGCTGATTCAAGTTCTTTGGTGCCCAAGCGGTGGCCGGCCACATTGATCACGTCGTCGATACGGCCCAGGATGCGATAGTAGCCATCGGGGGCCAACACGGCGGCGTCACCCGTGAAATAGGGCCAATCTTGCCAGCGCTTACTTTTGGGATCCTTGTTGAATTTCGCATAATAAGTATCCACAAAGCGCTCGTGATCGCCATAAATGGTGGTGAAAGCACCGGGCCAGGGATTGCGAATGCTCATGTTTCCAGCGGTGGGCGTACCGGCTGGAATCTCCTTGCCGTCATCGTCGTAGATCACGGGGTGGATGCCGGGCATGCCGGGGCCGGCACTGCCGGGTTTCATCGGATGAATAGCGGGCATAGTGCTGCAGAGGAAGCCGCCTGTTTCGGTTTGCCAATAGGTATCCACAATCACGGCTTTGCCCTTGCCGACCACATGGTAGTACCAGCGCCAGACTTCGGGCTCGATTGGCTCACCGACCGTGGTCATATGCTTGAAATTAAGGTTGTATTTGAGCGGCTCTTCAGGACCGGCTTTGCGCAGCATGCGAATAGTGGTGGGCGCGGTATGGAAAATGTTGACGTCCAGTTGTTCAGCGATGCGCCAGGGGCGGCCTGAGTCGGGGCTGCCGGGCACTCCTTCGTAGAGTACAGAAGTAGCTCCCAGCGCCAGAGGACCGTAGACAATGTAGGAGTGGCCAGTGATCCAGCCGATATCGGCCATGCACCAATAGACATCGGTGGGTTGAATATCCTGCACAAATTTGGTCGTGCCGGCTGCATAGCTGAGGTAGCCACCAGTGCTGTGTTGGCAGCCCTTGGGCTTGCCAGTGGTGCCACTGGTATACATCAGAAAGAGCGGCGCTTCGGAGGGCATCGCTACGGGATCGACTGTTTGGCGGCGGTAGTCTTTGAGCAGATCGGCCACCAGGTGATCGCGACCTGCGACCATCTCGGATTCGGATTTGTACTCGTCTTGAAAACGCTGCCAGGTGAGCACATGCTTGATCTCTTGGCCGTCTTCTTTAGCAGCGGCAACCGCTTCGTCTGTCTTGATGCGATGGTCGAGCAGATTGGCATTGCGATAGTAAGCGTCAATAGTGATCAGAATTTCGGAGCCCGAATCGGCGACACGTTCGCCGCAGGCCTTGCCACTGAAGCCGCCAAAGACAACGGAATGGACGGCTCCTAAACGGGCGCAGGCCAGCATGCTGATGGGCAGCTCGGGGATCATGGGCATATGAATGGTGACGCGATCGCCCGCTTTGACGCCGAACTTGTCGCGTAGCAGAGCCGCAAATTCGTTGACGCGAATATAGAGCTCTTGATAAGTGAGAGTTACATTTTCTTCGGCTTCGGGCTCAGGCACCCATATGAAGGCGGCTTTATTCTTGTAATCCTTGAGGTGGCGATCGATGCAGTTGTAGCTGACATTCAGTTTGCCACCCTTGAACCATTGCCAAGAAGGCGCCTGGCTTTCATCCAGAATGGTGTGCCAATACTGATCCCAATCGAGCAACTCGGCATATTCGCGGTAGCACTCAGGGAAATTATCCAGCCCGAAACGATCGTAGATGGCCTCATCGGTCATATTGGCTTGGGCAATAAAACTATGGTGGGGATGGAATTTTTCTTCTTCCTGCCAGTGGACTGCAATTTGAGCTTCGCTGACTGAGGTCTGATCAGGCTTCTTGGCCATCTAGGATTCCTTGTGTGCGGGGATGATAGATGTGGGCATTATAAGCCTGACAAGCTATTTTTTTCGCAGAAGAAAAACTCAGTGAACAAATTGCAACTTTGCGCGCGGCTTGAGATGCATTCGTCAGGCGGCAAAATTGAGACTATGCGGTTGGCAACAACTAGTTAGGCTCTTGGTTTAGAATTGCTAAATTGACTGTCACGGCCATAATCTTCACTAGGAGAAAAATTGAATACTTTTGAACTGATTGATCTTGCTAGCTCTATTACAGTAATTGCGGGTGTCTTCTTTGCGTTGCTTGAATTTCGAAATTTCAAAGCTGCCCGGAAACGTGAGGCAGCCTTAACTCTTATGCAGAATTTTATGTCCGCAGAATACAACAAAATTATTCCAATTGTTTTTGACATGCCAATTGGGTTATCGCCTGATGAAATTGTAAAAGCTATGGACGGCAAAGCTAACATTTTTAGCTTTCTCTCGGTTTTTGAAAGTTTAGGTGTGCTGGTATTCCATCGGGAGATAAGCTTAGATTTAGCAGATGATTACTTTAGTAGTCCCGCACAGGCCGCTTGGATGAAGCTGGAACCATTTATTAAGCAGTGGAGAGAAGACAATGGCAGGCCAGTAGGTTGGGAATGGGTAGAGTGGCTGCATGACCAGATGGCGAAACGGGAGCAAGATGAGGCACCTATCCCAGCCAATATTGCTCATCGCCATTGGAAGGCAAACTAATCTATCAAAAAAAAGCTATTGAAAAATCCCAACTAATTATTCTTATGCATTGTTCAAATACTTGATCCTAAGTAATTATTTTGGCGACATATCAAATTTAGTTGTCAAATTTTTTAGCGAACCATTCCCAATGCTCATATAAAGATTGTTCTTTCATCAAAGACCGTTGAATTTTTGCGACTTTTTTCACGGTCTGCCATCGATTCGACCCGATTGCCCCAAATGTGTCCATTGCTAATTTATTATCTAGGACCCCTCGCTGTAGAAGAGCGCCTAATATCTCGTAGAAAACACCAACTTTCTTAAAAAAGTTCCGGTTGACTTCGTTGTCAAAAATATGCCGATAGCTTTCCTCTGCTGACATTGAATTCCATTCTGAAGATAAAGTGAGCGCGTCTATAAACTCGATAGCTGGAGCAATTTCACCAAATTGAGCGCCTAATTCTAGAAAGCCCTCCATTTGTGAGGCTAATCTGCTTTCATTTAGCTGTTTGACAATTAATCCTACACTTGCGATTGTGACGATCATGGACAGAATTTCTGAAAAGGTCAAAACAAAAAAATTTTCGTCTAACATAATGGAGTCTCTCTTTTGTTATTAAGCGATTAGGTTGGATATTGTGAACCAGAAACAAAAACAGTAACTAGATAATATTCAGAGCCCAGCATAAAGCAGACAGTCACATCACAGCGGTATGCGCGAGCGACTGAGCGGGATTAGCGCCAGCATCACCAGGCCAGCAATCAGGAAGGGTGGCGTCGAGCCGAACCAATTGAAGATCGCACCAAGGGCAACGGGCGTAATGGCATTGGCCGCGCTGAAGAAGGAAGTTGAGAGACCCAGGATGCCACCCGCTTCAGCCGCCGATACCTGTTTGGTGAGCAGGCTGTTAATCGTGGGTTGCATAATGCCGCCACCCACGGCAGCCGGGATGGTGGCGACAAGCAACCAGCCCAGCCCGAGCCAACCCGTATCGTCGTCGTCGGGAAGGGAAACGCGGATCTCCTCGGCGCTTTCGGCGGAGATTTCAGCTTGCAGCTCCGCGCGGGAATACCAGGGCACGGCCTGGCGGGGGACGATGGCAGTTAGGATCAGGCCCACGGAGAGCGCGCTCAAGCCGAAGATCACCAACCAACGGTCACCAAAGCGACGGCTCCAACGGCCCACGAAATAGCCTTGCACGGCCACAATGATGACGCCTGCATAGACGAATAGCCCAGAATTGGCCGAGGCGTTCATGCCTAAGCGATCGAGCGTGAAGAGGGCCAGCAAATATTCGTAGCCCCCGAAAGCGAATTGGTAGAAGAACATCAGCAGGAGAAAAAAGGAAATGGCAGGGCGGCTAAGCGCCTCGCGCATGGCGCGCAATCCCACACTGGGTCGACCGGTGGACTTGCCGCGTTTCTCGGGCGGAAGCGTTTCCGGCAGCCAGAAATAGGTTAGCAATATGGAGGCCAACGAGAAGCCCGCGGCCACAAAGGCGACTAGCGAGTAATTGTTGTTGCTGGCGGCCAGGACAATGAAGGCGATGATGGGGCCAATGATGAAGCCCAGGCCGAAGGCCGCACCGATCAGCCCCAATCCCTGAGTGCGATTGGATTCGTCGGTGGAGTCGGTGATGACGGCCTGGGCGGTGGCGATGTTGGCGCCCGAGAGGCCGTCGATGATGCGCGACAGGAATAAGATGGCCAGAGAATTGGCCAGACCCAGAATAATAAAACCAATCAGCGTGCCCACCTGGCTAACCAGCAGCACCGGGCGGCGGCCGTAGCGATCGGAGAGACGGCCCAGGATGGGTGCGCCGAAAAATTGCATCAGAGGATAGGAGGCGCTCAACAGGCCAATCAGAAGCGGATTGGCGCCAAAGGAAGCTGCGTAAAGCGGCAGAAGAGGGATGATGATGGTTAGGCCCAGTAGATCGATCAGCACGATCACGAAAACGGGTAACACACGCTTGAAATCGAGGCTGCTCTCAGATTTATTGCTGGATGTTTGCTTGTCTGTCATTGAGTTTCCTTGGATTAATTCAAGAAATTTTATCTTGTGGGCCGCTCGGTCGCAACAATCTAGAGGACAAAGCAAGCAATTGTTTTACTTAATGCTTGATTCAGGTTACTATGAAACCGAAAACACAGCTGAATGACACTTTCAAAAACCGCGCCCATTGATGGCGAACTTACCGAAAACAATTCCAATGCTGAATTATTGGAATTAGGCCGTGAACAAGGGCATGTTAGCCTTGAAGACGTGGTTCGTTTAACCCCCGAACATAAACGCCAACCCGAAAATTTAGAAGAAATATTTGAAGCGCTTTCCAGCGCTGGCATCGCGCTTACCGAAGAGGAAGCCGCGAAACCGATTGACGCGCAGCAACGCAGCTCCTACGAATATCCCGTGGTGGATGATCTGGTAGCTGAATCAGACGTCAATGATCTGGTGCGCCTGTATATGAATGAGGCTGCCTCCGTACCCTTGTTGACCGCCGAAGAAGAAGTACGCTTGGCCAAGGCGATGGAACGCGGCGTGGAAGCCAGCCAGAAAATGGCCGGTGGCGTATCTGCAAAAGACCGCGAAGCGCTGCTGCAAGAAATTTCAGATGGTTGGGATGCCAGGCAACATTTGATCGTAGCCAATTCACGCTTGGTGATCAGCATCGCCAAGAAAAGTATCGGCCGCGGATTGCCCCTGATCGATCTGATCCAGGAAGGCAATATTGGCCTAATGCGTTCAGCTAAGAAATTTGATTACCGCCGTGGCTTCAAATTCAGCACTTATGCCACCTGGTGGATTCGACAAGCAATCACACGCGCACTTTCCAATAAATCGCGCACCATTCGCATCCCCGCTCACATGGGCGACCGCATCTCGAAATTGATGCGCACCAAGAATTTGATGGAACAGCAGCTGCACCGTGAACCCACCATTGATGAATTGGCCGATCGTTTGGGCATTCCCCATGAAGAAATTGAATTGATTTTCAAATCGGCCGCACAGCCGCAATCGCTGGAATCCCCGATAGGGCACGATGGCGACAGCGTCTTGGGCGAATTGATCGAAGATCAATCCAGCCCCAGCCCCGAGGACAGCAGCACGCAGCACTTTATGCGCGAATCGCTGGCCAAGGTGATTGACGATACACTGCCCTTGCGCGAAGCTCGCATTCTGCGCCTACGCTTTGGCATGGACGACGGCCATATCCACTCATTGAGTGATGTGGGCCGCAAGATCGGTGTGACCCGCGAACGGGTACGCCAGATTGAAGCCCAGGCGCTGAGCCGCCTGCGCGACCCGCGCGTCAAGCTCGAGCTGGACGACTATATCAAGTGAGCCTTTCGGCTCCATTTTCAATTAGCTAACAATTTATGGGGATTAGGCGGCTTATTTGGCGCGCCGCTGACGGACCCAGTCCATGCTCCAGCTGGCCGTGATCGCGCCCAGCGCGGTGCCTGGTTTGAGCTGCCCGAAGACATTAGCCAGCGCCAATTGGAAACCTATGATGGCCAGATTCGGCGCGCGATAAAGGGCGAAGAAGTCACCGATGCGTTGCTGGCCCGCGCAGCTGTAAGCGGAGCCTTCAAGGCCGCCTTCATCAGCGCTTCGGAGGGCCTGCCCAAGGCTGAAAAGGACCTGGACGCGGCACCCGCACGCCTGACCTGGTGGATGGCCCGCGAATTATCCGCTTTTATTGGCAGCATTAAGAAAATTGACCCAAAATAATTCAGGCGGCGGCACAAGCAGGGCGGGGCCGCGGCCCTGCCCCCGAAGCGCTCGTCGATGCACTCCTCAGCCAACGTCTGGGCATTGCTCTAGAATCCGGCGGCGTCTTGGATCAACCCTATGCGCGCACGCAAGTCATGCTGGCCACCCAACGCGTCTTTGAGGCCTTCCGCCACTACTCCCAATCGCCGATGAGTGATGTCGAATTCTCGCGCAGCTACCCGGATGCCTGGGAGCTGGTTACTGGGGTGGATTTTTAGTGGACTGGAGATATGCAAAAGTAATAATTATTTTTTGTTCTTCAAAAAGTTCCATGATTTGAAAGTTTTACTAATATTTGAACTCGGGTTATAAACATATTGCTTACAAACTATTTCCCAACTAGGATAGGAAAATGAATCAATTAATTTGGTTTTCAATTCCCGGAGCAATAGTTACTGGCACGTTATATTTGATTAATTTTAGTTCAATTATTAATCCCCAAAATGGAGCCTTATTGCTTGGGTTATCGTTGCTTAATGGTTTTGTATTTCATCAGATATACAGAATAATATTTGAAACTTATAAAAGAGGATATGCTGGTGAATGGCGTGGAGTATTAAGAAAAATCATTAAAGCTTATAAAAAGAAATATAAAATTAAGAAAAATAATAAGGGGTATTTGAAGGCATTTCTAATTTGGGAAACTACTTTTTATTCAGAAGGTTTTCCAGAAGGATTTCGGAAGCATGATGAAGGAAGCTGGCATTACATTCAAAGTTTTTGGGGGATATCAGTAACAGCCCTATTGTCATTCATAACTTTTGTCGGATATTTGTATATAACAAAAGTCGAATTGGTTGGGTTTTCAGAAGATTTAATTGTATGGATATATATCGGATTGATTGTAATGTTCTATCTAAAAGGAAAACTAACTTTCGACAGATTGAACGAACAAGAAATGGCAATATTTAAAATTCATCAAGAAAAATGTTACAACCCAACTGCAAAAAAACTTCTTAAAGAGAGAATTAAATAGAATTATTTTCAACTGAATTATCTAAATTCCCTTCCACTATAATCACCGTTCAATTCGCCATAATTAGAGGAGCAATAAATGGAGAAGCGCAGCATGGAAACATGGATCGGCATCGGCATCGCCTTAGGGGTCGGCATTGGGGCGGCGATGGATAATGTGGGGTTGGGTATTGCTCTTGGAATTGCCATTGGTGCCGGGATAGGAACCACACAAGCAGCCCAGGACAAAGATCGTAAAAAGGACTCGCAAGCTAAGAAGCCCAAGAGCCCTAAGAAAGCCAAGAAGAAATAATTTTAGTCAGCTGAATAATAAAAAAAGACCTCCATTGGAGGTCTTTTTTGTTAATTGATTTGCACTAAATATCAAATAACGAATATTCAATATTGTCATTTAGATCAATATTCTGATCTTCAGTAATCGTGAAACTGGATTCGTCGCAGGGTACAAAGCGCAAATCATAAATCCCCGATTCAATGTCGGAAATCTCATATTCTGTGCCGGCATCAATTGTGTCCCCGCTAATCAGATTTGCGCCCCAACCCTGCGCGCTATCCGCTACGACATTGACTTCGCAGATATCTGCGCTGCTGCCATTCATGACCAACAAATAGGACGTATCTGTGCCGCAGGCAACTAGTATGAGCGCCGTTGCCAGAAGCAGGAATGTAATTTTCTGAGTGCGATTTTTCATATTCTCCTCTTTCTAAAGATGAATTCGGGCCACATTGCATATTGGTAGACAGTGTGCTGCCGAATTTCTAGGGTGCAATCACCGTCAGACGACACAAAATCGTGTTGCTGGTCTCCAGATCGGGTCCCCAGATCAGCTCGGCGTTGGCGGCCCAATCAATCTGGTCGTAACCATCTTTGGGGCCTACCGCGGATTCTGAATAGACATTGGCTGAGAACCAGGCGCTGTCGTCATAGTCGGCGGCTTTCCAGCCGGCCGACTCCTCGCTGGCGCTGAAGGTACAAGCGCCCACGCCGGCTTGGGGATCGTTGCTGCTTTCGCAAGCTTTATCGAGCGGAGCCTCATGGATCACCAGGCAGCTCATCGCCGAGCTGGAGACCGCCACCACTGCGCCAGTAGCCTGATCAGTGATCTGAAAGATAAAGCCGCCATCGCCCATTTGCTGGTTGTTAGCGCCAATGTATTCCAAACCAGTGTCATTTTCCTTGAAATCCTTGAGGATGAAATTGAGCTGTAGGGGGTAGCTGCTGCTGAAGCTGGCCGTCTCAGCATTGAAGGAGCGCTCAGTGGTTATAGACACCGAATCTTCGACGATCAGATCATTTTCGAGATAGGCCGCAAACCAATTGTCAGCCCAGGCTTCGAGCAGAAAGTCGACTGCGCCGCTCGCATCGCTTGCCGAATCTGCAGCGCTGGACTCACTGCCGGAATCACTGGCTGCTGTATCGGAGGCCACGCTAATTTCTGGAGCGCTGACTTCATCAGCAGCGCCAGATGAGCAGGCCGTCAAGAGAATGAGTAGGAGGATAAATACTTTGTTCATTGAAGTTCCTTTTGAGATTTTGTTAAATATGCTGGTCGATCAGAACCGGGTTGCCATCTGGGTCCATCAGCATCAGGCTGCCAGGTCCACTTTCGCCCTCGGCTTCGGCCATCAATTCAAGGCCCGCATCTTTGAGTTTGGCTTGAATGGCACGTACATCTTCATAGCCTTCCACTGTTTGAGCGTCCTGATCCCAACCGGGATTGAAGGTAAGTGAATTGGTTTCGAACATGCCCTGAAATAGGCCAATCAGTGTGGCTTCATTCTTCATGATCAGATAATTTTGCTCTACTGCCCCGCCAAATACAGCAAAGCCCAATTTCTCGTAAAAGTCCTGTGAAGTTTTCAAATCCTTTACATTAAGACTAATGGAAAATGCGCCCAGTTTCATGTTTGCTCCTTGAATATTCGAATGCGTCATTCTAATGCTATCGTAAACACTGTGCGTTCGAAATAAGACCGTTAGAATACGCCGATATGCAACGTACACGGCGATCCATTCGCTATTTCTTTCTCAGTCTGGCACGCTGGCTGCGCGATTTGGGCCAGGTCAATCCCATTGCCAGCAGCCGCGCCGAAGCTCGGCAACAAGGCGCCCTCTTCCGGCTTTCAGCTGATTTGGCTGAATCGCTCGACGCGGATGAGATTTACGCGCGCCTGGTCAAGGGTCTGCACGACACCTTGGGCTACACCTTCGTTTCGGTCTACCGCGTCAATGCCAGCAATCAGCATCGCATTCTGGCGGCTGCAGCCGGCTATGCAAAACCGCAAAGTCCATTGAAACCCGGTATGGGCCTCTCTGAAGGGCCGCTTCTGGATGGCCGCCTACACTACACCGCCGATGTGACCCAGCATGACAGCTATCTCTATGGGGCTGGTGGATCAGAAGTGGATGTACCCATCACCATTGGCGGCGAAGTTGTTGCCGTCCTAATCGCAGAAAATCGCTTGCCAGATGCCTTCGTACAAGCCGATTTGGATGCTTTGGATGCCGCTGCCAACATTGCCAGCCTCGCGTTGGAGAAAGCCCAACTCATTCAAGATGAAATGAAGCGCGTCGATCAATTGGAAGCGCTGCGCATCACCACGCGTGAAATTCTGGGGGAGCTGGAGCTGGATCAATTACTGCATTCAATTTTGGAACGTGCTTCAGCCTTGCTGGGTGCAGATGGCGGTGAGCTCGGATTGGTCGAGGAAGACAGCATCCGTATTGTGGCCAGCTACAATTTTGGCAATCGAAAAGTGGGCCGCCTGCTCAATATTGGTGAGGGGCTCATGGGTATCGTGGCCCAAAACGGAGAGCCCATGTTGGTTGCCGATTACCAAAATTGGCCCGAACGCCTGCCCGATTATTCAGATATTCATTCGACCTTATGTGTGCCTTTGAAGGCGGGGGGCAAAACGATAGGCTGTTTCACCACTGCCCGATTTGATGGGGACAAACCTTTTAATGATGATGATTTGGATTTGTTGCGTCTATTTGCCCAGCAGGCCGTAGTAGCCATAGAAAATGCACGGCTTTTTGAGCAATCCCAGCGCGAAATTGAAAGACGCCGCGAAGCTCAAAGCGAGCTGAGTTATTCACGTGAATACTACAAAGCGCTGTTCATGAATAATCCGCAAGCTGTGGTGGTGGCAGATGTCGATGGCAACATCACTTCCTGGAATCCATCCGCCGAGGACTTGTTTGGCTATAGTTTCGCCGATGTGGATGGCCGCAATTTGGATCTATTTTTAGCCGCCGACGAAAGCCTAATTGGCGAAGCCAAAGAATATACCGAGCGAGTTTTGCATGAGGGTTTAGTTCATAAAGATGTTCAAAGAACGCGTAAAGATGGCAGCCTGGTGGATGTGGAAGTGCTTTCCTTGCCCATATCTGTCGAGGATCAATTAGAGGGCTTTATCGCCATTTATCATGATCTGACCGAAATCAAGGAAGCTCAGGATGCTTTGCTCGCACACAACCATAAAATGGGGCGCGAACTCGAGCTTGCGGGAAAAATTCAGCGCGGATTTATGGATTCCAATTTGCCCGAAATCCCGGGTTGGGATTTGAGCGCAATCCTGCGCCCAGCCAATGAAACCTCCGGCGATTTCTACTCAATCCGCGCCCTTCCAGATGGCCAGATAGCTATTCTGATCGCGGATGTGGTCGATAAAGGCGTGGGTGCTGCTCTAACAATGGCGCTTACGTGGAGCCTTTTTCGGGTTACTCCCTTGCAAGTTGGCCCGCATCCTTCCAAAGTTTTTGCTGAAGTCAGTACGCGCTTGATCAAGGAAACGAAATCGGATCAATTCTTGACTGCTTTCTATGCGGTGCTCGATCCGGAAAGCGGACGGCTTACTTATTGCAATGCGGGACATAATGCCCCGCTTCTGCAAACATTGAAAGCAGGCGCAGAACCCGAAGAGCTAATCCGCACAGGCATGCCTTTGGGAGTCTCAGAGGATGAAGAGTGGGAAGAGCGTACAGTGCAGATCCGCGACGACCAACTTTTGCTGATGTATACCGATGGACTCAGCGAAGGTCTCAACCCTAAGGAAGAATTTTACGGGGAGGATCGCATCAAGCGAGTGCTAAAGGGCAAAAGACGCATCAGTGCCCAGGGCGTGCGCAAAGCCATTCTCGAAAGTTTCGACGATTTCGTAGGCGAGCATCCACAAAGTGACGATCTTGCGCTAATCATTATTCGCAGTGCTTAACGCTAGTTTTCCAAATAGACTTCGGGTTGTTGATAATCGAAAATATTGATTTGCGGTTTACTTGTACCTACATGCACATTAACCTCTTTTTTTGCGATATTTCTTGAGGGTTTCCTGACCTTCTTTTTGCAAATCATCAAAGCGTTCAACAAACTCAGGATGAGCTTTTTCAGCCTTTGATTTAAACCACTCGAGTTCTGAAAATGCGTTGGGGCCCATTACTTTTCGCCTGGAATTGAATAGATCTTCATATCTATTCCAGAAGGAAATCAATGGCTGCCCCCATATTTTGAAAGCGTTTTGTCGATTTATTGATTTAGATTTTGCAGCCGAGGCAATAAGTGAATAAAAGTCCAATATATTTTTATAAGCGTTGAATTTTTCAGGATCAGAAATAACTTCCTTCGTAAACTCTTCGACACTATCCCGATTTAGCTGGTATTCAATTAATCTCTCAGCCTTTAAATCAACATTGAACATTTTGAAAGTGTCAAATTGAAATTGTCTGTGCTCAGCTTTTCTGGCCCGAGACAACTCAAAGGCAACAGCTCCTAAGCCAATTACTGAGGCCAAAGAGGCAAACAGGTCTACCCAATATGCTATTGATGCTGAACTCATAATTACCTCCTAAGACTTTATAAAAAATAAATGTTGTATGAACTATAACGGAGGAATATTTTATATCCTCAATTTCTTCAATTTCGGTCTTGACATCTTTGTTCAACAACGCTATAGTTAACCACATGGTTAACCAAACAGACACACTGGATCAAACGTTTTCCGCGCTAGGCAATGGCCTTCGTCGCCAGATGTTGGCCGAAATGGCTGAAGGCTGGGTCAATGCAGGCGAGCTGGCCGATCGTTATCAGGTTTCAGCGCCCGCAATCTCGCGCCATCTGCGCATTTTGGAATCGGCGGATCTCATCGAGCGACGCAAGCACAGCCGCGAAGTGTATTGCCGCTTGCGCCCTGAACCGGTGCGGCAGGCTGTCGAATGGCTGGGCTTCTATCGCGACTATTGGGATGCTCAATTCATGTCTCTGGCTGAGTTTCTTGATGAAGGAGATCAGCATGGCTGAGCTGCTCGATACCTTACTGACCCCCTCCTCGCTTGAAATGCACTATCGTTTTCGGGCCAGCCCCGAACGCTTATTCCAGGCCTGGACCCAGCCGGAACTCCTGCGCCAATGGTTTCGGGTACATCCCGATTACAGCACGCCGATTGCTGATGTGGATTTGCGTGTTGGCGGCCAATTTCGCTTAGGTATGCGCTCGCCGGAGGGTGAGGACGTCATCGCTTTCGGCGAATACCGTGAAATTGAAGCACCCAATCGGCTGGCTTTCACCTGGAAATGGGAAAGCGCACCCCCTGAAATGGCTCCCACTTTGGTCAGCCTGGAGTTTCGGGAGCAGGAAGCTGGCACAGAGATCGTGTTGCTACATGAGCATTTGATTTCCGAAGAACAAAGAGACAATCACTTAGATGGCTGGATAGGTTGTCTGACAAGCCTTTCCGTCCTCGATAACCCTAAATAAAACAAGGAATGGAGCAATAATGACTGGAATTGAACAACGAATAACTTTACAGGCCGAACGCGCGCGCGTTTTCAAGGCGCTAACTTCCGAAGCCGAATTGATGAAGTGGTTTCCCAGCGTGGCCAAAACAGATCCCCGCGCTGGCGGAAAGTTGCGCTACGAATGGGCTTTTGAGAACACTGAAAACGATGGCTTCCAGGATATGGAATATACCGAATTCGCAGATGGGCAGGGTTTTAGCCACACCTGGGATGCGGGTGGCCAGCCCACTATCGTGCAGTTCGCGCTGTCCGGCGAGAATGGTCAGACCGAAGTACATCTGATGCACACAGGATGGGAAGAGGGCATGGACGAAGCGGTTGAAATGCACGCTGGTATCTGGGAAGGCTACATGTCGAATTTGAAACATTATCTGGAAGAGGGCGGCGATATGCGCGACCAGATGAAGGGCCAGAAGACTAACGGCTAAATAGTTTCACTTACAGTTGTTCGCAACATAACAAAAAAAGCCCTCCATTAGGAGGGCTTTTTTATTGTTTTAATCTACTAGCTGGTTTTCTTGCGGCTCATGAAATAGTTTATCGCCGCGAAAGCTAGACCCACACCTGCCAGGATCATGCCATTTTGGCCAATTGCCGACCAGATACCGTCTAATAAGCTTCCTAAAGAAGTAAGCAAACTATTGCTAGCCGATCCGCTAAGCGTGTCGCTTATCTCGCTAATTAACGGCTTAATGTTGGATTTCGCCAGGTCGGGCAGCACACTACTGCTGACCACCCAAGTACCAATGCCAGACACAAGAGCGGTTATTCCAGCAGGCATGAGGGCAGCCAGAGCCATGCCGGACATTATCCAGCTACCGAGACCGAGAAGTACAAGGCCTAGGAGCCCGGCGTTCAAGGGAGCTTTGCCGACTAGGGCCAAGGTAGGCTGAATCTCTGCCAACTTAGCATCCGTTATTACTTCACTCAATTCTTGCCGGTCAGGCAAGCTGCCCACATTGGCTCCAATTTCCTGGGCCAAGGTGCTTACCGTGAAATGGCTCAGAGTGGAGAGCCCTTCGCCAGGTAGCTGGCAATAAGCAAATGCAGGATGTTCTTCGGCTATCTCGGTATTCATGATGAGAAGGAAACCCTCTTCCACCTGATCAGCTTTATCTGTTGTAACTTCAAATTTGCAGTTATCCATCCCACCTGCAGGAATTGTCAGTTCTTCGAATGAGCGGCAATCGGGTGGAGCAGCGGTCGCACGCATTACTCGGATCTCACCATCTATCGTTAAACTAACTTCTTCAACAACATAGTTTGTAAATAGATTCGGATTTTCTACTTCAATGCGCCAAACATCTTTGCCAACAATGCTAATGGCTAAGTCTCTGGTATAGCTAGGCGGCACTGGATTTAGTAACTCGCCCAGCGCAATCGTTTCTTCATCGCCACAGCTGGGAGCGCTGTCAACCAATATTTCGCTCGCTCCCGCAATGCCGTTTTGAACCTGTGCTTTGATCGGGACGAAATTGAGATCACCCAAACCTGCGGAGCCTGACCCCTTTACCAACGCGATTACACGCCCAATAGGATCTTGAATTAGATCAGCAAGCATCGATGCAGGCAGCAATTCACTAATGAATGCACCTTTATCGCTATCACTCATGTCTTGATAGGCACTCGATAGTTGACTGACTAATGGATGATCCGCGCTTTGCGAAAAATCGCTAGTTAGCAGCAAGCCCTCGCCGACTGAAACCAAAAAAGTTTCGGAAAGTAGATCGTTTTCAATCCAATCACCCAAAACAGTTTCGTCCAGGACAGTGCTGTTAATGCCCATAGCAATAGCGGCGACAATCAGCGCGATGGCGGCCAAGAATAGGACGAGACCACCAAGTATTTTTCTACCCATTCCAATCGGAGCTGTATTTTTTACAGCTGCTTTGGATGGCTTAGCTCCCTTTTTAGACTTCTCACTCATTATTATTTCTCCTCAAGTTAAGTGCGGTTTCAAAAAACAGGTATTTCATCAAGGATTCATCTAGCTGTGAAAACTCCAGAGAACAACTTGATGATAACTATCATCAGGTCGCCTTCAATTTCATTCAATATGAAAACTCTGTAGTTTAGGAGAATCTTGACCAGCGAAATTATGGTTTCGTTTTGCTTTTATTCGAAGCCTATAATAATTACTTAGGCCCTAACTAAAAAAAAGCCATGATAAAATTCAAACCAATTCAATTGAGGAGAATTGCATGGAAATCAATAGTACTGAGCTTAAACGCTGCGATCTAATAGAAGTTAGTGGCCGCGTAGATAGCGCAACCGCCGACGAGCTAATGGCAGCTATCAATGCCATCCAAGACGATGGACGCTACAAAATTGTGCTCGATTTGGGCGGTCTTGATTTCATGGCCTCCAAAGGGTGGTGGACTTTGATCCAGGCTCAGAAGGCCTCCAAGCGCTACAACCGTGGCGAAGTTCTCTTAGCCAATGTACCCAAAATGATAAAAGAAAACCTCGATTTAGTTGGCATTAGCAAACTTTTTCGCCTCTTTGACGATCCCGTGGAAGCTGTCGGATCGTTCTAGGTTTGATGAGCAAGATGCAGCGCAGCTTTACCGGAGACTTTGAGATTCTGGCTTCCATCGGCCGTTTTGTCGCCGAAAGTGTTAAGGAAGCCAGCTTGTCCGAATCGGATGTCTACGCCTTACAGCTGGCGGTCGACGAGGCCGCGACCAATATTATTGAATATGCTTATCGCGATGAAGGTCAGGGACGCATTGATCTCACAGTCGAGCCCGCAGCACATAAAGTAGTGATTACATTACACGATACAGGACAACCCTTTGACCCCAATGATGTAGCTGCATATGTAAGCGATGTACCTATTGAAGAGATGCAAGAACGAGGGGCCGGATTGCATCTGATCCACGCTATAATGGACGAAGTTGATTTCAAATTTGACAAACGAAAGGGCAATACATTGCAGATGGTGAAAGTTATCGCATAATCAACGATTAAGAAATAGCGCCCGCGAGGGCGTTTTTTCTTTTAAAGCTAAAATATTGCTAGAATTATTCAGTTCGAATTAACATCGGGTAGCCATGCAGCTAGAAAAAACTCAAATAAGCAGGAGGAAGATATGAACATTCGAAATCTATACTTGTATCTGTTTTCTTTTATTGGTTTGCTCATTGCGATATTCGGAGCCGTGCAATTGGTGGATTTAGCCCTCAATACATTTGTTTTCCCGGATGCCGACACCTATGGCGATTACCCGCGGTTTCCAAGCGAATACGCGGAAGATTTGAGCGCTGCAGAGCAGGCCGAATACGAAGGGCGCCTGGCTGAGTTTGCCGAAGTCGAGCAACGCCGCAATCGGCAGCGTCAACTTTCTTCGTCGCTATCAATGCTCGTGGTGGGCATTCCGCTTTACCTCTATCATTGGCGCACAATAACGCGCGAAAAAGGCAAAGGCGATGACTGAAGCCAAAACACGCCCGACCCATGAGGCGGTTGAAGAATTTCTGGCTAAAGTTGAACCGGAATGGAAGCGCCAGCAAAGTTTTGAATTGATGGACCTCTTCAAAGAAGTTACTGGTGAGGAAGCCGAAATGTGGGGTACTTCAATTGTCGGTTTTGGGCGCTACACCCAAACTTATGCCAATGGCAAGAAAGCCAATTGGCTAGCCACCGGCTTTTCCCCACGCAAAGCCAGTTTTAGTATCTACATGATGGATTATTTTGATGATCATCAGTTGCACTTGGAGAAATTGGGCAAGCACAAAGTTGGCAAAGCCTGCTTGTATGTCAACAAATTAGAGGATGTTGATCTGGAAGTATTGAAGCAGATGATTCGCGATTCAGTAGCATACATGAAGGAAAATCACCCGCTAGACCCTAGCGTTGAGGACTAACCGCGCTTACTCTTTAGGTTGGTAATAAACCAGGGAAGCTGCGCAGAGTCCGGTCAAAATACCGCCGCCTTGGTCAGGAAAAGTAAAACTAGCGACCATAACAAGAAAGACGATCAGCCATTTCTTGGACATAGCTGAATGAAAGGCCATTGCGGCAATATAGACGATATAGGCAAAAAAGGCGAGCAGACCGCCCCAAATAAAGAAATCTTGTAAAGCAGCAATACTGAGCCAATCCTCCCCCAAATTTGCCAGAGCTTCGATCCAGGAAAAGCCCAGCACAGCTAAACTGCTCCAGCCCCAAATTCGATCCGCCCAGCCATATTCGCGTGGATGCTGACTATATAATTGCCTGAAGCTATAGGCCAACAGAACTAACGCCAGACTAAAACTAAAGATAGCCAAATAGTCTGTTGCCACTCGAGGTGACCAATATTGGGGCTCAAATAGGAGCTCCAGCAGACTGCGGAATAACCAAACAACGGCCGTTGCGATGTAAAGGTTAGATCCGGTCAGGAATTTTGTCATTGGATTACTTTTTCTTTGCCGGTTTAGGCTTTAGCGATTTGGTGTACTCATAGGATGCTGCAAACCAGGGGGCTAATTCTGCGGTGTTGGCCAATAGATCCTGGGGAATCTCGGAATACTCGCGAATGGTGGCCCCGTAATTCTTGTAATCACCGGTATTGTATTTTTCGTTGAATTCAGTCCGTTTTGCATCCGGCAGGCGCATGCCCACGCGTCCGTCTTTCGAGACCATTGAAAACATCCAGGTATTAATCGAGGTATGGGGCAGCTTTTCCTTGCCTTTGCGCTCCACTTCGGGTTGGGTCGCCAGCATCTTCAAATACAATTCCAGCGCATCTTCAAAACTCAGTGGCTTGCTCATGCGGACTCCTTATTATCTAAATCTTCGGTAGCTGATTCGGCTTCTAGGCGGGGATTGCCATAGCTGGGCCGCTCTTCGTTCTGTAAGCTTTCCCAATCTGCTTCGCGGTAGGCTCTTAGGGTAAATGCAATTTGCTCATCGAAAGCGGCGGGACTGCGTGAAAAAATTAGCGGCTGAATATCTACTTGCCAACCAGCGAGTGCTTTGTCGGCTAAAAGGGCATCGCGTTCCTTTTCGTTCGGCACTTGAAATATGGCGATGCCACCAGGCTGCCCAATAAAGTGATCGTGAAACAAGGCTAATGGCAGCTTGCGATCCGCCACAAAGGCATTGAAGGCCTGATTCGCTGCTGAGGCACTCAACTCGGCGGGTGCCAAGGCATAGACCAGAAAGCAACGAGGTTGGCGAATAGTAGTGGCTGAATGCGCTCGACTCATGCTTTGTTTACAGGGAACGGGTATTGAGGCTTGCTTATTGACATAGATTTATCCTATCATGGCCCCTATGCTTTCAAAACTTCCCATGCTCATATTGTTTCTGATGCTTTCAACCTGCACGCCTACTGCGGAACCACCGGCAAGCGAATTGCCCGAAGCGATCCTCGAAATCAGTGAGTTAACGGGCGAAGATTGGGAGCAAAATAGCGAGGCACCCTTCTTCCCCTTAGCTCTGACTATGCACAATCCGGATGGCAATCGCTATATACCCGGCAGCATAGATCTGGCGAATGCTGAACACATTGATATTGCACTTGAAGGCATGCCGCAGTGGATATTGGGCATGGGCCTGGGGCCAGATCAATCCATATGGTTGGCCGTATTGGAAGATGGCCAAGTGCAATCTTTCTTGATCAAATCTGGAAAAGTCAGCCAAGTTTCGGGACTATTTGAAAATTTAGCCGCGGGTCAGCCACCTGCAATGGCCTGGGTGGAGGGTGAATTGGTGTTGATCAATAGTCTGGAAGAAACTGCCAATCCTAATAATCATCCTGTCTTTGTAGGTTCCCGATTCGCCTCGATGGATAGCCAGGGACGTTTGAGCTTGGACAATGAAATTTATGCCAAGGGATTTCTGCCCGATAGCCGCATCCTTTTCGATGAGTCCGGACGCATATTGCTGCTCAGTAGTCCATCAAGCGCTTACCAACACGGCATTATGGGTGATGCAATTGAGGCACAGGCCTTGTCGTTGCTTGATTCTGTAAATGATTTTGGAAATGCTATCGGGGTATTAAACGGGGCAAGGGTCTATGAGGCTATTGCCCCTATTTGGGCAGACTTAGATCAGGATGGACAACGTGAAATCCTGGTTACAGCCAGCGATGCGAATGAGGGTGCGCAACTAATGCTTTATTCAGAGGACGGCGAATTGCTGGCGATCAGTTCTGCGATTGGGCAGGGCTATCGTTGGCGTAATCAGATGGCCATAGCTCCCTTTGGTCCCAACGGAGAGTGGGAAATTGCCGATGTGCTCACCCCTCACATTGGTGGAGTGGTCGAATTTTTTAGCTGGCAAGCAAATGAATTGCGTGTCGTGGCTCAATTGCCGGGCTACACCTCCCACGTCATTGGTTCAAGGAACCTGGATCTGGGCCTGGCTGCAGATGTCAATGCGGATGGTCGGGTGGAGCTTCTGTTGCCTACTCAGCGCCTGGATCAATTGGCCGCCATCCAGCGCAGCGAATCAGGTGCAGAAATATTGTGGGAACTGAGCTTGCCCGGACGTCTATCTAGCAATATCGCCAGCGCCCGATTTGCAAACGGCACACTGGCGATAGGTGTTGGATTGGATGCAGAGATACTGCGGGTGTGGTTGCCCTAATTTATTTCTTAACCACCGGTACGTACATGGACATTTCAAATAGGCCCATATCAGGTTTGAACTTTTCACCGTAATATTCAAATTCCGGACCGCCACCAAATTTGTATTCTGATTTGGGCAGCCATTCTTTATAGATGAAATTCATCGCGTCCTGAATCCCTTGCAGTTCAAAATCAAAGACTACATATTCCTGCGCCGGAACATGCACATCCATCATGCCTTCAGGAATCGGGGCATCATCATTGACTGCCAGGCTGGCCAAATAACTAAAATCACCAGCCTTATCGTTCATATCCCATTCCACGGCATAACTAATATCCTGTTCTGTACGACCAGTAATTTCGTCCATGCGCGGCACGAATTCGTCCCATATTTTGGCGAAGGCATCGCTAAAGGGTTTGGCGCGAACATGTAAGCCCACAGCACGGAAGGCATCTCGCTGTTCAAATCGAGGTTCTTTATTCATTTTGGCTCCTTATTTAGCTTATCGGGCATATTATCATCAATAATAATTAGAACACAAGTGCTTGTAAAGCTAATTGTGCGTAGTACTTCTGTGCTCTAGACTCTTACAAGTTTCCCAAACATAATAGTGTAATTCCTCATTAATTTCCTCCTCCTCCTCAGAAAAGGCGACCGATAGCCCAAAGCGGTCGCCTTTCGTTTAATGGGCTACTCTTGTAGGGAACTAAATACGCATACAATGCGTCTACTAATTGAAATAATAAAAATAGAAATGAGGACATAATGAATATTCGTACAATGATTTTTGCTTTGCTTGCCATTTTCTTGGCAGCCTGCAGTCCAGAACCAATTATTGATCTATCCGACACCTCCTGGTTGTTGGAAAGCATGCCCGGATATGCTGATCTTGGACCAGTTGAAGTGAGTTTGAATTTTGACGATCAGGGCGCAGTTGGCGGCGTAGGTGGTTGCAATTCCTATGGCGGTTCCTACGAATTGACTGGCGATCAGCAAATTGAATTTGGAGCGCTCTTCTCCACTGAGATGTATTGTTTGGATAATGATGCTTCAGATATTGAAGCTGCATTTTTTATGGCATTGTCACAAGCAGAAACTTATGCGCAAGATTTTGAATCCCTACGCATTCAAACGGGGCAGGGTGAGTTGCTATTTGGCTTTGCCCCATAAGTCGCAAAATTTATACGCTTAGGTTAAGCCCAATTGGCCTTTCTCGCGGGCATGAAATTGCTTGTAGTCAGCTAAATCAGCTTCCCAATTGCGGCCAAAACGCTCGAGAACATCCTGAATTTCTGCGCCAATTTGGTTTAGCTCACTTTCAGGAATCACGTAGTTAGGATCGCGGAATAAATCTGAGTTGCGCTCAGTTTCTTGCTTGGCATTGCGCAACGGCTTAGTGAGTGCTTGTTGAGTGAATGCTGAGTACCGAGCGTCATCGAAAGGCAGCTCCAAGAAATCGAAGACAGCTTTAGCACTTTCCGCTTGATTGGAGAATTCCTCAAGTTGCAATATGTAGAAAAGCTCCTCACCAAATTGCGAGACATGATCCGCGATCATGCGATAGGTGTTGGCCCAAATTTGAGCAGCAGCCAAGACGCCCTTTGCAGAATAAAAGGATTGTGGGCGAATCCGATATTCGCGCAACCCTGCTCGTGCCTCGCCTTCGACAATGTGCATGGCATGAATCGTTCTCAAGGGATTTCGAATTAATATTAAATGCTTGATCGCTATATCGTGGTCAGCGAATTCTCGCAAGACCAAGGGGCTGGCCGCAGTAAAACGATGGTCGGAATGGACCACCACACGACCCGCATGATTATTTGGCTGGCTCTCCCTACCTTTCAATAAGCGCTGCACTTCTCGTCGGTAGGGGCGTGAAAAGCGCGAATTGGCTTCATAATGAATTGAATCCCCTGCTTTCCATTTGTCGCCCAGCCAGCCCAAATAATGGTGCAGGGCAATAATGGGCTCGCCCAGATAAAGGCCTTCGTGGAATGCCAAATAACCCTGATCTGCAAACAGGCGCGCCATAAATTTTGTGCCGTTGCGACCGGTGCTCAGCATTCTTACTAATTGATTGGTCATGCGCCTGTTTCCTCGGCAGTGGCTGCATTCAGCGAGAGAAATTTGCTATACATTGCCGTTCCTTTCCCAAACAAAGCTTCAATGCGATTTTCGTAATGTGCCACTATCTGTTCTTCGTGTTGATAGGGTTTGCGCAATCGATAAATGGATAATGCATCATGGACCCATTGTTCGTCATGAGGCAATTTTAAAAACGTTTCCAACTGCTCCAGCATTTCCGCATCAAAGCTATTTTGGAAGAAATGGAAGAATTGCTCCGGATAGCGATTTTCTAATTCCAGAAACCATTTGAAATCATCCAGAATGAGATCGATAATTGATTCCAGAGAGCCGCTGGTTTGCTCTCCATAAATGCGCGACATTTTGAGACGTTGCAGAGAATTAGCACAATCTATGGGGTTGCGAATGGGCAAAATAAATCGCAGCTTGCGGTTCTGGCGCACAAGCTCGTGGATGCGGTTTTCATTGGCTCGCAATATCTGCGTAACCATTTGGGATTCTTTCCATATTAATGAATCGATCTGATCTTTGCGAGTGGCCCATGCATAGCGTTTACGGTAGATTGATTGCATGCGCGGATGATCTGCAAATGAGTGTGCTAACAAAATTGAGCCACCATAAGTTCCACGCGCGCCACCCTCTGAGATGCGTAATGCTTCGTGCATGAATTGGCTAAATCGATCTGCATTATGTTGGCGCAGGAAATCATATTCGCGACGATCGAGTAGACGTGGACCCGCATGGTTGAGCACCTGACTATGCGGATGAAGGAAAAGCACTGCTGCGATAAGCGAAGTGAGATTGCGATAGGGACCCAAGAAGATGCCCAATGTTTGGATCTGATCCAATTCCTCCAGACGTTTGGCATCCAAAGGACGCGCATCCGGATTGGGCAATTCTGTGGGGTAGTTGGATCGCTGATTTAGCAATCGGGCGGCCCGACGTAGGCGTCGGCCATCTTTGATCTGGGCACGGAGCGTGGGAAAGATATTAGCCATAGTATTTAGCTCGTAAGCTAATGAGCTAAAGTGATTCTACATCAGGGCAACTTGTCTTGGGGGAATTTACAAAGAAAGCGCAACCGCCGGAGTCCAAATTAATCAATTGGCTGAGAACTTGCGGTCGCGCTTTAGCATTATTAATATACACTGAATTTGCGCTCCGAAATATTAATGCGCTTGATGCTTGTCTGACATTACCGTCTCCTAAAGCCAGCTTGTCGCTTGTTTGTTTGGCAATTCGGATACAAAATTCGATGTTCATTTTCCGGTAGAAGATTTCATCTAAATCCCACTATACTTCCACTATGCAGGTATCCAATCTCCCCAGCCAAAAAAGAATGATTACGGCCTTCTTGGATCGTGATGCAGCCTATGAGGGCATCTTCGTTACAGCTGTCAAGACCACAGGCATATTTTGTAGGCCAACATGTAGCGCGCGTAAGCCGAAAGTTGAAAACGTAGAGTTCTTTGCCAGCTCTAAGCAAGCACTAGTTGCCGGGTATCGAGCTTGCAAACGCTGCCAACCCATGAAAGCCTTGGGTTCCACACCGGACTGGCTCGCTCCCCTTTTGGAAGAAGTGGAAAAGGATCGGAATCGGCGCTGGCGGGATCAGGATCTACGCGAACGCGGCCTGCAACCAGAACGGGTTCGGCGTTGGTTCAAAAGCCAGCACGACATGACATTCCATGCTTATACACGTGCGCGCCGTTTGGCCGCTGCATTGGGCCGCATTCAGCATGGCGATAGCATTATTGATAGCGCTTTTGAAAGTGGCTACGCATCATTGAGCGGTTTTAACGAAGCCTTTACTAGCAGCATGGGCATTCGGCCATCGCAATCGAAATCCGCCACCACGCTCAGTGTTTCGCGACTAACTACTCCGCTGGGGCCCATGATCGCTGCAGCTACTTCTGAAGCCCTGTACCTATTGGAATTTGCTGAGCGGCGCATGTTGGCTACGCAATTCAAGACCTTAGCTCAACGTTTGGATTGCGTCTTCGTGGACGATAAAAATGAAATCATTCGGCAGGCAGAGTGGGAAACTGCCGAATATTTTGCAGGCCGGCTGGAAGAATTCCAAGTGCCACTGGCAACTCCCGGGACAGAATTCCAGCAATCCGTTTGGCAATCCCTAAAAAACATTAATTATGGACAGACACGTAGTTACCAACAAATTGCGACGCAGTTGAGCAATCCAAAAGCGGTGCGCGCAGTGGCACGTGCTAATGGGGCCAATCGCATTGCCATCATCATTCCCTGCCATCGCGTGATTGGTGCCGACGGATCACTAACTGGATATGGTGGTGGACTATGGCGCAAACAACGCCTCCTCGATCTGGAATCTGGCACAGCTCAACCTGGCCTTTTTGAGCATAGCAATATTCAAAACGACCTCGTGTAAACTTAGCGTCGAGGTAGGAAGCGCAATGCAATCATTCGATATTTCGAAATACAGCCAAATTCTACGGGTAGCTTCCTTTCGTAATTTCTTTCTAGGTTTTCTGTTTTCCAATTTGGGCGATGCCATGAGCAAAGTCGCTTTGGCGTGGTACGTCTGGGAAGAGACTCAATCGGCAGCCGCATTGGGATTACTGACCTTGCTTAGCTTAGGACCAGTCGTCATAGGCGGTTTCTTTGCGGGCTGGATATTGGATCGCTATGACAAACGTCTGGTCATCATGGTCGATAGTATTTTTCGCGGCCTGGCGGTCAGTCTGGTGCCCATCCTTTTCTTTTTCGGTCGACTTGAAGTCTGGCACGTTTATGTGGTTGCCGCCCTTTACGGATTTTTAGGCATGATCGCTTGGGCTGGTGGCCCGGCCATCGTACCTACATTGGTCAAGAAGGAACAATTGCCCACGGCCAATGCTCTGGAAAGCTTTGCTTTCATGTCGGGTAACGTGCTGGGACCTTCGCTGGCTGGCCTGCTAATCTCACGCATTGGTGCGCCCAATGTTGTGGCGCTGGATGCGCTCACCTTTTTCCTTTTTGCTGGCTTTCTGGTCTTTGTTCGTGTCCCGAAAGATGGAGACGATGCCCAGAGCACGGCCGTGCGGCAGGAATCGACTTACCGAAATGCCTTTCGTCTACTTGGTAGTAATCGCATACTTTCCTCAACGACAGCTATGTATTTTGTGACCAATATCGGCAGCGGGCTTCTTTTGGTTTGGCTGCCTATTTATTCGGATCTAACTTTGCAAGGTGGTGCGCAACTATATGGCCTATTGTTAGCCGCCATGTCTGCTGGCGAAGTCATATCTTCTTTTATTGCGGGAGGTATGAATTACCGAGTCTCATTGGGCCGCCTAATTGGAAGCGCACTGATAGTGGGTGGTATTCCACTGGCCTTACTCCAAATTAGTACGGCCCCCCTATGGGCTGCGCTGTGTTTATTTGTGCATGGCTTCTTGGTGGGACCCCTCACGATTTGGGCACAAACCATGCGCATGGTCATTATCCCTCCGGAATTGCGCGGCCGGGTTTTCGCCATGCTGCGCACTATGATGGTGGCAGGTTTTCCAGTGGGTGGAGCATTGGCTGGCGCACTCACATCCGCGATCGGTATCCCCGGGCTAATCTGGTTGACTGCAGGTCTCATGACCACCACAGGTCTGGCAGGCATATCGGTTAAGCAATTGCGCAATAGTGATGATTATTTAGAGGGCTGAATTAATTAAATTGATCGTGTATCCCCCCTTACAATTTAGCCAGTAAGTAGAAAACTTACCAGGCTGCTTACATAACCCACCAAACCAATGATTAAGCAGATTGCTGCCAAATGGTAGCGGCGTGTGCGGTAATTACGCACGCGGATGAGGGTCAGCAATTTCTCGTCTGTGTTGGCGGCCTTTATTTGCGTACTCCATTTCAATTGCAGCGGTCCAGTCATCAAAATCAAGGCGGAACCCAACACGAAGACCAGGCCGAAGGTGATTGAAACGCGTGATACCAAGCTTGAGGCCGCTATTTGCGGGCCAGAAAAACCAGTGATGGTCAATGTGATCGTAATCAGGCTCAAGAGCATCTGCGAACGACTTTGTAATACATTGAAGGTCTCGGTGAGCAAACTATAAATACGATCCACACCATCGCCACCATAGACCGCCATAATGTGGGCTAATTCTTCTGTGGGAGATAAGCGTTCAATTTTCGGAGCGGCCATAGACCTGCATTCTATCAATATTGTAGAGCGCATCCTCCTTTTAGTGTTGCGGGAATGGGATTGTCCGCTTGTGCGAAAAAAAGAGGCCGGATTGTTCATCCGACCTCTTTGCTAGTCATTTTTTCAGCAGAATTATTTGATGATTAGCCCTGTCACCCAAAGCACCAGCATGCCGCTCAATACGCCAGCAAACACGGTGTATGGCGCTTTCTCCATATCCTTGTCTTCGATCAAGAGCAGCAAGATTTCATAAGCCACTTCGAATATGGCTCCAGTGCCGATACCTAAAAACAGTACGGCCAAAGTGGGTGAGGGCGTAAAGCCTCCGATCCATGCACCGGCGATGGCTGGCGCGCCACCCAGCAAACCCATATAAGTAAGGTCGCGCAGAGTCGGTTTGTCACGCAGAACGGGAGCGATGATGCCCAGGCCCTCGGTAATGTTTTGGATGATGAATCCCACCACGAGGAAAGTGCCCAACGCGATTTCGCCCAAGGTGTAAGCCGCGCCAATAGCCAGGCCTTCACCCAGATTGTGCAAGCCGATGCCTAGCGCAATGATGTACGCAATCGAACGTCGTTTCTTAGCACCTTTTTCACCAATACTCGCTTGGCGTCGGCTTATGGCTAGCAAGAGGATCGTGATCCCCACAGTGCCAATGGCCACTAAGCCTAGTCCTTGAAAGGGGCCGGGGACAAGATGGGATTGTTCAATGGCTTCAGCCAGCGTATCGACGCCCAGATAAAGCAGCAATCCGATCGTTAGCGAGAGTAGGAAAACAATCCACTTGCTACCCAGTTGACGCAAAGCAGGTAGCCAGAGCAACCCTAAGAAAATGGGCACTACCCCCACATAAAACCCAATCAGGCCAAATGCCAAGAAATTATCAAAGTTGGGGACTGGCGTTTCAAAGGCTACTGGAATTTCGACAGGGAAAGCCACTGCATTCGAGCTGAATAGGGTTATAGAGTAGGCTTCGCCTTCCACCCAGCCATAATCGATGTGAATGCTGGCTGTGCCCAAGCGCGCGATGGTGGAATCGGGTTCGATGGTAAAAGGCCGCACGCCATCATTTACGACCAATTGAGCAATATTGATCGCCTGGGGGCTCGTGTTGCGCACCTTGATTTCAATATGGTGGCGGGTAAGGATTGTGCGCTCCACCGAAAGACTCTCAACAGGCGCAGGGGCGTCAAAATCGAGGCCCGCATTCGTATTCAGGAAAATCGCCACGATGCCAGCCAGCAAAATAACTGGCAGCAGCAAGAGCATGATTGTGCGGCCGGTGATTGAATTCTTAGATTTTTGTGTGGTCATCGCTTACTCCGTCACGTTGAAGTTGCCGGTCCAACCCAATTCGGCAAACTCCGTATTGTGGGCATGGAACATGAAGCGCCCCGGGTGTTTGAAAGTGAATTCGATTAAGCCTCGTTGCGCCTGTGTTTGCATGATCGTGTCGGTGAATTCACTGGGGGTCAGCGAGGTTCCGGTGGGGTAATAGTGAAAGAAGTTGGCATGCAAATGAAAGGAATTGATCAGATCAAATTCGAGGAAATTGACCAGGAAAACGCGCACTTTGTCGCCCACTTTGATATCAATCGGGTGCATCTGATAATGAAAGGGAATGCCGTTGACCATGTAGAAATCGTTTTCATCATCAAAATCAATATCTATGCCCGCCATGCCCATGAAGAATTCATGATCTACTTTGGGCCAGCCACCTTTGGGATCAACAATGAAAGCACCATACAAGCCTTTAGCGATATGGCGCGCCAACGGGAAGGCGTGGCAATGGTAAAGATGCAGGCCGAATGGTTCGGCTTCAAATTCATAGGTAAAGGATTCGCCCGGTTGAATGAGTCCTGGGCCTGCGCCGGGTACGCCATCCATCTCATGCGTGTGTATGCCGTGAAAATGAATGGTGTGGGGATGATCGCTGCCATTGAAAAAATTGATCCGAATCAGATCGCCTTCAGTGCAGCGAATCGTGGGTCCGGGAATGCGCCCGTTATACGTCCAAGCAGGAAACTCTATGCCCGGCATCACTTCGATTGATTTGTTGATCGCAACGAATTCGTAATCACGCACAGTTTGGCCATTTACAACGCTGACCTCTCCGTAATCAAAATCGGTTAGCAAATCCGAGGGATTGAAACCATTGGCTTCGTGGTCAACTTCTCCAACCACGCCGACCATGCCGTGCGGTCCCATCATGCCGCCCATATCGGGGTCGTCGCCACCACCTTGTGCAAGGGGCGCTGCACCGGCACCATCCACTAATCGAGCGCTGGCTGCCGCGCCACCAATAGTGCCCAGGCTGGCTATTGCCGCTTTAAGAAATTCGCGTCGCGAAAAATTCTTGCTCATAAGTAGCTCTCCGTAATTTAGTCTTTCATTCAAATAGAATTTAGGCGAAACTAAATGTTGGCGGTCATTTTATGTGCGCGGCCAGCATTTGTCAACCGCGATAATTACCTTTTACTGTTTATATAAAAAAGAAGACCCTCCTAAGAGGGTCTTTCTAATCAGGGTAAATTTCCATTCGCCGCGATGATTTGGTTGGCCACATCAATGGCCTCATTGATCATTACTGCGGACGTGTATTGCTCTTGAAGTGCCCAATATTCTTCCCAAGTCCAAATAATCGTGTCATTTTCTCGGCTTGGGTTATCCGGGGTTTCACCGCCCGGCCTCCCCCATACCAAACCGATTACCTCGCCCTTCAAGTTTGCCAATGGTCCACCGCTGCTCCCAGCTGCACCGGCATTACTTTGATCAAATTGCTCGTCGCTATCACGCAAGCGTAGGATCTCACCTCCGCTCGCGACCCAGTAGCCATAAAATCCGGGATGTCCAATCTGTACGACGCTTTCACCCACGCTGATTGATCCCGAATCTGCGATAGTTGCTACGGGCGTATTATCGGCTTGGATTCGTACCACTCCAACGTCTGGATCCTGGTCTAAGTCATAACCAATAACCTGGCCTTCAAATACGCGTCCATCGTAAAGGAAGACCTCCAGTGTTGCGCCTGGCAGAACCTCATCCAGAACATGAGCGTTAGTGAGGATATAGCCATCACCACTGATAAAAAACCCACTGCCATTGCTGAATTCATTATTTGCCCCGGGACCTCGCAAGAACACAACGCTGGGCAGTACGATTTCGGCGGCTGTCCTTGCTGCATCACCATCCGCGTGCTCAGCGAAGGGTCCGGCAATCGCGCCCGCATTGGTGACCGAGTATTCGGTGTTCGCAATTGATAAGTTGGGATCGGAGGCTAACATTTGCGCAAAAAATGCCAATACCGCATCCACAGCTGCCTGACTCGGTTCGCGATTGAACTCCAGTGAGTAAATGCCATTATTGAGCGTTCCGTTAAGCAATTCTGTGTCCGCGTAATCAGCTAGAAAAAATTCATTGATCGCGCTAATTTCTACCTCGCCCGGGGCTTCAAGTTGCAAGATGGTTCCGTCCAAATCGTATTCCGGAGCGCTAAATTGTTCGCTGCTGGAAACGTTGCCACCTCTCTCAATGATCAACTCAGCCAGCTGAATTGCCGTTTCAATGGGCACACCCCATGATGAATGTGTACGCAAGGATTGGAACTCATTGAAATTCCACATGATTTCCCAATCCTCGGGTGGAGTAGGGACGAAGGCTCCCAATGCCGAGCTCCCAGCTTCTTCACCCCACAGAAGACCCACTACTTCCCCAAATTGATTGACCATTGGAGCCCCGCTGGAGCCCTCGCTGGAGGGCGCTGTGGTCACTACGTTTTCTGATTGCATGCGATCGTAATATCCGCTAGTTGCTAACCAATCGCCATATCCAGCAGGATGTCCAAGCACCATGATTGGATCGCCAAATTGCAACGCCGATGAGCTGCCAATATTTGCTGCGGAAAAATCTGCGCCGCCAATCTTTAAGACACCCACGTCTGGCGTGCCTTCTTCGACGTAGCCCACTAATGTGGCTGAAAATTGGCGCCCATCAATAAGGGTCACACGGAAATCGCTATGCCCGATCAGGACGTGCTGATTGGTTAATATGTAACCATCACTGCGGATGAAAAAACCACTCCCTCCGCCCCCATCACTTTGGATGGCTATCACGCTGGGAAGAATGCCATCCACAGCCGCTTGGATTTGCGCCGCATCCGCTTCTGGAACTTCATCCACTGCCTGAATATCCTCAGCCGTTTCAGCTGTCTCTGCTGACTGAGCGCTAAGGCAATTGGGATTTTCGCCGAACATGAGAAAAAGATCCTCGCAGAAAGATTGCTGCCATTCACCAGAAAAAGTAAAGTGAAGGGCCCCAGCCTGAAATTCTACAGAGGTAAGTGCGTTGCCCGGATAGCGGCTAATTAAGCTACTTTCCACGATTTCGGGTAAACCAACAGTATCGAACTCGGCCCCCTCGGGGAGTTCACTCATGGAAACAACAATCGTGAAAGGACCGGATTCCGAATTGTCATCCTGTGCTTCACTTGCTGGAGTTGAAGGCGGGATTTCCTCAACAATGGCAATTTCTGCCTCGGGCGCTTCAACTTCGCTAGCAGGTTCACTTCCGCTGCCACAAGCTGCAAGGATTAGAGCCAAAATTACAAACAGTGATTGTCGAAATGTGCTGCGCATCAGGCCTCCCACATGTAAAAATCAATTGGTTCACTATAGCATAGCCTTTTCAGCCTTTAACAGAAAATCGCCATTTTGGCCCTTGACAAATTGAAATTCCGCCCTAAAATTAGGCTTGCCTAAATTTGATTACGAAATGGAGTACCTTAGAAAATGAAAATGCGCTTTTTAACCAGTTTTGCCCTTTCAATGGTTGTTCTGCTTTCAGCCTGTTCGACAAATGACCAAGTCGTAGATGATGGTCGCATTCGAGTTGTGGGCACCATCGGACAGATTGGAAACGCGGCTGAGATTATCGGGGGAGAGCATGTTTCCGTAAACGCGCTCATGGGCGCCGGAGTGGATCCCCATCTTTACGTAGCCACTGAATCCGATGTAAGTCTGTTGTCAGAAGCTGACATTATCTTTTATAACGGCTTATTTCTCGAAGCCCAGATGGATGATGTCCTCAAGCAATTGGGTCAACGTAAAACCGCGATCCCAATAGGTGAGCAAATTGACCCGGCTCTCTTGCTGGCCTCACCAATCTACGAAGATGAACATGATCCCCATATATGGTTCGATCTCGAGCTGTGGTCTATTGCAGTGGCTGCTATTCGTGATACCTATATTGAATTTGACCCTGCAAACGCAGCCGATTATGAGGCTAATGCTGCAGCTTACTTGGCTGAAATTGCTGAGCTGCATGAGATTGTTCATGAACAAGCCGCACGCCTCAGCGCAGATCAACGAGTTTTGGTGACCGCCCACGATGCTTTCAGTTATTTCGGCCGAGCCTACGGCTTCGAGGTGCTAGGTTTACAAGGTATCAGCACGCAGTCTGAAGCCAGTACTGCAGATGTTCGTAATTTGGCTAGCATTATTGTTGAGCGCGAAGTTCCGGCTGTTTTCATCGAGTCATCCGTGCCGGTACGCAATGTAGAAGCTTTGCAGGAAGCCGTTGCAGCTCAGGGTTTTGAAGTGGTGATTGGGGGCGAGTTATTTTCAGATGCGATGGGTAGCCCCGGAACACCTGAAGGCACCTATCTGGGCATGGTGCGCCACAATATAGAAACTATCGTCAGCGCTCTTTTGGGAGAATAGACATGTCACAATCTAGTAAATATCCTGCGGTCGAAGTCAGTGACCTTACAGTGGCCTATCAAGAAAAACCGGTGCTCTGGGATGTTGATTTGGAAGTTCCCCAAGGGGTATTGATGGCTATCGTGGGTCCCAACGGAGCGGGGAAAACGACCATGATCAAAGCTATCCTGGGTCTACTCACCCCTGCTGCCGGACAGATCTCCATCTTTGGAAAATCCTATGCCGAACAACGCCGTCTGGTGGGCTATGTGCCCCAGCGTGGCAGTGTGGATTGGGATTTCCCCACCAGTGTCTTGGATGTGGTCATGATGGGTAAGTATGGCCAATTGGGTTGGATTCGCCGGCCTGGTTCTGCGGCCCGCGAAGCAGCTGAAGAAGCCCTGGAAAAAGTAGGCATGCTTGACTATGCAAATAGACAGATCAGCCAACTTTCCGGTGGCCAACAACAGCGTACCTTTCTCGCTAGAGCACTTACACAGGATGCGCAGATTTATTTTATGGATGAACCTTTTCAAGGTGTAGATGCCACTACCGAACGCGCAATCGTTGATTTGCTCAAGGATCTGCGCTCTTCGGGCAAAACAGTTGTGGCAGTTCATCACGATCTGCAAACTGTGCCTGAATATTTCGATTGGGTCATGCTGCTCAATGTGCGTCGTATCGCTAGTGGACCAGTGCCCGAAGTATTCACTGAAGACAATCTCCGCACGGCTTATGGTGGCCGCGTAGCCTTCCTTTCTGCCAATGGGGCCGCACCCGCAAAAGAAAAAGCATGAGCATAGGCGAATTATTTAGTCTGCTGATCACCGATCACACCATTCGGACTGTGGCTTTTGGCACAGCCATCCTTGGTGTGGTTAGCGGTGCTTTGGGTGCTTTTGCCGTCCTTCGTCGTCAAGCATTGCTGGGGGATGCCCTTTCGCATGCGGCTTTGCCTGGCGTCGCTTTAGCCTTCATGTTGACCGGTCAAAAGACTCCTGCGGTGCTAATGATAGGCGCGGCTATAGTGGGCATTATGGCGATATTGCTGCTTAGCGCCGTCACTAGAGTTACACGATTAAAAGAAGATAGCGTTTTAGGCATCATCCTTTCTGTTTTCTTTGGATTCGGACTCATGCTATTGACTTTTCTGCAGCGCAATCCAGATGCCAGACAAGCGGGGCTAAATACCTTTTTGTTTGGTCAGGCTGCTACTTTGCTCACAAGAGATGTTCTGACAATGGCAGCCTTTGGGCTTCCGGCATTAGTCATTCTCGCTATTTTCTGGAAGGAATTCAAATTACTTAGTTTTGATCGCGAATTTGGATCTAGTTTGGGATTCCCTATGCGCGGTTTAGATACAGCCCTAACTTCATTGCTGGTAGTCGCAGTTGTTATTGGTCTGCAGGCAGTGGGTGTCGTTCTAATGTCTGCCATGTTGGTCGCCCCCGGTGCCGCCGCTCGCCAATGGACAGATCGGCTTAGCCATATGGTGCTGATCTCAGCTCTGTTTGGGGCCATCGCAGGTGTGGCTGGCGCATTAATTAGCAGTCTGGGTAACGGCCTTTCGACAGGTCCAGTTATTGTCATAGTAGTCAGCGTGATTGTGGTGATCTCGTTATTCTTTGCACCCAATCGTGGTTTATTTTGGAGACGTTTGCGTATTTGGCGCAATCGTCGTCGCTATCAGGCAGAGACAGTATTGTTGGATTTTTACCGTATGGCTGCTCAGCATGCCGATGCCACACAGCCGCATCCGATAGCAGCCCTCTTGGCCATTCGTCCCGGCGCACAATTTGGGTTGGACGTTTTGGCTTCCCGTGATTTAGCCCGTCCTGATAGCGAGGGAAATTGGCGTCTCACTCCTGCGGGAGTTGCTGAGGCGGAGCTTCTCGAAAGCGGATTCGCCAATGAAAATGGAGTAACAGAATAATGGCCCCTGCCTTTGAAATTCAATTGATTGCTGCTGTAACAGCTGCAGCCTGTGCCATTTTGGGAACATTCTTGGTTTTGCGTGGAATGGCTATGATGAGTGATGCCATCAGCCATACCGTTCTGCTAGGTATCGTGCTGACCTTTATGCTTGTGCGCGATCTCAAATCACCCTTCTTGATTGTTGGTGCTGCCCTTGTCGGATTGCTTACTGTTGGCCTCACCGAAGCACTTAACCGTACTCGTTTGGTGAAGCAAGATGCTGCCATTGGATTGGTATTTCCAGCTTTATTTAGTATTGCTGTAATTCTTATTTCGCGCTTTGCGCGTGGTGTACATTTGGATAATGATGCGGTTTTGTTAGGTGAGTTGGCCTTCGCACCATTTGATCGCACTATTTTTCTGGGAATGGATCTCCCACACTCTTTAGTAGTAATGGGTCAGGTGCTAATTCTCAATTGGCTTATGGTGCGGCTTTTCTTTAAAGAGTTGAAATTAGCAACCTTTGATGCTGGGCTCGCAGCTGCATTGGGTTTCTCACCCGTATTGATTCACTATGCGTTGATGGGATTGGTGTCAGTAACGGCAGTGGGGGCTTTTGAAGCAGTTGGTTCAATTTTGCTGGTAGGGCTCATGGTTGCTCCGCCCGCAACAGCTTATTTGCTAACAGACAAATTGGAACGTATGCTGGGACTAAGCGTAATTATTGGAGCAGGCTCAGCGGTGGGGGGCTATTGGTTGGCCCGATCTTTAGACGCGAACATTGCCGGTTCAATCACCACGGTGATTGGCATCGTATTTGTGCTTACCTTCTTGTTAGCTCCCCGTCGGGGAGTTTTAGCGATTTGGCGGCGCCGAGAAAGACAACGATATGATTTCGCACAAACCATGCTGACTATTCACCTCTTTTCTCACGAAGGTTCGCCCGATTACGCTTATGAGAGCCAAGTAATGCATTTACAAGAACATTTGCGATGGGATCAGGAATTTGCCAGCGAGGTGGTCCATCGCGCTCAAGCCGCTCAATGGGTGCAGCGCGATAATGGCAATCTCAATCTAACAGAGGCGGGTCGCGAACAAGCGCGAGCTGCCATTGAATACTAAAAAAGAGCCCGCAAGGGCTCTTTTTTTTTATCGATCCACCACGCAATCATTTGGGCCGTATTCAATCTCGATGCTGATATTCTTTATGTATTGGAAAGTTCGAATTTCACGAAGGGTCTTCCAAATCATTGTAAGCGGCCTGTCGAAGGACCACCATTTTATTGATCCTTAATCTCAGTAATCACAATTAAGCTCAATCCTGATTCGAAATTAAAGGTCAATTCGATCTCGTCCCCGGGGAGCAATTCTTGCTGTAATTCAATTAGCATGACATGTAGACCCCCGGGCTCAAAAACCACGGTTTCACCCTGGGCTAGCTCTATGCGCTCCTGAGGAACCATCTGCAGAGCTTCCATTTCCATGCCACTACTGGCGACCATTCCATCCATTTCATCTGCCCCAATATCCATCGTCATCGTCTCATGCATCTCAACAGCGCGGGCCACGCTGCCTTCAATACTCAACAATGCATCTGCATCATTGGATCCGTTAAACAGTTGGAAGTAAGCCGCATTGTTATTGCCCGCCAATGCGGGGCGCGCCCATGCATCCACCACAGAAATTCCGCTTGAAGTGCCGCAAGCTGCTAAGAGCAGGCAAACTATAAGGATGATTAATTGACGAGAACGTTTCAAATTAGGCTCCATCTGTGCTGAATCGCACAAAATTGTAACGTACCAATTCCAGTCAACAGACAGAGATAGAATCATCCCATGCGTGTATCAATAATAGTTCCGGCCTTCAATGAAGCTGAATTTTTACAGAAATCAATTGCGATTACGCGCCTAGCATTGGTGCAAACAGGACTGCCACTTGCTAACCAAGATTGGATCGTTTGTGACAATAATTCAAGCGATCGAACTTCTCAAATCGCTGCTGAATTAGGAGCAAAAGTAGTTTTCGAAGCGCAACAATCTATCGCCAGGGCACGAAACCAGGGCGCTGCCGCTGCAGTAGGGGAGCATCTGCTTTTCTTGGATGCCGATTCCTATGCCAGCCCGGAACTAGCCGCAGATTTTCTGCGTGCGATTGAAACCCCCAGCATTGCAGGTGGAGGAAGTACTGTTCACGTAATTGGTGGCAGTCAATTCAATAAGTTACGCATGCAGCGCATGAATCCAATATTCCGCTTGTTCGGAATTTCGGGTGGTGCATTCTTGTTTTGTCGTGCGGATATATTTCGTGAATTAGGCGGCTTTGCTGAGCATCTTTACGCGCTAGAAGACTTGGAATTCTCGATACGCTTGAAGCGTCATGCAATTCGCCGCCAGCAAAGAGTGTTGATCTTGCATGAACATCCCGTGTTTACCTCGGGTAGGCGCGGTGAGATGAATTTGCCTTCATTGCTGCGTCTTTACTTTTCTAATTTTCTGGCTGTCTTGGTATTCCTACTTAGTTTTATCCTGCCCAAATCTTGGATCAAGCGCCTGGGCAGCCGTTTATTCAGTTACTGGTATCAGCGCTAATCGGATTGTCTTCGAAGGTATCGGCCAATTAAATATTAATCTGAACTTCAAATATTAGCTATTTTCGAAACGTTTTTTTCCGCTAAGCATATGCAGAATTCGGCGGGAAAAACGTTCGCTGCGTCCTTGCCACCATTCATCGGGCTGATTGCGTTGCCCATAACCGAGCCTGATATCCAGCCATAGCATCAGGCCCCGCAAACGCGTGGCCGCAAGGCGAATCCCAACTCGGTGATACCACTTGGAATAATCCTTGTTGTAGGGACAGACGCGAATACAAATTGAGCATTCCGTATTTTGCCCCGACCAAAAAGAGAAACATTTTTCGCCATCCACAGTCCATTTTTCCACGCCAATAATGTTGGATTGGTTATGCACCTTATAACTTGGCTTATCGAACGAAATCGCATTAACAGGGCAAGCCTCCGCGCAGCGATCACATTGGTCACAAAAGGAGCGCACACCATGTGTTTTAGGCTCGTCCCATTCCAGCGGCATGTCAGTATAAATTTTCGCGAGTCGCACGCGTGGTCCGAATTTAGGGGTAATCAGCAGCCCATTACGCCCATATTCTCCCAGGCCAGCTTGAATGGCATAGGGAATCGCCAGCGAGCTATCATTCATTGTGGCCACGGCTTTGTAACCCAGATTCAATATATATTGCGCCAGCGAGATGGAAACCAGGGCGTCGTGGGAGTAACCCAGGCCCGTGGCTGCCCCGCTGAGGGCTGAGGGCACCGAACGGATCAATTCATAATCCATCGGTAGCGCAATCACGATTACATTGGGTGTGCTGGCATCCACCTCAACCGGCCGTTCCTCCTGGCTCATATCTGAGAATTTCTGGCTATATTGCCAGCGCTCATCAAATCCGGTGATGCCCACCATGCCAGCACCCAGCGCCAAAGCGACGCGCTTGATTTCTTCTGCGGCTGCTCCGGGACTGGCAAATTCGATTTGCTGGCTGGCGCGTTCGCGATGTAGCGTGAAAGCATCTGAAAATCCCTCGCGACGATCCTCGTTTTCCTTTAGCTCAGTAAAGATATCGCTGACATGCCAGGAAGCATTGCGTAAGGCGTAATCTTTCTGCGAGAAACCCTCAGATTGCCGCCAGGTTTTTAATGGTTGGCGATAGGTTTCGTAGAAAAGCTGTGTTTTCTCATTACGAATGCGATCGTCCCACCAGGAACGCCGAAAAACATCATTCTTTTGGCGAAAGGGGTGAAAGACTTTGTCGTCAACGACGAAACCTGTCTTAGCATCCTCGTTTTTTTCAGTCATTCAACGCTCAATCAATGCTAAGGGGCGGGGTTCTCAGGAAAAGCCCCCGAGCCGGCATACCAATCGCCGGGGTTGACATCCTCTGTTACCTCATCGGCTTTTACTTCGACACTTAAAATTGAATGATCTGTGCAGGTTGCGTCGAGTCCGCAAGGCACAGCCGCTGAATAAGCCGCGCCTTCCAAATCGCCTACCGGATAGGCCACAACATAATAATCGCCATTGGGTAGATCATCGATTTGGTAACTGCTCTGGTTATCAACAGTTAGCACATACCACCAGAACCCCGTATTGGCATTGAAAGCGGTAACTTGCATGGCCGGGATGGCTGAGCTGGGATAGGAGAGCGAGCCGGCAATGCTGCCAAAGCCATCGACGACATCATTTTCGTCTGCGCTAACCACATTGGGATTGGAGGGAAAAGTGCCTTCAGGAGCATACCAATCTGTGGGGTCAACATCGCTGGTTGTTTGGCCAGCCGTGACTTCCACAGTGATTAAGCTGTGATCGTTGCAATCAACAGATAGTCCGCAGGGAACTGCCTGTGAATAGCCGCCTCCAAAATCTGCGTCGAAAGCATAGGCCACTACTGTGTATTGACCAGGCGGAACATTATCAATTTGAAAGTCTCCCTGATGCTCAACAGTTCTGGCAGCAAACCAGTTTTGGCTGCCTTGCTGATAGGCCACCACGGTGAGGGCTGGGATTACTTCGGAGGGAAAACTCAAGGAACCTGCAATCGAACCTGTGCTTGCCACTGGGGCCGCATCTTCAACTATCGGAGCTTCTTCCTCAGCGACATCGGCTTCTGCGGCCTGAGCGGTTCCATTAGCTTGGAGCGTTGCAGCCACAATTGTATTAATCGCATCCTGGTCGCTTAAAGAGGATTCCGGAGCTGATCCCGAGCAAGCAGCTAGCAAGGATAAGAGAAGGGCAATTAGCATGAATTTAATTTTCATTTATTTTCTCCTGATGATTGCAACCCACATTCTAATAGGGGAACTGTTTTCTTGCTAATTGGTTAAATGGGATGAGCCGCCTATTGGCGGCTCATCTGTGGCGGAGAAGAATTATTCTGTCCCTATTGGCTATCGCTCACTAAGCGGAAACCAATGTGATGATCTTCGTAGTCTGGGGGATCTTCAAAATGATGATAGGCACCCCGAGCGACATAGGGGTTGGAGCCCCACCAGCCGCCCTTTTCAAGTTTGATACGTCCTTCGCTGGGACCCTGCGGATCCAAATCTTCTTCTAGTTGGTAATAGTTCCAATCCAACCAGTCTTGCACCCATTCCATAGCGTTGCCACTCATATCGAGTGCGCCGACCCAACTTGCGCCTGCAGCTAAACTGCCCACTTCCAGCAATCCGGAGCTATTAAGTACATTGGCTTTGCTGGCATCCCATTCATTGCCCCAGGGATACACAAGGGAATCCGGTCCACGTGCAGCAAATTCCCACTCGGCTGCAGTCGGTAATCGACCACCGCGCCAATTGGCATAAGCTTCAGCTTCAAACCAGGTGACACACACGCGTGGATGTTGTGGCCCATCTTCGTCGCGGCAGGCCAGGGGCAAAGTGCTAACATCCTGCTCGGCTAGCCAAGTCAGGCCATCAGCTGACCAATAAGCCGTGTTTTCATAGCCGCCCGCGGCGGCGAAGGTCTCGAAGCTCTCGTTGGTAACTTCAAATTTGTCGATCCAATAACCTTGGCTGAGACTAACCGGATGGGCTGGTTGTTCACTCAGTTTTTCACGCGTAGCCCAGATGGGTGGATTATAAACATCTGGATCATCCGTCCCGCGTATGAAACTTCCAGCCGGAACCCAAACCTGGACGATGCCAAAGGAATCACTGCGTTCATCGCCCGCTTGCGGGCCACTCGGCGTGGGTTCCACTGTCGGCTCTGGTGCATCGGGTGTGCTGCTACAAGCCGCAAGTACAAGTACTAAAATTAGGTATATAGTTTTCATAGGCCTCTCTCCCATTACTACTGCCAATAGACCTGCTTTAGTTCAATATTATCGGCTTGAATAATAATTTTATGTAATCGTTTTGATTGGCTAACAAAATGATTGAACTCGCATTAAAGACATCTATATGGAAACCTGGCAAAAAAAATTGTAACCTCTGTTTTAAACCTGAAGAGCCCCAATATCGGGGCTCTAAGGAAAAGGAAGGAGGAGCAAATGCCTATAGTCTTTCTGCCGAATAGACCTCGCAAAGGCATTAATATTGCTTAAATTCTGCGATGTTAATGTAAAAATAGAAACCCCAAATATGCAGCTTAGTTACGCCTCTACCCCCATTTTTGGGGGTTATTTAGCCCTTATTGTTGTTTTTCTTTGGATCACAAAGATTAAGATCTCATTTCCCAACGGAAGCTCAATTTCTATTGATTTAGCTGCCCTGGATGTAATTTTCCAGTTGGTCAATCTTAAATTTTTGTTCAGTGATGAGGAAATTAACTACATCCCCTATCGAAATAATGCCCTTCAAACCTTTAGCATCTACCACTGGTAAGTGACGAATGCGATGAGTGCTCATTTTTTGGAGGCAACTATCGAAATCATCGTCGGGGGAAACTGTAATGACATCGCGCGTCATGATTTCAGAAACGGGTGTTGCTTGCGAAGTTTTATTTTTGAGAGCTACTTTGCGTGCATAATCTCGTTCAGAAAATATTCCTGCAACTTGATCCTGCTCCAAGACCAGCACAGCGCCTACATTATGCTCTGCCATCAATCCTAAGGCCTCGAAGACTGTTGTATCTGGGCCAACCGACCAAATTTGTTCCCCTTTGCGGGCTAGGATCTGACTCACTTTTGACATGGTCATCCTCCTTGTGGCAGTCACCTGCGAAAGGACAAATTGCCACAGGCATTAGAAAGCAAATATTCGTTGTATTGTATTCGCGAAGCGTGTCTTGTACTACTCTAGGGGCAGCTGGGTTGCCATTCAAAGCCCTTGAAAATGCTGTCAACCAGGCTGAAGAGGGCGGGATCATATTCAGCTAATTCATCCCGATTTCGTGCGTAATTGTTACCGCTCGAATCACGAAATACGCCGAAATAAGCATTGACACCCTCGGCCCAGTTTTCATCCGCGTTTGTGCTGGCATAGGCTCCCTCCCAAAGTCCCTTTGTTAACCCATCTGCGAAGGTGCCGTTGGAAAGGCTCAGAAAACCAGGCACATTGGTCAAAAGCACAATATCGCGCAAGGCATGTCCTAATTCGTGTACAGTGACCCGGTTACAAGGACGCCAGCGCCCATTGAGATCCGATTCATGAGTGACGGTAACTGGTTGGCTCAAGTGGCCCCCTAGGCCAACCGCATAAGGGGTATTGCTTAAAGAAAATGTGTAGGTCTCAGGAATGTCGCGCACAGTTTGGTTTTCCCCATATATGGCCAGCATGGCTCCATTTTCAATCATCTGAGCTAAATGTGCAGGTATGGGCGCGAAGAAGTTGACCGTCAGATAATAAGCTTGGCGCACAGCTTTATCTGAGACAGGTTCCAACGCGATGATAGGTATGCCATTGGCATCGCAATATTTCGCATATGCCGGATCGATACCCAGGCCATCTGGCGGAGCAGTGATTACGCAGCCGCTACGGTCCTCGTTGGCCGCGACGGGAGTTGCGATAGGCGGGTTCGTAGAGGTTAGCGTTGCCCCGGGAGCGGGAGTATTGCTGACAGTTGGGGTATCAGTGGGTGTTGTTGTGGCTGGCACACAAGCACTAAGCAACAATGCCAAGCCTACTAATACTCGCGGGAATCGCATCAAAAAAGCATACCATTGGCCTGCAGGTTCTTCGTTAATCGTTGCTTAGTCTTATTTCGTTAGCTCGAAGAAAATTTTTTCAATCAATGCTTTCGCAATAAGAATTGGGCGAAATCACAAAATCAGAGGGGGTTGGCGAAGAGGCTCAGCAAGATCAATGCGCTAGACCCCGTTTCTTTAAGGCAGCTTGGGTCATGGGTCTCAAATCTGAACTAAAGGTGCTGGTCTGACGATAGGCCTTTTTACTAAAGGCATTGCGTTTCTGATGAAAGTCCCGCATTGCAGCCTCCCAGGTAAGCTCATCCGCAAAAAATTGGTTTAAATGTCCCGCGAGGATTTTTGCGTGGCTGGAAGATTGATCGATCCCCTGGCCAGACCAAGGATCAAAGGCCATACCAGCATCCCCAACCAGCGCCCAGCCAGGGCCATAAGGGACTCGTTTGTAGGTAAAGATACTTCCAGTACCCATCACTTTTGATTCCATTTTCCCTGCAGAAAGGCGAGTTTTCATAGCACTCATCTCGTTTAACCGAGCCATTAAATGGCCCGCTGGATCTTTCTTGAAATGCTCGAATTCATCTATGGGAGCGGATATCGCCAAAAGGCTGAGATTTGCATCACAAGGCATTAAGTAGCCGATCTCATTGCCGTTGTAATGAAATTCAGCTGCTGGTCCTTCATTAGGTTCTATGCCGCTGAAATAAGCGTAATACATGGTGCGAGTTATTTCATCCCGATGTTCAAATTCAGCTTTCACCTTGCGTGCTAAAAAGGAACGCGCCCCATCGGCCCCAACAATTACACGGGCTCTGGATTCGTGCTTGCCCGAATCATCCTTCCATTTGACCCCTACTAATTGTTTTCCATCCCAAATTAGCCCAGTGGCCACGGCATCCTGCACAGCCTCAACGCCCTGAGCGGTCGCGAGTCGTCGATGCAAGATGGCATCTAGTGTGATGCGCCTTATATTCATAAAGAATGGATAGTCCTCGGGACGGTCCACAGGTTCCGGAAAAATGATGCCATCAATTACGTTGTAATTCACTCTGAGCTTTGGCGCTTGCTGCCCCACCTCGTCCATGACCCCAATTGCATCAAAGGCACGGAAAGCGGGTGCTCGGAAAAAATGGGTTGAGAGGGTGTCGCTGGGAAATTCAGCGCGGTCGATGGCCAGCACTTTGTGGCCCTGCTCTCCCAGTAGGCTGCCTAAGATGGCCCCCGCAATGCGGGTGCCAATAATAATTGCATCGTATTCTTTCTTGGGGGCAGTCATGGCTGCTCTAATCTTCGTGGTGTTCGATCAGCTCTTCCATTTGGCTGGGATCCATTAGTTCCAGTTCAACCACATTGGTTTTCTTTCTAAAATCGGGCGGAATAATGCTCAGCGCATCTTCTCGGGACGGTAGTTCGACTATCATCCAAGCCTTATGCACATCATCCGAGCAGCCCCAATCAGCGTGCGTCATGAAGTGCGATCCAGTGCGATAAAAAGTCATCTGAGCTCGCTTGCAGGCTTCTTTGGTTGCCTTATGTTCAACTTCAAGCAAAAATCTTGGCATAAATTCTCCAATAGTCTTCGAATATGAATTAGCAAGTCAAAAATTATAATATGAACTGATTGAGTTTTGCGAATTCGAACAAAAATTTTAAAGCATTTAGTTTGATTAATAAACCTTAGATCACTGTTGGTAGAGAACACAAGACATCTCGCATTACAATCTAATCCTCAACAATTCAAGGAATTAATTATGTTAGTCGACCCGCGCGTAACCAAACTTGCTGAATTACTAGTCAATTACTCTGTCAACGTGCAGCCAGATGAGCGGGTCATGATTCGTTTCGGCTTTCTGGCAGAGCCATTACTCTACGAAGTCTATAGGCTTTGTCTCGAGGCTGGCGCTGCAGAAGTTGTCATGCAGCCCGAGTTGGGCGAAGATGATTTACTTGAAATATTCTTTAAATCGACGAATAAGAAACAGCGCACCACACTACCCAAACTATTCGACCACATGATCCACAATGTGGATGTCTTTATGATTTTGGATGCGCCGCGTAATACGCGCTTTCTCAGCGGGGTCGATCCGGATTTGCAAACCGAATATTACACAACGCTCAGACCCATCACTAATTGGCGCGTGGATAAAACCCGCTGGACTTTGGTGCAATATCCCACAGAAGCCCTAGCAATGGACGCGGGTATGTCTTTGTCGGATTATTCAGATTTTCTTTTTGCTGCCTGCAATGAAGTCGATTGGGTCGCTAAAAAGAAAGAACAGCAGAAACTAATTGAAATTGTGGATCAAACCAAAACCGTACGCCTTGTTGGTCCTGAAACAGACTTACGCATGTCCATTGAAGGACGCAAAGCAGAGGAGTCATCTGGCGAATTCAATATGCCAGATGGTGAGGTCTTTACTTCAGTGGTTGAAGACAGCACGGAAGGCCACATTTGGTATAGCTATCCGGCCATTCTGTATGGCATGGCGATCAGTGATGTGCGCCTGACTTTCGAAAAAGGCCGCGTGGTTGAAGCCACTTCCTCTAATTTACAGGAAGAGTTCATCAAGATTTTGGATACCGATGAGGGGTCAAGGCGCATCGGCGAGCTGGGCATCGGCAACAACTTTTCCATCAAGCAATTTAGCTCCAATATTCTCTTCGACGAGAAGATTGGCGGCACTATTCATTTAGCGCTGGGTAATGGTTATACAGAAACCCTGAGCAAGAATGAATCAGCCATCCATTGGGACATGGTTAAAGATCTACGCACGGACGGCGAACTCTATTTTGATGATAAATTGGTGCAGAAAAATGGTGAATGGCTGATTGATCTAACTTGATATTGAAATAAAAATGCATTCAGCCCCAGAAGAAATCCTTACCGAGCGCCTGCTTTTGCGCAAACCCCGCCTGAGCGATGGTCAATTAGTCTACGACCGCTATGCCAGCGATCCGGAAGTGCGCAGCTTTTTGCTCTTCCCACCACCCAAGGGTGTGGAGGATTCCAATGAATTTATTGAGCGCTGCCTAAGCGTTTGGAAAAAAGGAACCGCCTATCCCTATGCGATTGAGCGTAGCGGCGATGGCGAATTTCTGGGCATGGTCGAGATTCGGATGGAAGGGCATAAGGCCGATATTGGCTACGTAATTGCACGCGATGCCTGGGGCCAGGGCTATGCCTCCGAGGCTGCTAAAGTGCTGGTCGATTGGGCCCTGGGGCAGAAACAAATTTATCGTGTCTGGGCTTTTTGCGATGCGGAAAATAAGGCCTCGGCCCGCGTGATGGAGAAGGCTGGTCTCAAATATGAGGGCCGACTCAAGCGCTACATCGTTCATCGCAACATCAGCTCAGAGCCGCGCGATGCGCTCGTTTACGCTAAAACAAAATAATGATTAGCGGCTGGTGCGCTTGTAGAACTCGTGCACCCAATGCGTAATCCTGACCACTGCCAGAGCCGTCAGCACTTGACCCACAACTGGTATACCAATATCCAGTCCGGTACCATCCACCAGGTTCCAATCCGAAAATCCCAGCACCATTAGCAGAACTACGCTCAGCATGACCAAGCGTGTGAAATTCCACTCACTACGCACGGCCGGTTCCCAGATCATTCGCAAAATCTGAAATAAACCTTCAATCGCGATGCCAGCAATTAGTAATTGGGCTAGATCATTCACTTGATTTTCCTATGGGTAGGACATCCGCACTGGAGTCGAATAACCAAGCTTATTTTTGCCTCGTAATTCAGCAAAAGTACCTCCACCGCAATCGCCCGTATCGTTTAAGGTAATTGAAGTGCCCCCAGTGGCGTAGGCAAAGTCAACCAGATTGCCGCTTAGGCATTGGCGGGCTTCAACCAAATAGCCTACTTCCGGAGCGGATGGAATTGCATTCCACGAAAAAGATACGCTATTGCCATTGCGTTGTGAACTTACACCGCTCGGCGCAGGCACCTCAGCATGGGCAACCACAGAAGTAACGACAAAGTTCACATTGGCAAGCAAATCACTGGAAAATTCCATATTGGCTGAATGCACCCAGCAGCGCTGATTGAAATCAGGGGGTTGTAGCCAGACCCAATCGCCATCAAAATCACGACCTTGGGCTACTGCTTCATGGCCCTCATCAAATACTGATACCGGGATGTAGGCTTCGCCAGGCCCGACACGGCAATTGCCGCTGGCAATTGCTAGCGCGATGACCGGCTCAGGGGTGGGCGTATTGCTGGGTGTCGGTGAAAGCGTTGTCGTTGGAGTTAAAGTAATAGTAGGCGTATCCGTAGGTAGCGCTGTGTTGCTTGCTGTAGCCGTATTTGTAGGCGTCGCTGTGTGTGTATGGGTTGCAGTCGGTAATGGAGTAGCGGTCGGTTCGGGAGCAGTTTCACAGCCAGCGATTAAGACCGCTATAAGCATCAATCCCAGTATTCTATTCCTATTCATAACGCCTCCTATACCTTTGCAAGCGACTACCCTAGGATAATCATAATATAGTATTGAGATTTTGCGTAACTACAGCCTGAATAGTTGGGTTAAATAGCATGCACGCAATATTGTCCAGATAGATAATTGTCTGTCTTATTCCCCTAAGGAGAATTTATTATGTTCGAAAATATCCCCTGGTTGGCCGTAATCGTTGCCACAGTTGCCAACATGATCCTCGGTTTCCTCTGGTACGGACCTCTATTCGGTAAGCAATGGGGCGAGGCCTCCGGCATCGATATGGAAAACACGGACGGTGGCAGCCCTGCCATGTACGCAGCTCCCGCCTTGGGTGGCCTGGTTGCCGCCATCGCTATTTACAACATCATGGTCAATATGACCAGTGTAGATGTCATGGGTGGTCTAACCGCGGCCTTCAGCGCCTGGTTAGCATTTACCGCTTTCACTTCGTACACCAACGCAACTTTCCGAGGCACTAGCACCCGTCTCTGGAGCATTGAAACCACAGCCCATTTAGCCGGTTTTGCCCTTTCAGGCATTATTTTGGCATTTATGGCCTAGGAATTTAATAGCAACTATGAAAAAGGACTGCCCCGAGCAGTCCTTTTTTTTTTTGCCTGTACTAGTACCAAAATCCCATTGTAGATTCATGGTGCAGGTCCTATTCTTTGTCCATAGAAGTAAAAGGACCAAGAATATGGAAAACAAAAAACGCCCTTCAGTGATGGCTTTGCTGGCTCGTGGAGCCTATTTGACCTTTCACGTGGTAACTATGCTTTCATTCACTGTCAAAGAGGTATCCGCCAGCAGTCCTTTTGATTCCTACAATTTGGATTTCTACCCAGTATTGATCACATCTCAAACTGAACCGAATTACCAGCCGGAAGCTGCTTATTTCGAGGTGCCGGCCCTGGATCTTTCGCTAGTAAAAGCCGTATTGGCCGAAAATGACATGTCGGAAGATGTCGTGGATTCAATGATGTCTGAGCTAACTGATCAAGCCGTTGAAAATAGCGAAGCAAAGAGTAACAATGCTGTTAAGGAAGATGAAAATCCTCCGGAAATAATAGATAAAGCCAACATGGATAATATTCCCGATTCGGACGAAAAGAAGCTTGAAGAAAGCGCGACTGAAGAATTCGAAGACAATGACGAAGATGAATCCGAAGACACAAGCAATAACGGGAACAGCGGCAACGCAAATAGCAATAAAGACAAAGAAGATAAAAACGATAACGGCAACAATGGCAATGGCAACAACGACAATGCCAATAATGGCAACGACGAAAACAACGACGGCAACAACGGCAACAATGACAATAAGGATAAGGAAGATAAGGGGAAGAAAGAAAATGATGATGAAGATAATGGAAACAACGGCAATGGAAACGGAAATGGGAACGGCAATGGGAACGGCAATGGCAATGGAAACGGCAACAGCTAAAAGAAATTAATCGCTTAGCCGAAAAAATTACACTATCTAAAAGGACCTTGCAACTAGCAAGGTCCTTTATTATTTAAGCGCGCTAGTTTTATTCAAGACTTTGCAATATGTTTTCGACAGTTTTCTTGCCAATCCCATCAATATTCAGAAGCTTATTTTCCCCTTCTTCTAGCAAGGCCAACAACTCGATTGTGTTGGTTACCCCGTTACTAATTAAGGTTTTAACAACTTGTGTTGATAATCCCAAGTCATACAGGCTGGCTTTGCCTACTCGAAAATCATGATTAGGATCAGCGTGATCTTCAGCGATCATGCGCAGAAATGCATTGCAAATTTCAGGATCGAAATGGCTGCCGTTGCCTTCCTTGATGATGCTAACAGCCTCTTCATAAGACATGGCCTTGCGGTAGGGGCGATCAGAAGTAATCGCATCCCAAACATCCACCACAGAAAATATGCGCGCAGCCTTGGGAATTTCATCCCCTTTCAATCCCTGTGGATAACCCGATCCATCCCATTTTTCATGATGGCTATATGGGATCGCCATCGCAGGAGCCAGGAAGTCAATCTGATCCATAAAATCTCGCCCAAAATGTGGATGTTGACGCATCACATCAAATTCCTCGTCGCTCAAGCCGCCTTTCTTTAAAAGGATGCTATCTGGAATACCTATTTTCCCAATATCGTGCAGCAATGCCCCGCGCTGCATATTCTCAAGTTCTTGTTGAGGCATGCCCAATCGATTGGCCAATTTCATCGTCATCTCTGTAACCCGCCGGCTATGTCCTTCTGTTTCATGGTCGCGCAAATCGAGCGCCTTAGCCCAGCCTTCAATAGTGCGGTCATAGGCAGTGATCAAATCTTGCTTGGATTGGCTAACATTGCTCACCATCTCGTTGAATGAATCGGCTAAAACACCAATTTCGTCCTGGCCACCCGATTCAACTTGAATGCTAAGATCCCCTTGGGATACTCGTTCGGCTGCTTCTTTTAATTCCTGAATCGGCCGCGTAATAATGCGGGCTACAAAAACGCCCACCACGCTAACGACAACTAGCACCACGCCGATCAACGCAAAGGTATTGCCGCGATTTATCGAACTGGTGCGGGTAATAAAGCTGTTAGGCAGCGCTACACCAAGATAACCAATCAGATCATCCTCGCGCACTTCCGCAGGAATGAGCAGCTCGGTGTAATCTACTACCCCTTCCGAAATGGGCCTTGTCGAACTGCCTTGATCGGATGTTTGGATCAATAGCTCCAATAGGCCATCGGCTAATTGCATTTCGCGCTCAAAAGTGCTCAGCGTCTCATCCCCATTTAGAAAATAGAAAGAGAAATCAGCCAGCGTTTCCCGTTCTAATACATCAATAATTTCTTGCAATGGCTTGCCTGCAATGGCGATACCCACCATGTTGCCGCGTTCATCTGGAATGGGTCCCGCTACAAACAAATGAGTAATACCTTCAATCTCTGCCAGACCAATGTATTTATCCCCGCTAGCATCTACTTCTTCATCAACCACGTTTCGCACAAAATCCCAATTCAACCAGGCAAGCAATTGGGGCAATGGTTCATAAATAAGTTGATCAGCCTGGATGCTTCCTGATACTAATTCCGAACCATTCGCGTCTAAGATTGCGAAAGCGCCGATCGACGAGTTGTAGGCCACCGGGATAACCAGATTTTCCAATTCGCCTAAATCGTCCTGAGCAACCGTTTCGCTGAGCCCTGCCGTGAAGGATAAAGTTCGCAGATCCTCCAATAAGTCTTTTTCCTGCCTAGCCAATATTTCTGTGCTCTGGAATCCGGTTTCGATAAGTTGGTTGGTAAAGCGCTCTTCTACCGAATCGAGGATCACCTGTGACACCAAAAAGCTGGCGCCAACCGCAATGGCCAATGCCAGAATTAAATAAGGTATTGTGATCTTAGTTAGGATCGGAATGCGCACTTCATTTCCTCAAGTTGAATACAGTAGAGTATGGTCAAAATCGCTCCCCTGAGCAACTCATTTCCTGCTCCTCTAACGCTTTTCTTACAACCCATGCATTATCATTTCTGGCTACGTTTCAAATTGCAATTCATTAGATTTCTTATTCAGGAAGTGTATGAGCACAACACAAGATGCCATAGTTAAGCTGACCTCTCCGCCAAACGCATCGGATCATGTGGTTGGTTCCTTAGACGCGCAGGTAGTCCTAGTTGAATATGCCGATATGGAGTGCCCGCATTGTAAGGATGTGCAGCCCATCCTGCGCGAGATTAAAGATCGCTTGGGCGACCGTATGGCGATTGTCTTTCGCCATTTTCCGTTGCGCAATCACCACCCCCATGCTCAAAAGGCCGCTGAAGCGGTTGAAGCTGCTGGCGTGCAAGGCCAGGCCATGCAGATGACGCATTTGATTTATGAGCATCAAGATCGGCTGAGCCCCGAAGATTATCTCGAACACGCGCGCACTCTGGGTCTGGATATAGAGCAATTTCAAACTGAGCTTGAAGATGGACGCCATGCAAATAAGGTTCGTGAGGATTTCAAGAGTGGCTTACGCAGTGAAGTAAAAGGTACGCCCAGCTTCTTTATCAATGGCGTTCTCTACGAAGGGGCCTGGGATTTTGAATCCCTGATGGAAGCCATCGAAAAACCATTGGGTGTGCGCATCAGCCTGCTAGCCCAGGAATTTACAAGGCGCGCTGCCTCGGGCGGCATCTTCCTCTTGATTGCTTCGCTCATTGCCTTATTCCTGGCCAATTCCAATATGGCGCAGGAATATTTTCATTTCTGGGAAGAAAGCTGGGCTTTATCCACGCCCCTTTTTGAGATTTCTGAACATTTACTAGAGTGGGTCAATGGCGGCCTGATGGCCATATTCTTTTTCGTCGTCGGACTGGAGATCAAACGCGAGATCCAAACCGGCGAATTAGCCACTGCCCGTAAAGCAGCTTTGCCCATATTAGGGGCGGTGGGGGGCATGGTCATGCCCGCGCTTCTTTTCCTGGCCTTCAATTTTCAAGACCCCGTAACTGCGCGCGGTTGGGGCGTACCGATGGCTACGGATATTGCCTTCACGCTAGGCATCCTCACCCTGCTGGGTTCGCGCGCGCCGCTTTCGCTGAAGATATTCTTCACTGCCCTGGCCATTGCCGACGATATTGGTGGCATTCTGGTCATTGCAATTTTCTATACAGAGACAATCTATTGGGGCGCGCTAGCAGCGGGCGGCTTGATCTTGCTAGTCCTTATCGGTCTCAACATTTCCCGTGTTTACAATAAGCTACCCTATGCCATTTTGGGAGTGCTGCTTTGGCTGGCATTCCTGGAATCCGGTCTGCATCCCACCATCGCGGGAGTGCTGCTGGCCCTAACCATCCCTGGCCGTAGGGCGCCCAACACCAAAGCGCTCTTAGCCCAAGCCGTAACTGTGATGGATGAGTTTGAGGAAGCCAACGAAAGCGAGGAACAAGAACAATTGCGTCCCGGCGCCATTCAAAAACTGGAAGTCATCCTTGAGCGTTTGCAATCGCCAGCTCAAAGATTGGAGCGAGATCTGACCCCGCTAACCACTTATTTGATCCTGCCTATTTTTGCGCTAGCTAACGCTGGGGTGGCGATTAATGCCAGCGACCTGGACAATCTCTTCAGCCCTGTGGGCCTGGGTATCATCGCCGGTCTGGTAATTGGCAAGCCTTTGGGCATCAGCCTATTTGCCTGGGCGGCCGTGAAATTGAAAATTGCCGAATTACCTGGCGACATGAACTTCGCACAGCTAATTAGCGCCAGCTTCCTGGCCGGGGTGGGCTTTACCCTCTCGCTGTTTATCGCCAATTCGGCTTTCCCCGATCCTGCAGTGTTGGCATCAGCCAAGCTAGCCATCATCGTGGCTTCTGTTTTAGCTGCCATCATCGGTACCGCGCTAATGCTGCGCGCCAAACCCGAAGCCGAAGAAAGCACTTCAAGTGAATTAATTGCCATCGAAGAAATTGCAACTTCGACTTGAGCTATTCTAAATGCAGTTAATTGGGAAATGCCTAATTTCTTAGACTCTTCGACTCCGTATTTGGAAAATTCAACATCCATTTAATTTTAGTTCATGAACCACCCACGAGACCGACAACCGATTCAGATAGACTCGAAACAAATGATTTGGTTTGGCATGGAACCTGCATCTATACAAATAGCGTCAGGCCGCAGGAGCGCAATTGCGCAGGCCCAACGATCGGAGGCAAAAGATGACTCAAACAGATATGGATTATTTACTCGGCCGCTTAGGGCAAGCTTTTATCGCTGCTGGAAATACGCTGCTCCGCAGCCCCGGCAACGTTCCCAGTGTTCCCACAACTACGCCTAGTGAATCGAGCGCTTCACCTAATGAAGCCCCGGACCCTGTATTCGAAAATTCTCCCGCACTGGGCGAAGTGGCCGTTATTGCCAATCGCGCCCCCTTGCGTTCGGAACCAACCAAATCCATTGAGGTAGATCTTGGACGCTTGCTTGAGGGCGAACGTGCCCCCTTGGACGCCATCTCAGATGACAAAAAATGGTATCGCATGGATGTGCGTAATTTTGCTGGCATGCATACGGTTCCAGACGACGCTCAATACGCTTGGGGAGAGGCTAGCAATTTTGAGATCATTAAATTGAGTTAGATATCCGCTCTCGATAATTTTTCTTGGCTCAGCACTCCTACCCAGACTCCTAAAAGCACCAGGGCTCCGCCCAACAGGAAGCTTCCTGTAATTTCCTCGCCCGTTAGCCAGGCTGAAAAAAGCGTCGCAGTAAAGGGGAAGAGTAAAAAAGAATAACTTGTGGCTGAAGCGCTCCAGCGATCTAATATGTAGAAATAAGTGAAGAAAACGACCACTGTGCCGATAGGAATAATAAAGGCCAATGCCAGCCAAGTTTGTCTCAGTTGCGGCAGAACCCAGGGCTCATGCAGCAGCCAAGATGTTAGCAGCAGGATTACCAGGGCCATACTCAATGCAATCGAGTTAGTCACCAATGGATGGTTCTGCGGATAGCTCTTATAGAGCACCGTTCCAATCGCCAATATCAGCCCAGAACCAATCACCGCCGCCAAATAATTAAGCCCTGTACCGCCCGCTAATCCACCCCCCACACTCAAATAAACTCCGGCTAATGAGATCAAGCCCCCAAAAAGCCCGCGCCAATGAAAGATCTCTTGCCCGCGCATTACTGCAATAAAAAATGTCAATAGGGGTGTAATTGCAAGTAATACTGTAGCTAGGCCGGCTTCAACACCCACAAGCCCATAGTAAAAAAGACCATAGTAAAAGCCAGTCAGCACCCCGTAGAGCATGGCTCCTTCAAGGGCTTTGCCGCGTGGCACAGGGATGCCCTTCCAAAATAGCACAGCCCAGAAAATGAGCGCACTCGGCATGAAGCGCACTGCAGCCCCCCAAAAGGGAGCCAGCTCGAGCGAACTAATGCGCACGGCAACCGAATTGGCGCCGCCCAAAACAATCAATAATCCGAAGGCCCTGCGCACATTGCCTTCTACTTTAGCATTATTCAAGGGTTGTCCTCATTCAAGTAATTACCGGCCTTGCTAGATCCAAAATCATGGCCTAAAAGTCCAGCCAGCCACGCATTATACTTATGCTATTCCCGATCCTAGGAGTAGCTGTGGTCAAAACACCTGAAGAACAGTGGCAAAGCATGATTGACAATATGCCTGAAAAAACCGGCAAGAGTCTGAAGCAATGGTATGCCCTACTCAAGTCTGCTGGCCTTGAAAAACATGGTGAAATTATGCAGTTGCTTAAGGTTGAACACGCACTCACGCATGGCTTCGCCAATTCAATCGCCATTATGTATCGCAATCAAATGGATGGCGCGCCGCCCTCAGCTGATGATTTAGTGGCGACCCAGTATTCTGGGGGCAAAGCAGTACTGCGGCCCATATATGATGCCCTGTTGCAAGGTATTCAGGAATTCGGCGATGATGTAGTTGTGTCGCCCAAGAAAGCTTATGTCAGCTTACGTCGCAATAAACAATTCGGCATTATTCAGCCCTCTACCCAAACACGCGTAGATGTAGGCATTAATTCGAAATCATTGACCACTCAGGGAGCCCTCGAAGAATCAGGATCCTTCAATTCAATGGTCAATCACCGTGTACGCCTGAGCAATCTAGCAGATGTATCTGATCAATTATTTGAATGGCTCAAAGTCGCTTTTGACGAAGCTGCCTAACAAGGAGAAATTATGCAAAACACACTTGCCTTTCACGCCACCCAGCGCCTGCGTCCCCAATATGCAGCGCTAACTGATGTCGCGCTGATCATTCTGGGCTCTTTATTTGTAGCCGCAATGGCCCAGCTCACCATCTATTTGCCCTTTTCCCCAGTGCCCATTACGGGCCAAACCTTCGCTGTATTAATGATCGGTATGCTCTTTGGCGCGCGTCGTGGGGCTGCCGTCTTATTACTCTATATCGCGGAAGGTCTTGCCGGCCTGCCGGTTTTTGCTGGCGCGCGCGCTGGCATCGCAACTTTAATTGGGCCCACCGGCGGCTATCTGATTGGATTTGTTGCCGCGGCCTTTGTAGTCGGCTATTTAGCTGAGCGCGGTGCTGGAAAAAATCTGCTTAACACCCTGATCGCCTTTCTAATAGGTAGTGCCATCATCTATCTTTTTGGTGTGGCTTGGCTAAGTACGGTTTTAGGTCTGCGTGAGGCTATAGCGGCTGGAATGACCCCATTTCTAATTGGCGACGCTGTCAAAGCCCTTTCTGCCGCTTTGTTACTACCCGCAGCTTGGAAAATGATCAAATAAAATTTATTCGAGTAAATTTTATACAGCCCCCACCAAGGGGGCTGTATTTTTTAATCTTTGCGAATTGAATTGGAGAACCAGAACGTGCCCGCAGCCAGCAATATGCCTCCGCTGGCTTCAAAGAACTCTTCTATATAAAGACTCCAGTTTTCAACCCAAAAATCTACGCTGGCAAATAACTGATCGACTGAAAGCCAATCCTTATCGATTAGTTGCGCAAATGCAATCAGGCCCAGAGCTGTGATCATGAAAACCCCGCTGGGATGAGCTTGCAATGCTCCAAATATGCGCTTGGGCAATTCCAGCAACCCCCCAATAAATGCCTCATCCTGCACTTTGATCAAGACCCAGACTAAGCTAGCTTGCGCTATGCCCCAATATAGAATGGGCATCACCCGTTCCAAGAGCACCATTTGTTGCACATTGGCATTGATAGGGCTGATCAATTGCGCCAATCCACCCAGCAGCAATATCAATGCTGCAATTCGCCTGCCATTCTTGAGTAAACCTGACCCAGTATTAATGGTTGGCGGATCTTCCGATTGCGCCGTGGAAAACCATTTCCAGACCGCCAGCGCCACGATAAGTATCCATGCAACCATTAGCAGCATCGGCATCAATCGTGCCAGCGAATACCCAGCAATCAACGCGTTCTTGGGATCACTGGGCAATTGTCTCAAGCTGGAAAGCCCCACTAAGCTGATTACTAGCATCAATGCTGCAATAAGTGTCCGGCTAAATCGTTGTGCTGCAGATTTTCCAGATCGCTTCAAAACCAATCCAACTCCGCTGGCTATGGCTATTGCTGCCAATATCAATCCTCCATCCAATAGCAAATGGACTGCGAAAAGAGCCTCGTCCCAAGTCCTAATCCCTAATTCGGAGGCCAGAATTCTCAAGGAGGCCGGAATCAAATTGTGAATATCGTAAATAGTCAGATCGTATTTGGCCCAATAAATAGGCTGAAACCATTCATTTTCGACCCCAAAGGATATTTCCTCTAATCCTAGAAAAAGACAAATAAGGGTGTAGGCCCAATACCAGCGCTTGCGTTCCTCCGGGGCTAACCGGCTAATAGCAAAAAGAGCCAGTAGAAAGGCCGTCAAGTAGCCCCAGGGGCTAAAGTCTTCAGGGTGGGGGACGCGCCCTGGAAAAAAGAAAAACGCGAATCCAGACAGGATCATTAAAGTCCCAATCGCAATCATTGGCCGCACAAAATCTTTCCAGCGCATAGTGAGCGCATTATACAGGCGCACACTAACTTAGATTTTTAGTAAAAGGGGCCTGCAAATGATAGAAATTATTTTAAGAAATTGTGGGCAAGAAAATTTTAGATTTAGTTTAAGGACTTAATCTCGGCCAAATATTCGTTGGCCAGGGTAGAGAAAAATTCATAATTGTCCGCGCCGCCCACATTTGTCCCAGTCAGAAAGAAATAGGAACTGCGATAAACGAATTCAACCCCGATCGTGCCATTGGCATCTTGAAATACGATTTGCAAATCACCAAGTCCTGGCATTGGGTCCAATTGCTCGAGCGTGCCCGCATCGAGCCTCTCCCAAACCTCGCCATGCCAGCGGCGGCTCAATGTAATCGCGGCCCCTTCCAGTGTTGCATAAGTGGCCACCACATTGACAATTAGCCCTGGGTTCCCTGGGCAATCAAATTGAATTTGCCATCCATCAACTCTTTGCGAAGCTGCTAAATATTCAGCCCCATCGCTGCGAGCTTCGGCAACTCCGCTATTGGGCCGCTCAACCCCGGGCGCGTTTTCCACGCATCCTGCAGGAAGTAAATCGCTTTCAATCGCCAGACTCTGCGCGCTGCCGCTCATGGGACGACTTTCTGGTGGTCCTGTCACTTCAGCTAAATTATTAACTCCAACTAAATCTGCATTATTAATTGCGTTATTATCCGCACATGCAGATAGTATTGCAATTAATGCTAGGAATAGGCTAACGCGCACTTTCATGTCCCCATTCTACGCAGAGCCAAGATTTTTTTGTATGGGTTGTTGGTACTGATTTCAATCAGAAAGTAATTTTAAAAGATGCGCGGCTTCCACACTAGCAAATACGCGGTGGCCCTCGTATGGAACAATTTCAAGGCTGGCCTTCCCACCGTTGGCATTGATCTTCTCTGCGAATTCCTGTCCCTTGACTAACCAATGGCTATCTTTAGCGCCCACAATAATGTGCGTTGCAATTTCCTGCAGTTTTTCGAGGCGCGCTGCGTCCGCGGGTTTGGGCCAGCCAGGAATCACCACCATCTTCGTAAAGCTTTCTGCGTTTAGGGTTGCTATCCTGAAAGCCGATATGCCGCCATTGCTAATTCCCAAAAGACCAAATCGTGCTTGCTTGAATCCCAATTGCATTTCTACATGTTTGAGTAAGGGAGGAATCAATCTTTCATTACCCTGAAAAAAGAGCTTTTCATTGGGCGCTACTGGGATTATCGTCGTCCAACCTGCTTCTTGAAATGCACCCAGCCAAATTTCATAAACTGCAGCTTCCTGGTGATTTTGAGATCCTGGCGGAATTGCCAACATCAACTTATCTGGTTTGCTCTCTAAAGGAGCTTGAGGCAAACTCAGGTGATAGTCGAGCTGAATACCGCGCGGCAGTTTGAGCGTTGAAAATTGCATATCTCTTCTCCAACAATTAAGACTGGAATTCTACCCACCAGCAATCGCAACTATAATCGGGTCCAGAATATCAGGAGAGTTTACATGGCAAATCAATTGAATTTCCACATTGAAATCCGCGGAGAGGGTCAGCCCATATATCCTTTGCACGGCTGGAATGGAAATCTCGAAGATATGCTTTGGCTGTATGAACCGCTCTTTGAATCCCGCCCCAACTGGAAACGAATCTACTTTGATCTACCCGGGCATGGCCGGACGCCTGGGCCAGATTGGATTACGGATGCCAGCCAATTAGCCCAAGCCACTTGGGAGATGATGCTGGCCAATAGTGGCGGTCAGCCCTTTGCGCTATCAGGCTTCTCATACGCTGGCTACATTGCCCTATCATTCGCTAATCAACACCCGGAAAAATTGCTGGGTTTGGCTGGCCTCAATCCTGTGGTCGTCTCAGATTTTGAATCGCGACTAACGCCTGCCTTCGAAGTAGCCGCTAATGATGGCAGTTTCAGTGAGATGCTGCCTGCCGCCGATGCTGAAGCGCTGGCCGGCATTATTGCCACGCAGACTCGCCCAGTCGCTCAGCGCTTGCTGAGTATGCAAGACGGTCCCATTGCAGATCAGGAATTTCTAAACAGTATTCGCAGTGATCCGCAGCGCTTCCATATTGCTGCAGCGGAAGCCCCCTTGGCGCAGCCCTTCGAGCAGCCATCTCTATTTATTACAGGAAAGCAGGATCAGATTTCTGGCTACGAGCAGGTTCGCGCACGTTTGCCCGAGTTTCCAGGCGCTCATTTCGAATTGCTGGAAGGAGCTGGTCACCTAGCCTATGTAGAACACACTGATCAAGTTCGCCATCTATTGGGTCAATGGCTGGATGCCATGCAAGACAATCTTTAGGACTTATTATGAATAAAAATGTAGACGCCATCATTATAGGGGCCGGAATTATGGGCCTCTCAAGCGCTATGCAATTGGCTCGCCAGGGCATGAGTGTTGCAGTTTTCGAAAAAGAGGGCATTGGCGCCGGATCCACTGGCAAGTCATCAGCCATAATTCGACAGCATTATTCCAATCGCCTAACTGCGCGCATGGCCTTACATAGTTTGCGCATTTATCAGAATTTTGAAGATGAAGTGGGCGGCCATTGTGGCTTTGAACAAAACGGATTTCTTGTAGCTGTTTCCGAAAAAGATCAGGAAGGTCTCAAGGCCAATGTGGCCATGCAGCAAGAATTGGGCATTCAGACCCAACTCATTTCTCCCGAATCTGCCCAAGAACTTTTGCCTGGCTTGGAAGTCTCCGATCTGGTTGCCGCGGTCTATGAGCCCGAATCGGGTCATGCAGATCCTAATCTCACGCTCAATGCTTATGCTCAGGCGCTCAAATCCCTGGGTGTGCAAATCTACTTGGACGAAGCTGTTACGAGTCTGCGCTTTGCTGCGGATCGAATCGTTGGCGTCGATACCGCCCGCCAATCATTAGATGCTCCCCTAGTGCTGAATAGCGCCGGTCCTTGGGGAGCACATGTGGCAAATATGGCGGGCATAGAAGTGCCTATTAACCCCTGCCGCGTTCAAGTTGCCTTCTTTGGCCGCCCTGAATCAAGCCCAGATAATCATCCAGTCGTGGCCGATTTCATACATGCAACCTATTTCCGCTCAGAAACGGGCCAGCTCACTTTAGCGGGTTTGATCGATCCTTCTGAGGCCAATGCCATCGTTCCACCCGACGATTTTCCAGAGCAGCTGGATACCGACTTTACATTGGAAATTGGCGAACGCATTATCAAACGCTATCCGCCAATGGAGCAGTCCTCCGCACGCGGAGGCTATGCCGCCCTCTATGCCATCACACCAGATTGGCATCCTATTGTGGACGAGTTGATTCCCGATTCTGGATTCTATGTCTGCGCCGGTTTTTCCGGTCATGGCTTTAAGTTGGGTCCCTCCGTTGGGGTTATGGTCGCTGATATGCTAACCAAGCAATCTGATCCCCTGTTTGACCCCCATCTCTTTCGCTTAAATCGCTTTGCTCAAGATGATCCTGTGCGTGGTCAGTACGATTACAGTATTGCTGGCTAACTCAAAAGAGCATGAATGTCCCAATTTTCTTGGGCCAATTGACCCATATCAAATATTTATCGCTAGCTTAAACTTCCTGTAGATAGGGATGTTCTCTCTCTCCTGTAACATTTCAAACCACCTCCTCCAAGAAACAGGAGAAGAGAATTCAGAAAGCACAGCTGACTTATCCTCCTTATAGGTATAGTGTCTTTCAGAAAAACAGATGCCCAAGCAGGCATCTGTTTTATAATCTACGTGTTGGCTAGTTGCGCGATACATTGCTATCATCATTTTCTCTTTTGCCGAAATAATTACGGGCTCAATCCCAACAAAGGACCAACATTTTATGAAGACCACTTTGCTTTTAGGTGCCCTGGCTGCTTTAGCAACCGGTATGGCTATCGGTTCGCAAGCAACACTAAACGCACGCATTAGCGACAGCATCGGTCCATTTCGAACAGGTCTATTGATGAACCTTGCTGGTGGATTATTGGCAGGTGTGATCCTAATGCTAGTCAGTCGTGGCCAACCCTTTTCCGAAGGTCGCTTGAGTGGTTCAGTTGTATCCATGCTTTTTATTGCGGGTGGTTTGGGTATAGCTGTAATTACCGGGGTAGCTTTTTCTCTATCCCAAACTGGAGTTACCGCTGGCTTGGCAGCCATTTTCTTGGGACAAATGCTGGCAGGTCTTATCGTAGATGGCCGTGGCTGGGGCCTGGACGAACCTATTCCACTAGATCCCATCCGCATAATTGGGCTGCTACTGATGTCCGTTGCCGTTTATTTATTGCTTCCACGCCCTAATTAATCCAGAATCAGGCCCAAGATTCTTTGATTTTCGAAAAGCCGATTTCAAGCTAGACCCCGAATTAGCTAGCGCGTTTATTCTCCTGATGCGAAAATAGCCGCTGAATTCAATTGAAACCGGAGGAAGTATGAATCTTCAACGAAAAGAAAGTGGACAGGGCCTAGTCGAATACGCCTTGATCCTTGTGTTGGTCGCCATTGTGGTTATCATCATTGTGTCACTGCTCGGTACATCCATTGGAAATATTTTCAGTAATATCGTTTCCAACATCTAATTTCGATTAATAACAACAAAAAAGACCTGAGCAATCAGGTCTTTTTTGTTACATGTATATGGGTATGTATAATCGCTTTAAAGACTAACTAGAAGGAATTATTCCGATGAGTCCACTTGCAACTTCCGAAACAGATTCGAGCGTCAAAGACTATATTGCCACTATTGAAAATCCTACTAAGCGTGAAGATAGCGAAACCTTATTGCGCATTATGGGCGAAGTGACTCAGCAGGAACCCAAAATATGGGGCAGTAATCCCATAATCGGATTTGGAAAATTTACTTATCGGCGCAAGGGCAGCAAGGAAGATTTAGAATGGTTCAAGCTAGGCTTCGCACCACGCAAAGCCAATCTAACCGTTTATCTGACAGCAGACCTTACTCCGTACGAAGAAATGCTAAGTCGCTTAGGGAAACACAAAGTCGGCAAGGGTTGCCTCTACATTAATAAATTGGCCGACGTTGATTTGGATGTTCTGAAGGAATTAGTTGTGGCTAGCAATGCAAGTGATTGGATTTCATCCACTTAATATTTTCTACAACAATAATTAATTGCTACTGATTGGCCAGTGCTTGCTCAATCGCTTGCACTAATAAATCTGGATTGCCAATCACGAGTTGCCCATTGACGGAAAATGAAGGGGTACTCCGCAATCCTAATTGCCGCGCAAAACGCAAATCCACATCTACGGTTTCAGCGTGTTGGCCGCTATCCAAGCAAAGTGCAAAGGCTTGCTCGTCTAATCCGATTTCCTGTGCATAGCGTTTCAGGGCTGTCTCTCCTAAATTTACATTTGCATCAGGTTGGTTGTAGACATTGTCCTGGAATTCCCAAAACAGACCCTGATCCAAAGCACACTGGCCTGCTTCTGCGGCTTTGGGTGAGTGCCTCGTGATTATGGGTAAATCAACCCATTCTAGGCGCAGGCGGCCTTCATAAGTTTGCATAATTTGGTCTAGAATCCCCGCCTCATGCCAGGCTCGGCAAGCTTCGCAGCCAAAATCACCGAACTCTGTCAAAACCACCCGGGCCTCGCTCGATCCGCGGCTAGGCTGTTGGTTGAGTCGTTCGGTTGAAACTGCAGGTGCTTCAACGCGAGGCCAGAAAAAATAGGCCGCCAATCCTGCGAACATCAATAACAAAACAATAATATTAATATTGCGACGCTGCTTCCGCGCTTGCATTCTGCGCAGCATGCGCTCTTCGCGGCTATTTAACGGCCGGTTTTTAGCGCCTTGTCTGCCTTTGTTTTTTTTCTTTCGTTTGTTTGCCATTGCGCCCATTCTAAGACTGTTCCAAAAAGAGTCTTTCAGAACCCTCTATCTTACAAAAGCATTCCGTCTGATTTAGGTCTGCAGTTGAGCAATGATTTCTCCTGCTCGCGAATTTTCATCCAAATCTTCAAGGTATCTGGCCATCTGCTTTCCGCTCAACCACTCAGCTGCAGCATAAATAGGTCGCTCATCTGCAAAATAGTTGAATTGGTATTTTCCCAGGCTTTCCATCCGGGATATGCAGCCTAGCGCTATTTCCTTCGCAGCCGGGATGTATTCAAAAGAGAGCACATCAATGGCAGTAGAGAGTCCTTTCAGGGCTTCCCATTCATTGCCTTCAATATCAATTTTGCAGTAGTCGGGTTTCCCAAATTGAGCAATCAGTCCGTCAAGGGTAAGCGCTTCAACTACTTCTTCATCGTCCCAATGCACTGCCGCAAAGCCAGAGCTCATGCTCATTTGATTCTTCCACGTGCTATTTACCGTGCTAACTGTGGGATGTCTGCGGCTACTAAATAACTTGATCTCTCCCGCTTGGGCCGCGATAGCCTTTTGTAATAATGTATTTTTTTGTCTTCGGCCATAGAGAGCATTCAGAACATCCGCCATGCACGGGCTAGCCTCAACAGCCACCACTCGCGCGCCGCTGGCAGCCATTGCGCTTGTGCGGTTGCCCACATGTGCACCAATGTCGAAAGCCAGCGAATCTTCATTCAGCCAGCCTGCGTAATAGCGCTTCCAGGCTCGTCCCCTGCCCGGAATCGCGTAGTACATCAGCAATGATCGCATCAGGCCTAGGAATCGGTCCATTTTTGCGCGAAAAGACATAGGCGCATTATGCCCCAATTGAATTGCTGCGTTCCGTTCTAAGGATTCTGTTTTCTGCTACTTGGTTTTGCGTTCGATCTCAATGCTTACGAATTGACTTTCGCGTTTTTGCCCTGCGCGTTCAATACGAATTCGAATGGTTCCATAGCCTACTGCCCTGAGAATGCTTTGGTAGGCGCGTTCGATTTCCAGGAGTGTCTTTGGATCAATCACGTTATTGCTGGGGGTCATAGCCCGCCTCTTAATCCGATAGCTGTCAATAAAATGACCATCAATAGAATCCCCAGACCCAGGTCAACCTTATTCATCCCTTCTACCTCCAACCCTTCTTTGTGTAGTGCAGGCCGGGCATGCTAAACCTAAGCTCTGTTCGATCAAATACCAGCCTTTGCCAAAACGCATATTTCCCCTGAAAAATGTCGAAGGTTTGCTTTGCCCCAAGGGGGCTTCCGAGGGTCCATACTTGCAAAAAGAAATCAACACCACCCCCGTATCTGCACAATTGGCGCAACCTCCCTTCGCATCGTGATTGATCGCACGCACAAATGCAGGTCCATGCTCACTCTGCTCCCAGAAACGGATGCGCCGTTGGCCTTCCTTGCCTATGAATGGGGTTACAGCCTTACTCATCCAATCCACTCGCCCCGAAAACGCGTCGATCCCAATCTCTGGAAGCTTCTCGACCGTGTTCGGATGCGCCTTCAGCAGCTACAGCCCTGGCTGTTTTGAGAATAGAGCGCGGGGAAGATATGGTTAGGCCATCCTGCCGCAAGCGACGATAAGCGCCTTCCATAATGCGTTCGGCCTCCTCCAGCTTCCCATCGGCTAGCTCACAGATTTCGCGCAGTGGTAATAGCCAGCTACTGCGTTTTTCGCTGGGCATGCCTGGTGGTTTTAAACGACTAATTCGCTCAAATGCACTCGCAGCTTGGGCAAGTAAATCATTGGCTTCCCCAGATGAATTATTGGATTTAGATGCTAATTTGGCGCTGGGCTTGCCCGCCCGTACTCTTTTTTTTGGCGAAGTGTGCAAAATTCCGAGGCCAGATATCGCGCACAGTAATACGCAACCCGCCACCTGCTAAACCCTGAATATCAATCAACTTTTTTGTTGCTAATTCACGCCGAACTTGCGATACCTTTCCCACGCTCATGGCGCAGCGCTTGGCTGTGGTGCGTACACTTTCCCAACAATTGCCCACACGGTAGTAATGCACTAATAATCGAAATTCAAAGGGGTCTAGATCCATGTCATCCACCAGATTAGGAAGCTCCGTTCGGTATTTGCGTAAATCGGGTGCTTGAATGAACTGGCGGCTCATTCAGGTTTTTTGCGCCATCCTCGCCGCACCAAGCCTTCAATTGGCCAGGCTTCGCAGTATCCCAGCCGCGTAGAGTAGGGGGCATCTCGCCCAGTGGGCGAGATCAAAACTCGATCGCGCCAGAAACCAATCACTAATCCTGTCCCCCATTCGGTATTAACCAGATCGCCCGGTACCAATTCTTTGTCCGGTTTAATCGCCGTCATCGATAAATAATTCCTGTTGGCCCCCGCTTTGTAAATCAATCGACCGCCTTTGCAGGCGAACTCGCTCAAGCAAACGCTGAGCGCGGCGCTCATCACTGGATAAGAAAGCCTCAATCTCATCAGCATCACGCGCCATGAAATAGCCGCCGCGCAAATCTGCGCAAATCCAAACTCCATGTGCATGGCCACGCCGCAATTCTTCAATCGCAGCCCGCATCTCTCGATCGCTGGTACTGACTTTTTCCCGCACTTCTTTCAAAAGATCACGGCGGCTAATTCGCCGATCCACACCTCGATGTGCGGAAAGTTCGAGCAGAATGGCTTCCTGGAGTTCCCTGCGCATGTGTGTTCCTTTCGGGGTTGGAACCCTTGCGAGCCCCAACCCCACCTAAGGAGGAGAGTCGAAGGACTCATCCCTCGACCAGCATCTAGCCTCTTTCGAGGCCATCCGCAGAAAACTCAGCAACAGTAATCTACGGAATGCGTTCTATTGAAAAGAACGAATTCTAATTATAGGAAAAAATGGAAACGATGTCAAGAAGTGGAGCGTATGCACTATTTCGGCATATAATCCAATTATGGGAAAACGCGAAGAACTAGATGCCATAGCCGCCTGGCTCAACCGAGCCTTTCTGGATTGGCAGTCCAATAGTGGTGCGCGAAAAAGCATCCGAGATTATTCCGAATATTTAAAGGTGGATTATTCGCTGCTCACCAAATGGCTTAGTGCCACAGCCGCCCCTGGCAACGAAAATGTGATCATTTTGGGTAATCGCATTGGCCCCGAAATTTACGATCTACGCGGCTGGCCTCGCCCGGAATGCTAAGATTTTCTAACTAATATTTCCAGCAATTCTTGAATGGGGGAAATATGTGTCTACTTTTCCAGTAGAGCTTTGAATATAGTTTGAGTTATTCCGGGGTCCTGTTGAACTAACCGGAAATGCAAGCCTTATCATTCAATGCAGTCTCGATTTCGCCAATAAATCCGCGCTAAAATAATCAGCAATCAGCCCAAGAAGACCTGGAGCCTAACCATGCCGAAAAAGGTAAAAGAGCCACAGCCACCCACCGGACTTGCTCGCCTGCTATACCGCTTCCCCATCCTCATGTTCCGCCTGGGAATGGGTTCCGCGATGGGCTCGCGTTTTCTCCTGCTAAATCACACCGGCCGCAAAAGCGGATTGCCTCGCCAAGTCGTTTTGGAAGTCGTTCACTACGATGAGGCATCCAGCACTTATTTCGTCGCGGCAGGCTTCGGTCCTCGCTCTGATTGGTATCAAAATTTGCTGAATAATCCTGCGGCTAGCATTCAAGTGGCTAGGCAAGAACAGAACATCATGGCGCATCTATGTTCACAAAAAGAAGCGACTCAGGTCTTAGAGGTTTACGCCAATAAACACCCGCGTGCAGCTAGCGCTCTAGCTAAATATATGGGTTATGAAACCGATGGCAGCAGCGACGATTTTGCTGCCCTGGGCAATATTCTAGAAGTTATCCGATTAGATCCAATAGATTAATCTATTAACCAATATCGCTTTCAAAATGAATTCATCATTTGGATTGCATTCAAGCTAAAAATCACTGCTCGGTCCATAAAACCAACCACCTGCATCGCGCACGATCCAGCAAATTTGCGGCACAAGTGCTTTCATTTCCTGAGCATTTTCAGGATTGGGTACAGCTTCATTTAGCCGGCGCAATCGCTGCAGGATATGCGGCATACGAACGTCGCGGCTTCGTGCTCGCTCGGCTGTCTCTAGTAGCGCCTCGATGAACTCGGGCGGATATGGGTTTCGGTTCAAAGCAAGCCCCTCGTGTGCTTGCGACCATCATAATAGAACACCCGTTCTGTGTCAATAGAACGCTGCTTTACACAAAAAAGGCTCCTGATTTCAGGAGCCTTTCATCTACTTATGGACAGTTATCCAAGTTGTTGATTGCGTTTTGGATTTCCGCGATTCGGTTACCCGGATCAGGATGTGAGCTTAGAAATTCGGGGGGCCTGGGTCCGCTCGAGGCATCTGCTAATATGCGCATTACCTCTACCAATTCATTGGCATCATAACCAGCCTCAGCGATAATACACACGCCCCAGAAATCCGATTCCAATTCAGCGTCGCGCCCATAGCGCAAATTGACTAACTGCCCGATTAGTGCAGCCACCTGGGCACTTCTAGCGCTATTGGGGTTGTCGGGGTCATAACTAGCCAAAACAATGGCTCCCGTTAATCCTTGCGTCAATTCTGCCTTGGCCATTTGCTCTGCACCATGCCGGCCCACAACATGTCCAATTTCGTGGCCCAGAATCCCGGCCAATTGATCGATATTGTCAAGCCTCTCAAGCAAGGCTAACGTAACGAATACTTGCCCACCTGGTAGGGCGAAGGCGTTGACCACTTCGTCGTCAGCCAAGATATGAAATTCGAACGGATAGCCACTTTCACGCGCAAAAGAATTACCAACTAGTTCCGCCCCTAGTTGATCGGCTAATGCTTGAACATCAGCGTCTTGCATTAGCCCGCCATATTGGGCGGTCATTTGTGGTGCCGCTTGCAATCCCAATGCGACTTCTTGATCATAGGACAGAGAGACATATTGATCCTCGCCCGTAACGGGATTGAAACTTTTGGATCCTAGAAATGAAATGATGGCAAAAGCCGCCAGGCCCAGTGGCAGCAGGAGCCTTAAACATCCAGCGCCTCCACCCCCCGATTGGCGCGGTCGTACCCGTGAGCGTGCATTGCTCCTAATTCTGCTGGGCTGAAATCGATAATTTCTTTTAACTCTCACGATTTTCGCTCCAATAGATCTCGTTCATCATCATCTACTTCCAGTAACTCGTAAAACCCACCCGCCACAGCTCCGAAAATGAGATGCCCAATCAGCCAGGCACTGGATCGTAGCGGATAAAACCAGGGGAAGAAAAAGGACATGCTAAAGAAATTTATGCCGTAAATGAAGAAGCCAAGTAAAGCACCCCCCGCCAATCCCACAATTAATCCCCAGCGATGTATCACCAAAGCAATTGTCAATCCCCAAAATAAGGACAGCGCAAAATGAATAAACAACGCCGCTGTAATAGTTCCGCTGGTAACTGCTACCGCAGGATTGAGCGCTTCCTCGCCCTGAACAATGGCAGCAATCATGCGCCAAATGAAATCGCTATCCCCAACCCAATTGCCAGTTATCAGCATTAAAGACAACAAGAAAATAGCGCCAGCTAAAAAGCTGGCCCAAATAGCTGCAGAGAAATCCAAGCCCGCACTGATTCTTTTTATTTGCATAGCTTAAGCATAAAGCCTGTTGCGAGATTTCGCAATGCCGCTAAAATCGTGCAAAGTATTTAGAGCTACAGGAGTAGATTATTATGATCAATCGAAATTCGCTGCAACCCGAAAATGTTTGGGTTCCCACCTCATATCCATATTCTCACGCTGTTAGCGCCAATGCAGGCCGGCTACTCTTTATCTCTGGCCAGGTAGCGCTGGACCCGGATCTCAATTATGTGGGTATTGGCGATATCGCAGCCCAAACGCACCAGGTGTTCAAGAATTTAGGCCATGTGCTTGCTAGCGCGGGCGCTGATTTCAGCCACGTTCTCGACCTAACCAGCTTCATCGTCGGGCGCGAAAATTTGCCGGCGCATTTAGAAGCCTTGAAAGAAATTTATGCACAAAATTATCCAGAAGCCGACTATCCCGCCGATTCGGCTATATTGGTAGCAGGCTTATATCGCGAAGAATTTTTGCTTGAAGTCAAGGCGGTTGCAGCTCTTCCCGCATAAAATCATGCCTTTTGACTATTGCAGCCGGCTAGCAATTTCCTTGCGCACTACCGGAGCCACTTTGGTTCCCAAAAGCTCAATGGCTCGCATCACCTGTTTATGTTCCAAGGCATTGTTGCCCATGTACATTAGGAATCGCTGATGTTTGAAAATCTCGTGTTGAAAAAGAATTTTCTCAATGATTTCGTCCGGATGGCCTACAAAATCTGAGCCCTGTAATTCGCGTTGCATTTCCAATTGGGCTCTGCCTTGTGGAGGCCAGCCTCGTTCTTTACCAATTTTCGCGAACATTACTTCTGCATAAGGATAAAAAGTATCCACGGCTTCCTGAGCATTTTCTGCAATGAAGCCATGCGAATTTATACTCAATGGAATACTTTCGGCATCAAAGCCTGCTTCTTCTGCCGCTTCCCGATAGATATCAAAAAATCCGCTAAAGCGCGGAGCCGGACCGCCGATGATGGCCAGGGCCATTGAAAGGCCCATTGAAGCCGCTCGAATTGCCGAAGCGGGCGTGCCCCCAACGGCTACCCAGATTGGAAGTGGATTCTGAAGCGGGCGAGGATAAATTGGCAAATCATTGATTGGGGATCGAAAATTTCCTTGCCAGGTGATGCGCTCCTGCCTAGTCAACTCATCCAATAGGCGCAATTTCTCGTCAAAAAGCCCCCCATAATCATTAAGGTCATACCCAAATAGGGGAAAAGATTCAATGAAGGATCCGCGCCCAGCCATAATTTCTGCACGCCCATTTGAGATCAAATCCAAGGTTGCAAAATTTTGGAATACGCGCACTGGGTCATCCGAACTCAAGACAGTTACTGCGGTAGATAATCGGATGTTCTTCGTGCGGGCCGCGATAGCCGCCAATAGCATCTGTGGGGCAGAGGAAAGATACTCCTCTCGGTGGTGTTCTCCCAGCGCAATCACATTCAAACCAACCTGGTCGGCCAATTCAATGCGTTCGAGCAACTCGGCAATCACTTGTTCAGGTGCTTTTTTGCGATCGCTGAGTGCATCGTGGCCGCGATCCACGAAATCGTAGAGACCCACTTCAAAGGGGCGTTCGCTATTTTTCATTAAGCATTCCTTGCAAGGTGTGAATTTGGTGGGCTAGTTGTCTATCTTTAGACGCCTATTTTCCTAACTGCTTACATAATATTATTATCAGCGTTTGAGAATAGCAGTTGGATAGCGCGATCCGCAGTTACGACATTCAACATAGCCCAGATGGTCGCGTACTTTCACTAGCGGAATAAAAAAAAGCGAAAACCATTCGCTTTCATGAAATTCTTCATAGCTTGCATCCTTATTTTCATAAGGGCAATGAAATGAGCCAGACGATTTTCTTGTTGTGCGCGCTGCAATTCCAAAAATGACAAACATAATTTAGCGCCCCATGCATTCTGCAAAGGCTATATCGTTGTATTCATCAATCCCCGCAAATTGGGCCTCCTCACTTTGCGCCATCCATTCACCCCCGCCCAAACCCTCATCCGTCTCAAATACGAGGACAATTAATTCAGCATTTCGATCTCTACCCGCATCATCTCCAGTTATGGCTCGAATTGAATAAGAAACGCCAGCACACCACAAGGCATTAACTCCATCATCGATTGCATCTTGAGTGAGAGATTTTTCTTCAACTCGAGAAATTGTTAATTCACTATGCTGATATGCGCCCGAATCATCTTGTCGGCTATCTAAAATTTCCGCTAAAACGTCATCAACAATTGAAAATGCAATGCGCTCAACATCTTCAGGTGCCTCAATTGCAGTATCGCAAGCAATTAATAGCAAGGCAACTGCGATCATTAGTATTTGAGTTTTAATTTTTCCCATTCTTGCATCCTCTACTTAGGCGAATAAGTTATTGTAATCCAGGTAAATAGCAATGTTACAATCGGTCATTCGCCATATATTGAGGAGAACAAAATGAAATCATTTATCTTTGTCATCGCAATTACAGCTCTATTCTTGGGTGCATGCGGTGGAGCTGAGGCAGCCTTAGACGATGCCGCATCAGATTTAGAGCAGGCCCTGGACGAAGCGCTCGACGAAGCCATAGATGAAGCTTTAGCTGAAGCGCAAGCTGAGATCTCGGATGTTATGAATGATCCTGGTGAAGCCATCAGCTTGCCCGATATAGTGGCCGCTGATTGCAGCGTGGGTATCGGCCCGGGAAACTATTTGGCCGGATGCACCTTTAATGACTCCAATTTGAGCGGGAGCAATTTGGCCGGTGCTGATCTCAGCCAATTTTCCTGCATAGACAGCAACATGAGTGAAGTTGACTACAGCGATGCAATCTTGGTTGGGGCTAGCTGGAATAGTTGCAATTCATCAGATAGTAATTTCACCAATGCAGATATGACTCTTGCTACCTCAGCTAGCAGCAATCTGAGTCGAGCGCTCTTTGTGCGCACCGACCTCAGTTTTGCTGATCTAAGTGGAGCCAATCTGACCGCAGCTAATTTTTCAGGCGCCGATCTCACAGGGGCAAATCTATCTTTCACTAACCTGACAGATGCCAATTTCACAGGTGCTACATTACTTGGAGTTGATCTGAGCGGTTCAGTAATGAACGGAGCCATAATTACAGCAGATCAGCTTGATTATGCTGGGGCTCTTACGGGAACCATTCTTCCAGATGGCAGCTACCACGAGTAAATCCTTCAGTATTGTCCTTTGGTAACCAAAACTTGATCTAAAAGCGCCGCATTTGCGGCGCTTTTCTTTTTTAACCAATTAAATCTGAATATGGGTAAAGTCAGATTCGTCGCTTTACTCAATCCAAAAAGCGATGAATCTAGAAGAATTTGGTAAATAAGTAGAAAAGCAAACCGATCAAGAGCAGCGGCATTAGCCACACAGAGAGTCTCAAACCGGCAGTGGCCATTCGCATCATCCAGCGTTGATTACTATGCGGAAAGGGCCGTGTGGGCCGTTCGACTTCAAGAAATTCGCATAGCGGTTCCCAGCCATCGCGAACATCGAATAGCAACAGGCGCTCGGGTGGCACCAAGGCCTTCATTGACTCAATATGATCTTCAAACACCCCAATGGCAAACTCTTTATCTAGAAACCGCCCCTGAAATAGACGTTCCCAAACGGCTTCCTGCACCATCCGTTTCATGCCGCGATAGAAGAACGTGAGCCTTATCAGCCAATCAGGCATTAAAAGTTGGCCGTAAATCGTTTCAGCTGTGCTCTCCCACCAGGATTCCGGATCACGCACATTCACAATTACTTTAGCATCTGGAAATGCCGCGATAATTTCAGCACTAAATGCGGATAACGGATAATCGATTCCCGCGGGATAGTCTGCAAAGAATTTCCCCCAATCAACAGGTTTACCGTCAGCTGCATCCTGCCAGAACGCAATATGGCTGGGATGCAGAAACACCTCCACCATGTGATAACAGGGACCAAAGCCCAAATAATTGAGCGCTAGTCGTGTTGAAGTAGTTCCTGTGCGCCCAAATCCTGCGCCAATAATCTGCATTACCGTTCCTCTTTACCCTAAAACGGCATATTACTCGATTTCAGTACTATTTTCCTATTGTCTGAACAAGCGCCTGTTTTCCACCCATATAGGGGGCTCTCCATATATTTTTCACCGCATATTGCGATTAATCAGAGTTTCAGCCCGCAAGTATTTCTCCTGCTTTTCCTAACAAAATCGTTTGGTACTAATTTCCTATATGGCAATAACCGATTATTTTGTAAGCTTGCGTCGAAATCAATTACAGGAGAAACATTGATGAAACTTGTAAGTGGAAGAACAATGATTGTTGTATTTGCCCTTATCATCCTATCTGCCTTTGTTTACGGTTTTGCGGCCGCAAACACTGTCCCAGAGACAGGCGCAGGTGATGGCTCCGGTACCGTTAGTGGTTACACCATCAGTAACGTAAGCTGGACTCTGCTCACTGCAGATCCTAGCTCACTCGACGGTGTAGACCTCGACGTAGCTGCCACTGCTGGTGCAGGCGCTGCTGCTGATGTCCGCATCACTGTGGATGGTGGCACCAATTGGGTAATTTGCTCAGGTCCTTCAGGTAGCACTTGGTCTTGCAGCTTCGGTGCTGGTTCCGAACCTTCGGTAACCGCCGTAACTGCCCTCCAGGTTGTTGCTGTAGAGTAATCCTCAAACGACACTCATAGTAAGAAATGCCCGGTGCAATTGCGCATCGGGCTTTCTTGTTCTATAGTTAGCGCCGAACTCAATAAATCGACAAATATGCTTCGTCTTCTATTTTTTCCTCTACTTTGGCTGCTCATTGCCCCTGCTCAATTGGGCGGTTCAATGGTCTATCTCATCATTTCAGGCAACAGTATGGAACCCGGTTTTTTTCGTGGTGATCTAGCTGTTGCCCGCGTTGCCTCAGACTACCAAGTCAATGACATCGTGGTCTATCAGCATCCCCGCATAGGACCCGTTTTTCATCGCATAGTTGGCCTAACTGAGGGTCTCTATGATCTGCAAGGCGATAACAATTATTGGGAGGATTCCTATCATCCCAGTACGGCTGAAATTTCTGGCCGATTTCTATTCAAAATTCCCTTTCTTGGCAAAAGTATTTCCTCCTTGCGTTCTCCCGAAAATCTGGCCTACTTTTCTGTTGGCGCATCCGCTCTCTTATTAGCTAGTGTAGTAACTGGCAGAGAGCAAGACGGCAACAAGCGCAAACAGCGAGCTAAAAAAAGACACAATGTCCCTAAGGTGCCCACTATGAATTTACCCATCCGATTACAAGATGTATTTCTCTTCCTCCTGCTGCTCACTCTGGGCGCAATCATTTTTGGCGTATTTGCTTTTATTAGGCCCACTAGCATCGAATTGCCTAGCAGCAATCCCTACGAGCATTCCGGGGTCTTCAGCTATTCCGCGTCAGTTCCTGCAAGTATTTACGGCTCTGACACCCTGAAATCTGGCGATCCCATTTTTCGTCGCATTAGTGACCATTTTGACGTCACCTTTGATTACCAATTAATCGGTTCTGCCATTGAGGCGATAGAAGGCAGTTATTTGGTCCAGGCCAAAATATCTGCCTCCAATGGCTGGAGTCGTATTGTTGAAATTGAACCCCAACAAGAATTTTCTGGTGATCAGTTGAGCATCCAATCTCGTATAGATTTGGACTATTTGCAAAGCTTCGTTGACAATTTTGCTGAAGAAACTGGCATCATGCCCAACCAATATCTGGTTGATATCCAACCCGTAATTGAAATCCGCGGGCGCTATGCTGATGATGAACTTGAAGATACGTTTTCACCAATCCTCGGCTTTGTAGTCAATGAGCTGCAGATGCAACTCAAACTTGAAGGTCAAAGTTTAGAAGACCTATTGTTTCAATCTCAAAATGGGACCATTTTCGACAGCATAGAAGTAGACAATAACATCCCATTTTTTGGATCAAATCTGAATATTCACACAGCCCGCTTATCAGCCATCGTATTAAGTGCCCTATTCGCGGGATTCACAATTTCAATCGGTCTGCGCATCACATACCTTGGCCGCCAACCTGAGGCAGATCGTATTCACGGCCTTTATCAACGCCTATTAATTCCGGTCTCTGGTGTTGAAGCGCCCTCAAAGAGCAAGTTAGTCGAAGTTGAATCCATTGAACATCTCTTACGTATCGCCCAACAAGAGGGCGTATCCATCCTTGAAGAAGAAGGCAACCGCAATCTCCACTTCTATGTGCAGGGTACGGCGGCCACCTATCACACCCAGGTAAGGAAATAACCTTTTCATGGGATTGTTCGTAATAAGACAGGGCAGTCGTTTCTTTCTCCTATTGGGAGCAATGATTATGTTTGGCGTTATGTTCGCATCTGCTGCGGCCAATACTGTGCCTGAAAGCGGTGCAGACGACGTTTCAGACCCATTGCAAATTGCAGATTTACAGCCTGACGAGTGCACAGGCATGACTCTGACCAATCTGGTTTCTGGTTCAGGATCCATTGATGGCACCAACGCCAATGATCTGATACTAGGCAGCGGCATTTCCGATACGGTTAATGCGCGTGGTGGTGGTGATTGCATCCTGGCTGGTCCAGGGGACGATGTCATCTCTGGTCGTAATGGAGACGATGTCATTTTGGGCGGTGATGGATTGGACGAATTAATTGGGGGCGGTGGCTCGGACACACTTTACGGGGAAAATGATGCGGATCTTATCACTGGTGGCGGCCAGGGCGATACGATTTACGGTGGCAGTGGGGCCGATGATTTGCGCGGTAACAATGGCAATGATGTCATTTATGGTGGCCCGGGCGATGATCAAATTGATGGCGGTCGTGGCAATGATGTTTGCTACGGTGAGGGTGGTACAGATACGTTTACGCGTTGCGAAACAGAAATCCAATAAATTCAAATCAGAGTATCTGAACGCTATTTGCCTTCAATCTCACATGATATAGTGCCTAATGAGCAACCTGATCAAATACCAGTCTGCCAATCTACAGCTTACTTTGTATGTTTAAGTATTTGCTGCAGAAGATAGATTTAGCCATATTGATGTAATTGCGAAATATTATGACAAATAGCAATCCCTTGCACACAATCCGCGTTCGCAAGCAACGCATCTATTCATTTACGCTAACAGTAGGCATTCTGGCGGTCATATCTGTTTGGATTGCGGCAGATATATCAGATTCGTTCTCACGGATGGATCCGATATTGTTGCCAATAATCGTGTTGTTATTATCTTTTCTCTTGATAATAAATCGTGATATCGATCATCTAAACTGGGTCGAATATGGGATTTTTTCGCTGACCGCCATTCCACTATTGCTAAGTCTTGGCGAAGCCATGCTAAAAGAACCCTTAGATTTGGTTGATTTAGGCGACCTTTTTTATTGGTTTGCATTTGTCTATCTGATGGGTTTCTTGGTTCTCCGCCCGTCAATGGATTGGATCATTCTTGGGACATTTCTAGTTCTAACCATCAGTACAGGGTTCATCCATTATGGGGTCCATGATTTCGCACTCAAAGATCGCACTGAGGCTCTGTTTTTGGCGCGTTTTTATCTGGCCCAAGTCATTATGTTTGCCATCGCGTTTTCCTTGTTTCGACTAAATGAAAGCATAATAAGCATTCGCGCCGCCAAAGAAAATTGGGAGGAATTAGCGCTTACCGATAGCCTCACTGGCCTAAGCAATCGCATGGCTTTCACTGCCCAACTGGATATGGAGCTTGCTCAGGTAAAACGCTATGAGCGCAACAGTTCCATATTGATGATGGATATCGACGGATTCAAAAATATTAACGATCAATTTGGTCATGCCGTGGGGGATCAGGTCCTAATAGAAATTGCTAAGGTGATTAGTAACAATTTGCGCGAAAGTGATTTTGCTGCTCGCTATGCCGGCGATGAATTTGTGCTCCTGTTGCCTGAAACTGGCGAAAAGGCAGCCATTAATGTGGCCGAACGTATCCAGGCGGGCGCAGCCCTTATTGAGCTAGAGGGTCCAATAAAAGTTGAAATGAGCATTGGTATCAGTGGCTTGGCTGGGGCAATAGACAGAGAAGATATATTCCGCCAGGTGGACGAGCGCATGTACGCCAAAAAAGGGCGTCGTTAATTTCTTCTACACTTATGCAAACAATTCAATGGCCCGCACTGCTCAGTTTTGTTCTCATTACCACCCTAACTCCGGGCCCTAACAATATTGCTTGTGCCTCCTTGGGAATCCGCTATGGCTATCGCAAAGCGCTGCCCTTCATCCTAGGTATTGTTAGTGCTTTTTTTCTGATCATGCTGGGTGCCGGCCTGCTTTCTTCCTGGCTGCAAACCGCGCTGCCAAACTTCGAGAGCATAATTCGTGTGATCGGGGCAGCCTATATATTGTGGTTAGCTTGGCACAGCTTTCAAGCTAGCTACGATTTGGAGATGGATCAGGCTAAAGTGGATGGATATGCTCGCGGATTCGCTCTCTCAATATTGAATCCCAAAGCAATAGTATTTGGGCTTAGTGTCCACGGAGCCTTTCTAAATTCGATCGCAGAAGATTTATTATTAGTGATCTTCGCCTCAATCGCGCTAGCCAGTATGGCCTTCGTAGCCACCTCTGCCTGGGCACTCTTTGGTGCTGGAATTCGCCAATGGCTGGATAACCCCCGCGTAGTAGCCTGGCTAAATCGAGCTTTGGCATTATTGCTGGTTTATGTAGCGATTGAAATTTCGGGCCTGCGCGGTTAGCTGATCAAAGCCTAAAGATCAAATTTTAGGTCAAGCAAATCTTCCGTAACTTGCCATAGCCGAGCAGCAATTTCTGGGTCGTTGGCCAGCGAAGTTGAATAGCCAATTTCCGGGGTTCCCTCCGTGTTCGGATTGTAATAACCACCGCCCTCAACATCTTGCGCGCTTGCGGCATATAGTTGCGTGCGCACTCCCACTTCTGCAGATTCCGTCATCGGGCCTGCAAGTAAATCAAGCAAGCGTCGATATAAATTTGAGCGCGATCCAAAGCGATACATCATGTTGGTACGAATTAATCCCGGATGCACTGCAATACTGAGCATATTTAAGTCAGCTGAGTCGATGCGTCGTTGTAATTCCTTGGCAAACATGAGGTTGGCTAATTTAGATTGCCCATAAGCAATCATCATGCTGTAACTCTCATTGAGCATCAGATCATCAAAGTCGATGCTTGCCTTGAGATGAGCAGTGCTGGAAGTCGTTACAACCCGGCTGGGTGCACTGGCTTGCAGCAAAGGAAAAAGATGTCGTGTAAGCGCGAAATGGCCAAGATGATTCGAAGCCAGAGTGAGCTCAAAACCCTCACTCGTTTCCCCGCGCATAAAGCGGTTCATACCCGCATTGTTCATCAATATATCCAGCTGGGCATAATCTTCCCGAATGTCCTGCGCAACCTGTTTTATGCCAACATAATCAGTGAGATCAATATGGCGTAGATCCAATTTGGCTTCAGGGTGCTGAGACAATATGCGCGCCTCGGCTTCTCGCCCATAATCCATATTTCGGCAAGCCATAATCACTTGAGCGCCTTTGCCAGCCATCACACGGGAACTTTCAAAACCCAGTCCCGCATTGGCACCCGTGACCAATATTGTTTTGCCAGTTTGATCAGGAATATCTTGTGTGGTCCAAATCATTTGTTTCGCCATCTACATTTCCAGTGATATTTTGATTATTTCGATAGACGTCATCAGACACCTAGATTCTATGCATTGTAGCTAAGCAGTATGTGAAAAATATTTGAATGCGGACAGGAAGTGGATCAGTCTAAAATTTGCGTGCTTCGAATGCCAGGCCCTGCGTACGTGCATAAACGTAGCGTGCCAAAGTGCCCACAGATGCCAAGATCGGCACAATGATGATCGCCGCCAGGATGCCCCACAACACAACGGTTGCCAATAAAGCAATGAATATCAGCCCATCATGTATGTGCACTGCTCGCGAAAATACCAGAGGGCGCAACCAGATACCCTTTATGTTGATCAGCACCAGATATATCACGGTAACTAGGACGCCAAACCAGAAATTTGATATTGGCAAGTTGGATGAGCCCTCAACTAGCGCTACCAAAATTGCTATGAGCGCCGATATGAGTGGGCCAATATCAGGGATGATCGATAGCACCCCAGCAAGAATGCCCAAGATCACGGCCCCCGGCAAACCAATCAGCGACCAGGCTAGCGAAAAGGCAATCGCCACCACCAGCATCAAAAAGAGATTGCCGCGAAAATAGCCCAGCCAAATTTCGTTCAATTCGTGGTAAATAATTCCAGCAGCGCGTTTCTCAGTCTCGGGCACCAGGCCATAAGCCCAATTGCGCAGCCGTTCCCAATCGCGCAACAAATAAAAGGTGGTTGCCAAGATTATGGCTCCCCAGATCAAATTGCGGCTAGTCCCCTCAATAATCAGGGCTGCGTTGGTAGGAACGGCTGAGAGGCTGTCCAGAACAAGTTGCGAGAGATCGGGCACTACATTGCGTAAATCGATAGTGAAATCGAAGAGAGCGAAGGGTTCCGCCACGAAATCCTGCATGTTGTTGAGAAAATCCAACAGATCGTCGGCCACTAATTGCGCCTGATTGATCAGGGTGGGGGTGATCCATGCGATCGAGCCAATGATCAGCGCTAGTCCAGTCAGCACCACCAATGAAACCATCAAAGTATGGGGCAGTTTTGTGCGCCGTTCCAAATAACGTACCGCCGGATTGAGAATGAAGGCGAGAAGCGAGCCAATCACCAGCGGCCCCAGCATTTCGCGGGCAGTCCAAATAAATAACACGGCCAAAATAGCGATGGCTGTCAGGATCCAGTTTTGAAAAGCGGGGCTCCAGGGGGATGTTCGTCGTTTGGCACTCATTGTTTGCTATAACACCACTTTGTATTCAGAGTTATAGGAGCTATACGCTCCAGCTCCATTTTGGTTGCGCTTCTTCACGCCTTATTTGCTATCGGTCGCGAATTTCCCTGGGTAAACCTCAGGGACATGCGTTTGGCTATCCATTGGTGAGCGTTCATAATCCAGCGCGTCCGGCCGCGGGGGCAGATCGATCAGTGGCGGTGTCAGATCTTCGTGCGGAATGAGGCTCAAGAGATGATGGATGCAATTCAGCCGCGCATGCCGTTTGACATCAGCCTCCACCACGAACCAGGGGGATTCTTCGGTATCCGTCTCGCTAAACATGCGGTCTTTGGCCTGCGAATAGTCCGCCCACTTGGCCCTCGATTTCAAATCCAAATCGCTCAGCTTCCAGCGTTTCAGCGGGTCCGAACCTCGCGCCTGAAAGCGGCGTTCTTGGGCCTCATCGCTGATCGAGAACCAATATTTGATTAAGACGATGCCGTCCTTAATTAGCAATCTTTCAAAATCGGGGGCCGCGTCCAAAAAATCCTCATATTGCTCGGGCGTACAAAAGCCCATCACGGGTTCGACCAGCGCGCGGTTATACCAGGAGCGATCGAAGAGCACCATCTCGCCCCGCGCGGGTAGCTGATCCACATAGCGTTGAAACCACCATTGATTTTTCTCATGCTCTGTGGGGATGCCGAGCGCGACTGTACGCACAACACGAGGGTTCAGTGTTTGGGTGATGCGCTTGATCACGCCCCCCTTGCCGGCCGCATCACGGCCTTCGAAGAGCACCACCACACGTAGCCCGCGTTCCTTGACCCAGTGCTGTAGTTTGACCAGCTCAACTTGCAAGCGTCGTAATTCGCGGTCGTAGTCCTTGCGCCGCATTTTCGGGGGTGCTGATTTTATGGATTCGGTCATTTGATTTCCTCGAATTAATTCTGCGCAATTATACGGTCTAGACCTTAGATTTCGACTAATTTAGCACAAAAAAACTGCCCAGCATTATGCTGAGCAGTTTACTTTATATATCCGTAAATACTGGTTTTCTCTGAGTCGCATTCGGCTCATCAGTCTGCGATAAAGCGCACCGCATCCCGAAAATAGATTTTCATGCGTTTGGTCTCCAGGATCAGCCGCTCAGTCAGATTGGCCAAATGATCCACGCGTTGCAGTAGCTGCTGGTTGCTCTCTTGCATACTCTGGCGCAGTTCGCGCGAAAGGTTGATGTTGGCCGCCAGCATCTCTGAGGCCAGACTGGCCTGCGTGAAAGCGGCCGCTCCCACCGCCGTTTCCGTGATCGTCTGCGAAGACTCGGCCACCGATTCCATCACCAGCTCGCGCAAGGTGGGTGCTGCTTCCGGGCTGCCCAGGATATTCTGCGTTCTCTTCGACCTGCCGCCCTCATCACGGTTCTTGGGCGCGGACTGCCGTTCCGGCACGAAGACCGCCTGATTGCGCTCCCGAATCGCTTGCCGATGGTCCACGTTCAACGGGTCGAAATCCACAGGACGCGGCACATAAGCTCCATCCAGCGGACCGCCCAGCGCAAGGCGCCGCTGCGGGCTCAGCCCCAGCGCCATCAGCCGCCGGCTCTCCGCTGCCGGAATCACGACTCCGTCGATGATCAGCTCCGGCCCTTCCTCGCCCACCAAGGCCATGTCGCCCAACAGGCCGCCGCCCGCCAGCCCAATGCCCTTGAAGGCATACATGTCGGCTTTCTGTTCTCGAGTAAACGTGCGCGGGGTGTAAGTAGGCAGGAGAGGTCCCTCCGGGTAGATCAGGTCTTCCAGGCGTTCCTGCTTGACTCGCCGCTTGCGCTTGGCTTTCGGTTCAAGCGCAGCTTCCTTGCCCAGCACCTCTTCCACCAAATGCTGCTGGCGCAGATCCTCAAACGAAGCGTATAGACTTTGCGCCTCTTCAGCCAACGGCGCCAGACCTTCACCTCGGGCAGCCACCATCTGCGCTCGGATATCGATCCATTGGTCGGAAACATAGGTGGATATTCCAAGAAAATCTTCTGCAGAAGTTGTAAGGCTATCGAATACCTCTGTAGCTGCTACATTGAACAGCTTTTCGTCTTGGTGATTCAAACTGTTCTGCTGCTGATTTACGCTATCAATGACTAGTTGTTCAAGGGGATCAGGGCCTTCTAGTCTCACTGATGGAGGAAGTTTTGAATTGTTTGCCCACCAAGCACCATAGGTACCTTGCAATTGTTCTGCATGAATTCCACCGGGTCCGACTGCTCTCATGTAATCATCCCAATACTGAGACACGAACTCTTCCACGGCTTCCTTGTCTGTCATTTCGTCAAAATTTGAAGGAATGTTGAATCCTGGAACATCTCTTTCTAATCTTTCTTGATCATTTCCGGTTATATAGTCGAGAATTAAGCTGCCATAACCAAGTGGGTCTTCATTCTCTTTAGTTGCAATAGCGCTAATCGCTGCTAGCAAAGCAGCCATGTCTTCAGAATCGTCAACGACTCCATATTCCGTAGCTCGTTGGATGAGACGATAAACATCTTCATCTGTGCTGCCTGGCAACATACTCCACCTTGAGAAATCCCTGGGATCGATTCCAAGCGGATCAGCAGCTACTGTTGCGTCTTTCAGAGCATCACGTTCATCCGACCAGTTATTAACAGCGTAGTTAATTAAAGGAACTGCTCCAGCACCAAGCGCAGCAATTGGTGCTCCCAGGGCGGTAGTAGGATGAGACAATGCTAAACCCCCGAATGTAAGCGCTGCAATACCTGATGACCTTAACGCTTCTCGAAGTTCTGCCGCCTCGTCTTTACCGTCAAACTCAGGCGGAAGGCCATCAAAATTACCAGAACTCATCTTGTCCAAACGATCGGATATATCACTTAAAGCTTTTAATTCTTTGTCTCTTTTTTCTTCCGCCTTAAGTTCTAATGGAGCCATATCCATTGTATTTAAGACGATTTCAAGATCCTCAACTTTAATATTTTTCATCTCTCCCTTAATCCAATGACCCCCCTCTAGGTATTGAGGAGGGCCGAGTATCCGTACGACAAGCGTCTTTTGTGTCCGTGCCAACAATTGAAATTCTTATAATATTATAGCATACATGTTCTAAATTCAGGCGCTAATTTAGAAATATGAGCCCCACGCGGATTATGATCAATGTGGAAATCATCAAAAACATTAATAGTAATAGACCGGATTCCTTATTTTCCCAAATTCCCATAATATGGGCTGTAAGTACATTAGTTGTGACAACAATAATTAGTACCAACTGAAATAGCTTAACATCATTCGAGTTTAAAAATCCAAAATGGTCAATGTAAACAACCTTGGCAATTAGAAAAAGGAACAAGGCCAATACAAGGTAAGGCCCTTTTGTTCTTCGAAACCAATGAAAATTATTTTCGGTTGATTCTCGCCCTAAATTGCTAATGCGTGGATTTAGCCAGAAATATCCCACCGCTAAATTAATGAATATTGAAAAGACAATTATCAACCAATTCACATCTGAATATTCCATTCTTCCTCCTAATCCGAATCTCCCCTAACAATAAATTCCCGACCCCAGACTGTCAAACAGCCCCCCGCTGTCAAACTGCGCCCGGCTGCTTGCTGGCTAAAAGCAAAAACCTTACTATTTTGCCCCCGTCTTCCCTAAAAAAATAGCCGCAACCTTATTTATCTTGTTTTTTTATATTTCCATCTCTCTTAGATTTCAATACTGTCCACCATATAAAGCCCCAAACAAGTATGAATGCCCAAGTCTTATTTACGTTCTCTTCGAGAAACGCGGCCAATACCGCAACTCCTATTAATACTAGTGCTTTGATAACCATCCGACCTCCTTTTATTATGCAGAAATTGAAAGCGCCTTGCGAGTTCGAGCATCATTTTCTCCTCACTATAAGTCCCCCGTCCCCCCGCCTGTCAAACCGCGCCCGGCTGCCAGTTGGTTTTAAGCCGTAAAGAAAAACTTGCTACCAGGGGTGGTCCCGATTAGCTTTTAGAAAAATCTGTGTTTTATCCGGTGGAAAAATTTAATTGTTCCCCTTTTTTTGCAACGTATTTTTCCAATTCCAAACTAGATTACTTCAAGAAAGGCACGGACACTGTGGCATACGCCAGAATAAGCCCGATATTGACAAATCTTGAGCGGGCCCGATATTGGGGATCTTTCGGGTTTTCTATGGGGGCAAAGATTTGGAGAATAGTAATAACCAATCCCTCTAATAGCATAAACCCCAAAAAGTCACTAAACGCATACTGATTATCTGGAGGAACTTTTCCATGGACCAAAGCCCATAATATGACAGAAGCGGATATAGCGAAAAATGAATATAGGAAATATCTAAGAAAAGAACTCCTTGGATCATTTGCGTCCTTAGCAGGACCTTCCTTCCATATTGGGGAAATTGGGGAATCAAAGAGATAATAGGCAATCAGCAAAATACCAAAACTTGAAGCGAAAATTATCCACCACTCAATAAATTCAAAACTCATTTTTCCTCCTTCTCAACTACTTCCACTATAAGTCCCCCGTCCCCCGCCTGTCAAACACGCGCCCGGCCGCCTGCTGGCTAAAAGCAAAAACCCCTCTCTTTTGAGGGGTCGATTTTTCAAAAAAAATTTTGTGTCCGAATCAGTCATATTTACTAATTAGTTTGCAACTCAAATATAGCATATACGCTCAATAAAATAAGCTGTTAATTATAAAAATGGGAAGCTTACTAAAATAAAAGCCAATATTGTTCCAAGGTAAACAAACCTGGATCGAGCTCGATAAGCAGGGTTTTTGGGATTTTCTAAAGGCGCAAACAAATCAAGAGTCGAAATTAACAAAAACTCAAGTAAAACCATACCAATAAAGGTGTTGATAGAACTCTTGCCGCTCGGCGGTGAATTTCCGTGTACTAATGTCCACATAATCATGGAAGTTAAAAACGCGAAAATTGAAAAACTGTAGTATCGAGTGAGCACACTCCTACTATCTTTAGGATCTTTCGCTGGACCTTCTTCCCACTTTGGTGAAATGGGAGAGTCAAAAAGATAATAGGCAATCAGCAAAATACCAAAAAATGAAGCGAAAATTGCCCGCCACTCAATATATTCAAAACTCATTATTCCTCCTCCTTCTCAATTATCTCCCCACTATAAGTCCCCCGCTCCCAGGCTGTCAAACCGCGCATCCTGGCCGCCAGCTGGCCGCCCCTGAGCGCTTAAAAAACCCTCGCTCGAGTGAAGTGGGTCGTGAAATGGCTCGATTTACTAGCACAGTTCAAATCCATTGGTATTTATGCACTAATCACTCTCAAAATTGTCATCATTAACCATACGTTTAAGACAGCATAGCCACTTTCGACATTAATTTGGAATTGGCTCCGGCTAGCCATTCGGCTGCTATATGAAATAAAAGATATTCCAAGCCCGGCCCATACAAAAGCAATTGTTAAGAGAAGCGCCAATTCTATCTGGCCAACAATTAGCCATAAACCAAATGCAGATGCAAAGCTATCTATACTTAGTTGAAAAATTGTCGGTTTGTCAATTTCCCTATCTGCTGGTCGTTCCAATTCTTTTTTCCATCTTGGTCCAAAAATTGGTCCGTACCAAAGATAGCTAAGGAGTGCACTTGCGACTCCAGCTAACCCTATCGCTAGCCAATTAATCTCACTGGGAAAAGCCATTAATCCCTCCTCCTTCACACCTGACACCACTATATGCCCATGCCACCATGCTGTCAAACGCGCCCGGCTGGCCTCCAGTCGCATGCTTTCAGACCCTATCCCTTATAATTCGCGCAGCAATTAATTCCCCTTCAAGGAGCCCCACCTATGGCAGATGCCAAGTTCAAGCTGACCTATGCCACCATGTACGATCCCCCTCCAGAGCTGCACACCCGCTTTGAGGCTGAGGTCGCCAAGATCCGCGCCAATCTCGGCCAGGATTACGGCATGATCATCGACGGTCAGGATGTTTTCACCGAAGCTAAATCCGAAGACCGCTCACCCATCGATACAGACATGCTGCTCGGCACCTTCCAGATGGCCGAGAAAGAACACGCCGCTGCCGCCATGCAAGCTGCTCGCCGCGCCACAGCCGTCTGGGGCGCCATGCCCTGGCAAGAACGCATCGCCCTCATACGCAAAGCCTGCGATCTCATCGACGAACGTGTCTTCCAATTAGGCGCGGTCATCGCCCTCGAAGTTGGCAAGAATCGCATGGAAGCTCTCGCCGATGCCCAGGAATCCGCCGATCTCATTCGCTATGCCTGCGACGAAGTCGAAGCCAACAATGGCTTCATCGTGCCCATGCAAAAGGATCCCCTTGAGGGCTATGATGCCAGCAACACCTCCAGCCTCAAACCCTATGGCGTCTGGCTGGTCATTTCCCCCTTCAATTTCCCTGCCGCACTCACTGGTGGTCCAATGGGCGCCGCGCTGGCCGCGGGAAACACGGTTGTGATCAAGCCCGCCAGCGACACCCCCTGGACCGGGCGCATGCTGGCTGAAGCCTTCCGCGATGCGGGCCTGCCCAAGGGCGTGGTCAATTTCATCACTGGTCGCGGCTCTGTCGCTGGCCAGGCCTTGGTCGATAGCCCCGAGTTGGATGGCATGACCTTCACCGGTTCTTTCGATGTGGGCATGTCGCTTTATCGCGATTTCGCTGCGGGCAAATATCCGCGCCCCATCATCCTCGAAATGGGGGGCAAGAATCCCGCCATCGTTTCCCGTAATGCCGATGTGGAGCGCGCCGTGCAGGGCATCTATCGTTCCGCATTCGGTCTCCAGGGCCAGAAATGCTCCGCCGCTTCGCGCCTCTATGTTGAAGAACCCATCTACGATGAGGTCATCAGTAAATTGGTCGAGACCACTGAAGCGCTCAAAATTGGCGACCCCACCGAGCAGGAAACCTTCATGGGCCCCGTGGTCAACGAAGATGGCTACAACAATTTCAAGGGTTGGACCGAAGAGCTCTCCCAATCCGGCAAATTCCTCACCGGTGGCAAAGTGCTCACCGAAGGCGACTATGGCAAGGGCTATTTTGTCGAGCCCACCATCGTCGAAGGCGTGCCCACCGATCACCATCTCTGGCAAGACGAAATGTTCCTGCCCATCGCAATGGTCCACAAGGTCAAGGATCTGGATGAAGCAATGGAGCTGGCCAACAATGTCAATTTCGGCCTCACCGCTGGCTTCTATGGCAGCGACGAGGAAGCCGATTGGTTTTTCGAAAATATCGAAGCGGGCGTCACCTATGCCAACCGTCCCCAAGGTGCCACGACAGGCGCTTGGCCCGGCTTCCAACCTTTCGGTGGCTGGAAAGGCTCCGGCTCATCCGGCAAGAATGCGGGTGGCCACTATTATGTCCAGCTCTATATGCACGAGCAGATCAACACGCGCATAAAATAATATTATTAACCAATACATAAGGCCCCACCATTCGGTGGGGTCCTTTTAAATCCTGACTTATAATTAATCCACTATGTCAGTCGCTTCAGATCAGAAAAATTCAGTCCGCCGCGCCCATCCCATCCATCGCTTCTTTGCTTGGCTGGAAAAATCACCTCTGCCCAGCTGGGCTTTCTATCTGCTGCTTCTCATTGTTCCGGGCATTTATTTACAGCTGCAAGCCTGGCAAGGTATGCCCCCAAGCGAGCGTACACTAGATCCCTTCCACATCTTTTCGACCATTTGGCTAGTTGAGGGTCTCGCCCTCGCGCACTTCATCACCTCGGCCTCCAAGACCCTCCTCGACAACTATCGTCCCCAATTGCCCTATAGCGATCAGCGCTATCAGATTGAGCGCGCCACCTTCACCACCATTCCTTTTGGAATGGGTCTATTCTTCAATCTCATTGGCGCCATTGTTGGCTATTACACCGCCGTGTCTTTCTCCAACGGTTTTCCCGGCATCGATCGTGGCGCACCCATCTACTTTGCTGCCCTATATGCTCTGGCATTCTCGGTTGCCATGATGGTCTTTGTGCTTGTCCTGCGTCAACTAGCCCTTATTGGTCAATTTTTTCGTGATACTGAAAAAATTAAGATCAGCAGCTTATCTTCCATTTATGCCTTTTCTCGCTATACCGCTATTGTCGCCATTTGGATTTTCTTTATTGGCAATGTCAATGCTGTGTTTATCCTTCCCGAAGTTTATGAAAATCCGATTTCTGCCGGCTCTGTCTATTTCCTAATTGCCACCGCCTTAGCCGTTTTTTACTTTCCCTTGCGTGGAATCAATCAGCGCCTAGTGGCTGAAAAAGAACACCTATTGGAAGAGGTCACCTTACGCATTGAAAGTACATTTGCCCGCATCCACGATGCCCACGATCAATCCGATTTCTCTCAGATCAGTGGCCTGCGCTCCATGCTGTCCGCCCTCAAAGACGAGCGCGACATGATCGAAACCGTCCCCACCTGGCCCTGGCGTCCAGGCACCGTTACCGGCTTGCTATCCGCGCTCTTCCTTCCAACCATTCTCAGCATAGTTTCCACCCTCCTCGAATCCTTCTTGAATTTATAGGCCGGATTGCATCGAATCGATAGAAATATCTCCTCAAGTCGCTCGCCGCTTTCTGCTCGGTCGTCAGGGGCTTTGGCCGGCACGCCGCTGGCGCGGCATCCAGGGCATTCGTCAGGCATTGCGCCAGATTCACTCCCTCCAAATCGACCCCGTCACTGTGCTGGCCCAAAGCCACCATCTTGCCCTCTGGGGCCGCGTCCTCGATTTTGATCTTGCTGACCTGGACCATTTGCTCTACGATGAACGCGACTTCTTCGATTGGGGTGGGGCGCTATACATTTATCCAATTGAAGATTGGCCAGCTCTCCAACACCGCATGCATGCGCTGCGCACATCGGGTCGTTATGCCGATTGGTCCGCTAAAAATGGTCCGCTGATTAAACGTGTCCTGGAGGAAGTGCGCGAACGCGGTCCCTTGCTAAAACGCGAAGTGGGCGGCAAACGCGTGGAGAGTTATCGCGGCACCCGCGATTCCGGCGATGCGCTGCATTACCTCTTTCTGGTCGGCGAGCTAATGAGTTTCGACCGCGAAAATAAGCAGCGCCGCTATCAGCTCACGGAACGCATTCTGCCCGCTGCTGCCCGCCAAACCATCCCGCTAGAACAAGCCCAAGTGCGCTTATTGCGTAAATCAATCGCTCAATGGGGCTTGGCTCAAGATCGCCAGATCCGTAATCAACTCAAATCCGATGCGTCCAAACCCATGACTGGACAGGATCTGCAGCGGCAGCTTGATGCCATGCAGGAGCGCCGCGAACTAGTTCCGGTTCGCATCGCAGGCAACACGCGCCAATATTTCATCGCACCCAACACCCTGCCTTTACTCAATCAACTCATTCAAGGAAAAATTCCTCATGCCTGGCAGCCCAATGAAAAAGATGCCCCTCGTGAAGCCATTTTCCTGTCGCCCCTGGAATACGTCAGTGCTCGTGGCCGCGCCGCCGAATTCTTCGACTTTGATTACATTTGGGAGCTCTATAAGCCCGCCGAGAAACGCAAATATGGCCCCTATACGCTGCCCATCCTTTTTGGCGATCAACTTGTCGCCCGCATCGACATGAAAGCCGATCGTGAGTCAGACGCTCTCATCGTAAATGCTTTCTGGCCCGAGCCCGATGCGCAGCTTACCGATGATTTTGAACAAGCCCTTTCCGCAGCCTTCCAGCGCCTATTGCCCTTTCTGCAATTGTCCAAATTTGATCTGGCCCAGCTGCCGCGTGCTTCTATTGTGCGCCGCGCGGTCAAACGAATTTCCCTCTAAATCCGCTGCATTGGAAAGGATGGCCGCTCTCAGGCCATCTACTAGGCAATCATGCAAAGGACAATCAATGGATCTTAATACCACCACCATCGGCGCTGCATTTGCTTGGGCCATTATCTGGGTGCTACTTCCCGACCGCGTCCTCAATCAACGACCCGCGCTCAAGCGCGCGTTCTTCGCGCTGGGCATATTGCTGGGTGCCGCCGCACTCTTTATATTATTGACCCAACATGGTTAAAGAAAAAAGCCCCGCATAGCGGGGCTTTTTTTTATTAATTTAATAGTTACTCCGTGACAATCTCCCCATAAGCTTCAATTTCAACAAAGCCTGTGTTGCCTCCGCTAGTTTCCAGCGCTTCAAAGCGTAAGCTAGAAGCTGTAATTTCTACTTCGAATACATGGCCCTCGTCCGTGTTAGGCAGTTGGAAGGGTCCGTAGATTTCATCGGTATTCGTCCGTACTTGAAATGAAAAAATTTGGGCTGTGTCATTAGACATGCTGCGGCTGTGCACCACAAGTTGGTCTATTCGAATCGTATCTGCAAGCCCAATTTCAATATAGGCTGCATCCCCATCCCCTGCGCTAGACCATTCGCTGCCGCGGTTGCCGTCAATAGCCCCATCCGCTCCCCAAGTTTCATCATTAGCTGCCCCTCCAAAATTACTACTTACATCAATTACCTGAGCCCCCGCTTCGAGTGAGAGCCAATTACTGCCCAGGCTGTCATCCTTTGCGCTTGTTCGGAAAGTGAAATCACCAGATTGGTACACATTGCCTTCGTTATCGGTTGCAATAATCTTGTAGTGATAATCCGTGTCAGCTTCCAATCCGCTAAAAGTGAGCACATGGTCAATCGTGGCACCGCTCAACATGGGAATCGTGGCTACTTCGCCATAATCCTCTGTTTCACCGAATGGTGCGTTGCAGACGGTCGGCACGCCCGTGTCAAAGCGAATCGTCGCGCTATCACTACCCACGATCAGCAATTCGGGACCCTCAAAGCCATTGGGTATATCCGCTAAACTGCCGCTTACAGTTCCACCACACGCGGATAAAAGCAGGCCTGCAAATAAGATAAGTGCAAATAAGTTAATTTTTCCTGTAGTTTTTTCCATATTTCCTTTCTTCGTATTGATTATTTTTCTGGTCGCATCTAGCCTACCAAATCTTTCTATCACCATCATTCAGAATGAGCATATGACATTTGCCTCTTTGCCCTGCTACTCAATATTTCTAAAATAAAAGTCCGAGATTCCAATGGAGATCCTATGAAGATCAACATCGATCGTGAAAGTTGTAATTGCTGGGAGGGAGCTTGCGAATCATGCTTCGGTTGGCGCATTCTGCAGCTTATGGAAACTGGGGAATTACATCCAGCCACTTGCCATATTAGTACTGAGGATGACGGCGCAATGGCCTTCACTTTTAATATTCATGATCAAGATGGCCAGGACAAGCAACTTGTCGTCAATAAAGACAACTGGTTTGAAGCCTATGAATCCTGGCCCGAGTTACTGGCAAAGCAATCCAGCCAAACATCCCCTTAAATAACCTAATTATCTGCTAATTGTAATATGCGATTTAGCCGATCCTGTTCGAATTTAACCTCATAAACATAGCGATCATCAGTAGTAAATGCATCGTAAGCCAATTGGAAATAACTGCGGCGCTCTTCTTCATTTTCCAGTGCCAAATGGATTTCACCAAGCTCTTCGTATACGTATGCGTCGGATTTTTCGGATTGTGCATGCTTCTTAAGCAATTCCATTTGCCCTTTTAAGGCGGACTCATAATCCTCAGTCAGTCGATGAACTTTGGCAATGAACCAGCGAGCAATGTCCGCAAAATCCTCGTCGTTTTTTTTCTGGCTGTAAATTAATAGTTTTTCAAAGTATTCCAGTGCTCGAGCATAATGGCCGTCTTCCATATAGAAGTAACCCAGATTGTTATACAGAGAACCGACCCATCCTTGGGCGCGCTCGTCCTTCGAAGCTTGGGCCATTTCTAATGCGCGTTTATTCCATTCAATCCGCTTGTCGGGCGGAGCGGCAATGCCCAGCATATGAGCGGCATCAACGGATAAAAATTCTTCATTTTCAGCTAAAGCCAGCTCCAGTGCTTTTTGGAACAGTGGCAAGGCTTCTTCCTGCTTTTTAGATGAGTTAAAAGTGCGGCCGCGCTCCAGAAATAATCGTACGCGGGCACGCTGCATATTGGATTCCAGTAGACTTTCAGCTTCGTCCAATGTTGCATGCGCTGCATCGAAATTAGCCTGCAACCCTTGTGCTCGTCCAATTTGAGTCAGCAACTCAACTAGATAACTTTGGTCTTCGTGCTTTCTGGCCCCATCCAAAATTTCTCGAAAGCGTGCCTCGCTTTCTGCGACAGCCCCAAAGTCCCACAAGGAGTCGATCTTGATCGGATTCTTGTTCAATTACTCACTCCCGAAAATTAGAATTTCTGTAAACTTCTTTTCCGTTCAGCAAGGTTAGCAGCACCTGGGTCTGGCTAATTTGACCTTCTGATATTTCAAATATATTGCGATCCAGCACAATTAGATCAGCCGCTTTACCCACCTCAATGCTCCCTGTAAGTTCATCCTGATGCAACAAATAGGCTGGATTGATCGTCAGCAATGATATTGCCTTTTCCAGATCCATATTTTTTAATGAACTATTGCGCAATAAAGACTCAATTTTCGCAAATGGAGAGAGTTGATCCGCATCCCAATCGCTGCTCACAACAATTTTTACCCCTTTAGATTCCAATGCATCAAAGGGTAAATAATAGTCTAGGCGATTACCAATCAACGCCCGCATGTCATTCAAATAACCTGAGTCAAATGAGGAGCCAACCATTTGGAGATCAGCAATGACGCCCAGGTTCGCAAATCGCTGCTGATCATCGGGATGCACTAAATACAAATGAGTCAGTCTATGCCGCAGATCTTCGGTTCTAGCATTCTGGGCGGCTTCAATTGCATTGAGTGCCCAATTGGCTCCTCGGTCCCCGGTTACGTGAAAATGAAGTTGAAAGCCAGCGGCGGACAACTCACTGGCATAAGTATTCAATGCTTCTTCAGAGAAATAAGCAAATCCGCGATTCTCTTCAATGCCCATATCCTCGTTATATTGAGAGAATAGCAGTGAAGTCCCCTGATCTAAAATTCCATCCACATATATTTTGGCTTGGTTGAAGCGCAGCAACCGATTGGGGTCATTTGTGTATAGCGTGCTCAACTTATCAATTTGTGCCTCAATATCTCCATCTGCATACACGTAGAGTGCATTACTCGCTCTAACGGTGAGCAAATCCTGGGCCTCTAAGGAAAGCCAGGCATCAATGTGCCCCAATTGCCAATAACCCCCAGCATCACTCACGCTCGTAATGCCATTGCTGGCCAAGATGGTCATCGCTTGCAATAATGCATCTTCATTGTCGGTTGCTTGATTCGGGTTGGCCAGCCCAGCGGCCGTGCGCAACGCATGTTGGCCATCTTCCAATACGATCCCAGTAAGAGCGCCAGTTTCTCGCTCGAGTATTCCCCCCCCCGGATTTCCACTTAGGTCAAAGTAACCTGCTGCTTCCATCGCGAGCGAATTGGCAATCGCGGCATGTCCTAGATCGTCCAAAATAAGCACGGGTCGGTCAGGTACAGCTCTGTCCAGCACATCAATTACGGCCTCATCCCAGTTATACAGATCGTAAATGGGCACGCCAGAGCCCAACACCCAAGTACTTTCGGGATTATTTGCGGCACATCGTCGTACTAATGCTTCAAATAGGCTAATGTTAAATACCACATTAATAAAGCACAGCTTCTCATTTATTCCGGCTTCTAAGGCATGCAGATGGGCATCCTGAAAACCGGGCATTAGCATTCGCCCAGCCAAATCAACAACTTGGCTTTCAGCCCCAATAAATTTTTCTGCCTCGCTATTCTCACCGACAAAAATGATGCGTCCATCCGAAATTGCAACTGCACTAGACCAGGGCTGGCTAGGATTAACAGTGTAAATTGCACCATTTACAAAAATCAGATCCGCTGCTTGATCATTTTGCACCTGACCCTCCGTATTGGGTCCATCTGATGTTTGGCTGGCATCGTTTTCTACATTGTTTGACCCGCCACTGCAGCTACCTAGAAAAATTATTAATATCAGTAATGTAATTGGGAATTTCTTCATAAACAGAATTATACGGCCCCCATACAAAATCAATCAGATTGGTCTTGTTTCTTTCCGAGACGCTCACGCCAATCAATTGGCGTATTCTTCCATTTGCCTAGCAGGATTCGTGCTCTTTCTACCCAAGATGCCAATCGAATTGTCCAACGTGCTTGGTCCGCTCCTTCTGAATTTTCGTCCCCTTCCTTATATAGCGCTCGTTCATATCGGCCATACAACGATTCGATCAGTTCTTTCAAGCGCGGTATCTGCGAGCTGAGCGCTTCCGCCCGCTCCAGTGGTGTATCACCCTCATCTGGAGGGTTACCAATGCGCCGCAAGGCATTATTAATCTCCATAAATGCCTTTGGCAAAGGTTCCAGCCGCGAATAGTTGTTCCATCTTTGCAATCCGGCAGGCGTGCCCAGGTCCATACGCTGCATGCCTCGCTCAATTAAAACGGGAATCGATCGTCCCCCACGCTCGCGATGGCGCTGCCACATTACGCGTACAACCAAAATGCCGGCCAATGCAGATAGCCATAAGAGTTGTAATCGCATTTCATCACTTTGGCGCTGAGCTTCTTCAGCTATTAAGCGTTCTTCTAATACGCTGGCATCCACCTCGCTGCCCAGATTCTCTTCAAAAGTTTCTTCAGGAATATTTACGTTGCCCTCTGGAATATCCTCAATTGCAGTCCCTAAGGGCCGATTTAAGGGAATCTGATTAACCGTCGGCTCAAATTCAACCCACCCATAACCCGGAAAATAAACTTCCGGCCAGGCATGCGCATCTTTTTGTTTTACTGTGAAATAGCGTGAACTCTGAACAATGTCACCGAGTAAATCCACTTTTTCTGTGTCTGTTCCACCCAGCAGAACATTTCCTTCAGCAAGTTCACCTTGGGCATAGCCCACAGCTAAACGAGCTGGAATCCCGAGGCTGCGCAACATCATAATTTCAGCAGTTGCATAATAATTACAAAATGCTTCCTGCTGCTCAAACAGTATCCAGTCAATGGGTTCAAATCCTTCTGGAATGATCTCGACACTGTCTACATAATTAATGTTTTCTCGCAACCAGCGCGTAATGGCAGCTGCAATATCAAAAGGATTGTCAAAGTCTTGGGCAATTTCGGCCGCTAGTTCAAGTGTCCTGGTGCTGATTTCCGGGGGCATTTGCAAATAGCGCTCCAGCACCCAATCGGGGTAATCGGTTCCCGCCGCCTGCAATTGCAAGACATTCGCGTTCGTGAAGTAACCTTCTGCCTGATAGCTTTCGCCAGATCGCATAACCACCGGCACCGCCAATGAACTTATGTCCCAGGTCCCATTCGGGTTAGGGCTGTATTCAATATCTGCATTGCGGCTAACCGAAATGGGTTGAGTGGGTGTGTGTAGCAGGAGAACATTGCGTCCGCTAGTAATCCGTACACTGCCCACTTCTCGGCTTTCATAGGCTTGCAGTAAGAGCTCGTTATTTTCTGCCTCAACCCGGCTACTGGCTTCATGTCCGCTTTGCCAGCCCCCATCGGCATAGCTCTCATATACACGATCGCGCCAATAAAAACGGGGTGGCGTAGCCGAATCGGGAAGCACTTCCACAGTCATAACAATTGTGCTAGCTAGTGAGTTTCCTCGGCCTAACAATAGGCTTTCTCCGTAATAGTCATTAATCTTTACAGGTGCGCCTTCTAGTGAATAAAATGCGCGGCCGAATTCATTGCGAAATTCTCGCCAGGGACTAGTTATCGCGTCCCAGGCAGCTCTGGCCGGATTTCCGGTTGCCACCAAAGAAGGCGTTACCCAGGCCATGACCACCAATACCAATACGGCTAATCCAGTCGCGCGTAACATATCCGTTCCAATAAAAGTAGGGGTTTGGGTTCCCCGTGCACGCCATACTTGGCGCTGTTCGAGTAGATACATCCTGGCTACCAGCAGAAGCAATATAGCCATATAAAAAGCCAAATACCACCCTCTGCGAATATAAAAGGAGTCGTAGGTCTGTATGACGACAATCAGAAATCCAATTGGAATTCCCGCTCTCCATGCAGCCCCATGCCGTTTGAGCATAAAACCAGCATGGCTGCCCAACACCCAAATTAGAACAGCCATTAGAGTCAAAAATAAAATGGGGTCATCAACATTATCCCCGTTTATTAGCTGGTTAGCCGAAAACAGCATGCGTCCCCAGAGGCTCGTTAATCGTTCTGGCCAGGCCAGTTCCTCCAACATCGTCTGGCCCAGTTGCCAGGGAATGAAAAAGATGGCGTAGAGTGTCGAAAAACTCAGGGCTAGCCAATTGGGGAATTGGCTGCGGCCTATTAGCATGCCAAGATAGGTAGCCAAAATAAATAAACCCTGTAGTCGCAATAAATCATTTGTCCATTCCGTGGCATTTAAACGCCAACTGGCCACCATCACTCCTAGCAATAGGAGTAGGGCAGCTGGCCAATCCCAGCCTATAGATTGGGATTGGATTTGTGAATTTTCGCGCTTATTTGCGGAATTGCTCACAATCAAATTATTCGTGGTAGAATGCCGACGTTTCGGATGAGGTCATGGTAGTTCGCCTTTACTACCCCTAAGCTTTCACTGCTGGTTCATTCTACGGCCTCACCAGTTCAATGACAAGGACGGCTCCATGCTAGACAAATGGCTTTTCATTGGAATTTTCGTTGCTATTGCGGCTGTCTTTCCCTTACTTCCCATCATCATGGCCCGCTTTTTGGCCCCCAGCAAACCCAATCCGATCAAAGTTGATACCTACGAATGCGGAATCGAGACTGTCGGTGATAGTTGGGTTCAATTTAAAGTTCAATATTATATTTACGCCCTGGTCTTTTTAATTTTTGATATTGAAACGGTGTTTCTATACCCTTGGGCCGTTGCATTTGATGCCATACCCCTCTTTGCTGTTTTCGAGGGAGTGATTTTTATTATGATCTTGATGGGTGGTTTGCTCTACGCTTGGCGCAAGGGCGCTCTGGAGTGGGCTTAAGCACTATTTTTCTGGCAGGCTGAAGTTTAGCCGGTCTTGCAGGAAGCGTTACGCTAACGCTTGATAATTTTGGAGGAGAGGATCTATGACATTTTGGGATGACCCCATTGTCTTTTTCGGGGACGTACTCGTTGATCTCATGGCCGCATTGAATATGCCGCCTAGCCTCATTAACTTCATTTCCACACTTATCGGCGTAGTAGCTGTAGCTTCCTTCGGCCTCATTGGCGTAATATTCCTAATATGGGTCGAACGCAAGGTTGCCGCCCGCTTCCAGGATCGCATCGGTCCCAATCGCGCCGGTCCCTACGGTCTCTTGCAAACCCTTGCTGACATTATCAAGCTCATTACTAAGGAAGATTCCATTCCCGAGAAGGCCGATAAATTAGCCTTCAATATTGCCCCCGTACTTTCCGTGGTTTCAGTACTACTCATTTGGGCAGTCGTACCTTTTGCCTCAGGCTGGATTGGCACGGATATTAATGTCGGCGTGCTTTATGTCGCGGCCGTTGGTTCCTTCGGTATTCTTTCAATTCTCATGGCCGGCTGGTCATCTAATAATAAATATGCCCTTCTAGGTGCTTTTCGCGCGGTCGCGCAAATGATTTCCTACGAAGTTCCATTGCTGATTACTCTTCTAATCCCTGTGCTCCTGGCGCGCTCGATGGGCATGATGAGCATCGTTGAAGCTCAAACCGTGCCCTTTATATTGCTTGCTCCAATTCCAGCACTTTTATTTTTGATCTCATCCATAGCCGAACTTGGCCGCACTCCCTTCGATTTGCTCGAAGCTGAATCAGAGATTGTGGCTGGCTTCCATACTGAATATACAGGTATGAAATTTGGTCTTTTCTTCGCTGGCGAATTTTTGCATGCCTTTACGGTAGGAGTCCTCACAGCAGTACTGTTTCTGGGCGGTTGGCGCGGCCCGGGAGCTGAAACTTACCCATTTTTGGGCATGATCTACCTAATGGGCAAAGCCTTCCTGGGATATTTCATTATTATGTGGGTACGCAGCACATTGCCCCGTATTCGCATTGACCATATGCTGGCCTTCAATTGGAAGTTTCTAACCCCATTGACCTTGTCATTACTCATTATGACCGCGATTGTGGACAAAATATATTCTGAAACTGCCCTGCGCGTGCCAGCCTTGCTGACTGGTAATGTCGTTATTTTTATCATTACGATTGTTATTTTGCGAGAGACATCTCGCCGCCAACAGAAGACACGCAAGAAATTCAAACGACGCCCGGTAGCCAAAGCTCCTGTGGCCGGCAAGGCTAGCTAAAATGATGTATTTCGGAGGTATCCTCAACCGATGACAGGGCTTCAAGCAGTATTTCTACTCGCCGCAGCGACCATCCTGTTTTCCGCTTATATGGTTGTCACGCGCAATAATTTAATTCACGCCGCTCTTTTTCTGGTGCTGGGATTATTTGGTGTAGCGGTCCTTTTTGTATTATTGGAAGCTGGCTTTTTGGCCGTTATCCAAATATTGGTCTATATTGGCGCAATTGCCATTCTAATGATCTTCGCCGTAATGCTCACGCGCGGAGACGTAGAAAATTTACCTAGCCCCAACAATGCCAATTCGGGCTGGATTGCCCTGCTGAGCGTTTTGTTTTTCTCTAGTTTAGTGCTCCTCATATCCAGTTGGCCCGAATTCAATGCCGTGCGTCCTTACATTGATCCCACCAGAGATACAGTCGTTGAGCTGGGAGTTGCTCTTGTTTCTCCTGAAGCTTTCGTAATTCCCTTTGAAGTTGCATCCGTGTTGCTACTAGCCGCCATGATCGGCGCGATTATGATCGCCCGTCCACAGAAAAAGGACAAATCATGATTCCTCTTTCCTGGTATCTTGCCCTAGCCGCCGCACTTTTCTGCATTGGTTTTTACGGGGTGCTATCTCGAAAAAACGCGGTGGCAATTCTCATGGGTATCGAATTGATGCTCAATGCGGTCAATATTAATCTGGTGGCCTTTTGGCGCTACCTGAGCCCCGAAAACATTAACGGTCAAGCCTTTGCAGTAGTAGTTTTTGCTGTCGCAGCCGCTGAAGTGGCTGTAGGCCTAGCGCTAGTAATTTCCATTTATCGCCGCCGCAAGACAGTTTCTGCTGGAGAAATCGATTTGATGAAGTGGTAGCCCGGCTGCCGCTTATGAGGACTTATGACGACTGAATCACTAATTTGGCTTATTCCGCTTCCGCCGCTGCTGGCCTTTTTCCTTATTCTGCTATTCACAAAGCAGAATAATCGCCTCAGCCACATCGTAGGTGTTTCAGCCGCTGCGCTCTCTTGGCTCTTTGGCAATCTGGTATTTTTAGCAGCCATTGGGGTTGAGCATTTCGGTGAGCATCCCTTCACCTCTGCATTGGATTGGCTGCCTTTAGGATCGGGAGCCTTATCCATCGGCGTTCTGATTGATCCGCTTTCAGCTGCGGTGCTTTTCTTCGTTGCTTGGACAGTGCTGATGATCTTCATCTATAGCATTGGCTATCACAACTTTGGACAACCCAAAGGGGATCAAGACCAACCCGGTCTTCCCCCGCAAGGTGCCATAGAAAAACATGGCAAAGATACCCATAACGTCCCTTCAATTGAGCCCATGTATGCGCGTTTCTTTGCATTTATCGCTCTTTTCGCTTTCGGCATGTTCACACTCGTAGTTTCCGATAATCTGCTAACACTCTTTGTCGGCTGGGAAATCATGGGTCTCTGTTCTTATCTGCTTATTGGGTTTTGGTACGGCAAAGAATCAGCACGCGATGCCGCTATGAAGGCCTTCATGACCACCCGCATCGGCGATGTATTCATGTTGCTTGGCATTGTGGCCCTTTATTCAGCTACGGGAACACTTAATTTCCGAGAAATTCTTTACGATCATCATGTGCTTGATGTTTTGGCATCCTCACCATCTGGTGTTCTAGGTCTTTCAGCAGCGGGCCTGATTGGTATTTTGCTGCTTATCGGCACCATCGGAAAATCTGCTCAATGGCCTTTACATGTCTGGCTTCCAGACGCGATGGAAGGTCCCACGCCGGTTTCAGCCATGATCCATGCAGCCACGATGGTTTCTGCTGGTGTATATATGGTTCTCCGCATGTTCCCGCTATTGAGTGCCGGCTGGCATCATGGCGATCCGCTCACAGAAGCCATGCTGGCAATGGCTATTATTGGCGCTTTCACCGCATTATTTGCTGCAACAATCGCCTTTACCCAGCGTGACATTAAGCGCGTTTTGGCCTATTCAACCATTTCACAATTAGGTTATATGATTGCCGCCCTCGGCATTGGCGCCTATGTAGCTGCCGCTTTCCATCTCATAACACATGCCTTCTTCAAAGCTCTGCTCTTTTTAGGTTCCGGATCTGTAATCCACGGAGTCGAGCATGGTGTCTTGCACACCGACGATCATGTCGATCCTCAAGATATGTTCAATATGGGTGGCTTACGTAAAAAGATGCCCATCACATTTTGGACCTTCTTGATTGGTGGTTTTGCTCTTTCTGGTTTTCCCCTGGTAACCGCTGGCTTCTGGTCTAAAGATGAAATTTTGGCCGATGCTTTTGCGAATGGCTATACGTTGGTATTTATCACTTTAGCCTTGGCCGCCTTACTGACAGCCTTCTATACAATGCGGCAAATAACGCTTACATTCCTCGGCGAACCGCGCTCCAAAGCCGCTGAGCATGCCCATGAAACACCCCGCACAATGACGATGCCGCTAACTATTTTGGCGGTTTTCGCAGTCATCGCAGGTTGGGTGGGCATCCCCGAGCATTTTCCCGTAATTGGTGGTCTCATCCCCAATTGGCTGCACGATTTTATAGGTGGAACCTTATTGGAGCATCCCGAGGCGGTTGATTTCAACATGATCCCACTCTTGGTTTCTTTGGGAGTGGCTTTAGGCGGCTTGTTGCTCGGTTGGTTGGTATATCGCAATGTCAAAGCTGGCGATGAGGATCCGCTCCGCAAGCCGCTTGGTCCCATATATAGCCTGCTCGAAAACAAATATTACTTCGATGAAATTTATGATCGCGTCTTTGTGAAACCTGCTGGCCGATTTGCCAAGACTTTCAGTTACATGTTCTTAGATCGCCAAGTCATTGACGGTACTTTGCATTGGTTGGCGCGCCAATCGTTCCGCTTGGGCGGATTTTTCCGGAATGCCATAGATATCCCCATCATTAATCGCCCCGCAGACCGAGGAGCGGATATAACTCAAGGCTTTGGACGCGTTTTACGACTAGTCCAAACGGGCAAAATCCAACAGTACATGTTGTTGGCTATGCTCATAACATTCGGCGGCTTATTCTTGTTCATTTTTAGTACGCTACGCTAGGTATCGGGTTTATGGAAAGTTATTTACTCTCAACAATATTATTTAGCCCACTGATCGGCGGTTTACTGCTGCTCTTCTTGCCTGGTGCTAACAAGGATTTAGTTCGTCGAGCGGCCTTAGTCGTGAGCTTGGTGCCATTTGTCCTTACACTCGTGGCTTGGTTCGGTTTTGATGCCGCTTCTGTAGCAGATGGCTTCCGCTATCAGGAACAATACACCTGGTACGAAGCTATAAATTCCAGTTTCCATATAGGCGTCGATGGGCTATCCATGAGTATGGTTTTGCTCACCACATTGCTTACCCCGCTCGCTATTTTGGCCTCTTTCACAATTGAAGAGAAACCGCGCGTATTCTTTTTCCTCTTTCTAGCTCTTGAAACTGGCATGCTGGGCGTATTTATGTCTTTGGACCTGCTGCTCTTTTTCGTATTCTGGGAAATTGGGCTCGTGCCGATGTATTTCCTGATTGATCAATGGGGCAACAAGAAGGGTGAACGCGAACTCTGGAATGGCATGAAAATGGCTTCGCGTCGTTATGCCTCATTTAAATTTATGGTCTACACAATGGCCGGATCATTAGGTTTGCTTTTGGCAATCCAATTGCTGGGCGTTTTAAGCGGCACATTTGATTTGATCGTCCTTTTTCAAACCTGGCCAGATCTGAATGTGACCATCCTGGGTCTGGATACATCTCAAGTCAAGGCGATTGCCTTTTGGGCCTTTGCGCTGGCATTTGCAATCAAAGTGCCCATCTGGCCCTTCCATACCTGGTTGCCCGATGCGCACACCGAAGCGCCTACAGCTGGCTCGATGATATTGGCTGGTGTACTGCTCAAACTGGGTGCTTACGGCTTCCTTCGCTTGGTGCTGCCGCTATATCCTGAGCAGGCCCAAGCAGCCGCTGGAGTGCTTGCCTTGCTCGCTACTCTCGCCATCATATTTGGCGCATTTTCGGCCTACGCGCAGGATGATTTCAAACGTCTTGTAGCCTATTCGTCTGTTAATCACATGGGCTTTGTTGTCCTTGGCATCGCAGCCGCGGCTTATGCTGCCGGCACAGAAAGCGCCACCATTGCTCTCAACGGTGCGGTATTGCAAATGTTCAACCACGGAATTTCTGCCGCTGGTATGTTTTTCCTAGTTGGCGTCATATACGATCGCACCCATACGCGCGATTTGAACGAAATGGGTGGCCTATTTCCTCTGGTACCCGTCTATGGTGGCCTCCTCATCCTCACATCAATGGCATCCTTGGGACTTCCCGGTTTGAATGGTTTTGTTTCCGAGTTCCTAGTTGTCCGCGGTGCCTGGCCAATCTTCACACTTTTCACGGCTCTTAGCATGCTGGGACTATTGTTTACCGGCGCATATGTATTGAAGGGTGTCGCCAAAACATTGCATGGTCCCTTGAATGAAGTGTGGAAAGGCAAGCTAACCGATATTAATCGTCGAGAGCTGCTCGTTATGGCCCCGCTAGTCCTATTAATGCTATGGCTGGGTTTTTGGCCCGCATGGCTTCTAGACATTATCAATCAGGCTGTGGTGGCCTTTTTCGGCTGAGGTAATAAATGGATTTACCCATCCTAAGCATTATTGTTTTCCTGCCCATCGTTTCGGGTTTTGCTCTGCTGCTATTTCCCTCAGAGCGGCGCGATCTAATCTATCGTTTTGCGCTGGCCGTTGCATTTATTTGCTTCGTACTGTCAATCGCCGTATACATTGGCTTTGATATTGAGGGAGCTCGCTTCCAATTCATTGAAAAATACGATTGGCTTCCCGATCTAGGCATTTCATATCATGTAGGGGTCGATGGTATCTCCACGCCACTTGTCTTGCTGACCGGTATTGTGATTTTCACCGGAGTCATCATTTCTCAACGCATCGATGATCGTCCTCGCGAATTTTTCGCCTTTCTATTCATATTGGCAAGTGGTGTCTTTGGTGTTTTTGTAGCACTCGATCTCTTCGGACTATTCTTTTTCTACGAAATAGCGGTTTTCCCCATGTATCTGCTCATTGCCCTTTGGGGCTGGAAGGAAACCCGCGAATACGCGGCCATGAAGCTTACGCTATATCTATTCATTGGTTCCGTTGTGGCCCTAGTGGGTGCCTTGGCCATGTATTTTGAAGCAGGCATTGGCAGCTTCGATATGCTCGCTCTTGAACAAATCAATTTCAGCTTGGGCTTCCAGCAGCTCTGGTTCCCCTTTGTATATTTAGGCTTTGCAGTATTGGGAGGTATTTTCCCCTTCCACAATTGGAGCCCGGACGGCCATGTAGCTGCCCCAACGGCTGTCTCTATGTTCCATGCTGGCGTATTAATGAAGCTGGGTGCCTTTGCAGCCCTGCGTGTGGGTATCTTGCTCATGCCGGAAGGGGCCGCCTATCATTTCCCTTGGATAATCGCTCTCACCCTGGTAAATGTGGTTTATGGAGCCTTTATTGCCATGAACCAAACCGATTTGAAATATATGATCGGGTTTTCATCTGTTTCCCATATGGGTCTGGTCGCTCTCGGATTCGCAACCCTCACCTACGATGGTTTCGTAGGAGCCAGCCTCCAAATGGTTTCTCATGGGGTCATGACCGCGTTATTCTTTGCAGTTGTCGGCATGATCTATGATCAAAGCCACACCCGTCAGATACCTGAATTAGGTGGACTTATGAAAGTCATGCCTTTTGCAGGAGTAGCATTCATTATTGGCGGTCTGGTTTCAATGGGCATGCCCGGATTTTCTGGCTTTATTGCGGAATTCCCCATATTCATGGGCGCTTGGGCTAGTTATCCTTTGGTAGCCATATTGGCGGTTGTTTCCATTGTTATTACAGCCGCCTACGTTCTCCGTGCAGTTGGCGGAGTATTCTTCGGTGATATTCCAGAAAACATAAAAGACCACATGCATGACATCACTGCATCCGAAAAACTAGCCCTAAGTATTTTGGCAGTTGTTTTGGTTGGAGTAGGTGTTCTTCCTGGGGTCATGGTTCCAATGGTTGAAAGCGGCGTCGCTTGGATGAGCGCCTTGCTAGGAGGCTTATAAGTGTTTGGCTCGATTACTTCAGAAATGATCCTGGCCATTCTGCCAGAAATTTCCCTCCTGCTTCTAATTGCGATCGTCTTTATAGCCGATCTCGTGCTTCCAACTAAGCGCCGTTCATTATTGGCGAGCATCACCTCCGCTGGCCTGGCCCTCACAATTTTGATTACAGTCTTATATGCACGTCCCAATGGCTCGAGTCAATTGCTCTGGGGTGGCATGCTAAACCACGATTGGTTGGCTTTTGTTTCCAAGCTGATATTTCTAACGACTGCTCTTTTTGTCACATTCTTTGCCGCCAACTGGAAGGGAATATGGCAAAAAGGCGAGTTCTATGTCTTGCTCCTTACTTCAACAATGGGCATGACCTTGGTAAGCTCAGCCTCAGATCTGATCATGCTTTTTCTAGCGATCGAAATGGTGTCTATTCCTCTGTATTTATTGGCCGGTTTTCTCGTTGATGACGATCGTTCGACAGAGGCGGGTTTCAAATATCTATTATTCGGTGCGATGACTACTGCTGTCATGCTCTATGGATTTAGTCTACTATTCGGTTTTTCGGGGCACACCGGTTTCGCTGAAATCGGAGCTGCTATCGGCGCGGGTCAGATTCCCACCTTGGCCTTGGCTGGAACCTCCATCCTTATCCTGGTTGGATTCGGGTTCAAGGTGTCAATGGCCCCCTTGCATTTCTGGGCGCCTGACGTATATGAAGGTTCCCCGACTCCAATAACCACATTCCTATCGACAGCCTCCAAAGCGGCTGGCTTTGTTGCTTTAGTGCGCATCATGATCGCAGTATTTCCAGCGGTGCAAGCTGAATGGACCAGTTTTGTGGCCATCGCAGCTGCGCTAACTATGACAATTGGAAATTTAATCGCTCTTTCGCAAACCAATATCAAGCGTCTTCTAGCCTACTCTTCAATTGCTCATGCAGGTTACGCACTCTTGGGAGTAGCCGCAGCCTCTGTATTGGGAGTCACCTCAGTCATTTATTACTTCCTTGCATATGTAGCCACAAATCTGGCTGCATTTGGCGTAATAATGATCGCGTCGCAAACTCTAAAATCTGACGAAATAGCCGATTACGCAGGTCTCAGCCGCCGCTCGCCAACTTTGGCGCTATTTATGCTGATCGCATTCTTGTCCCTTGCCGGAGTTCCCCCATTGGGCGGTTTTATCGCTAAAGTGCTCGTATTTGCAGCTGCTGTACAAGCCGATATGATTTGGCTAGCAGTTGTCGGCGTGCTGAACGCAATTATCGGTATCTACTATTATCTGATCGTTCTCAAAGTGGTTTATTTATACGATTCAGACAAAAAAGACCAGCCAATTCCCTCTACACGATTACAAAAAGGGGCGCTAATAGTTAGCGTGCTCCTAATCATATTCTTGGGAACATTTTTTGCTCCCTGGTACGATTTAGCCCTCAATGGGGCGGCCGGTCTCTTCTAAATTGACCTGTATGAGAGTTAAAAAGATTGTGATACAATTCTCAAACGAAGGGTTTTGGTGAGCCAAAAAAGCGTAGAACCTGGGCGTAAAGCACTAAATCTTACGCTAGCGGCAGTAACCAGCCTGGTAGGTTGCATCACAGTCGTCATAACGATTGCAGCACTACTGCTTGGGCTTTGGTTGGACGCTCAATTTGGCACACGACCTCGAATTACAATTGTTGTTACATTGGCTTCTTTACCAATTTCGGTCGTTGTGATGTACTTTGTCACTCGCTGGACAACATCAAGAATGTTGCATCCTGATACGGTCGAAAAGGAAGACTCGGAGGAATAACTTGGCTGAAGAAGAAAAAAAATCGGGTTGGCGCTGGGGTTTCAATCGTTGGCTCGTACTTGCAATTTTAATTATCAGTTTCTTTACCGCTCGGGCATTTCCGCCCGCATCACCCCATATTCAGCTTCCCGCTGAAAATGTCGCTGGACCACTATTTGATTTCTTGGGCCAGCCTTTCTATCTAACCAATACGATTGTTGCCGTGCTCATTGCCGATCTATTCCTTTTGATAGTCGGTTTTGCTATCTGGCGCGGTACGCGTAAGGGCGATGGGCAAGCGCTAACGGGCATTCCTGGAGCTGTGGAAGGTCTTCTTGAAGCGCTCTACGGTCTGACGGAAGGAACAGCGGGTAAATGGACCAAGACCATCTTCCCATTCTTTGCCACCATTACTCTTTTGGTTTTAGTCGTAAACTGGATGGAACTGATTCCGGGTGTCGATAGTATTGGTGTTTTTGATGAGCATCATATTCACCACCCAGAAGAATGCACTTTTGAAACTATTAATGTGTTGGGCTTGGAAATGCAAGCGCTCACTGATTTTGAAAATAGTGAGTGTTCCGCTGGGGTTGTGCCCTTTGTGCGTGTCGCTTCAACGGATCTAAACTTTACTGTCGCCATCGCCATATTTGCGGTAGTTGGCATTCAGTGGATTGGTCTGCGTGCGCTCGGTACAGAATATCTGACTAAGTTTTTCAATGTGCGCACACTATTTAATAAACCCATGTTCGGTGTTATCGATTTTGGTGTGGGTCTTATAGAACTGATTTCGGAGTTTATCAAGATATTTTCGTTTGCTTTTCGTTTGTTCGGAAATATCTTTGCTGGATCAGTAATGCTGTTTGTGATTGGTTCTCTCGTACCTGTTTTCGCACAATCAGCTTTCCTACTTTTGGAATTTTTCGTGGGCTTAGTCCAAGCGATTGTATTTGGAATGCTCACGATGATATTCATGTCGCAGGCCACCATCAGCCATTCTGGCGATGAGCATTAGGCCGCCACAAAATATAAAGAATTAAATCGACCTGGAGGTAAGAGTCAAATGGAAGTTGCAGCAGCTAAATTAATCGGTGCAGGCTTGGCCATGATCGGCGCAATTGGCGCTGGTGCTGGAATTGGAATTGTTGCCAGCGGTGCTGTGCAGGCAATGGGACGTAACCCAGATGCCACCGGCACTATTCAAACCAACATGATTCTCGGGATTGCATTTGCGGAATCCATCGGCATTTTCTGCTTGGTGGTCGCATTGTTGATCTTATTTACGTTCTAAGCGAAATCAACAGGAAAATAGGAGGTTTCACTTGGATGCATTAGGAATTAATCTGGGCTATTTCTTAGTCCAGCTGACAAATTTCGCGATAATTTTCGTAGTTTTGCGTGTTTGGGCCTATCGCCCAATCATCAATATGCTCGAAGAACGCCGCGAACGCATTTCCAAGGGATTGGAAGATGCCCGTATAGCTTCGGAAGCACGCGAGAACGCTGAAGCCGAGGCCGATAAAATTCTGGCTGAAGCACGCAGCAATGCTTCCTCTGAAGCGCGCGAAGTAACAGTGCGAGCCGAAGAACAGGCTAAGGAAATCCGTGCTGCTGCTGAAGCCGAAGCTGGCAAAGCACGAGAAAAGGCAATGGAAAGTGTTGAAGCCGAACGGGTTAGCCTGCTTAGCGATGTACGCAGCCAGGTTGCTGCGCTATCGATTGCGGCAGCACAGAAGCTCATCGGTGAGAATTTGGATGCCAAACGGCAACGCAGTCTCATTGATGATTTCTTTGCAGGAGTAAAATCGGGCAAAGTGGCTGTTCTTGAAGACGCCGGCGATTTATCTGGCTCTTCGGCTGTAGTGACCAGCGCTCTGCCTCTTACAGGCAAGGAAGAAGAAACAGTAAAGAAAGATGTGCTCAAGAAACTGGGCGGCAAGGGAGATGTGGAATTCAAAGTGGATCCCAACATCCTTGGTGGCTTAGTTGTACGAGTTGGCGATAAAGTTTTGGACGGTTCAGTAGCCGGCCAATTAAGTTCTTTGCGCCAAAATATTTCCTGATAGGTCGAAATAAAATGAAAACGCCCGGCTTTCTGTCGGGCGTTTTTTGCTTAAATACTTATATTTTGAATCAACAATCGTTTTATAATGCTTACTAATGAGTAATTCACTCTTACAATTGTTTGCTGAAGTTGAGTCTTTGTCCTCTGTTCCGGATGTGAAAGTTACGGGAATAGTATTGGATTCCCGCGAGGTGGAGCCAGGAAATTTATTTATTGCTCTGCTCGGTGGCCAAGTTGATGGACACATATATATTGATGATGCTATCGATAGAGGCGCTGCAGCGATTGTAGGAACAGAAAATCCGCCAGAGGGCATGCAAAATTACATCCAAGTAGCTGACGCCCGCGTAGCCCTTGCTGGGCTTTCTGCAGCTTTCTATGATCATCCGTCTCGAAACCTATCCTTGGTAGGTATCACAGGCACAGATGGCAAAACCACCACAGCTAATATGATTTTTCGTATTCTGCAGGAATCGGGAATTCAATCTGGCATGATCACCACTGTGAACGCCCAAATCGGCGAAGAGGCTCTCGATACAGGATTTCATGTAACCACGCCTGAAGCCCCCGATGTTCACCGTTATTTGGCACTAATGGAGAGTCAAGGTCTGACTCATGCCGTTTTAGAAACCACATCACATGGCTTGGCTCAGGAAAGGGTAGGGGCTGTTGAGTTTGACTATTCGGTTGTCACTAACATTACTCATGAACATCTCGATTATCACGGAACCTATGAAGATTATCGTGCTGCAAAAGGACGCTTGTTTACTGTCCTCGCGGACGATGGCGTCGCTATTCTAAATCGAGACGATCAAAGTTATGAATATCTTGCTGAGGTCAGTGGTGGACGTCAAATTAGTTATGGCCGCCATCCAGATGCGGATTTGCGCGCAGAAAATATTCGTCATAGTCCCATAGGATTACGATTTACAGCCATTGGCGCTGGGCTCAACATGGAAGTGGAATGTCAATTATTGGGCGAGTTCAATGTCTCCAATGGATTAGCTGCCCTTGCCACAACAGTATTTGGTATGGGTCTAAGCCCCGATCTTGCCCTAGCAGGCATAGCCTCCCTGGAGACCGTACCCGGACGTATGGAAGTGATTGATATGGGTCAACGATTTACCGCGATTGTAGATTTTGCCCATACCCCCAATGCGCTTGAAAATGCCGTCAAGACCGCCCGCTTGCTAACCGATAAACGCGTAATAACGGTGTTTGGTTCGGCTGGTTTACGTGATCGTGAAAAACGCCGATTGATGACCGAAAGTTCAGTCCAGCTCGCTGATCTAACGGTATTGACCGCGGAAGATCCAAGAACAGAATCATTGGATGAAATATTGAGTGAGATGGCCTCCGGCGCTCAAAACCAGGGAGGCATAGAGGGTGAGAATTTCTGGCGCGTTACCGATCGAGGAGAAGCTATCTCCTTTGCACTCGATCAGGCCAAGGAAGGCGATGTTGTCCTGGTTTTGGGAAAAGGCCATGAGCAATCCATGTGCTTTGAAGAAATCGAATATCCCTGGGATGATCGTACGGCGTTAGAAGCCTCCCTCTCGGCTGCACTTGAGCTTGAGGGCCCTGAAATGCCCTATTTACCAACCCAAGCGAGTGCATAATTGAAGCTTAGTAGTCTCCGTGTAAACCAACCGGGACGAGTCATTTTATGGACGCTCGTAATCTTTCTTGTCGTAGGTCTAGCTTATTTTGCTTTTCTTGGCACCTACAATCGCTCTTACGCCGATGATTGGTGCTATAACGCTGACTACGCTCAATTAGGTCTAAGAGAGACATTAGCAGGTTATTCCTTCAATACTACTTATTCTGCATCACGATTCTCTTCGACAATTTTCGGCGGCATTTTTTTCTATCTTGGAATTCCTGGTCTTCAAGTAATAACTCTCTTCGTGCTACTAGCCCTAACTTGGGGTTTCCATAGAGGCTTAGAAAATCTTGCCAAAATTGCGAATCTTTCAATTCAGAAACCAAATATCTTGGCTTTTGCGGCCCTTGTTGTATTTTTCTCGATTTATATTGCTCCCCTGAGATATCAATCATTTTATTGGTTGAATGGCATTCTGCCCTATACCATCCCTCTCCTTATAGGTATTTGGCTAGCCACTCTATTAGTTGAGCAAACCTCAACTAATTCTCGATCTCCATACGTACTCCCTCTGCTTGGCGCGCTAAGCTTTTTTGGAAGCGGATTTTCTGAGGCTGGTGCAGCATTCCAGCTCAGCCTACTTTTCATAATTTTGATATTGGCCACTTTTTACCGACGTAAAAGTAAATGGGCTGCGCCCATGATATTTCCGGTCCTTTGGTCCTTAGCTTGGGCGATAGCAGCTGTCCTTATCCTTCTCCTATCACCAGCCGCCTGGGAGCGAGCCTCGCGCTATGGTGAGTTGGCTGGTTTTGTAGAATTTGTGGGCCTTACTCTGCGTTATTCATGGGATTTTGTCCGCTTTTCAATCCTAGATTTGCCTTTACCCCATTTGGCTCTTGCTGCGACAGCAGCTTTCCTCGCCCTCATCAATCCTCATGAATTTGGCAAACGCAAAGTTTGGAGTGCAATCAGCCTAATTGTGCTTATTGCATTTTTGTTAATTGCATCTTCCTATGCTCCCAGTGCGTTGATCGAGAAAAACCCACCCCATCCACGTACTCGTGTCATAGCTCGCACCACTATGCTCTTATCAATACCCCTGATTACCTGGCTGGGGGTTGGGCTATTGCATCGCGTGAAAACGCTCAAATACTGGCTGAAACCATCTACGATCCTTATCGGGGCTATCAGTCTCATTTATATTGGCCGCGCGCTATTGCTAATGGCGGAAATTCAACCAATTTATTCATCGCGGGCCGATATTTGGGATCAACGCCATGTTGAGTTGTTGGAAGCGGCAAAGAATGGTAAATCGCTAGTTGAGGTTCAAGCCATAGATGGTGCACCCATAGGCGGCTTGCGCGATTTTCGGGAAGCGCCTGGACATTGGATAAATGTTTGTGCAGCGAATGTTTACGGCGTTGAAGAAATAAGCGGCTTGCCTTAAGCCTATTTTCGTTTCATTAAGAAAAGCGTTCGGTCGCTATTCAGAATTTCTTGTGACTCTTTTATTTCGAACTGAGTGGCGAATGCCCGTTTAAATCCTTCAATTGTATATTCAGGAAAGATGTCCGTCCGGGAACTAAGCAATCGCTTAACTTGCGAATCGCTCTTGGGTACGAATTCAATAATTAGCCAGGGAGCCAGCTTGCTAAAAAAGCTTGCCAGGCGCTCCAATGGTAAGTTATTGGAAATAGCCATGTGATGAATTAGAGCTAGTGCAAAAATCATATCAGGAGATTTGCGCTCATAAATTGAAATCCGTTCTTCATTATTCCACCCTAAATTGGGACTTGGATTGGTGAGATCCAATACTAGTGGCAAGATGTTTGTTGATTGCTCTTGTTTAGTAAGAATGTAATTAGCCTCAATCGCATTTGGGTCAATGTCGAATGAAATAGTGGGTAATCCTTGCTGGCTGGCAATACGACTAAATTCTCCCGTATTTCCGCCCACATCCCAAACCGTTTGAGCCTTAGATAGTTTTAAGTATTTCCCAACCAACTCCTTTTTCTCTTTAAACGCAATATCGTCATAATTTGTTTCAGAATAATAGTTTGCCCATTCGGTTAAATCCGATCGTTGATTAAGCTTGGAAATTGAGCGCCGTAAACCGTCTAAGATACCTAGATGCTGATTGAGAGTCATAGATATTCGCCGAGTAGGTCTTTTTTCGTTTGAACCCGCATACGCGGCTTGAGCTTTAGCATGCAAGTAAATATGCGTGAATAATCCATTGCCAAAAATTGCTTTGCTGGGAAGGATTTTCCAGGCAAGATCGAGTGGGATCCCATCAATGTTTGTGCGCATCAATTGCAGGAACCGCTGATCACTATAGGCCATCAATGCTAATGGAGCCAGAAAATGTTGGCAAAATTGGCGATATGCTGTCCAGGGTTTCTCAGTTTCAAACAACTCAAAGGAAAGGGTGTCAATGAATATTGGGCTAGAGCTTTCAATATCAAACTGCACGTTATATGCGCTGGCATCCTTCAAAGACATGCCATGTTTAATAGCTGCCTCTTGAATATCAAGCGTAAGTAGAGCGGCATCTTTTAGTTGGCTAAAAGACCATTCGTAAGGATATGAAAGAAAGAATATTTCTTCCGGTTGAATCACCTTGTAGGAATTTTTGGGTTGAGCTGCAACCTGCTTAGTCTGGCTATGTGGTGTAAGCCAATTATTGTTAGTTAAATGCTCGTAAAGGCCTGAAGAATGCAATAGATTAAAATTGTCTTTCCCCGCTTGATTAATTTGTCTGTATATTTTCCCTTTGCGCTGAAAAACAAATCCTTCTGGATCTCGAAAGGATCCACCAATGGGCTCTTTACTTTCCTTTCTCGCCATTGTCCTTCTTTTCTTCGCTCTCTTTTCGCGATTTTCCCGAAATTAGTCGAACGAAATTACCAATTTGAGTGCGCAATGTATATGCCACACCAGCCGCAGCCCCAATGATCAGCTGGATTAGCAAGCTCCCTGATCCTGGGTCCAAATAGGCGAACAAATTACTAAAATGGCCCGTTTGGATTAATGTTAACTCGGTGGTTTGAATAACAATTTCTTGCATGTTGAACCTTCCATTTTCCTATCTTCTTAGAGAAACGATGCTAACACACTATCCAAAATGATTTCTGCTGGCTACTTCCAAGACCCTTAATTTACCAAGCAATTATTTGGGACAAACTCGGCATTTCGAAAATCTTCTCGTTTCAGATCCAAAAAATAATATGAACGGTCATCTAGTAATTCGTAATCACTTCCAAAATAGTGATTGGAAATCAATCGAAAACTATTGACCGGTGAAATTGACGAGTAGAGCTCGCTTTCCATCTCAGTGTTTACGTAATAAGCATTTAAAATGCCCATTCTTTGCTCAGAAGTTTCCCAATCAGTGGGTCCGTGATCGCCCTGCAAAATGATGATTGGTTTAGTTGCCGATTCCTTGATTATTTCGTTTAGAATCTCGGGAATTCGCCGATTCAGAAATTCCACATTGTTGGCATAACCAGGAAGATGTTCTCCTGGGTTTGAATTGTCATATTCACCCTCAGGTGTAAATACATAGGGACTGTGAGGGACAATAATGTGCGCCAAAACAATCTTGGGTCCTTCCACATTCGCAAGATTTGGCAACTGATCTAAAATATAGATACTTTGCAAGTAATGTTCATAGTATCCCCCCAATTCTGCGTTGCCAAAAAGTCGAATTCTAGAACTCAGAGTGGGAATGTTGGCACCTAAACGGATGAGAGTGGTATTTATCAAGAGACTTTCAAATTCGTTTATGCCACCAGAAAGAGTAAATTCGCCAGCTAGTAAGGTATTTCGTGAAAGAAGAATGTCTGGATTTAAATCATAATGGCCAGCGGAACGGCTTTCGAATGCATATGTGGTGTACCCTAAGCCTCTTAACCTTCCCAGCATAGTGCTGTTTCCCCACGAGGGAATCACAATTCCTTCATCCACAACGTTTTCAAGATAGTCAAGGTAGAAAGTTGAAGTTAGCGATTGTGATGTGTGTGAATAATTTGCCTGGCTGCATTCGGCAACATAGAAGCCCAATGCCTCGACTTTTTCAATAAACCAGCTATTGTCATAACCCTCGGTCAATTCTTTGATCAGGTCAGTACGGCCATATGAATCTAGAACCACATAATATATGTCGGGCAAATTTTCTAAGTCAATTTGGTTATTGTTCGCTTGCAATAATTCCTGGCTCGCCCGTGCCGATTGATTAGCCTGGAATGAGCCATACCAATTGGCGCTACTCGTAAATATCGCCAGTAAGAACATGATACTGGTAACTATATTTATATTTTTAGTATATATCTCTGCCTGTGATTTCTTGCCCCGCAATAACCAATATAGAGCCACCAGTATAGATAACAAGACAATGCCTACATAACGATGTCTAACTACATTTCCAAATTGCCCCTGAAGCAAGTTAAACATATGCCCATAAGAATAGAACGCAACGAGGAATAACGATGTGTAAATGGATGATTGTTTCCAATCGCGAGTGAATATGTTGAATACAGCCCAAACCATAATAGTGCCGACTAATGAAAGAACTAGAGACCGGAATATTAGAGAAAAATTGAGAAAACTAGCATTAAAGTTGAAGAGCGCTAGCACTGGATATATTGCAAGTACTAGTGGGTGGAAGGGGCGCTTAATCAAATTCTGCATACAGTATTTAATTGCTAATAGTCATTTTTAGCCCCGAATTATAACGTTCCTTATAGTCTCCACTAGTCTATTTAACAAAAAAGGACGGGCATATGCCCGTCCTTTTGATATCTTTAGTTTAGCTTAGCGTCTTCCGCCTCGGCCTCGATTGCGATCATTTCCGCGGCCACCGCTACGTCCCCCGCGATTTCCGCCACCCTTTTTGCCCCCGCTATCTTTCTCGCGGGCCTCTTCGGGAGTCCAGCCTTCCAATACCGCTTGGCGTGAAAGCCGAATCTTGCCAGTCGGATCAATATCGGTGATCATCACTTGAACTTCATCCCCAACCTGTACAACACTTTCAACGCTTTCTACACGCGTGCTGTCTAGCTGAGAGATGTGTACCAGACCGTCGACATTAGGCATGATCTCGATAAATGCACCGAAATCGGTTGTGCGCACTACCTTGCCTGTGTAAATACGGCCAATCTCTGGGCTTTCAGTAAGTTGTTCCACACGTTCCTTGGCCATCGCTGCAGCCTCGCCGTTATCGCTGGCGATAAAGACCGTGCCATCGTCCAAAATATCAATTTTGGCTCCTGTTTCGTCCTGAATGGCACGTATGGTTTTGCCACCTGGGCCAATCACGGCACCAATCTTTTCGACCGGAATCAATACGGTAGTAATTCTTGGTGCATGCTCTTTCAATTCCGTTCGCGGAACTGGTAGGGTTTCTAGCATCTTATCGAGGATGTGTGCTCGGCCAGCCTTAGCTTGCTCGAGCGCTTCACCCATCAATTCAGTGGTGAGGCCATCAATCTTAATATCCATTTGTAGCGCGGTTATGCCCTTAGGCGTTCCAGCTACTTTGAAATCCATATCGCCGAGGTGATCTTCTAAACCCTGGATATCACTCAGAATGGCATGCTTTTTTCCATCTGTGATTAGCCCCATTGCAATGCCAGATACGGGAGCTTTGATTGGCACTCCAGTATCCATCAAGGCCAGCGTGCTGCCGCAAACTGATCCCATCGATGTGGATCCATTAGAAGAGAAGCACTCGGAAACCAGGCGCAATGTATATGGAAATTCTTTTTCATCAGGGATCATGGGAGCTAAAGCGCGTTCTGCTAAAGCACCATGCCCTGTTTCACGTCGTGAAGTTCCGCGCAGGAAACGCACTTCGCCCACTGAAAACGGAGGGAAGTTGTAATGGTGCATGTATCGCTTTTCGTCCAGCGGAGTCAAGTTGTCTAAACGCTGAGCGTCGCGCAAGGTGCCCAATGTCGCCACGGTCATCACCTGCGTTTCTCCTCGAGTAAAGATGCCAGAGCCATGTGCACGTGGTAAGTAGTCAACTTCGCACCAAATTGGGCGAATGTCTTCCGCTTTTCGACCGTCGGGCCTCAGACCTTTTTCTAAAATTCGAGTGCGAACAACTTGTTTTTCTGCAGCGCCAAAAGCTTCTTTGGCATCCTTAGCGTTTTCGCCTTCTTCCCCGCCAAATTTCTTGACGACAGAATCTCGCATATCATCCAGTTTGCTATAGAAATCTGATTTGGAAAGATTTTCGTCTAATACTTTTTCGAGGTCGGCAGCTACAAAGTCCACGACCGATTTCTTTAGATCTTCATCAACCAAGAAATATTCAACTTCTGATTTATCCTTGCCTAATTCAGCAACCATTTCTTTTTGAATGGCTACGATCTTTTTGATTTCAGCGTGGGCTGCATCCAAGGCAGAAACTACTGTGTCTTCGTCAACTTCGTTGGCACCACATTCAACCATCAAAATAGCTTCGTCAGTGCCTGCTACGCGCAGATCCAAATCGGATTCTTCAAGATCTGCGTAAGTTGGGTTAATTATAAATTTGCCATCCACTCGGCCCACTCGAACAGCGCCAACTGGGCCATTCCAAGGGGTATTTGAGATGGAAACTGCAGCCGAAGCCGCATTGATCGCTAGCACATCCATAATGTTCTGTTCGTCCCAGGAAAGCGCATAGATAATGACTTGCACTTCATTGCGCATGCCTTTGGGGAAGAGTGGTCGTAAAGGTCGATCCGTCAACCGGGCGGTAAGAATCGCGTTTTCACCGGGCCGCCCTTCGCGCCGGAAAAATGAGCCGGGCACGCGCCCTCCTGCATACATGCGTTCTTCAAAATCGACACTTAGAGGGAAAAAATCGATCCCCTCTCGTGGGGACTTGCTCATTGTGGCTGAAGCGAACAGTACCGTGTCTTCGACACGAATTGTTACGGCGCCTCCAGCTTGTCCGGCGAGCTTGCCGGTTGCGAATGTGAGGCGTTTTCCGCCTATATCCGCTGAAAATTCTCGTTCTTCGGGTTGCATTATTTCTCCTTGCAGCCCGCCAGTTGAGGGACTGGAGATTGGCGACAACTCACAAATGTTGTCCACAATATCCAATGCCCAACCAGAGGGTCTACATTAGTTAGTTTTAGTCTAGGACTGTTGGCGCAAAAACGCCATACGATTGGCTCTTGAAAAGCACAGTCTTTCGACTGTGAAATGGTTCTGTCTATTTACGACGGATATTCAGCTTTTCAGTGATTTCCAAATAGCTCTTGTTATCTTTACGTTTCAGATAAGCCAACAGCCTGCGTCGCCGTCCTACAAGTTTTATGAGGCCGTAACGCGTTGCTTCATCATGTATGTGGGTTTGTAAATGCTCGGTCAATTCCGAAATTCGTGCACTTAGTAATGCAACTTGCACTTCGGGAGATCCCGTATCATCCTTACCCCGCTGGTACTCCTTAATAACTTTTTCTTTCTTATCCTTTGCTTGTGCCATGACGTCCGCACACTCCTTTTAGCAGGTCTCCAAATTGCCAGCCTAAGCCGTCAATTGGTCTAGTCAGCCGCGAATTATACCAAAACGACTAACTCTTACCAGTCCTCGTCCCAATTTCGGTCAAGCTTTCATTTAGCAGTGCGCTTTCATGGGGACCAAAGGCTTTCAACCCTTGTGTAGCCAGCCAGATCGTATTCTTATCGCTGCTCTCAGATAACCTCTGTTGCGTAAAGTAAAGCGCTTCGCCTGGTGAACGCACAATCAGACTTTCTAAGACTTCTAGCAAATAGGGTCGTAGGTTTTTTCGGGGTCGCCGATAGACAGGGACAAGTAAATCCATGATTGCTGGAAGATCAGTCATTGAGCCCTCATCAATCAGCGCTTTTAATATTCGCAGGCCTGCTGCCCTCTGATTGAGCTCACCCGATCGCAATAAGCGTTTGCTAAGGGGTTGCAATTCCAAAGGGGCTAAATCCCGCATTTGCTGGGTGGCCATTAAGCCAATAGCATCCAGCATCACATCTTCCTGATTATCTTGCGCCCAAGTTCGAATTCTTGCGCGTACATTGCGGAAATTACTGACAGGCAATTGTCCTAAGAGATAAGCGGCTATTTCCCGATGCTCTCTGGTCGCTCTTTCCCAAAGCGCGTCAATGCTTGGCAATGGCTTGGCTCCCTCATCTTGCTGCTGGGTTAATAACTCTCGCTGCAATTCACGAATTACGGGGCGGGGAACCTCATAATATTTTAGGAGCAATGCGCTACGCCGCTTGCCCGATTGCCTTTTGGCCCGATTTTCGTATTTCTCAAAATGTAAATCGAGACTACGCACCAATCGCTCGGGCTTTAGAAAAAGGGCCGCAATGCTTTGGCTTTCGACACGAATTCTGTCTAGTTGAACAGATGGCATGATTATTCAGGTTCTATCAATTTAATCGCATCGGCAGCTTCATCTACAAATTTGAGTAATTTGCCATGTTCCTTTGTTACATAACTCCGCTGTTCAATCAACCAGGTACCCAGGAAATTCCTCCATACTTTGCCCACTACAATCAACGGACGCTCTGCTGTTGCGCCTTCCTGTATCTGATTCCACATTGCCGCGATTTCCGCCAGCGTGCCCACTCCACCAGGTAGGGCTATGGCGGCATCGCACATTTCGATTAATGCATACATGCGTGATTTAAGCGTCGGGTACTTACGCTCTTCCAGCACCCATTGATTCGCGCCCCCCGGTCGGAAATCATCAATTTCGTCGCAGGTAATCCCAATCGTATGCCCGCCCATCTCGGCTGCACCGCGAGAAACAGCTTCCATCGTGCCGCTATAACCGCCAGTTAAAACTGAATGACCTGCTTGAGCTAGAACCTTACCTAAATCATAAGCCTCTTCGTAGGCTCGCTCACCAGGCTCTGGGGTAGATCCCCCAAATACAGTAACTTTCATTTCCTTTTTTAGTTGGGCCAGACTGCGCCGGCACGCACGATTCCCTGTTTCGGTACATCCGATTTAATCACCGCTGAATTTCCAATCCGCGATCTCTGTCCCACCTTTACATTCAAATTAATCGTAACGCCCATTCCAATCAGGCTGGCTTCGCCTATGTGAACATTCCCAGCAAGGATCGCACCTGGCGCTAAGTTTGCGTAATCTTTTACCTCACAATCATGGGAAACAATGGCTCCGGTATTTACAATGACCCCACTCCCTAATTTTGCTGACGAACCGATATAAGTTTGTGCGAAAATTTGTGCCCCCGCACCAGGCATTGCGCTGGGCTCAACCACGGCACTGGGGTGGACTAGAGCTGGAGAGGAATATCCAGCTGCAATTAATTTTTCAAAGACCTGAATGCGGCTGTCGATCGCTCCAATGCCGCCTACTGCGTTTATCGCAAGATTTGCTCCGGCTTTATGCAGTGCGACTAAAGCCGCCTTTCCCCCGCCCAGGATTGGCACATCCAACACAAAGCTTCCGCTGGGTCGGCCATCATCAATTACACCTAGCACCCTATATTTGCCTTCAGCACGGATCAGCTCAATTACCGCTTTTCCATGACCGCCACCTCCATAAACAAGGATACTTTTTTCAGCATCAATGTTTTCCGGAATGATTAGCTGGTCTGAATTTGGCGATTCTGCCAAAGTGTCGCGTATCAATGCTTCAGTTACTACGGGTCCAATTGGCAACTTGTCGAGAGCCAATCCCTCCGCTTCAGCAAGTTTGAGTGCTGGCTGCGTAATCCGTAACCCTTCAGGCAATCCTTTCCCGCTTGTCTTTGATTTCGATTTCCCCTTGGCTGGCTTCCAATCCTTGCTCTCAGCCACTATGCAAAATAGTTCACCAGAACGCATCATGCGCCCTTCTTTAGCCTGCAATTCGTGAACAAAGCCTGCTACTGGAGCGGTTAATTCAAATGTGGATTTAGTGCTTTCTAGTGTTCCTAGTACGGAACCCTGGCTAACTTTCTGACCTTTTCGTACATCGAGTGAAACTAATTTGGCTTCACTTTCATTGGGATTTATCAGGGGAATAATTACTTCTTCAGCCTTGCTCATGCGGGCACTATACCATTTTCCGAATAGCCGCCATAATGTCATCCACATCAGGCAAGACTTCGGCTTCTAAATCGATCGAGGCTGGAATCACTTGGTCCTCAGCCCCCACTCTTCCGAAGTGCAATTGAGGTTTTAGTTGGGCCGCTCGGCTAATGATCTCCGCCCCCCATCCATAACTTAGCCCGCCTTCTTCCAGCGATAAAAGTGAACCAGTCCGTTCTACCGAGTTCATCAGTAGGTCACTTAGCCCCCCATGTTCTGGCAGCGGCCAAATTTGGCCAGCCACATACATTTCGCCGAATAGCTCCTCTTCAAATGCCAATCTTTGCAAGGCTTCTCGGGCCATTTCGGCCATAAATCCGTAGGTCGCAATTGTATATTTCGGTGCGGGCGCATCAAGGAAACTCAATAAATAGCTTCTGGCCACACCATCTGGGCTTACACCTTGCTCAACCTCAAATCCAGCCAATTCCTCAGTCGTCAATAATTCCTTTGCATAGAGCATTTTGTTTTCAATAAACAAGGTGGGCCCCACTGTTTTTAAGATTGCTTTCTCCAGCATCTCAGCCGGATCTTGCAATGTGTTCGCAGCCAATATTCTGAGTCCGGGTGTCCCTAGAAATAACTTTTCGAGGGTTTGCGAATGGGTGGGCCCATAACCGCGTCGCCCTCCCATTGGTGTGCGAATGATTACTGGCACTTGTACCTGCTCGTTGTACATCCAGCCAAATTTACTCAGTGAATTGATCAATTGATCTGCGATCAAGGTCGTGAAATCCCCAAACATGATCTCAACCACTGGTCTCAATCCGCGCAAAGCCATTCCGCCTGCTACGCCAACAATGGCCGCTTCTGAAACAGGTGATGTGAATACACGCTCCGGATATTTAGTAGAAAGACCTTGGCTAACTTTGAAAGCACCCCCATATGGGTCCAGTACATCCTCGCCGAGTAAATAGACACTTTCGTCTTTCTCAAAAGCACGGTGCAACCCCAGGTTCAATTGTTCAACAATGCGGCTCACAATGCGTATCCTGGGGTTTTTTTAGCGGCTTCAAAAGCGATCCGTACTTCTTCCCCAACCTCATTCCCTATATTGCTCACTTCAGCGTCATTTAGCTTGCTCCCACCAATCGAAATGGGATCGCGTTCCTGTCTCATCTGCTCAACCTCTTTGGGGTCCCGTGTATCATCCCCTTTAGAATGCGGTCCAAATCGGCGCGTATTTAGTACCAGGGCTTCAGGTCTGCCAGTTTTGCGCAGTTCAGTAACACTTTCCTTAGCTAGCGCATGAATTTCCTGCACATCGCTGCTATCAATTTCTCTTGTGAAAATGTCGAAGGCCTCAAAGCGTTGCGCAATGCTTCCTGCAAGCCCCAATTCAATGGGAGTTGTCTGTGCGATTTGATTATTTTCAATTACAAATAATATAGGTGCCCCGCCCAGGCTGGCTAAGTTTAAGCTTTCATATAGCACCCCCTGTCCCAGCGCTCCATCCCCTAGAAAGATAACCACGATATTTTTACTTCCCTTTAGCTTCTCCGCCAGAGCGGCACCCGTCGCAACCGGAGCCGTGCTGCCCAATACACCATTCGAATAGAAATCTTTCCAATGAATATGTTGCGAGCCGCCTCGGCCAGCACCCACACCGCTGGGCTTACCCATCATCTCAGCGTATAGGCCTTGCATATCCCCACCATAGGCTAAGAAATGTCCGTGGCAACGGTGATTGCTAAATACTATGTCACCCGGCTGCAGATGATCCAATACACCAACTGCATTGGCTTCCTGTCCAATATATGTGTGCGTGGTTCCATAAAATAGCCCACTCGGGAACGCTTCTAAAACCTGCTCCTCAAAACGCCGAATTCGCAACATCTCGCGATAAAGCTTAGCTAGTTCAGCCTGATCCATCAATTCTGATCCTCATTACCCTTGAATTCCATCGCGGTCGCATTTCCCGGTTGATTTATGCCAACACTGAAAAGTACACGCGGAATGGTCATCAGCAATATGCGTATATCCAGCCCTACCGATCGGTTATCCACGTACCAAACATCCAATTTGAATTTTTCCGTCCAGGAAACATTGTTGCGCCCATTGATCTGCGCCCAGCCTGTAATTCCCGGGAGGACATGATGCCGCCGCTTCTGCTCATCGTTATAGCGATCCAAATATTGCATTAGCAACGGTCTTGGACCCACAAGGCTCATTTGTCCGCGTATTACATTTATTAATTCAGGAAGTTCATCGAGGCTCGTGCCTCTCAGGAGGCGCCCAAATAGCGTCAGACGTTGCTCGTCGCTTTTCAATTCCCCTTGCGAATTTCGTGCATTGCTCATACTTCTGAATTTGTACAAAGTGAAAGCTTGCCCATCCAATCCGGGCCGCTCATGAGCAAATACAATCGGTCTTCCGTGAAATATCCAAACTAATAGAGCAACAAGCAAGCCTAGCGGAATTAACAAAGGAGCAAAAAGGATAGTTAGCCCAATGTCCATGAAACGCTTAGTCAGCGGAATATCGCTATAGGTTCGGCTTGCATTCACGCCGTGATTCTATCAAAAGGTAGCTTGTCCACTGAGTTATTCTGCGAACATGGCATTTATAGCCGCGCTATAAATCTGTTTTACTCTTTCTCTTTCCTCTGGGAAATGCCTGCTGAAATGTTCCATCATGATGCCCGCATTAATCTCTAGGATCTGCATTTGTCCATCAACTTGGACAATATCTACTGAGGCAAATCGAATCCCAATTGCATTTGCGGCAGAAATAGCCAGTGCTTCAATTTGTTTTTCTAGTTTCTCTTCGGCAACAATCTGAGGAATTGCCCCGGTTCCTAAATTATGCTTCCAATACAGAGGCAAATGTTCCCCCTCTTCAAGTACATCGCTCAAACGTCCTTCATAACGTTCAAGGGCTTTGCTTGCCAAACTTTGAGGGATACTCTGTTCAATGCTTTTGCGTTGGAGCAATTCAATAATACTGGCTTTTCCATTGCCAATCAGCATCGGCCGCATTTTTGCATAGCTCAAGAGTACCTTTTCATCCAAAATGATAGCTCGATATTCTTGCTCAATTTCTACATATGGTGAAATGGCAATCGCCCTTGTTTTTTCAAATAAACGCGTGACGGATTGCTCCAGTTCCAAGCCGTTATCAACTTTTGTGACACTGCTTCCCCCAGTGCCCTCATTGGGTTTAACCACCAAAGGAAATCCATTTTTTTTTGCGAAAGCTTGAATCTGGTCCCAATTCCCATTGGAAGAAACATAATTAGCCAGGCGGGGATGTAAAAAGAGTTGATGAGGAACTGATGCGATTCTAGCAGCTTGCAAAGCCCCGGCTGTAGCCGCCTTATCTGCCGCCAACATATGTGCGGTGGCTGAATTTATTTCAAAGTTGTAGCCTACGATATGGCGTGTCTTGTCCCCCAAGCCCAATTGAAGAATCCAATCATGCGAAAAAGACTGCAACTCAATATCAGAGTTTTCTGCAATTTCTTTCACCACTGAAACCAATATTCGTTCGTGATTTGCTTCTTTCATCCTACAATTCTAACGGTAAAAAAGGAGCCCGGCTTTAAAACGAAAGACCCCTCCAAAAAGAAGGGGTCTTGATTGTAAGTTTGAATAACTTAGTTTACGCTGTTTTCCATTTGCCGAATAACCATCACCACTTTGCCCTGCACTTGCACAGCTTGCGGATTGTCAACAATGATTGGTTGCATGGTTGGGTTAGCTGGCTGAAGCCGAACGCCCCCATTTTCTTTGAAGAAATACTTCAAAGTTGTCTCGTCTTTATCGGTTAGCCAAACTGCCACCATTTCACCATTTTGTGCATCTTGGGCACGCTTCATGACAACAATATCGCCGTCATTAACCATTGCGTCAATCATCGAATCGCCCTCAACTTCAAGTGCAAAGAGATCTTCTTTCTTGTCGCCCGTGCTCAGCAAATTGCTGGCAATCTGCACACTGCTATCGGGATCATAATAAGCAAAATCAGAGGAAGGTACCTGTACGGGCTCGCTAGCTACAATTCGGCCAATAACCGGTACATTGATTAGCTCTTCGAGAGCAGTTTGAACTTTTTCAGCCGCGCTTTGAATTGGACCTGCTAAGGTCTTGATTAAGCGCACTCCGCGAGAAACTTTTCGGTCGCGCTCAATATAACCATCTTCCTCAAGCTGATTCAGATAATAATTCACCACCGAAGTGGATGAAATATTGGTTTCTTTGCCAATTTCACGAATTGATGGCGGGTAGCCAACATCACTTTGGTAGCGCTCTAGCACTTCCAAAATTTTCTTATGCCGTTCGCTTAGGCCTTTGCGTCGTTTGGCCATCATAAGCGCTCCTTAGGTTTATCGTTCATTTGTGCTAATATCCTACACGAACATTCGTTCCAAGTCAAGCGCCCTAATTGCAGTAAATTGATAGCTAAAACTATGTGATAATGGCCGAAATTCGATACTTTTGGAGCCTTATGCGTAAGAAAGTCATTCTCATTACAGGAGCCTCCGGTGAAATCGGTCAGGCCCTGGTTCATGAATTAGCTAAAGATGATCCAGATCTCATCCTTACTCTGGATTTGCAAGATCTTCCGCCCGAACTTAGCGATAAATGTACCCACATTAAGGGCAGCATTACGGATAAATCACTTTTAGATCGCTTAGTAAGCGAATATGAAATTGATGTCATCTTTCATTTGGCAGCCTTGCTTTCTACCCGCGCAGAATACAGTCCTGTAGCTGCGCACCAAGTCAACGTTGAAGGCACACTAGGTTTGCTTGAGCTGGCCGCCGAGCAGTCTCAATTTCGTGCTCAGCCCGTTCAATTTTTATATCCTTCCTCAATTGCCGCTTTTGGCATGCCTAGTCTAGATGTCAAAGCAGAGAATCCCAAAGTGCGCGAATGGGAATGGAATCACCCCTCCACTATGTATGGCGCCAACAAACTCTACGGAGAGTTGCTGGGAACTTATTACACACGTCATTACAAGCAGTTGGCAGAAACAGAGCCTGTTAAATTGGATTTTCGCGCTGTGCGCTTTCCTGGCTTAGTTTCGGCATTTACACTACCCAGTGGGGGTACTAGTGACTTTGGCCCCGAAATGTTGCATGCCGCTGCCAAAGATGAGGCCTACGCCTGTTTTGTCCGCCCAGATAGCACCATTCCATTTATGGTTATGCCAGACGGGGTCAAAGCCCTCCTCAATTTAGCGAAAGCCGACCGTAAAAATCTGTCGCGCTTAGTCTATAACGTATCTTCGTTTAGCCTTTCGGCTGAGGCATTCCATCAGCATGTCCTTCGCCATTTCCCTCAAGCAGAGATTAGCTTTGAGCCTCATGTGCAACGCCAGGCCATCATTGACACATGGCCAATGGATGCCGATGATTCCTTAGCGCGCCAAGATTGGGCTTGGCAACCGGATTATGATGAAAAGCGCGCCTTCGACGAATACTTGGTTCCTCATATAAAAGAGCGCTACTCAGACTAATGTCTTAGTCTTTGCAATTAGCCGCTTATAATGCGCCTAACCGTTCACTACTCAAGGAGAAAAGATGAGATTATCTGCACCCCGAAAAATCACTTGGTTCATTGCCGTATTTGTTGGTGTTCTTGGTATTTTGTCACATAACGATATAGCTACAGTTTCAGCAATATCAGATTTCTTACTCGTATCAATTGGCTTCGTGCTACTCGCACTTGCTACTTTCCTGAAAGGTCTCTAGACGCAAATCGCCTAGGCTTCAATCGGTAATCTATTGCAGTGATTATTGACAAAAGTACGTTTGACGAGAATGGCCAGCTGCGCGAAGGGCCTTTTCGCCAGAATTTTACTGATGGCAAATTGTTTGTCGAAGGTCAACACCTTGCTGGTCAGCGCTCCGGCGTTTGGAAGGTATATCTTCGCTCGGGGCAATTGAAAGCTACCGGTCCATTTCTAGACCATAAGATGCATGGAGAGTGGACTTGGTTTAGCAAAGATGGCGCTCTAGTTCAAGTCGGTAGTTTTGACAACGATGAAATGCAAACTGGAAAATGGATGCGCTATCACGCAAACGGCCAAATTAAGGAAATCGACCAGTTCGTTAAGGGCAAGAAAGTTGCTAAACGACTGTTATTTGATGAAAACGGTCAGGAATTAACCAAATAGTAAATATTGGTCAATAAAAAATAAGAAAATCAAATAGAAGGGGGATTTTATTTGTAATGTTGGTTATAGGTAGCGGTCGAAACGATTATCTTTGTCAACCAGCACAAAAGTTGTTTCCACGGGGGTATCGCTGACCTCAAAGGCCATCACAATGATTTCTTCGCCTACAGTAATGCGATGGGCAGCGCCACCATTCATTCTTATTTGCCCCGAACCAGGCTCGCCAACAATCACATAGGTTTCCAATCGTTCCCCTGTATTATTGCTAACCACTAAAACTTTTTCCCCAGGCCAAAACCCGCATTTCTCAACCAAATCTGCATCAATTGTGATTGAACCAATGTAATCAGGATTGGCCTCGGTTACCGTAGCTTTATGCAATTTTGACCGAACAAGTATGCGCATAGTGCCTCATTAATTTTTTGTCGGCCGCTATTTTACTTGACCATAATTAATTTAGGAATAAGCTTCCTGATTCGTGCGCTGATAGAATCAAATTCTATGCGTCCCATACTCCCTCTCATATTAATCTTGCTCGTAGCTTGTGGTCCCACCCAGCCGCTTGCTACCTCAACACCGGACCCCAGTGCCACATCGGCTCCCACCGCTACTATTGATTGGTTCCCAGCCACTTCGACTGCAACGCTCGCCCCCACTTCGATTCCCAGCCCAACCCCCGATATGCATCCAGGCCTAGGCGAACTCATCCTGGAAGACAACTTTACTTCGCCCTCAGGTTGGCCCAATACTGAAGATAACCGCACTCGCGTAGTGGTTGAAAACGGTCGTCTAAACTTATTTACAGATATTCCTGGCGCACTCCTGCTGGCTCCCCGTAATTCCCCCTCCATAAATGACTTTTATGTCGAGCTAAGCGCCTCACCCAATCTTTGTGAGGAAAACGACGAATACGGCCTCATGTTTCGCATCAATTCAGCTGGTGATCACTATCGCTTTACACTTTCTTGCGATGGGCGCGCCCGTGTTGAGCGGGTTTTTAACGGTGCCGTTAGTATCCCCCTAGATTGGCAAATATTTCCAAATGTGCCTTCAGTGGCACCCAGTAATGTCACTCTTTCGGTCTGGGCTTTGGGATCAGAGCTTCGTTTTTTCGTTGACGACTCGCTATTATTCACAACCAATGACACCGTTATCTTTGTGGGTCGGGTAGGTGCCTTTATCCGAGCTAGAGGAGAGGGTCCCCTCACTGTTTCCTTTACCGATTTATTGATTTACGATCTCGCTGAATAGCGCAGCACTAGATTAATTCTTTAGACTAAAACCCTATGGAATGGTGGGAATAACGTTCGCGAATCCATCAACCTTTTTGGAAATGCGAATTTTGCCTTAGCCAACCCATCAATCTTTCCGCAAATGTGGAGTTTGCATTGGCAAATCCATCAGTCTTTCCGCAAATGTGGAGATTGTATTGGCAAATCCATCAGTCTTTCCGCAAATGCGAATTTTGCCTTAGCCAATCCATCAATCTTTCCGCAAATGTGGAGTTTGCATTGGCAAACTCCTGAATCTTTTCCGAAGGAAAAGATAGGTATAATTTTAATTCGTCAAAATGAACCTGTTGACACAGGATCAGTTACACACAATGGGGATACTGGCACTGGAAAGCGCATTCGCGCATTCTGACAGGGCAATAATTCATCCAGCCCACACTACTGGCAAAAACTAAATATAGGAGTTTGCTGTGAACGCAATTGAAGTTCAAAATTTGCGCCGCGTCTTCACGACCAATATTGGCCGTTTTAGACGTGAGTCGAAGGAGATTGTCGCCGTTGAAGACATATCCTTCTCGGTGGGTGAGGGAGAGTTATTTGGTCTCCTGGGTCCCAACGGTGCCGGTAAGACCACCACAGTTAAGATGCTCACCACCTTGCTGATTCCCAGTTCGGGAATGGCTAGAGTGGGGGGCTACGATGTGGAGAAAGAAGCCAAAGAGATTAGCCCGCGCATCGGTTTTATCTTCGGTGGCGAAAGAGGCCTTTATTGGCGTCTCTCAGCTATCGATAACCTGCGTTACTTTTCCAGTCTCTATCACGTGGACCCCGATACCTCCAAAAAGCGCATTCCCGAGCTGCTTGAGATGGTCGGTTTGGAGGAACGTGGCAAAGAAAAGGTTGAAGGTTTTTCGCGAGGAATGAAACAGCGCCTTCATATTGCCCGCGCATTGCTCCACGACCCAGAAATTCTCTTTCTCGATGAACCCACAATGGGATTAGATCCGGTGGGTGCACGTGATTTGCGCCGGGTTGTCCGCAATCTACAGAGTGAAAAGAAAACAATTTTGCTCACAACACATTACATGTTTGAAGCCGACATGCTCTGTGAACGCATTGCCGTGATCAACAAAGGCCAGATTGTTGCCTTGGATACTCCCGAAGAACTCAAGAAGAAAGTCAATGACTTATCTGTGATTGAGGTCGAGGTATTTGGTGTTCAAGACAATTTGCTCGAATCGATTCGTAAATTAGATTTTGTCGATAGCGTCTCGATTGAAGACCGCGATCAGCGCCAGGTACTGACAGTGCAAACGCCGATCGGATCAGAGGCGATCTCAGATCTCATGCCCCTATTTGAGAGCAGCCGAGTGGGCAAAGTCATTTCGCGCGAACCAACGCTTGAGGATGCCTATGTTCGTTTAGTAGGCGGTGAGGGATGAGAAATAGCATGTTCATGAAATATTTCCGCGCTGTGCGCACGACTTTCGAAATTACCTTGCGTCAGAACTTTAGCGATGCCTTCATCATTTTTGCTGTCATCATCCAACCGATGATTATTGCAATCTTGGCTTTATGGATGCTGCGTGAACGCGGTGGCGATATCGCCATATTTGTAATCGTGGGGTCCGGGCTTACCGGCCTCTGGAGTGGCTTGTTATTCATCAGCGGCAATAGCATCACGGGTGAGCGTTGGGTGGGCACGCTCGAAGGTTTGGTTGCATCTCCTACTCCAATGCCCTATATAGTTCTTGGCAAGAACTTGGCTAATGTATTTCAATCGCTAATATCAATGTTGGCCAGTTACGCCATCGTAGCCTTGCTTTTCGATCTGCAAATTAATGTTCAAAATCCTTTGTTGTTTGGCGTTTCAATTTTGATTACTGTAGTTGCTTTTGTTAGCTTTGGGCTCCTGATGGCGGCTCTCTTTGTAATCAATCCTTCTTTCGCCCAATTTCAGAATGGCTTGGAATTCCCGATTTACATCTTGGCAGGTTTTCTTTTTCCGATTGCACTACTGCCCGGTTGGACAACGCCCTTGAGCTATATCTTGGCTCCATACTGGGCTTCCCTGGCCTTGCACGGTTCGGCGACAGGCGCGTCTTCGTCCTCTGAGATTGCTTTTTCTTGGGCCATGATGTTAATTTTCGCAACCTTATACGCTTACATCAGCAATCGTCTCTTTAATGTGGTGCTGCGTCGGGCTAAAGTCGATGCCACCCTTTCCATGCAATAGGAGCTTTTGATGCTTGCAACACTAAAACTTAATTTACGCCTTTTCTGGGATGGAGCGCTCCTCTCTTATGTAGCCCTGTTTCGCTGGTTGCGCCCCTCCACCTATATAGCTTCCAAGGTATTTGGGCCCCTGGTGTATATGCTGTTCTTTGTAATATTGGGTTCCTATGCCACAGGTTCTACAGATGTGTCCTTTTACATCGTCGGTAATGCCATGCAAATGACTGCCTGGAGTGGTATCTACGGCATCACAATGTCAATCACGGGTGATCGCTGGGATGGCACCTTGCCCTATGTTTTTGGGGCTCCTGCTAACCGACTGGTGGTATTTGTCGGCAGAGCTTTTATCCATGTCATCGATGGCTACTTTGGTGTCGTCCTGGGTTTCCTGTACGGAATAACTCTCATGGGACTGGATCTTTCCAATACCCATTTCGGAGCACTCGCCACCGCTATCTTGGTCACGACCATCTCCACCTCAGGTCTGGGTATGCTCCTCGGCTGTCTGAGCCTCATGACACGCAATGTCATGTTTGTGAATAACACTGTGTTTTTCGCCATGCTCTTGTTTTCCGGAGCCAATGTAGATATCAGCACATTTCCCGGCTGGATGCAATCCATATCCTATGCACTGCCCCTAACCCGTGGCATCCAAGCCGCTCGGCTTATAGTTCAAGGAGCAAGCTTCTCTGAAGTTTCTAACCTGCTTCAGGTTGAATTAATTTATGGCCTTGTGTACGTTGTTTTAGGGTATTACTTTTTCCGTTGGTTTGAAAAACAAGCCAAAAGACGCGGCACTTTGGACGCTGTCTAAATCAATATTAATTAAAAACACGGACCCTTGGGTCCGTGTTTTTTTGTATTCAGAAAACTATGCGGCTAGTGCCAGTTTCAATTGCGGACGCCTGATGCCACCATTGCTCAGTAGCTCTTCGATCCCATCTGCATTGAGAGCCTTGCTAAAAAGCCAGCCCTGAATATGGTGGCAATCCAGCGACTCGTAAAAACTTAGCTGTTCTTCGTTCTCTATCCCCTCTCCAACGACATTTAGGCCAAGATTGCGAGCAATCATTATGATGCCGCTCACCACCGCTGCATCTTTGCTAGATCGCGACAGGCGATGAGCATAATGCCGGTCAATTTTCAATGTGTCGAATGGAAAATCAGCCAAATGCTGTAAAGTGGAATAGCCTGTCCCGAAATCATCAATAGCTAGCCGTACACCTAATTCCTTTACCTTCCCTAAAGTGAGTCGCGTTTTTTCCATATCGCGGAAAATAATATTCTCAGTTAATTCAAGCTCAAGGTTTTCTGGCGGAATTTGAGTGCGATGTAATATGCCTTCAAGCATTGCAATAAAATCCGGTCGATTTATTTCCCTGTCGGATAAATTTACAGAAACCCAATCGAGGGCAATACCCTTTTTCAACCAGGACATCATCTGCACACAAGCTGATTCCAAGATCCATTCACCCATTTCCAGAATTAACCCAGTCTCTTCCGCGATCGGCAAAAAGTGGCCCGGGTCTGAGAGGATTCCATTAGTCTGATTCAAACGAATCAGCGCTTCCACGCTGTAAACTCGCCCAGTTTTCGAATCCACCTGAGGCTGATAATGCAATGTGAACTTGTCTTCCTGCATAGCTATTCGAATCTGATTGCTAATTTCTAATTTCTCGAGAGCCCTTGTTTTCATTTTCGCGTTAAAGAATTCGAATGGTTTTTCCCCATTGTTCTTGCCTAAATACATCGCTCGGTCAGCATTTTGAATCAATTGGTCTGGTGTTTGGCCGTCCTTCGGATACATACTGATGCCAATGCTGGCAGTTACAAATACATCAGCCCCTTCCAGCTTATAAGATTTAGCGATGTTTTCAGAGATTTTCTTGGCAATCAGCAAAACGTCTTCATCGCTGTCAATTCCTTCGAGGAGGATTACAAATTCATCCCCACCGAAGCGACCAACCGTATCGCTTTCCCGCACACTGCTTTTTAACCGCTCAGAAATGTTGACCAATAAATGATCTCCCGCTTTATGACCGAAAGCATCATTTATGGCTTTGAATTTATCTAGATCAATGAATAGAACTGCCAACTTTTCGTGCCTGCGTTTCGCTATTTGAATAGCATGCATCATGCGATCGTCAAAGAAACCGCGATTTCTTAGATGAGTCAATGAATCATGGGAGGCAAGGTCCTTCAAACGGGCTTCTGCTATCTTGCGTTCTGTAATATCGCGCACCAGACTTTGCAGAATACCGCGACCATCCACCTCAAGATAAGCGCTACTGATCTCCACAGGCATGTGGCTGCCATCCTTGCGCACATGCGTACGTTCAAAAGTAAGCGTTCCAAATTGTCTGATCTGATCAAAAATGAGCGCGTTTTCCTCAGCTTCTTCTGGCGTATTTATTTGCTCAATACTTAGCGCACGCAATTCCTCATCGCTGTATCCCAACCTGGTGGCAGCTATATGATTTGCATCTACGATTTGTCGAGTTTGAGCGTCAATAATAAATATCGAATCGTGAGCATTCTCAAACAGGCTGCGATAGCGGCCCTCACTAAGTTTTAGTGCCCTCGATGATTCCCTTTCTTGCTTGTCGTAAAGCGCTTGCATTTCCTTAGAAGAGATAGCTAAGGAACGTTCCAGCAAATATCGATCCTGATCAGCCTGCGCGTAAACACGGTCAATTAGATTTAGAAATTCTTGCCACTCTTCATCATTAATCCCATGCCCGGGAGCAATACTGAGTCGTTTTAATTGGCGCTCAAGAATTTTATGCACAGAAAATTAGTTTTCCTGAAAGAGAGTCAGCGTCATCGTTTGATTGTGTAAATCACAGGCGCCAGTTGTGTAAGGCGATAGTTCCCCGTAGGAATAAAAGCCCACCTGGTGGACATCTTTTGGCAAAACATCCAGCGCAGCTTCCAATTCTTCTTCCGAATGCTCGCCCAATACCAGTCTTCTACCCACACAGCTAATTGCGATTGATAACGACTCTCCCTTGCCGCCATTACTACTAGGGACAATCATTTGAGCAGCCTCACTCGCCCCACCAATCAAGCGCTCAAAGTTGGCTTTCATCAGTTGTGCATAACTTCCAGTTGGAATATCGCCCGCGAATGTTAGCGACTGATCGTTTTCATTTACACCCAAAATTGTTCGTACAACATTACGTTCATCTTCTGGGTGTAAGCGTAAAGATAATGGGAATAACAAAGCACTAGATGGCAATTCGGAGGCTAGATCGCCTAAATATTCTTTGTACAAATCTAAAGCTGGTTTTCCGTCAAGTTCATACAGGATATTGCTTTCCGACCGAGTAACACGCCGCTGGGGACCGAACACATCCCATCCGCCCTTCGAGCCATGTCCAATCTCAACATGGTCTCCATAGAAACCTACAGCGCTAACGGAGTTTGTTGCCAGCTCCCGATTGTCGAGTACCCAGGTTTCTTCAAAGCGATCCCCATCACCAGCTAATCCACCTGTAACCACGACCTCGTCTGGCAGGACTTCATTGAGTCCACGCACTAATTCACTTCCATTCACCATTGTGCCGTTCGATAAAACAAAAATGGCTCTTAAATCGGGGGCCATCAACTTTTTGGCAATATTGCAGCCCACATCAAATGAATCGGCGGAATTTTCTGCTCTAACCGCTGTGCATCTAAGCTGGCTGCGCTCAAATTCTGCCACTGCTACCGCCAATGATTGATCTTGAATGCTGGTTTCGAAGATTTCGCCAGCTGTCGAACAGGCCATAAAGCGCGAATTTGGAAAGGCCGCAAGCAACTCCATTACCGGGCTAGGATCCTCGCGCAAATAGGGGGATCCAAAAGCAAACACGACACTATTCTCAGAATCCAGATTGGGGAACTTATTAACAGACCAGCCATCTTTGGCTGTGTGGTTAAATGTTTCAATCCTCATCCTGCCATCCTTTGCTGTGAAATTAGGGGAAGTATGAGCTAAATATATTCCTGAAAATTGGCCCGGGAAAGAGCCCCTTGGTACTAGGTGTTTCCCCACTAAATTTTTGCAAATACTGCTTTATAATGAAAGGGCTGGCAAATGCATTCTTTCCCCGCCGCTTGTGGCTAACACAGGCGATCTAATCCAGGCCATTTGCTAATAAGGAGTCTCCAATTTTTACCCCCCACGAACGTCAAATAATCAGTTTCACCAATACATATCAATCTTTGTGCACCTTTTTAGAGGAGGATTAAATGTCTTATCAAAAAATTACTATCGTTGGAAATCTAGGTCGTGACCCTGAAATGCGTTACACCCCTGGTGGCCAGGCAGTTACCAATTTTACAGTGGCCTCTAATCGTCAATACACTGCTTCAAGTGGTGAACGCATCAAAGAAACTACCTGGTTTCGCATATCAGCCTGGGGTCGCCAAGCGGAAACCACCAATCAATATTTAAGCACTGGCAGCCAGGTTCTTGTGGAGGGTCGAATGACCCCAGATAAGGAATCGGGCGGTCCTCGAGTATGGACCCGTCAAGATGGAACGCCTGCAGCCTCATTCGAAATTACCGCTGAACGTGTTGTATTCCTATCCGGCAGAGGTGACGGTGCAGCTGCCTCAGGGGGCGGAGATGCGGGTTTTCAATCAGGGCCGGAAGAACCAGCAGGTAACTCAGACCAGGAAGATGAAATTCCGTTTTAGGAGTCAAATATGGCAGAAAATAAAAAAGAAGCCGACAAAGGGGCCAAACCGCTCCCAGTTAAACGCCCGCAATTACACTTATCAGGCAATTTAGAACCGCAATATGCCAATGTAGTTCGCATCTCACATACGCCTTCAGAGATGGTCTTTGATTTTGGTCAGTTGCTGCCTGGTAGCGCTAAAGCGCCAGTGCGATCGCGCGTAGTTATGACGCCCCTGAGCGCCAAACTTTTGCAACGCGCCCTTACGGAAAATCTGGGCAAATTTGAATCTATGTTTGGGGAGATAAAAATCCCGCAGGGTAAATCTTTGGCGGATAATCTGTTTGGGCCAGTCCAATCTCCTGAAACCCCCGATGAGGGCAAAGATTGATGGCTAGTTTAGACAGCATTGCCAGCAAGGCGCATAAAGATTTCGAAGCGCTCACTGCCGCCCGTGAACAAGCTCTAGCACAAACGCGCCGTGTTATTCAGCACAGTGCCCGTGCTATTCGCGCCATCCATCGCGAGGAAGCGGATACTGCAGCAGAAGAATTAGCAGCAGCCTCCAAACTAGTTTTGCAGCTAAATCAGGATCTTAAACCATTTCCCCAACTCTATTCTGCGGGTTATACGCAGGATGCGATGAAGGAATATGCGGAAGCTAACTTAGTTCGCGCTATGGTTACCAACGGGAAAGTTCCCACAGCTGAGGATCTGGGCATAGAAACCGCAGCCTATCTCAAAGGTCTTTCGGAAACTGTCGGGGAATTACGACGGCGCTGCTTGGATATCATGCGCCACGGACATTCTGATGAAACCGAACGTCTTCTCCATCATATGGATGAAATCTATTCCTTGCTGGTCACGATGGACTATGCAGATGCGGTCACTGGTGGATTGCGTCGATTAACGGATGTGTGTCGATCTTTGGTTGAACGCACTCGCGGAGACGTGACCCTTAGTTTGCGTCAGCAACGTCTGGAGCAAAACTTGATGAAAGCTGAAAAGCGCTTTGCCGATTCCGCTGACACGAAAAGTTAACTAAAATTGAACCAGAAACCAAGTCGCACAATTTCCGCTTCGGAAATCGCTGCCTATCTTTACTGCGCCCGTTCATGGTCTTATCAACGCCAAGGGCGGGAAAGCACCAACACTCAACTTATGCAAACTGGTGAGGCTGTGCATCAAGCCCACGGTCAGCAAGTTCTATTCACATCAGCTATTCGCCGCATAGCTATTTTGTTATTTCTAGCAGCTTTCATTTTGTTGATCCTTGCCCTCCTTCCATAGCAATGCAATACTTTCTGCCAATTCTCTTAGCAACAATTGCCTTGCTTCTACTGTGGCTTTCTCAACGACAAAGACGCGATCTTGGCATTCCCTCTGGCCAGGTCCTTTATAGTGATATGACCACCAATGATCGTTTGAAACAACCCCTCTACGATGCAAAATTAGATATGGTCGGTAGGCCGGACTACCTAATCGAGCAATCAGGCGAGCTCATTCCCGTTGAAGTCAAATCTGGGCGCACCCCTCGCTCTCCCTACGATTCCCACGTTCATCAGCTTGCTGCCTATTGCATGCTTGTCTCTAGCCAATTTGGCCAGCGTCCCTCACATGGCCTCATCCGTTACCCTCAAAAGAGTTTCCGTATTGAATTTACTGAAGAGTTAGAGCGTCAAACATTGGCCTTAATCAGCCAAATGCGGGCTGCGCTCGATTTGGGTCAGGTGGATCGTTCCCATAATCATGCAGCCCGCTGTCATGCTTGTGGCTTTCTTGAAATCTGCGATCAAAGTTTATAAAACGTGATGATGGCTAATATAATGAACACTATGTCTGAGCTACAAAAAGCACCTCAGAATGTGCTTGTCATCGCCCCAAAATCAATTCCTTCCGCCGCCAAGGAAGCCAAACGGGTGGCGAGTTTTTTAGAGAAAATCGGCATCAGCTCACAAGCCGCGAATTTTAGTGAATCAAAATCGTTGAAAGCGCTGCAAGCCGGGGATTTCGATTTAGTTATCACTATCGGGGGTGACGGCACAGTCCTTCGAGCTGGGCATCTTTGTGCTCCACACGACATTCCTCTCTTAGCTATTGATATGGGCCGCTTTGGCTTTCTTATTGAAGTGGACCCGGATGAATGGGCAGCCCTACTACCGCGCCTTGTTTCCGGGGAGTTTTGGTATGAACGCCGTATGCTGCTCAATGTGACATTAATTCGAAACGGCAATGTAATTCACGAATCTGAAGCTATCAATGAAGCCATGATTGGCCGAGGTAGCGTCGTGCGTCCTGTACATGTACGCGCGTCTCTAGACAACCGTACGCTCACCACCTACGTTGCTGATGGTCTCATAGTTTCCACGCCCACCGGCTCAACGGCTTACGCTCTCGCAGCTGGAGGGCCCATTTTGCCACCTGATCTGCGCAATCTCCTGATCATCCCCGTTGCACCCCATCTCAGCGTAGATCGGGCTATCGTATTGGCCGCCGGCGCAACAGTTGGAGTAGAACTTCTCAAAGGAGATGAACCCGTGCTAAGTATTGATGGGCGCGAGCCCGTCTCCCTGCAACTTGGCGATAAGATTGAAGTTGCTGCTAGCGAACATTCCTTACGCTTCTTACGCTTCCAAGATGCAGGCTATTTCTACCAACGGCTTATATCAATTATGGATAATAATCCCGCTACACAGAAAAAAAACAATGACTGAAGCAAGTTTAATAGTCTGCAAGAACCATCCCGAAAGAGAAACTAATCTTCGCTGCAATCGTTGCAACGAACCGATTTGTTCCTCTTGCGCTGTCCAGACTCCAACGGGTTATCGATGCCCGCAATGCGTAGCTGGTCAGCAGCGCATATTCAATACCGCTAAAACGCAAGATTACTTAGCGGCATTTTTCGTAGCGACCATCCTTTCTTACATAGGGGCTCTAATTGCATCGCGCATTGGATTTTTCACCATTTTCATTGCCCCGCTTGCTGGAACTATGATCGCAGAAGCGATCCGGCGAGTGACTGGTCGGCGTAGATCCAAGTCGTTATTTCAAACGGCAATTGCTGGAACTGTCGTTGGTGCTTTGCCCTTCCTGCTGGCACCAATTCTTTTTCTATTTGCCGGGGCCGGTTTTGGAGCATTAATTAGCTTACTCTGGCCAGGGCTTTATCTATTTATTGCTGCATCTTCAGCCTATTACCGTCTATCCGGAATTCAAATTAACCGCTAATGCTTCGCGAACTCCGTATTGAAAATTTCGCCATTATTGAGACCCTCTCCATAGATCTGGAGCCTGGTCTAGTTATCCTGACCGGCGAAACCGGCGCGGGAAAATCGATCTTGGTTGATGCTGTTGAAACGCTGCTAGGAGTTCGTGCCGATACGTCCCTGATTCGCAAAGGTGATGATCGTGCCAGGGTCGAAGGCACCTTTGCTGTAAAGGGAGAAATGAAGGACCGTGTAAACGCCATTCTCGAACGAGAAGATCTTCTTGAAGACCCCGATTACATTGTTATGCAAAGAGAGTTTCGGCGCGAAGGCCGTAATGTAGCTCGCATCAATGGACGCGTTGCCACGCTAGCGGTCGTCAAGGAACTCGGCGAATTACTTATCGATCTGCATGGCCAATCCGAGCATCTATCTCTTTTGCGTGTCCCCAGTCACCGTGCCTTACTAGATCGCTATGGCGGTCATCACAAAGAATTACAGGCCTACCGATCATCCTTCGAGAAAATAAAATCTTTGCGCGCAGAACTCCATGAGTTGCGCAATGCGGATAAAGATACAGCCAATCGCATCGAGTTAATGCAATTTCAAGTCGAAGAGATTGAAACGGCCAGTTTAGATCCGGGTGAGGAAGAACAGCTCAAAGATGAACGTACCCGCTTGGCGAATGCAGAAGCCCTAGCCGAAAATGTGAATCTGGCTCTCGCTTCCCTGGACGAGGGTGTTGGCGGAACTCCATCAGCAGCAGACCGTTTAGGGGAAACCCTAGCTGCCCTGCGCAGTTTAGCCAAATTGGATCCTAGTCAGGAGCCTCGCGAAAACGCAGCTCAGGAACTTTTTGATGGAGCCGCAGATCTGGCTCACAGCTTGCGCACCTACCTAGAGGAAATTGAATTTAATCCCACACGCTTGGAAGAAGTGGAAGAGCGCTTAGCACTCATACAATCTCTTAAGCGCAAATATGGGGCTGATATTAGTGAAGTACTTGAGCACGCAATTCAAACCGCCAGCCAACTGGAAAACATATCCAATGCCGCAGAGCGCATATCTCAACTGGAAGCGGATGAGGGCCATCAATTAAATGAATTGGCCTTGCTTGCCGTAGCATTGTCTGAAAAACGCTTGGCATCTTCTAAAACGCTGGGTGCAGCCATTGAAAAGGAGCTCGATGAATTACGTATGGAATCAGCTAGCTTTGGCGTAGATTTCCGTACACGCGAATCGGACCAAGGCATCCTAATTGATGGCACCCGCTATGATTTTGACGCCAATGGTCATGAGCAACTCGAGTTTCTAATTGCACCTAATCCTGGCGAAGGTCTCAAACCCCTTGTCAAAATCGCCTCTGGTGGTGAAACAGCCCGCCTCATGCTCGCTATGAAAAATGTTCTTGCACGCGCAGATCAAACCCCTACCTTAATCTTTGATGAAATTGACCAGGGCATCGGCGGAAGAGTAGGGGCCGTGGTCGGCCGCAAACTGTGGAACTTAGCCCGTGAGCATCAGGTTCTTTGCGTAACGCACCTAGCCCAATTGGCCGCGTTTGGAGATCAGCATCTTAAAGTAGAAAAGGTTGTGCAAGATCAACGCACCAGTACCGCTTTAACTGCTCTAAACAATGAGCCACGCTTGCTCGAATTAGCAAGCATGTTAGGTGACATTAGCGAAGGCACGATGCAATCGGCCAACGAGTTGCTCGCTTTTGTCAGTAGTCATCGAGACAGCTGAAACAAGTAAATTGCAATTCATCTTCCTGATCTAAATTCTTCCCACGTAAAAAATAAGCAGGCTAGCCCAACTTCAGCTTTAATGACCTGATTCAATTAAATTGGTCACCCATGAAAACTGACGCAAAAAAACTTAATCGATTTCTTTTTATCCTTGTCGGGTCGCTATTCATCCTTTTATTTACCTTGTTTTTCTATTATGAATCGCAGGTCAATCAACGCGATTTAGATATTGTTAGGAGTGGCTCAGTAACCGAACTATTGGATGCAGAACTAGAAGCCCGGCAAAATAATATTGTTGAACTGGAATCGACTCTTTCAGAAAGAGGGATTCAAATTAATGGACTTGAAGATGAAATTGGGCAACTCTCCACGCAGATAACCGATCTTGAATATGAAATCAGTAGTCGCACATGTCAATCCGTAAGTTACGCAGAATTCGATAGGCGTGTTCGTTTGGGCACAACTTACGTGATTACTCCAGCTCAAATGGATTGGACTAGTTATTGGAGTTTGCGCACAAATGTACTTTTCGAAGAAAATAACTATTTGGCTCGGGGATATGAGGTTCGCTACGACTTAACCCCCAGCACATTTTCAGATGAATGGCAGGAAATTCACTCAACAATTCGAGCCTATACCAGTCATGAAGCAGCAGCTAGTTTCTTTAAAAATAAGGGCAGTGGAGATGACAAGATTTATCTAGAATCTTCGCTTGATCTTGGTATTCCCATCAAAGTTTGGACAAATGGATCCTCAGATCCGGATAACACAGTAACGCTATCGCTACTTTGCGGATTCATTCAAGCAGACCTCAAATTGAAGTTGCTAGAAGATAAGAGTCAAGCCTTGGTCTATTTAGAAGAAGCGGCCACTATGCTTTTTCATGATATATCAGTTTGGATCCCCTAAATATTTTAGCCCCCTAAATATTCGCGCAACTGATGGCTTCTTGTGGGATGCCTTAGCTTTCGCAATGCTTTGGCTTCAATTTGGCGAATGCGCTCGCGTGTAACGCCAAATTGTTTGCCCACTTCCTCTAATGTATGGTCCTTGCCATCGATCAGACCGTAGCGCTTCTCCAAAACTTCTCGCTCCCTGTCCGTCAGTGCTGCCAGCGCGCTTTGCACCTGATCGCGCAGCATCTCGCGAGCGGCTGCATCCATAGGTGCCAGAGCATCCTCGTCCTTAATGAAATCAGCTAGTTCACTACCGTCGCCAGCTCCCACTGGACTTTCCAGTGACATGGGTTCTTCGGCAGTTTTTAGGGTTTTCTCAACCTTTTGGGTAGCCCTGGCCCATCTCTTACGTAAATCAGCCGGAATGATGGCTTCTTCTTCCTTTAAGCGCTTTATTAGCACAACGTCTTCTTCTTCCATAAAGCTACTTTCCAAAGCCAATTCTTCCAAGGTGGCGTCGCGCCCTAATTTTTGCGTCATTTCTCGCTGAGTGCGCATGAGCCGTTGAATAGATTCCAATAGATGTACTGGTATGCGAATAGTTCGAGCGCTATCTGCAATGGAACGAGTAATTGCTTGGCGAATCCACCAAGTTGCATAGGTGCTGAATTTGTAACCTCGCGTGGGATCAAATTTGTCTACTGCCCGCAGAAGGCCAATATTGCCCTCTTGAATTAAATCTTCAAAATTGGATCCCCGTCCAATGTAGCGCTTGGCAATGCTCACAACTAATCGTAAATTTGCCCCTACAATCGCATTGTGAGCTTCTAGGGCCCGCGTTTCCGTGCCCGCCATTGATAATTTCAATTCAGCTGCTGAAGGCAGCCATTTTGAAAACACTTTGATTGTGGGCAATTGCTGCTTGCTTTCAAAATGTTCTTTTAGCTGGTCTAGCAGAGACGAAGAAAGCAAATAACAATCAATGAAAACCGCAAATATTTGCTTGGCCACATCGTCCCATTGGTCAATTTTCCCCCATTGTCCGTTGTCCAAATAGCTACGCACATAGGAGCCATCTTCCAGATCCCAAGCTACCTGCAACTCTTTTGCCTCAGTAATAATCCTAGTAAATTCGGGTGCTTGGCTGCCAAATTCTTCTACGGCATTCAAAGCTTCCGGCCATATTTTCTTCAAATCTGAAAATATGTTTTCAAACAAGGCTTGTGGTGCTTTGGGCTTATCCTCTTCCGCCTCGCCACCCATCTGGCGTTCTAATTCGCGCAAGGCTTCAACTCGGGCCGCCAACCAAAACTCCAGGTCTGAATTAAGTAAATTTACTTGGCCTATTTCTTTCAAATATAAACGTACCGGATCATCCCCTAAATCTGCAGTTGTGTCTTTGCTAGGAGCTGAACGCGTTTTCTTTTCTAATTTCTGGATATCTTTGCGCAGCGCAGCTAGACCACCCTCAGTTTCAGCTTGGGTTTCTATTTCAGGATTTTCATCCTTGCTAGGTGCCGGTTCGGATTTCTTTTTTGCCATCTTAGTTTTGGCTAACTGAACGGTTTAGAAACAATCGCAAGGCCTTGTCTAACAGTTGCAAGGTCTTCGTGTTTTTTACCATTACTTGAGTGTATTCGCCTGCTTTGGCATCTCCATCTTCCTGAGCACCCTCTTGCAAGAAACGGATTTGCTCGCTGCTACGTGTGGTGCGCCTTCGCCTAATTTGCAAAATCGTACGTAGTAAATCCTCAAATACGCGCTCCCCCCTTGGGTCGAGGCTCTGATTATCGTTGAGCAATTCGTAGGCACGATCTACAAGGGGTAAGGGTAGATTTTCCAAGGCGAAATTGGCTGGCTCCAAGCGATGTTGTTCCAATGACTCTAATGACATGCGGAACATCTCCTGCAAATCAGAGTGCTCAAAATCTGCCGAACTCAGGCGCTCAAGCCCATGTTCTTGTAAAGCGCGATCCACGCGATATATCAATTCTGGATGCCGAATCACAATCCCAATGAAATGTGCCTCTAAGCCGCGTGTATTATCCTGACCCAAAATGGGTCTGGTTGATTCTTGCGCTTCTGCTTCGTCTACAGGCTTGGCTACTCGTCGTCTTGGCCTACGCTTTCGTGGGCGCATTTCCATTAGGCTGCTCTCACTCACTTTAAGTAACCTGGCCAATTGTTGTGTGAAGCTATCTCGTTCTACGGCGCTGGGAATGTCAGCAATTAATGGCAAAACTTGTTCTGCAATTGCAGTCTTTTCTTTGGGGTCATCCAAATCTCTGTCGGCTGCCAAGCTAAGCATTACATGTTCCACAATGGGCTTCGCGGCAGCCACCAGTTTGGGCCAGAGGCTAGCATCCTGTTGAACTACCTCATCCGGGTCCATACCCTCAGGCAAGGTTGTGACGCGAATGTCTGCCTGCAAGCGGCCCTCATTGCGCAGTAATCCTCTTGGATTAAAAACTGGGTCGGCTTCGCGCTCAAGAGTTCGTCTGGCTACGTCTAAGCCCCGCATAGTGGCTTGATTGCCGGCTGCATCGGCATCCAGCGCCAACACAATGCGGCGCGTCATGCGTTTAATTTTTCGCAGGTGAGCTTCGGTAAGCGCAGTGCCCATTTGCGAAATTGCGTTTTCAAATCCAGCCTGATGTAGAGCGATTACATCCATATAGCCTTCAACTACAACGGCTTGGTCTTCCTTGCGAATAGCTTGGCGTGCTTTATCCAAACCATAAAGCAATTGACTCTTATCAAATACAGCGCTCTGTACTGAATTTAGGTATTTGGCGCGTTCGTCTTTACGCAGTGCCCGTGCTCCGAAACCTGCCATTCGGCCCCTCTCATCGCGGATGGGAAAGAGCACTCGATGTCGGAAACGGTCATAAAATCCACCTTGCTCTCGTTCTGAAACTAAGCCAGCATCTACTAAGTTTGCGCTTGAATATCCTTTTTCAGTGAAATGCTTAAACAAGCTATCCCATTCATCTGGCGCATAGCCCAAGGCGAAATTTTCAATAGTTTTTTCAGTTAGACCGCGCTCAGTCAAATATTTAAGTGCTTGTTTCCCGGCCGCACTCTGCAGTAATTGGTGCTGATAGAAAGTTACTGCTTCATCCAGAAGGCTGCGTAGCAGGCTATGTTCTTCCTTTTGCGCCGCCTCATTCGGGTCAGGTGCCCGGAGTTGTACTCCAGCTCGTTCTGCTAAATTGCCTAAAGCTTCTCGGAAATCCCAGCCTTCTTTTTTCATGGCAAATTTGAAAATGTCACCGCCCTCGGCACATTGTCCGAAGCAGCGCCAGGTGCCAGAATCTGGAAAAACAACAAATGCAGGAGTTTTAGTATTTGAATGGAAGGGGCAGAAACCGGTGTAATTCTTACCCGAACGTCGCAACTTAACGCTCTCGGATACGAGGTCAACGATATCTAGTCTGGACTTAATTTCGTCTACGTTGCTCATCCTCGTCCGTTGTACCAATAATAGGGAAGGAAAGGCATTATAACAGAGCAGATGTTCTCTACTTTGGCATGGTAAGATTTGCGCCGCAACGGTAAAAAGCGTATATGGCACTCCCCCAAAACCAGAAACTGAATCATTTCGGTCTTCCTGAGCCTTTGAAGCGGCTAGGTGATTTAGCCTATAACCTCTGGTGGACATGGGTTCCAGAGGCGAAACGTCTCTATTCGCACATTGATTCATCTCTCTGGGCACGCCTAAATCACAATCCGGTCTTATTCCTGCGCCAGGTGCCTCGCGCTCGCTTAAATGCGGTCATTCAAAATCCGAATTATATGGAGCGCTATACAAGGATATTGGCTCAATTTGACGCTTATTTAGCCGCCGAAGATACTTGGTTCAATCGCAACCATTCAGAATTGCAAAATTTCCCCATAGCCTATTTTTCGAGCGAATTCGGCTTGCATGAAACTTTACCAATCTATGCGGGTGGGCTTGGCATTCTTTCCGGTGATCACTTAAAGGAAGCCTCCGATCTCGGCCTGCCCCTGGTCGCAATGGGATTTATTTACACGCAGGGTTATTTTTCCCAGCACATTACCGATCTCGGAGATCAGCAAGCCCATCAAGTATTGCTTAATTTTGATGATTTGCCGGTAATCCCATTAACCGATGACGAAGGCCAATCTTTGACAATTTCTGTGGAACTTCCTGGGCGCACAGTACATGCTCGCCTGCTTGAAATTCGCGTGGGCCGCATTCCACTTTATTTGCTTGATTCAAATGTGCCCGAAAATTCACCAGAAGATCAGCAACTTAGTGCGCGCCTGTATAGCAGTGATATAGATTTGCGTATTTCTCAGGAAATATTGCTAGGCATCGGCGGAGTTCGCGCTCTGCGCATGCTGGGTTATAACCCCCAGGGCTGGCATATGAATGAAGGTCATTCAGCATTTATCACTCTGGAGCAAATCCGAGAATTAGTCTTGGGTGGCACCAGTTTTGAAGAAGCACGAGATCGAATTACGGCTCGCAATATTTTTACTACCCATACGCCTGTCCCTGCCGGAAGTGACGAATTCCCGCTGGAGCTTGTCGAGCGTTATTTCGCTGATTACTGGCCCCAATTAGGGCTAAATCGCGACGAATTTATTGGCATTGCTCGCCGCGAGATGTCCTGGGGTACAACCTTTAGTATGCCCGTCTTGGCCATTCGTCATTCGGCCCAACGCAATGGAGTATCCGAGTTGCACGGACAGGTTGCCCGCAATATGTGGAATTTCCTTTGGCCAGATATTGAAGAGGAGCAAGTCCCAATTAGCCACATTACCAACGGAGTCCATACGGGTACCTGGTTAGCTCGCCGCATGGGCAAACTGTTTGCTAAAAATCTGGGTCCCGATTGGCTTGAACATATCGATGATCCCCAGATTTGGGAAGCCGTAAAAGATATTCCTAATCAAAAATTGTGGGCTGTCCGTCGTCATCAAAAAAGAAAAATGCTGGCCGGTATCCGCGAACGTACTCGAACTCAATGGATAAATGGCGATCTCCACCCAGTTCAGGTGGTGGCGTCAGGTGCCCTGTTAGATCCCTACGCACTCACAATTGGATTTGCTCGCCGCTTTGCCACCTACAAAAGGGCGGGCTTGGTGTTGTCAGATTTGGATCGTATTTTGAAGTTGGTCAATGAGCCCAATCGTCCAGTGCAAATAATTTTCGCTGGCAAGGCTCACCCTGCAGATGGACCCGGCCAAGCGTTGATTAAAGAAATTTACGAAAAAGTGAAGCAAGCTGAGAATGGTGGCCGTTTGGTCTTTATTGAAGATTACGACATTCAATTAGGTCGGCTTTTGGTTCAAGGAGTTGATGTGTGGTTAAACACTCCCCGCCGACCCAATGAAGCTTCGGGCACTTCTGGGCAGAAAGCCGCTCTCAATGGCGTGCTGAATTTTTCAGTTATGGATGGTTGGTGGCGCGAAGGCTACAACGGCCGCAATGGTTGGATCATTGGTGATGATCGCGACTTTGAAGATGAAACGGATCAGGACCAGGCCGATGCTGAATCCTTATACGCAACTCTTGAAAATGAAATCATTCCTCTTTATTACAACCACCGCGCACCGGGCGAAATTCCTGAAGAATGGCTGCGCATGGTAAAAGAATCAATTCGTTCGTTGGCACCCCAGTTTAGTATGCGGCGTATGCTAAAACAATACACTCGGCAACTTTATTTGCCAGTGATGGAGAGTGCCCGAGCAAAGGTGCAAACAAAATCATGAACTTCGATTTATCCCCTCAAGCCCTAATTTTAGCCGCAATTATTTTCGGATTGCGCGTTCTAAATCAGACCTTTGACACCTTACGCATCTTGATGATGATGCGCGGCCGCAAGTTCTTTGTTTGGATTCTTGGCTTCTTACAAAGTGTCGTTTACATCATCACCCTGACCAGCGTTTTGAACGATCTCGATAATGTACTGAATATCATCGTTTACGCCGCAGGATTCGCCACAGGTAACGTGATGGGCGTTTGGCTCGAAGCTCGATTAGGAATAGGATTTTTTAATCTTCGCATCATTAGCCCCAAGAAAGGCCGCCACATTGTCAAAGCTTTGCGCGCAGAGGGTTACGCAGTTACAGTAATTCGAGCCCGTGGACGCGATGGCAACGTGTCTTTACTCAACGCAAGTGTCCGTCGTCGTGATGTGGAACCTATTCGCCAAATTGTGGAAGATCTTGATGAGGGTGCTTTCATTACGGGCGAAGAAACGCGCCCAATTTGGCGTGGATTTTGGCGCCGGTCTAAATAGTTCTTTCTAATCCCCCAATACAGATTCCCATCTTCTTGTTAGTTAGATGGTGAATTTTCCGTTCTTGTAAAACACGTCTCCATCCACACGTATCTCTGCATCTTCGCGCATGTCGCAGATCATGTCCCAATGGATAGAGCTTTCATTTTTGTTGCCGGTTTCCGGATATCCACGACCCAAAGCCATATGAAAGGAGCCGCCTATTTTTTCATCCAGCAGAATAAAGCCAGTGAAGCGATTGATTTCGTCGTTTAGACCAATTGCAAACTCACCCACATAGCGAGCGCCCTCGTCAGAAGCCAACATTTCCTTGAGAAAATCTTCGTTCTTGGCAGCTGATTCTTTCACAACTTTGCCATCCTCAAAATGCAGTTCAACACCTTCTAAAATGCGTCCTTGATACATAGTTGGGTAATTGAAGCGCACCCAGCCATTAACTGAATTTTCTACGGGGCCTGTAAAGACTTCGCCACTGGGCATATTATGTCCACCGAAAGAATTTATCCACGTTCGCCCCTTAATCGAAAGTTGCAAATCCACATTAGGGCCCTTCAATTCAACTTGGTCATGTCCATCCAACGCATCCACATATTTCTGCTGCTTTTCTTTGACTCCCAACCAATGCGCTACAGGATCGGCATCGTCAGCATGTATGGCTCCATAAAAGAAATCCTCATATGCTGCAAATCCCATCCCAGCTTGCTGCGCGTAGGCCTGAGTGGGAATCATGGTTGTCACCCATTTGAATTCTTTGCGTTCACCACGCTCAAACTGTACTTTTAATATGGGCGAAAGTCCTTGGCCCAGCAGCATTGCTTTTCGCGGGTCTGCTCCGCTACCTTCTTCTGTATTCGCTTGCGAATAAATTTTGATTCGCGACTCGAAATGAGTGTAGGCATATTCTAATAATTGGTTCGTGTGCAAGAGTTGCTCATCGGACCCGTTTGTCAGCCGTACTTCTTTTGCGTTTCTGGGATCTAGCATCGTGTAGGGGTGGCCGCCCCGTTCCAGGACCCGTTGCACAATTTCTTGGCTCAGTTCTTCCGCCAGAGTTCTGCCATGCACCAGCACGCGGTCACCTTCTTCGATGTTAGCTGAGAAGTCAACTAAAATTTTTGCGAAGTTACGAATTCGTTGATTGGCCATGCTTTCTCCCGGAATGGCGGCATTATAGCATCGTGAGGAAAGGGCCTGAATTTGCCCCCAATGATAGAATCGTTGCCAGATTTGATTAATTTTGTCGTCTCGAGGAGTTTCACCACGAATGAGATTTGCTAGACTTGGTGTCCTTATCCTGCTCGCCCTTTTTGTCTTGATTCAGTTCGTCCCTTATGGGCGCGACCATACCAATCCCCCCGTTTTGAGCGAGCCCGCCTGGGATTCTGCACGCACTCGGGAATTAGCTGTCACAGCATGCTTCGATTGCCATAGCAACGAAACGATTTGGCCTTGGTATAGCAATGTTGCCCCAATTTCTTGGTTGGTTTACAAAGACACGATTGAAGGGCGCGAAACACTTAATTACTCAGAATGGGCATCTTGTAAGGGGGAGGGCTGCGATCCTGCTGAAGCACGAGAATCGATTTTGGATGGTGAAATGCCTTTACCGATCTACTTGCCCACTCATCCAGAAGCAGGTCTTAGCGACGTCGAAAAGCAAGAATTAATCGATGGTCTATTTAACAGTCCCTAGCCAACTAATTATGCTTATGTAGCATCGAGCTTTGAATACAAAATGAAACAATTACTTCAAGATATGCGCGCTGCACAGCCTAAATTGGTCGATGTACCGGTGCCCACGCCTGGTCCTGGTCAGGTACTAATTCGCACCCAAGCCTCGCTACTTTCGGCTGGCACCGAACGCACACTGGTGGAATTCGCGGGCAAATCACTGTTGGGAAAAGCGCGTTCGCGCCCCGATCTACTCCAGCAAGCTATCACCAAAGCGCGCCGCGAAGGTTGGCGCAATACATTGGATGCTTCCCTAAACCGCCTATCTGAACCCATGCCCCTGGGCTATTCATCAGCTGGAGAAATAATTGAATTAGGGCAGGGGGTCAGCGAATTCAAAGTTGGCCAACGCGTGGCCTGCGCTGGAGGCGGTTACGCCGTACATGCTGAATATGCATTAGTGCCCACGAATCTAATCGCTGTATTGCCCGCTAATCTGGATTTTGAAGCCGCCGCATTTTCAACATTGGGCGCCATCGCCCTGCATGGTTTTCGTTTAGCGGATGTGCAGCTCGGTTCACGCGTCGCCGTTATTGGTTTGGGCACCTTGGGCCAGTTGACCGCCAGCATTGCCGCTGCGGCAGGCTGCCAGGTCTTCGCCATCGATCTGGATGAGAGCCGCGTAAAACTAGCTCGCAAACGTGGACATACTGCCGCACTCCGGGCAGGAGTTGCCAACAAAGCCGCGCGTTTTACCCATCAAGAAGGCTTTGACGCGGTTCTGATTTGCGCCGATACTGAATCGTCTGATCCGGTCCAATTAGCTGGCGAAATCGCTCGCGATCGCGCCAATATAGTCGCTGTTGGCGCTACCGGATTAGAAGTTGATCGCCGCCTGTACTATGCCAAAGAACTTAATCTGACCGTATCGCGTTCCTATGGTCCCGGCCGCTATGATCCTGCCTACGAAGAAGCCGGCTTCGACTATCCCATCGCCTATGTGCGTTGGACAGAGGGGCGCAATCTCCAAGCCTTCGTCGATCTATTGGCCAATGGCCAGTTGAATGTCGGCTCCCTCATCAGCCATCGCTTCCCCATCGATGAGTCCCCCCAGGCTTATCAACTGATTTCTTCCAAGCAGCCTTTTTTGGGCGTGCTGATTACCTATCCTGATGCCAAAGGCAAGCCCCGTCCACGAGTTGACTTCAAGGCTCCCTCTAAAAAAGTGAAGGGCCGCGTTCGCCTGGGCCTCATCGGTGCCGGAGTCTTTACCCGTAATACACTCCTGCCCGCCATCAAGAATTTGCCCGGCCTCGAGCTAGCGGCTATCGTCTCCACTTCCGGCCGCTCGGCCGCGGATCTGGCTCGCAAATTTGGCTTCAACTACGCTGCCAGCGATCCTGCCGAACTCATTGCTGACAAGAAACTCGATGCGCTTGCCATACTTACCCGTCATCATTTGCACGCTGAACAATCGCTGGCGGCCTTGAAAGCCGACAAAGCCGTCTTCTGTGAAAAGCCGCCTGCCTTGAATGAAAAGGAACTCTCTTCTATAGAAAAGCAACTGGCCCGCAAAGGGAGTCCGTTATATACAGTGGGCTACAACCGCCGCTTTGCCCCCTTAGCCATCCAGATGCGCGAATTCCTTGCTCAATCGGATTCTCCATTGACTGCCCACTATCGCATCAATGCTGGCCAGCTGCCTGCCGATCATTGGCTGCGCGATCCCGCTCAGGGAGGTGGCCGCATTCTGGGCGAGCTCTGCCACTTCGTAGACTTTCTTACCTGGATTACGGACTCAGTCCCAACCCAAGTATTCGCCCAGACATTGCCGCATCAACGTGGCAGCCACAACACGGATGAAGATAGTCTGTTGGTTCAGCTGACCTTTGCAGATGGCTCCCTAGCTTCAATTAGTTATTTGGCTAATGGTGATCGCGCACTACCCAAGGAATCGCTGGAAGTTTATCGCGATGGCCTCGTCGCTCAACTAGACGATTTCGCCGCCTTAAGCCTGACCCACAATGGCCGCACCCAGCGCAGCAAGTCGGCCCAGGACAAGGGCCACCGCGCGCTCTGGCAAGCTTTCATTGCCAGCCTAAATGAGGCTGGAGCGCCGCCGATCCCCTATGGGCACATCTTTGCGGTCAGCCGTGCAACTTTTGCGGTTCAACAGAGTTTGCTCACCGGAAACCCTCAAAACATCGACTAATCCAACGTAGCTTGTGAAATTTGACACAGACTGTGCTCTGTGATAAAATTTACAATCTCGGCCCACCAAATTCGCCTCTTCGCGGGCCGCTAAAGCTATGCTAAATAACTATCTACCCATCGCGGTTCTCGTCATTATGGCCACTGGCCTGGCCTTTATGGTTGTCTTTCTGGGCCACACTATTGGCCCGCGCCGCCCCTCAGCGCGCAAATCCGCCCCCTACGAATCAGGTATGCAGCCCATCGGCCCTGGCACACGCCAGATGCCTGTGCGCTATTACTTAGTCGCCGTGCTATTTATCCTCTTCGATATCGAAGTCATCTTTTTCCTGCCCTGGGCCGTAGTCTTCCGCCAATTGGGCCTATTCGGTCTCATTGAAATGTTTATTTTCATCATCATCCTATTAATTGGCTACATCTACGCCTGGCGAATGGGAGCCCTCGAATGGGATTAGAACAAAAACTCGGTGATATGGGTATTGTCACCACCACCTTGGACAAAATGGTCAATTGGGGTCGCACCGGCGCCATGTGGCCGCTCGGTTTCGGCCTCGCCTGCTGTGCCATTGAAATGATGAGCGCCCAGGCCTCGAACTACGATCTCAGCCGCTTTGGCATGGAACTCATGCGGCCCAGCCCGCGCCAATCCGATCTAATGATTGTTGCTGGCCGAGTTAGTCGCAAAATGGCCCCCATCCTGCGCCGTCTATACGATCAGATGCCCGATCCCAAATGGGTGCTATCGATGGGCGATTGTGCCTCCTGCGGTGGTGTATTCAATAACTATGCCATCGTTCAGGGTGTGGATGAAATTGTTCCGGTGGATGTCTATGTCGCTGGCTGCCCGCCGCGACCCGAAGCCCTCATCCACGGCATCATGACCCTCCATGAAAAAGTTAAAGGAGAGACGCTGCGCGATTGGGCCTAAGCCCCTCACGCAACGTCATTTGTAATCGCCACCATGAAATCCATTCTCTCGGCTCTCCAAAAGAATTTCGACGCGCAGCCCCAAGAATATCAGGGCTTGCATTCCGTTATTCTGGAAGCTGAGCATCTTATGGCCTGCAGTATCGCGCTAAAAGAAACGCATGGCTTTGAAATGCTCAATGGCCTCAGTGCAGTGGATTATTGGCCTGAAACAGAGCCACGCTTTCATGTGGTTTATCAATTTCTATCCATCACCAAAAATTTGCGTCTCGAAGTGCGTGTCCCCCTAGTTGGCAACACGCCTTCAATTGATAGCCTGACAGAAGTGTACGCTTCGGCCAATTGGTTCGAACGCGAGCTTTGGGATATGTTCGGCATCAAAGCACGTAATCATCCCGATTTGCGCCGCATTCTCATGCCCGCCGATTGGGAAGGCCACCCTCTGCGCAAAGACTATCCGCTGGACTACGAAGAAGTGCAGTTCAGCTTCAACTTTGAAGAAATCGATCAGCGCAAACCGCGCCCTAGCGAATAAGCCATGTCACTCCAACAAGTCGAACTCACTACTGAAGATCTGCGCCATCTGGTTTCCCAGGAAGCTTTGGATGGCGACACGATTATGCTCAACATGGGTCCTCAGCACCCCAGCACGCACGGTGTGCTGCGCCTCTTGCTCGAGCTCGATGGCGAAACCGTCGTCAATTGCATCCCCGATATCGGCTTCCTGCATACGGGTATTGAAAAAACGATCGAGTCTAAGTCCTATGAAAAATCCGAGGTCATGACCGATCGGCTTGATTACCTCAACACAATGGGCAACAACCTGGCCTATTGTCTGGCCATTGAAAAATTAGTGGATCTGGATGTGCCCGAAAGAGCGCAGGCCATCCGCGTCATTTTTGCTGAGTTACAACGCATCGCCTCCCATTTAGTTTGGCTGGGTACGCATGCCATCGATTTGGCAGCCATGTCTGTCTTTCTCTATTGCTTCCGCGAACGCGAACGCATTTTAGATTTGATGGAAATGGCTTCAGGCCAGCGCATGATGACTACCTATTTCCGCCCCGGCGGTGTCTGGCGCGACCTGCCCGAAGAATTTGAGCCCACTTTGCGCGGATTCCTGGCAGATTTCCCCGCCCGCATTGATCAATACGAAGATTTGCTCACCAAAAATCCCATTTTCATTGATCGCACTAAAGATATCGGCCTCATTTCTCAGCAGCAGGCATTTGATTACGCCATAACCGGTCCCACATTGCGTGCCACGGGTCTGGCTCACGATATACGCAAATCCCAACCCTATTCGGGTTATGAGAATTATGATTTCGATATCCCCACGCGCGATGCGGGCGATTGCTATGCGCGCTACGAAGTTCGCATGCAGGAATTCCGCGAATCATTGAAAATTATTACGCAGGCTATGGACAATCTGCCCGGCGGTAGCTTCCGCAGCAACAATCGCAAATTTGTGCCGCCACCCCGTGCCGAACTCGGCGAGAGTATGGAAGCGGTCATTCATCATTTCAAATTGTGGACTGAAGGTTTCCCCGCTCCCAAAGCATCTGTTTATATGCCCGTTGAATCGCCTCGTGGCGAATTAGGCGTGCTCCTCGAAGGAGATGGTGGACCCAAACCCTATCGTTGCTATTGGCGCACCCCTTCATTTGTAAATTTGCAGGCCCTACCCATGATGTCTAAGGGTCATTTTGTAGCTGATCTGGTTGCCATCATTGGCAGCATTGATATCGTGCTGGGGGACGCAGATCGATGAACCCTCTCCACAAACGCTATTCAAAAGAGATTGATCAAATTCTGGATAAATATCCAGAGGATCAGAAACGCTCAGCAGTTATGCCACTCCTATACATTGCTCAACGCGAAGCTGGCTATGTCAGCCGCGAAGAAATGGAGCAAATTGGCGAAATTCTCTCCATTACTGCCACTGAAGTGGCTTCCATTGTCGGTTTTTACACGCTTTATCACGATCATCCTGAAGGCAAATATCGCATACAGGTTTGCAACGATCTGCCCTGCGCCATGCGCGGAGCCGATGACTACCTAAACGCCCTCTGTGATCGCCTGGGTGTTCAACCCGGTGAAACCACCGAAGACGGTGTGATTACAGTTGAAGCGGTAATGTGCTTGGCAGCATGCGATAAAGCCCCCATGTTTCAATCGCAATCGAGCCAGGGTATTGCTTACCATGAGAATCAAAGTGTAGATAGCACCATGCAGCAGGTTGAAAAATGGCGTCAGGAGTCGGCCGCATGAACGATCGCATTCTTCTCCGCCATCTTGATATTAAAGATATTGCCAAGCTGCCCGTATATAAGCAGCAGGGTGGTTTCCAGGCTTTTGAAAAAGCAGTTACCAAGATGCAACCCAGTGAAGTTACAGATACCGTTTTTGATTCCGGATTGCGCGGTCGCGGTGGTGCTGGCTTCCCCACAGGGCTCAAATGGCGCTTTATGGATAAAGACAATTGGCCCCATTATGTGACCGTCAATGCCGATGAGTCTGAACCAGGCACCTTCAAAGACCGCGAAATAATGGAAAGCAATCCTTGGCAATTTCTCGAAGGGGTCATGCTCTCCGCCTATGCAGTCGGTGCTACAGAAGCCTATATCTATTTGCGTGGCGAATTCTGGGAATTAGGTCATGCCTTAGATAAACAAATTGCCAAGCTCGAAAAAGAAGGATTGCTAGGCGATTCGCTGTTTGGAACGGATTACTCTTTGCGTCTCTATACCCACTTGGGCGCTGGGGCCTATATTTGCGGCGAAGAAACTGCCCTCCTGGAATCTTTGGAAGGCAAGCTGGGCCAGCCTCGCTTGCGCCCTCCATTCCCTCCATCTTATGGTCTTTACGGCAAACCGACAGTTGTCAACAATGTGGAGACCTTGGCCAATGTGCCCCTCATCATCGAAAAAGGGGCTGATTGGTATCGCGGCTATGGAACCGAGAAAAGTCCCGGAACTAAGGTCTTCAGCCTGAGTGGCCGAGTGAAAAATCCTGGAAATTATGAATTGCCACTGGGAACCACATTTCGCGAACTGATATTCGAGCACGGTGGCGGCATTATTGACGATAAGAATGTTAAAGCCATCATGCCTGCGGGAGCCTCCTCCTCAATGATTGTGGCCAACGACGAAGCGCTCGATACTCCAATGGATTACGAGAATGTGCCCAATGTGGGCGCTCAGCTTGGTTCGGCCTCTATCATCGTCGTCGACGAAACAGTCAGCATGGATTGGCTGATTAATAAGACCTTGCACTTTTTCAAGCACGAGTCTTGTGGAAAATGCACGCCTTGCCGTGAAGGTACGTTTTGGATGCAAAACCTTACAGAGCGCATTCATCACCAGCAAGCCAGTTGGGACGATGTCATTTTGCTAAACGATGTAGCCAGCAATATTAAGGGCAAGTGCCTCTGTGCCCTAGGCGATTTCGCCACGGAAGCCGTTACCACCAGCATTGAGCGCTTTCCAGAGGATTTCAAACAGGTCGCACCCATAAAAATCACTGAAGACGAAACTAAGGCTGTGGCCTGATGACTGAGAAAACTGAAATCGTAGCCGAAAATAGCACTCAAAATATGGTTTCGCTAACCATCGACAAGCATCAGCTTTCTGTTCCCGAGGGTACTCTTGTTGTGGATGCTGCTAAACGCATCGGCGTCGATATTCCTGTCTTTTGCTACCACCCAAAAATGGAACCTGTTGGCATGTGCCGCATGTGCCTGGTTGAAATTGGTCGGCCAGCCATTGATCGCGGGACTGGCGAAGCCATTCTCAATGAAGATGGCACTCCACGAATTGATTTTGCACCAAAACTTGAAACGGGCTGCACCATCCCGGTAAGTGAAGGCATGGTCGTGCGCGGTTACACCGATGAAGTCGCTGAAGCGCGTGATGATGTGCTCGAATTCCTGCTCACATCCCATCCCCTCGATTGCCCTATTTGTGACAAGGGTGGCGAATGTCCGCTGCAAAACCTAACCATGAACTTTGCAGCTGGAGAAAGCCGCTTTATCTACGACGAGAAAATTAAGCTCGATAAGCACGTTCCTCTTGGCGAAATGATGTTCCTCGACCGCGAACGCTGCATTCAATGCGCCCGCTGCACCCGCTTCCAATCCGAAATAGTCGACGATCCCGTCATCGGATTTTCCGAACGCGGTCGTGCCCTAGAAATTGTGACCTTCTCAGACCCCGGATTTGATTCCTACTGGTCTGGAAATACCTCTGATATTTGCCCAGTTGGTGCGCTAACTACTGCAGATTTTCGCTTTGGTGCGCGCCCTTGGGAAATGGATGCCAGCGCTTCAGTTTGCAACCAATGTTCTGTCGGCTGCAACACAACGCTCAACACCAGACGCGAAGCCAAAAGTGGCGGCCAGGAAGTGGTCAAGCGCATCATGCCGCGCCAAAATGAACAGGTCAATGAAATTTGGATCTGCGATAAAGGCCGTTTTGGTTATCACTATACAGAATCCGATCAACGCCTAACTCAACCTCTCGTTCGCAAGGATGACCAATTAGAACCAGCTACCTGGGAAGAGGCGCTTTCAATCGTTGCTCAGAAGTTTGGCAAAGCCGGAACAGATTTCTTGTCGCTATCTGGCGGTCTCTTGTCGAACGAAGACTACTTCCACATCAATCAGCTCACCCAGAAAATTGGTGGTCAGGCTCTGCTTGATAGCCAAATGGCTGGTGGCGACCTGGTCGCTCAGGTCGGATTGGGTCAGGGCACCAATTTAGGCGAACTGGGCAGCGGAGACACAGTTTTGGTTGTCGCTTCGGATCTTGAAGAAGAAGCGCCCCTATATTGGCTGCGCATCAAACAGGCCGCCGAACGAGGCGCTAATCTAATTGTTGCCAATCCGCGCCGCACCAAGCTAGATGCCAGCGCCAACCGCACTCTTCGCTATGAATACGGCCAGGAAGCCTCCCTAGTCCAAGCGCTTCTGGATTCTCTTTCACCCAAACGACCGGAACAGAGCGATGACGTCAAAGCATTGCAACGCGATGAGGCAGTCAAGGCCGCTGCTGAGGAATTGGCTGCTGCCGAAAATCTCATTGTGATCTATGGCTCCGAAGGCACCTCCTTGGCCTCATCGACTTCATTGGCCAACGCCTGTGCTAATTTGCTCATTGCCACTGGCCATGTAGGTCGTCGCAATAATGGCTTGCTCGCAATTTGGGATAAGGCCAATGCGCAGGGAGCCCGGGATATGGGCCTGCGCCCTTCCCTTAACATAGAGACTGAGCTAGTCGCTGCCAAATCAGCTTACATTCAGGGTGCTGATCCCCTTGGTGACAATCCGGCGCTAAAAGAAACTTTCGACGCATTGGATTTCTTGGTGGTTCAGGAAATTACTATGACGGAAACCGCTGCCGCCGCAGATGTTGTGCTTCCCGCACAAGCGATCACAGAGCGAGAGGGCAGCCTAACCAACGCCGAAAGACGAGTCCAGCGCTACTATCCCGCAGTTTCTCCAGCAGATAATACGCGACCCGATTTTGCAATCGCCGCCGCAATCGCAGCTGAAAGTGGACTCAGATTGGAAACTCGTTTCGCAGCCTCGGCCTTCACAAATATGGCCGCCGTAGTTTCTGACTACGCTGAACTCAATTTTGCAGCCCTAGCTGAAACACAAGAGCAATGGCCCATTATTGGACGCGATGATGTCTATTATGGTGGCACCACCTACGATAATTCACAAGGATTAGGCGTTCAATTGATCTCTGCCGCTGAACGTGGAGAAAGTCCATCTCTTAGCTTTGAGCCACCCTTCGAGTTGGAACGCACCCAGAGCAAACTGTATGCGGTGCCTATTACCCAGCTCTATGATCAGGGAAATCTCATAAAAAATTCACCCATATTGGGCCAGCGCTTAGAAACAGCGCATATCGTGCTGAGTCCCAAAGATGCCACGAAGCGCAAGCTTGAATTAAATGCTTCCTGCCAAATAAATATTGACGGGCAATCGGCAAAATTGAGTGTCAAAATAGATAATTCAATTCCTGCTGGCTTTGTTCTCCTACCCCGCAGCCTGGGCATTTCCATTCTTCAGCCCACAGAAATCGAGGTAAAAGCGGCATGAGCGTCGATCTCGCCCTTGTCCTTGAATGGGTCGTCAAGAGTCTCATCTTGATTTTTGTCCTCCTGACGGGATTTGCATACACCACATTTTATGAGCGCCGCTTACTAGCTCTAATTCAGGTCCGTGTAGGACCCAATCGTGTTGGACCATTTGGTTTTCTTCAACCCTTGGCAGATGGAATCAAACTCATCTTTAAAGAAGAATTGATTCCGTCGGGAGCCTTTCGAACCATATTTGTTCTTTCTCCCATCATTACAGTTATCCCTGCCTTGGTTATTCTGGCAGTGGTTCCCTGGGGTGGCGATATTGAATTATTCGGCAGAGTAATCCCACTGGGGATCGCCGATATTAATGTAGCCATTCTCTACATTCTTTCAGTGGCTTCGATTTCTGTCTATGGCATTGTGCTGGCCGGATGGTCATCAAATAACAAATACGCCATGCTCGGTGGGTTGCGTTCATCTGCTCAAATGATCAGCTATGAACTTTCTCTGGGGCTGGCCTTTGTTGGACCCATTCTCTTAGCTGGCTCAATGAGCATGAATGATATTGTGGAGGGACAGAGAGGCCTTTGGTATGTTGTATATCAGCCATTAGGCGCACTTATTTTCTACATTGCCATGCTCGCAGAGGTTAATCGAGCACCCTTTGACATGCCCGAAGCTGAGCAAGAACTCACTGCCGGTTATCACACTGAATATTCAGGCATGAAATTTGCCCTCTTCTTTATGGGCGAATACATAAAAATGATCGCAGTTTCGGCAATATTCTCGACTTTATTCTTAGGTGGCTATCTGGGCCCCTTTGTGGATCAATACCCCTTGCTTGGCCCCATTTATCTAGGCCTCAAAGTATTTCTCAGCTTGGGAATAATGATTTGGGTGCGTGCCACCATTCCGCGTATTCGCTACGATCGTTTGATGGCTTTCGGGTGGAAATTTCTACTACCCGCAGCGCTCCTCAATGTTTTTCTCACCGCAGTGGTCATCATTTGGTTAGGGCTTTAGGAGCTTCGCTATGAAATTTAATCCTGGACCCATTTTCGTTGGATTGTGGACTACTTTCAAATCGATGTTTGAAAGTTCCGTAACAGTTCAATACCCCGAAGTTAAGCGCCCAGTGCATCGCCGCTACAAGGGCCGCCACGAATTGAAACGCTACGATAATGGACTTGAAAAATGTATCGGTTGCGCTTTGTGCGCCGCAGCTTGTCCCGCCGATGCCATATTTGTTGAAGCCTCAGAGAACACAGATGCAGTCCGCTTCTCACCCGGCGAACGCTACGCTAGTACTTATGAAATTAATATGATGCGCTGCATTTTCTGCGGCTATTGCGAAGACGCATGCCCCACAGAAGCGATTGTCCTTGGCGACAATTACGAGATGTCTTTCACCGATCGCGCACAGTCAATCTATACACGCGAAAAACTGCTAGATCCCGTTCCCGCCAGCGGCCAAACGACTCCGCAAGCGGTTCCCGATCATATGTTTGATCGCTCAATCCCCATTATGGTTAATCCGGATTAGCAATGACAGTTGATCTGTTTATTTTCCTCAGTTTGTCCCTAGTTGCCATAGTTGCCGCTTTGGGTATGCTTTTCAGTAAGAATGCAGTCTATTCTGCGCTCTTTCTCATCCTAAATTTTGCAACAGTGGCTGTCTTTTACTTATTGCTGGGTGCCCCCTTTATTGCAATGGCCCAAGTGACGGTTTACGCTGGCGCCATCATGGTGCTCTTTCTATTCGTGATCATGCTTCTGGGTGCCGAATTGCTTGAACCGGGTCAAACCCGTGGTTGGCAACGACCCCTGGCTTCAATATTGACCCTAGTCTTATTAGCGGAAGCTGCCTATCTTATTTTTGCGCGTTCCGATCTTGTGGCCGATATAACACCAGCCCCAGCTGGGTATGCTAGTCCACAAGCTATCGGTGAAGTTTTATTTAGTCGCTATTTGTTACCCTTTGAAATTACCTCTATCCTTTTGCTTGTAGCGATGGTTGGAGCAATTATTCTTACTAAAAAAGTGAGCAAGCGAATCTAATGGTTCCTGTCAATTACTACTTCGCGCTTTCTGCAATCCTCTTTATTATCGGTGCTACCGGTGTGTTAATACGCCGTAACGCAATCGTAATATTTATGTCCATTGAACTCATGCTCAATGCAGCCAATCTACTCTTCGTAGCTTTTGCGCGCACGTTCAACCATCTCGATGGACAAATTTTTGTATTTTTCGTCATCGCAGTTGCCGCCGCTGAAGTTGCCGTCGGCCTTGCCTTAATCGTGGCCATATTCCGTAGCCGACAAACGATCGATATAGACGATCTAAGTAGTATGAAGGGCTAATTCATGAACCTAGGCTATTTACTCGATTCGGTGGAAGGGGCAGGAAGCTTACAAGCCTTGATTCCCTGGATCGTATTTATCCCCATCATTGGCATGTTGCTCAATATCATTCTCGGTAAGCGTCTCAATGAACGCGCCATAGCTCTGATTGCAATTTTAGCTTCGACCGGTGCGTTCGCCATCGCCGTGTCGCAATGGTTCGCTCTTCAAGCCGATCATCACGCTGTGGTTGTACATTTTGCAGATTGGATCCACATTGGCAATCTCAATATCCCTTGGAATTTCCGTGTGGATACGCTCTCAGTCACGATAATGTTGGTTGTTTCTGGCATCGGCACGCTCATTCATATTTACGCGGCGGGTTACATGCATTACGACGTCCGCTATAAAGGTGATCCCGCTTCATACCAGCGCTTCTTCATTTACTTGAACTTATTCATTGCCGCCATGATGATCCTCGTCACTGGCGATTCCTATTTGATGCTATTTGTTGGTTGGGAAGGTGTCGGGCTCTGCTCATTCCTGCTCATCGGTTTTTGGTTCAACAAGAATCCAGATGGCACCACTGGAACCGAAAATTCCTCGGCAGCCAAAAAAGCCTTTATCGCCAATCGAGTCGGTGATTTTGGATTCTTGATCGCCATGTTCCTCACATTTTGGGCAGTAGGCTCGCTTTCCTTTGACGATGTGTTTGCTGGAGCAGCCCAAATTGAACCGGGCATCCTCTTGGCCATCACGCTATTTATGTTGCTGGGAGTTGCCGGCAAATCGGCCCAATTGCCGCTCTATGTGTGGCTGCCCGATGCTATGGCGGGTCCCACACCGGTTTCCGCCCTCATCCACGCCGCGACGATGGTTACTGCAGGCGTCTACCTTGTCGCTCGTTCTGCCCCGCTATTTTCCGCTTCCCCTGAAGCACAGGGTGTTGTCGCCTTAGTAGGCGGTCTGACCGCTTTCTTTGCCGCCACAATTGCAGTCGGTCAACACGACATCAAGAAAGTTTTGGCCTATTCCACAATCAGTCAATTGGGCTTTATGGTTGCGGCAGTTGGGATGGGTGCCTATGTGGCCGGAATGTTCCATCTTGTAACGCATGCCTTTTTCAAGGCCCTGCTCTTCTTGGGTTCCGGTTCAATCATCCTGGCCTTGGAACGCGCGCATCATCCGCTAGATGATCATGCGCACGCTGGCGAGGATCACGCTCCCGCAGACCACAGCTTTGATCCTCAAGATATGCGCGTTATGGGTGGTTTGCGAAAATCCATTCCGCAAACTTATCGCGTTTATCTCATTGGTGCTATTGCCCTAGCTGGAATTCCTCCCCTGGCTGGCTTCTTTTCCAAAGATGAAATCCTGACTGATGCCTTGCATGCCAATATGCCGGTATACATATTGCTTTCCTTGGCCGCCATCCTGACCGCTTTTTACATGGGCCGCCAAATATTGCTGGTTTTCTTTGGAGAAGCGCGCTCTCACGCAGCCGAAAAAGCAATTGAAAGCCCGCGCACCATGCTCTGGCCTTTAAATATTTTGGCAGCACTATCCGTATTGGGTGGCTTTCTCAATTTCCCCACAACACATCAATTTACGAATTGGTTGGAGCATACGCTCGGCCATGATTTCGCGCATGCCACCGAATTTAACATTCAGGTGGCGCTTAGTTCCACATTGTTCGCTCTTGCTGCGATTTACATTGCTTGGCGTATCTATGGCCGCCAGCCATTGAAAGAGGGTCAGGCAGATCCGTTGGAAATACGAATGGGCGCCTTATTCAATGCGCTAAACAATAAATGGTGGGTGGATGAAATTTATGCCTTCCTTATTCTGCGTCCCTATCAACGCCTGGCCATATTCTTGGCAGATGTTGTCGATTGGCGCTTCTGGCACGATTGGGTCCACGATTCCGTTTTGGCCAATGGTTTTAAAGGCTTGGCTCGTTTCCTGGCCGACCCAGTAGACTTGGGCGTCATAGATGGCATTGCCAATGGCCTGGCAAATGGCACTAATGGTTTAGCCACCACTTTCAGCCGTTTTCAAACCGGCTTTGTTCGCAACTATGCATTGGTCTTTTTCTTCGGCGTGGTCGCCATGCTGGGTTATCTGATCTTCTTAACTTGAGGCAATTATGGACTTTATTCTTGAACCGCTCAATCTAGTCACCTTCTTTCCCTTACTGGGCATTTTTGCGTTGCTCTTTCTTAGAGATCGTGAGAATGTTGCTCGGTGGGTCGCATTAGCCACTGCGCTTATCACATTTGCGATCTCGCTTTGGATATTGAAACTCTTTGATCCCAGCGATCCGGGTCTGCAACTCACAGTTGTCAAGGATTGGATTCAAGTAGCCGGTTGGAATATTCGCTATGCCTTAGGCATAGATGGGCTCAGCATTTTGCTGGTCCTGCTCACCACCTTCCTCACACCTATAGCAATCCTATCTACTTGGAAAGCGGTGGAAGATCGAGTGCGCGATTTTCTGCTTTTCTTCCTGCTGCTTGAAGTTGGCATGATTGGCGTTTTCTTGGCCCAAGATTTGTTCTTGTTCTATGTATTTTGGGAATTCACTTTGGTGCCAATGTATTTCCTCATCGGAATTTGGGGTGGGGCGCAAAGAATGTACGCAGCGATCAAATTCTTCTTATATACGATGGCCGGGTCCATCCTGATGTTGCTCGCCATTCTCTGGTTAGGCATAAACCAAGGCACCTTCTTCATCCCCGAACTTATCCAAATGGGTGGCATTCCCAGTGGAATCCAATTCTGGTTATTCTTGGCCTTTGCGGCTGCTTTTGCAATCAAGGTCCCCATGTGGCCCCTGCATTCTTGGCTGCCCGACGCCCACGTCCAAGCCCCCACCGCTGGTTCTGTTATCTTGGCTGGCGTATTACTAAAAATGGGCACCTATGGCTTCCTGCGTTTCAACATTCCATTGTTTCCTCAGGCAGCCGTTGAGTTAGCTCCCCTAATGGGCTTCCTGGCCGTGGTTGGCATTATCTATGGAGCCATCGTTTCCTTTTCTCAGAAAGATGTCAAGAAGTTGGTTGCCTACTCCTCAATTTCCCATTTAGGCTTTGTAGTCTTGGGGCTTTTTGCACTCAATTCACAAGGCATTCAGGGCGCTATTTTGCAGATGGTTAATCATGGCATCAGCACGGGCGCGCTCTTCCTTATTGTCGGATTCCTATACGAAAGACGTCACACCAGAGATATGGATGAATTTGGAGGGCTTTGGAGCGTGATGCCTGTCTACGCAGTCCTCACTCTCATTGTTTCGCTATCTTCAATGGGCCTACCCGGACTCAATGGCTTCATCGGTGAGTTCACCATTCTGCTCGGTGCTTGGGGTGCCGGAGGGGAGGGTGGTTCATTCGGTTCGCCACTTTTTGCAGGCATCGCTGCCCTTGGAGTTATCCTGGCGGCCGTCTATATGCTCTTTATGTTCCAGAAATTATTCCTTGGACCAGTCACAAATAAGAAGAATGAAAAATTGACCGATCTGACTCGGCGAGAACTGATCATCATTGTTCCCCTCCTAATCATGATCTTTTGGATTGGTCTTTATCCTAAGCCATTCTTTGGTCTTATGGGACCCGCCGTTGAAAACCTTCTAAATTCAATCAGCACTGGAGCTTTAGCTCTCTATTAAGCGCTTAACTAATGGAATTCTTTAATCCCTCAGACCTCACTACTGCCTTGCCCCTGATCTTTCTAATGGGCTGGGCTTCTGTTCTCTTGTTGGTAGCCGTTTTTGTGAAAGACCGCCCTGGCCTTTTTCCTGCGCTATCTGCTTTGGGACTAATTGTTACCGGCGCATTGGCATGGCCCGGTCTAAATCAGCAAACGAGCGCCTTTTCGGGCATGTATGTGGCCGACGGCTTTTCAACCTTCATAACTTTGCTGTTGATGCTTAGCGGCCTATTGGCCATTGCAATTTCTACGGACTATTTGAAGCGATTTGATATCGGTCGGCCAGAGTATTACATCATTATGCTTTTCTCAATCAGCGGCATGATGCTTATGGCCTCCGCCGCAGATTTAATCGTAATATTCTTGGCCCTTGAATTGTTATCCATCCCGCTATACGTGCTAGCTGCATTTGCGCAACCAGACGCGAATTCCGAAGAAGCTGGGCTAAAGTATTTCTTGTTGGGCGCTTTTGCGAGCGGATTCTTGCTTTATGGAATTGCCCTGATCTATGGTGCCACAGGGGCCACTGGCTTGTCGGAGATATATGTCGCTGCTCAGGCTGGAATTGAAGCGCCAATATTGATGCTTATCGGCGCTGCTCTCATCCTCGTGGGGCTTGGATTCAAAGTAGCAGCCGTCCCATTTCATATGTGGACACCGGATGTGTATCAGGGTTCCCCCACAACCGTAACCGCTTTCATGGCTGCTGGTGCCAAAATTGGTGGCTTTGCCGCCCTCATTCGTATTTTTATTGTGGCGCTTCCTTCAATTTCGGAAGCCATCACGCCTGTATTATGGGCAGTTGCAGCAGCCACCCTAATCATCGGAAATATTCTTGCCATTGCCCAAAACAATGTGAAGCGCATGCTGGCCTATTCTTCGATATCACACGCTGGCTTCTTGATTATGGCCATTGTGCCTTATGCCAATGATGCTGCCCGTTTTGATGTAGTGGCCTCTGCGCTCTTTTATTTGCTCGCATTTGTAATTGCCAGCTTTGGATCATGGGGCGTTGTTATCGCTCTTGAAAAGAAAGCAGGCCGCGGACTTAGCTTCAAAGACTATGCTGGATTGGGTCAAAGTAATCCCGCTCTAGCGTTTTCCATGTTGGTATTCATGCTTTCTTTTACAGGCATTCCCCCAACGCTCGGCTTTACGGGAAAGTTTTTCGTCTTCCGTACAGTACTTGAAGGGGGCTACACTTCCCTTGCTATTGTTGGCGTCTTAGCTTCGCTTATCTCTGCTTATTATTATTTGCGGTTGATCGTGGTCATGTACATGCAAAAGGGGAGCCCCAAGGCTCTAAATGATTCTTGGCTGCGCTGGACCACTCTTGGAACTGCATTGGCAACAGTATTACTATTTATCTTTGCTGAGCCCCTCTTTGATTTAGCTTCGCGGGCATTGTTAGCTCTTGGCTAAAACTTTCTACAACATATTTTTTCTATCCCAAGCTAAGTAATCTAAATTCCCATATCCAAATATGTTCTTGCAATCTTTCGTAAAGCAATTACAAAGGCTGCAGTACGAAAATCACTAATCTCGTCTTCTTCGTGGAATACGCTACTAATTTCTTGATAAGCCAGGCGCATCGTATCGTCTAGGCCCGAGCGAACTAATGCGATCTCATCTGCTCCTGCTGTAATATCTTGGCTCATCGCATCCGGAATTTCCTTCCCTGTGGCTGTCTCAATCGCCTCAACAATTAATCTGCCTTGATGTTCCTCTTGTCTGCGTCCTAGCCGTCCGAAACGGATGTGCGAAAGATTCTTGATCCACTCGAAATAGGAGACCGTTACTCCACCTGCGTTGACATACATATCTGGCAATATCACCACCCCTTTCGCATTCAAAATTTGATCTGCGTCAAATGTAATCGGTCCATTGGCAGCCTCAACGATGAGTTTCGTTTTTATCCGCTCAGCGTTACTCCCAGTAATTTGTCGTTCCAGCGCTGCGGGAATTAGTATGTCGCACTCTTTCTCTAATAAAATGCGACCATCCTCTACATATTCCCCATCCGGAAATCCTTTAACGCCCCCCTTCTCGTTAATATGTTGGCGAAGCGCTTCGATATCCAAGCCTTTGTCATTAACAACCGCTCCATCTCTTTCAATGACACATGTAATAAGTGCTCCATCTTCCTTAGAAAGAAACTTTGCTGCGTGATAACCCACATTACCCAAACCCTGAACCACGATCCGCTGACCTTCAAGTCCTGGCTTCAAACCAGCTAGTTTTACATCCTCCGTGTTACGGAAGAATTCGCGCAGCACATACTGAACCCCCCGCCCAGTGGCTTCAACCCGTCCGCGAATCCCTCCATTTGTCACAGGTTTGCCGGTTACGCTGGCAAAATAGTTGATTTCTGTGGGTCGCAATGTCTTATATACATCGGCAATCCAGGCCATCTCGCGGCTGCTGGTCCCCATATCTGGCGCTGGTACATTTGCGCTGGGTGAAATGTAGCCCGCTTCAATCAGTTGGCGCGCGAAACGCCTTGTAACGGCTTCCAATTCCTGCTCGCTGTGTTTGCCAGGATCAATAATCAATCCACCCTTGGAGCCGCCGAATGGAACATCCACAATAGCGCACTTATACGACATCAAAGCAGCGAGAGCGATTACTTCGTCCTGGTCAACATGCGGCGCATAACGAATCCCCCCTTTAACTGGTAATCTGTGCTCGCTGTGCACTGCTCGCCATCCTGTAAAAACTTTGTATTCGCCGTCATCCATACGCACAGGAAATTGCACTTGAAATACTCGATTGCAAGCCAGAATCTGCTTGCTGAGTCCTGGAGGCATTTCAAGATTGATGTAAGGCATAGCGCGTTCAGCCATGCGCTCAACATTTTGACTAAACGACGCGATTGTTTTTTTATTTGGGCTCATTGATTTCCTTTTTCAAACGGACTATCTGTTGACCACCACCACACTAGAAATAACCAATATCGTTCCTAATATTAGTTGCAAGTCCAATCTTTCTCCTAATATCAGTACGCCTAAAACGACACCCACAACCGGCATTATGTACGTGACCATAACAGAGCGGGAGGGTCCTGCACTGTTGAGTAAAAAGAAATAGAGTAGGTAGGCAATATATGAACCTGCCAAACCCAACCAGACTAATGCAAACCATGTTTGGCTTTGAACAGGAATTGAAATAGGTCTCTCAAAAAGAAAAGCGCCAGTCCACAAAAAGAAATTTGCAAATATAAGGCTGCCTGCAGCTTGGACTACGAATGGTATTCCCGGTGTTTTCTTTCTTATATAAACACTACTGAAGGCGTAAGAAACGGCAGCCAATAAGATGGCCAATTGACTTTGAATGTTGAATTGGAAACCTGCAAGTCCATCCCTGGCCATAACGAGAACAACGCCAATAAATCCAATCAGCATTCCGACTAATTTATTTGACGATAGCTGCTCATCCCTTAGCCAAAAATAAGCAAGGATTGCTACAAACAATGGGACCGTCCCATTAAGAATTGAAGCCACGCTGGAATCAACTAAGATTTCTCCCCAGGAAATTAGGAAAAAGGGCAAAGCCGTATTTGCAAAACCAATCACAATAAGGTTTATATATTGTTCTCGTGAGAGGTCCCACTTAGCTTTTGTCATCACGGCAGTAATTGTTAATGCAATCGCGCCAATCAAGACTCGGGTTCCTGCTAAGGTAAATGGCCCAACTTCTTCAAGAGCTATTTTGATAAATAAGAACGAAGAACCCCATACTAAGCTTAGTCCAAGAAAAGCTATCCATTGTTTTCGGTCCATAGTAAATATTCCTTAATGAGCAAATTGAGCGAAATAAACATAATTACTGTTTATGAATTTATTGCGGGGATGAACTCTATCATAGCTTTGCATCTTTCATCAAAAGCTATGAAGTCGTCCACTGGTATACTCGCCCGCAATCATGCTCAAAGCCTTAATATTCGATTTTGATGGCCTCATCCTTGATACGGAAATGCCAGATTACCAATCCTGGCAGACTGTTTATGCGCTTTTTGAACAATCGCTGCCCATTGAACTATGGGGGCAAATTGTGGGTGGCACGGGTGCTTCCGATTTTGATCCCCACACCTATCTAGAACAATTAACTGACCAAACACTCGATCGCGAAGAGATTTGGCTGGATCGGCGCAAGCAATACTTAGACCAGGTCGCAAATCAGCCCATTCTTCCTGGGGTCACCGAAATGATGAACGCAGCTGAGAAAATGAAAGTAAAGTTGGGCCTTGCTTCCAGTTCTCCAGCTAATTGGGTACATGGTCATTTGCAACGCCTTGAATTGTTTCATCGATTCCATGTAATTAAAACTGCGGATGATGTCGTCAAGACCAAGCCTGATCCCGAACTATTCAATTCAGTGCTAAACGCATTTGACATTAGTGGAAACGAGGCCATTGTCTTCGAAGATTCTCCCAATGGGGTTCTTGCTGCTCATGCCGCTGGCATTCCTTCCGTGGCTATTCCGAATGAGCTAACCGCTCAATTGGAATTCGAGCATGCCAGTCTGCGGCTAAATTCAATGGCCGATTATTCACTTGTCGAAATGCTGGAAAAACTAGATATTTAGGCTGATGCCATTTCGCCGTATAGCTGGCGATGCACAACACTCAAGGATCGCACCTGAGCCGCTGCATGATAGGAAGAACGCACTAATGGACCGCTTTCTACCCATTGGAACCCAATGCCCAGCCCAAAATTCTTAAGCTCCTCGAATTCTTCGGGAGTGTAATAGCGCTCAATTGGTAGATGTTGTTTGCTAGGCTGCAGGTATTGGCCAAGAGTCAGAATGTCCACTCCCCAATCACGCTGATCGCGCATCACATCTTTGACCTCGTCCATAGATTCCCCCAGCCCCAGCATAATGCCCGATTTGGTCAATACATCTGGATCAATCTTTTTTGCATTGCTCAATGTGGCTGCCGCCCATTCGTATTGATCCTGCGGTTGAACCTTCTTAAACAAGCGAGGCACAGTTTCTACGTTGTGATTCAGAATCTCGGGTCTGGCATCCATCACAATCTTGAGTGCTTCAACGCTGCCTTTGAAATCCGGAATAAGCACCTCAATGGAGCAACCAGGATGGATTTTTCGAATGCGCTTGATCACCATCGCAAAAATAGGTGCGCCACCGTCCGCTCGTTCATCGCGATTAACACTGGTGATCACCGCATGCTTCAGATCCATATCCTTGACCGCCTGCGCAACCCGCAGTGGTTCAGCCCAATCCATCGTATTCGGCATGCCGTGCTTGATGTCGCAGAAACCGCAGGTACGTGTGCACACATCACCCAGCATCAAGAAAGTAGCTGTACCATCGCCCCAGCACTCGCCTATATTGGGGCACATCGCTTCCTCACACACAGTATGCAAAGATTTACTGCGCATCAAATGCTTGATATTCTCGTAGCTTTCCCCCATAGGCGCGCGCACCCGAATCCAATCTGGACGCCGTTTAGGCGTCAGTTGGATGTCATCCGGTTTAATTCGATTTCGAGTGGGTGTGTGTGAGCTCATACTAGTACCAGTAGAAATTTTACCGCATCCGTCCCCTCGCTTGACCCGTCCCAAACGCTCCGGTAAAATGCCCAGATTGCGGGCGTCGCCAAGTGGTAAGGCATCAGCCTTCCAAGCTGACATTCGTGGGTTCGAATCCCACCGCCCGCTCTTTTTTTTATGTTGAATTGGGAGAAATGGGTGGAAGACTGATGCCTTCCCCCTCTACGACGCCCTAAAAACATCCTCAGAGCCGCTACTCCGAAAGGAAAAGGCGGTTCTTTTTATGTCCCAAATAAGTGAAGTAAACAAGAAAAGAATGACAGCTTCGATAGTTATTGAAGAAGCCATTTTTGAGTTTATCTTGTCTCGACAAGCCATGTATTGCACTGAATCTACTGTCCGAGGATATAGATACCATTTGGGGAAATTTACGGAATATCTAGGAAATGAGAAGATTATGGATGTATCTGGAATTCAAGCAAAGCATGTCAGAGGGTTCCTATTTGGGATGAGAGAAAGGGGACTCAGTGATAGTTACATTCATATATTTGCTAGGAACATAAAGACTTTTATGCGATTTCTTGTTGAGGAAGATTATCGGGAGAAAATCTTCAAAATCACAATGCCGAAAATAGCCAAAAAGAAATTACTTGTGCTGGATGCAGAAGAATTAAAAAACCTAATAAACAGAACGACAAGTATTCGAAATCAAGCCATAGTGATGGTGCTGGCAGATACAGGAGTTCGGAAGAGTGAGTTGCTTTCTCTGAATTGGGGGGATATTGATTTACAGAGAGGGAATGTAACTGTTCGAAGTGGAAAAGGTCGAAAATTTAGGTCTGTGGTTTTGGGTGCCAAATCCCGAAGAGTTCTATTGATTTACCGGCGGACAGTGAACCACAATGATGAAGACCCACTCTTCCATAATCAAAAGGGGAATCGTTTGACAGGCTCAGGGATTCAATCCATTTTCTATCGAATGAGACAATCTACAGGTATCTATGTCACTCCTCATGCACTTAGACGAACCTTTGCAACTTTATCCCTTCGGGCGGGTATGAATGTTTTACATTTACAGGGACTGTTAGGACATTCAACTTTGGAAATGACTCGGAGATACGTGCAAATGACAGATTCGGATTATTATGAGGCGCACAGAAAGTATGGGCCCGTTGATAACTTATAATTTTGCTAAGGAGTGTGCAGATGCCGACTACAAAACATTGCCCATATTGCGCAGAAGATATAAAAATGGCGGCAGTTGTTTGCAAACACTGTGGAAGGGAATTACCCGGCTTCGAAGAACTTTCTTCTGATTCTGTTGTGACTGAAAAATCTCGAAATACAAGAAATAAATCAAATAGTAATAAAAAAGTTGGAGAAAAAAGTGTAATAAAGACTTCCGTGGTTATTGGTTTCATATTCGCTTTTCTTAGCATATTTGCAGCTATTTATGCCAGCTATGACCAGGTAACAGGACTGTTTTTGCGCACATTTTGGATAAATCTAATCCTTTATCCACTTTCAAATTTCATATTTTTTTATCTTTCTTCATTCGTAATAATTACTGTTAAGAATAGGATTGGATGGTCAACCCTGATTTTTGTAACAATCGGTCTAGCAGTTCTAATAATGTTAAGTCGTAATGTAAACAATATTGCGCCTTTGCTAGCTGAAAATAGTCAATCCGGAAATCCTAATTTAACAACTTCAGAAATTAATAATTCAGCAACGATTCAACCAACAATAGTTCCTACAGGAACTCCGAATTACGAAGCAACCTGGGAAGCAATAGGTGCAACTGAAACAAGTTTCCTGGCTTCTGGTATTGAGAATCGAATCCCAGGAAATTGCATTTATGCTGGAGATGACGATTTGGCTCTTGGGTCGTTTGCTTTTCGGGATTATGGCAATGAGAGTTATTGTATTTGGGGTTTAATCGGAACAAAATCTTCTTTCTACAGTTCTTTAGATGGGAATCCGCCCTTATATTTCACCAACGAAGGTAATCATGGCTACATTTTTAATTTTTTAGCCTCACCCTTTCGATTCGGGCACGCAACAATTTACCAGCCAAACTTTTTTGTTGGAGATTGCGTAATTGTAACTGGCAGAGTGGTAGAGCTTCCGTTAGTTCACCTAAAAACAGATGAGGAGATGGAAGAATTGCCAGAGCTGATAGGACTTGGTGAAGTATTAGAAGCAAGAAGTCCATTTCTAAATGCTGATAATATAGGCTATTGTCCCTAGCTATGCATAGATAGGGCAAAAAAGGTGAATTAGTTTTCAGCAAAGAATTTTCTATGATTGATAACCCAAGAAAAAGTGTTGTACCTATCATGGCTTTAGATAATGAAGGGAATCCGAGTGATTTCCTAGGAAGTGCCTTTTTTATTGATAATCCCAAAATATTAGTAACAGCAAATCACGTGCTAATTGAAGACGTGGAAAAGTACGCGATTATTGTGATGCCTGATTATGATTCCCCGTTTTATGCTAGCGTGATTAAAACAGATGAAAAATTAGATTTAGCACATCTCCAGGTAGAAGGATATTTTCCAGAAAACCCCTTTCAGTTAATGGACGACCAAAACGAAATTGCACTAAATGATGTTGTAGTTTGCAATGATTATGGACTTTCAATGAAAATAGGAGATAAGGTAACCATTTCTCCTTCAGTGAGAATGGGAAACGTTTCGCGCATCTTGGACAATGAACAAAGATTTATTTATTCGGGTCAGACTGTTCTTGAACTTTCGTTTCCCATTTTTAGGGGTGCTAGTGGGGCTCCAATTTTCAAGAATACGGATAGAAGAGTCGTCGGAGTCGCTCAAGCAAATGTGGATTATCATAAGATAGCGGCTCAGATAGCTAGAACATTTGATGCTCGGGGGGAACCAGTCGAAGAAATTGAATACATGCTACCATCGGGATTAGCTTTGCATGTGCAGCACTTAAAGGATTTTCTGGGCTAGCTAAGTATAAATATTTCCTAATTTAATTACAGTCCTAACACCTTAGCTGAATTATCCCTGAACATACTCCCCTCTCTCACATAGCGCCTAAAAACATTCCTCGATTTCCAACGTCCTTGATTCATCGCAACCCTTTCGCTAGCTCCTTGGCGTATTGCCTCAGTGGCATGGCCCGCTCTCAGTGAATGTCCAGAATAGTCATCAGGGTTATTTCCTAGTTGTAAAGCCATTTTCTTAGTTATTTCAGCTACAGCTCTTGCGTTCATCGCGGTTGGACGAATCTTTGCTCCGCCTTTCCAAAATGAGCGGAGTAGGGGGCCTTCGGATATTTCCGCATCAGAAACCCATTTCTTCAAAGTTCGGACCGGGCAATACGCTTCATTTTCCCCATAAGGAATGGCCACAATTTCTCCTTCGCCTTCCTGGTCTGTCTTTGAAGAACGAATATTAAAAATCATTCCTTCTACGATGAATTGAACATCATCAAATTTAAGTGCAACAATCTCAGAACGCCTTAGAGCACCAGCAAAGCCCACTAATACAACTGCCTTGTCCCTCAAAGAAGGCATATCATGTGGAAGCAAATCTATCCAGTCCTTCACCATTTTGGTTGTAATGGCCTTCTTTCTGGTCTGCTGGTTGCCATGTTCGCGAACGATTCCCCGCATAATGGCATTTACTCTGCCACTTTTCACGGGGCTTTCCATCTCCCCAAGGTCATGCGCTTTGTGAATCGTTGAAAGATGCCTGCGTATGCTGCTCACTGCCATCCCAGAATCAGCCAGGAAGCTTATATAGGTGCCAATGACCTCTGGATTGGAGGGTAGGGTGGGTAGGTCGTTTTGCTCGCCCCAGTGGACGAACTTTGCCCAATCAGAACGGTAAGCACGCAGCGTATTTGAAGCATAAGCGTTTCTGGCATACTCTTTTGCTGAGCTGGAGAGCTCTTCCAATTCACTGAAATTAGGAGACGAAATCATGACCACCTCCGATAACGATACATTATCGGAGGTAATTGTATCACATGGAATAGTGGGCTTATAATACGTTTCACGCATCTTATGAGGTGAAATATGGGCATTTGGCTGTTTCAAAGCAATCCAGACCGTTATCAAGTGGATGAATATGTCAGGCAGACCGATGAGGTCTACTGGTCTGTTAAGCATCAAAGCCACATTGACCAAATTGAGAATGGAGACCCAGCATTCCTATGGAGAGCTCAAGGTTCCAGCAACACTGTTCGGGGGGTAATCGCTAAGGGAGTAATCTTTCAAACTCCAATCCCCAAAAATGAACTTCCTGCATCCGAAAGGAGCTTTGACCGTCTTTGGGTGGAGGACAACGAGGTGACTTCGGAAATGAAGGCTGGCATTCGCTTAGATGAAAAGCGCTTAACGCCCGAGGAAGGGATGTTGCGTGGGAAAGACTTAGAACTGCATCCTTTACTGGCTAAGATGCAGATTCTCACTAGCAGGCAAGGGACCTGTTTCAAGTTATCTCCGCAGCAGTATGAAATCCTGGCCTCCCTCTGGGCCCAAGAAGATGTATTTTTTGAGGGAGGAGAGGGCAACTATTCAGGGAGAGAGGGAGCAGTTAAATACCATACGCACAAGTACCGAGAACGTGACCGGGGCCTGGTTCGCGAGGCGAAACGCGTTTTTGCGCAGGAGCATGACGGTCAACTGTTTTGTGAAATCTGCAGTTTTTCCTTTTCCGATACTTATGGAGAATTGGCGCAGGACTATATTGAGGCCCATCACAAAATTTCCGTATCTGAAATGGAACCTGACACAGAAGTATCGATTTCCGACCTAATGATGGTATGTGCCAATTGCCATAGAGTGCTTCATAAGGGTGATTCAGCCTCCCAACTGGCTGCATTACTAGGTTTGTTTTCACCCGTCTAGTAATACTTATTATTCCTGGAAGGGAATTCTCCACAATTTTTGCCAATAGCAACTAGATTCTGGATTCACACCATAATAAGTTGTAAATAAGGAAGGAGATTATCAATTCCTTGAAACACATGCTTAATAGGATTTCTCACCCTGTATACACACAGGTCCGCTTTCAAAGGGTGTTGTTATATTAATGCCCTGACTCGGTATCTTATGTAATAAGACCCTTCTGGACACACCTTTATCCATGATGAAAGCCATATTTGTATAGAGCCAAGTGCAATATGACGGTTTTCCTCCTTGTACCTCACCCCTTAGATTTCAAGACCATCAGATTGGTATCAAGATGGAGCAAGATGAAGATGTCACAGATGAAGATGGCCTTTCGTTCCTTCGCTTCGCTCAGTCTCTGCAGGCACCCTGCGGGCGCCCTTCCCCCCTATTTTGGGCTTTCTTCATGTCCGTTTTGCAAATGTTTTTATTCGTGTAGGTGGACTCCCCCCTAACCCCCGTGAGCAACAAAGGGTAGACAGCGAACTTTTCTGCCTGTGGGACGCGTTCTACTGTTAGTCTGACGTCCAGACCTGGAAATATCAACCACACCAATGGGCCTGTTTAACTCATTCGCTGGGTCCCAGCACACACGGAGCGCACCCGAAGTTTCGACGCTTTGATTATGTATGGCCAACAGGAACCCAGAAGGCCAATTATTCGAATATTTTCTAGTTTTTGTATCGTTGCTGTTTCACATACTTTTTAAAAGTCATATTGCGGTATACATTCCAATATTGGAGCGGTAGCGCAATTTGTTCCCCATGACCCCTATTTACTTCAAATCCGAATTCATAGATTAAGTCAATTTTTGCTGTATACAATTCGCCCTGAGCGATTTCCTCGACAACCAAATACTCAACTTCTCGTTCATAGGCTTCCTCTATTACCTCTGCGTCGTAGGCTATGGCAGGAGGGTGTCGAAGAAAATGTTTACGCTCATCTAACCTTTTGAATAGAGTGTTGCCTGTAAAAGTGCCAACAACTTTGCCATTTGCCCAAGCTCTTGAATCCACGACTGCCTCCAAAATCTAATATTGGGGACAGTGTAGTTTTCTAATGGGGACTCAAACGGACTTAATATTGGATTTCGTGTCGGTTATTGATTATCGAGGTATTCCCCCATGTATCTTTGAAATGTCTTTTCCCCAATTCCGTGTTGAAGAGCCCATGCTTTCTGTGCGGGTGCTCTTCCAAGTTTTTTGAGCTGTAAAAAGTCAGCAACTATCTTGTATCGGGTGCGTTTTGGATAAATAAAATTGCCGCTCTCCCTCTTCATAGAATTATTTTCAGTGACTAGTAAATCGCGCTGAATAAACCATTCTTTTAGTTCAAGCGAAAGAGTCTTAATGCTATTTGCGAATTCATTCAAGTTACATCGGGCAAGAAACCCGAAATAATTATCAAAATTAAGTAATTTGAAATCCGCGACTTCCATTCCGTCTGAATAGAATACCCACCAAGTTTCGCCTTCTCTTAGAGGTTCCATTTCCAGATTACCTTCTACCCAAATTGGAAATACGTTGAAGAACCTTTCTAAAATATCGTTAATTCCATCAATGTCTTTTTTTAGTGAAAATTCTACAATTTCAGGCATTTGTTTTACCCTTTATATTTAAAAATATAATATAGCTGAAATGAAATCGACTTCAAGTTTCCAGATATCGGTACCTCTAACTAATATACGCCATTTTCAATCAACAATTTCTATATGGTTTGCTAATAACGGAAGGAGATTTCCATGGCGGGGCCCAAACCGGTCTTCTTATGAAATTGTTATTGCTGAAATACTACTTCAGCGAACAACAGCCAAAGCTGTATCAAATCGCTATGAGGATTTTTTACTTAAGTTTCCATCTTGGAACTCAATAGTTAATGTAAATATCGAAATAATTGAAGAAGCATTAAAGCCTCTTGGTTTATGGCAACAAAAGGCAGCGGGCCTGAAAAAATTGTCAAAAATGATGCTGGAAAGAGAGGGCAGTTTCCCAAATTCCTATGAAGCTTTGATTACATTACCGAGCATCGGTCAATATATTGCAAATGCCATATTACTACTGGAATTTAATATCCCCAGACCATTATTGGACACGAATATGGCCCGAGTACTAGAAAGATATTTTGGCCCCAGGAAATTAGCAGATATTAGGTACGACCCATATCTTCAGGAATTAGCCCACCAAGTTGTAGATGGAAGAGACCCAAAAAAAATTAATTACGGGGTTCTTGATTTCGCTTCAATTATCTGTCGACCAAATCCATTTTGCGAAAATTGCATTATTTCCGATAAGTGCTTATACTTTAGCGAGAACAAAAATTCTAGAAACCGAAGAGTTGATTAATTGAAGAAACCAGTGGTCATTGACTTATTTGCAGGTTGTGGAGGATTGTCTCTCGGTTTAGAACAAGCCGGGTTTTTCCCCATTTTCGTTAATGAATTGAATAAAGATGCTATGCAAACTTATTTGTCCAACCGCGAAACTGTCAATCCTTTACTTGAAGAAAAATTCTCAGTCAATAATGTAAAAGACATGGTAAATCAAGAAGATTATTTTTCGAATTTGGAAAATAGTTTTCAACTGCATTATGGGATTAATCCCGGTGAAATTGACTTAATTGTTGGCGGACCTCCATGCCAAGGATTTTCAGGCATTGGGCATCGGAGGTCGTATTCAGTTGAAAAAGAGCAATTGCCATCAAATCAATTATTTCAAGATATGGCATACATAGTTAATCGACTGCGACCCAAAATATTTTTATTTGAAAATGTGCGGGGGCTTTTATCTTCTAAATGGAATTCCAAGGGGACCAAAGGAGAAATCTGGGAAGATGTAAAAGCTGCTTTCAATTCAATCCCGGGTTATTCTGTCGATTCAAAACTCATAAGAGCAAAGGATTACGGCGTTCCACAAAACCGGCCAAGGATATTGCTTGTTGGCATTAGAAATGACTTCTCAAATAAATTATTGGGTGAAGGAGATGCGGTTGAAAGAGGATTTTTACCCGAACCAAGTGGCAACTATCCTAATCTTGAAGACTTACTTGGTGACCTTGTGGACCCCTCCTTTACAAATGGTGGAATGACACGGGCTTATCCAAAAGAAGCAAAATCAGAAATTCAGAAATTCTTGAGAAGGAATGAGAAAGGACATGTCGCCAAAAAAGGGGCTCGGGTTTCCGAACATGAATACAGCAAGCACGCTGAGCATGTTCAAGAAAGATTTAGGATAATGATTAAGAATAACGGAGATATTCCCAAGGCATATAAAACCAAGAAATTTGCGCAAAGACTGCTTCCAAAAACTTGGAATTCTAGTGGCCCCTCCATTACAGCTACTTCACTTCCAGACGATTACGTACATTTTTCACAACCACGAATCCTAACAGTCAGAGAGTGGGCTAGACTACAAATGTTTCCTGATTGGTATAAATTTTCAGGCAAGAGGACAACGGGAGGAGTAAGGCGAGCTGGAAACCCGAGACTAGGATTATTTGACCGAGACTTGCCAAAATATACTCAAATCGGAAATGCGGTCCCCGTCTCTCTTGCAAAACAATTGGGAAGCCATTTCCGAAATATTCTGGATAAATAATTAATCGAATAATTCAAGGTAAGAAACATGCGTTCATTGAATGAATCAGAAAAGTTAGCACTTTCTTCATTGACTACCTTTAACTTGGAATACTCCCTGATAGAACCAACAAAAACGGGTCTTAAAAAAGGGATTATGGACGCGACAAGTACTATTAGAGAATACTTATTAAGGCGGGAATTTCATGATTACAGTAGCCAAAAAAAGGGAAAAATTGGAAAAGTAGTACGAAATGCTATTTTTATTGATTCCAATGGGAAACAAGAAACAAAAGTATCGCTATACAGACCGGAGACCAAGTCTGGAGACCCACGCATTTGGATTTACTCATTGCCAAACTGGGCGGATGCGAATGACGTTATTGCTATTTTCGTAGTAAATCACAACTTTCACGCTATTAATATTTCGAACACGCTTGTAAAAGCGCAGTTAAATCAAAAGACCTCAAAAATTGCACATATATTAAATTCAAAAAGTAGTAGTGAAAATGCAATAGCCGAAGAATTGCTTCGTAAAATTAGAGATATATCAAAATCACCCATTCCGACAGAGGTTCAAGCTGACACTGGAGTAGGAAGAACGCTAGAGACTCTACTCGGAATTCCAATTAATTCTAATCAAGCTCCTGATTATAAAGGGATTGAATTGAAAGCATTTCGTGCGCGCTCAACTAGGACTAACCTTTTTGCAAAAGTCCCTAACTGGAAGCTGAGCAAGTTAAAAGGGAGTGGACAAATACTCAAAGAGTTTGGCTATATTGACAAAAAAGGAAATGAAGCACTTAGATGTACAGTTAGCTATATCCGCCCAAATTCTCAAGGATTATTATTCGAATTTAACGACCGAAATGATTGGTTAGTTGAAACCGAGGAAAAATTTGGAGACTTCGCGATTTGGGAATTCGACGTACTGAGAAAGGCTTTATTGAAAAAACATGCGGAAACTTTTTGGATAAAAACCGAATCAATATTCATTGAAGAACGAGAGCATTTTATCTACTCAAAGGTTCGCCACACTAAAAACCCACAATTGGCAAATTTCCAGCCACTAATAAAGACGGGGGATATAACTATGGACCATTTAATAGCTAAGAAGAGCCCAGATTTGGCAGCAAAGGAAAAGGGTCCAATCTTTAAAATTAACGAAGCTGGAAAGGGATTATTATTTGCTGAGGAACGAACATATGATATTTAGACGACAAAAAGAGATTTAAATGGCAGGCCAAATTGAGACTGAACTCATAAATCTCGTAAACGCTAACAAGGATTTTAAACGCCTCTCCTTAAAGTTGAACGAGTTTAATGTCTTCGAATCTTTAGGAATCACCCAAAATGAGATTAGGCATTCGGATTTCCTGTCTTACTTATTGAACCCAAACGAAAATCATGGTTTAGGCAGTGAATTTCTTGTTAATCTTCTAGATTTTTTAATGATTGAAGCAAATAATCAGTTGGGAATAAATCTAGATACCGAACTTGCGGGTGTCAAACATTCTGAAATTGAAATCAGGCGGGAATGGAAAAACATTGACTTATTAATAGTTATCGATAAACTGAGCATTTATTTTGTAATTGAAAATAAGGTGCTTTCAAGTGAACATTCAAATCAGTTAAATCGGTATTTCAAACTAGCAATGACCGAATACCCAAATTATCGTGGATTGTTTGGTTATTTAACACCAGATGGACAAACACCTTCAAATGAAAATTATTTAGCTTTTTCTTATAGAGATATTTTGGCACTAATTGAAAAAAGTTTGAGCACTAAACTAATTTCGATAAATAGCGATGTTTTATTGGTTATTCGTCATTACATACAAATGCTAAGGAGATTTATTTTGGATGATTCAGAAATTAGTCAATTAGCAAAGAAAATTTACCAGGAAAACAAAAGAGCAATAGATACGATAATTAAATACCGAAGAGATACTCAAGAATTAGTTAGCACAATCGCTCAAAACATTATTGTGGATTTTCAAGATACGATATTGGCCGAATCAAATAAATCATATATTCGGTTTTTCCCTAGCGAATGGGATATGCCATCTCAAAAAATAAGCGAAGGATGGATTAAGGATAAACAGATTGTCGTTTTTGAAATTCGAAATAATAAATCAAAAGTAACTTTGCATGTAGTTATAGGTCCGGGGAATCAAGAAATCAGAAATCTGCTTTACGGATTAGGGAAAGGTGAAAATAAGCCCCTCTACAATCCATATAAAGAAATCCCCAAAAAATATGCCTCAATATATGTTAAGCCTCTCCTTTCAACTGAGGACCTGGAAAATAGTAAGGACGACGAAATTGCCAACAAGTTGGAAGCTAAATTAACTGAATTTAAAATCAACGATTACAAAAAAATAACTAACGATATTGCAAAAGAAATGACCAAGAACAATGACTGATAAGGATATATGTTGAACTTCAGCTTAAGTTCCTGAACACCATCTACTAAAGCTTGGATTTGGCTTGTCGGGTCTAATTCGAATGTTTCTTAAACATGAATGCGGGCATAATCGAAATCGTTTTAACAAGTACATTAATAATACAAATATTGTGCCAACTTAATGAATGATTGCGGAACCCGAATAAATCACGCGCTTATTAACGTGTCGTATCTTGAATATCCTACTAATATATCGGGCGTTTGAAGTAATAATAGGATGCGTGCTTACAGGCTATAAGTTCCCAGCCATCCTCCCCCATCTTGGTCAGCAATATCATTAACATCTTCGGACTTTCCCCAAGCTGAAATTCAATTGTTTCATGTTTTGCGTGCGTGTAATCAATCCCAATAAAATCCGGGTCGACAAATTTGGCAAAAGCATATTCCCATTTCTGCATACACGACCAGCTTAGTTTAAATATTCTCCGTTATATATATATTGACGTGATTTCATCAGGGAGAGCCCCAATATTTGCAACTGCATATTGCTCCATCAAATGATTATTTCAGTCCTCAATGAAATTGATATGGTCAAAGAAGGCAAAATCTTGCCCCTGATTGACATTCTTTCGCAGTTCCGTAAAAATTCTTCTTCGGTCGTCGTTTGGCAAGTATGTCCAACTACCCCATGGACAAGTAGCACCCTTGTGAACTTTGACTTCAAGTTGGCGGCCCTTTTTTCCTGTAATGCGTGTGGGTATTGAGACATTTGCAATTTCTTCGCCAGCAATTTGAATCCAATTAGACTGAAAAAAAGCGAGGACCAACTTTTTTTCTTCAAGACTGATTTTTTCCTTTGTGGTCCCATCCCATAACAAATGCATGGGGCCACCCAAAGGACCGTCAGAATATTCGCTCACCGTATCAACGAAATAGGAGTCTTTTTCTTCTAATTTCCGAAGGTGCTTTGAAAAACCATTTTCCTCTGCCCAGTCAATTGTTTTCTGCCACCGGATTTGCTTTTCATTATCACTGGAATAGGCCCACCCAGCTAATATTAATGGAACAGGAGGCTTAGCAATATTTGGTTTATATTTGCTTGCTTTCTTATGTTCAGAAACCAAGCTCTGGTAAATATCATTCCAGAATTTGGGTAAAGGGCAGATAAATATCAATATAGGTCTCACCGTCTTTGATAGACATGAAATATACCATGGTCATTTTTTCACATATAAGTTCAAATTCAATATAAACGTTGAAGAATTCCAGCTTCAAAGGCTGTCATTCATCAATGGTAAACTTTCCCACTCAGCTAAATTGGAAGTTCGGAGAATTACATTGAATATCAATCTAGATTTCTTGGAAGAAGAAATCGTTGGAAAATCCGTTCCTGTCGCTACCTCGGGTCAAACTTCGGGGCATGCAGCTGGTGAACCCTTCGATGTCTTAGTTTTCGAAGAAATACGATGTCAATACCCAGGACAAACATTTAGGCAATACGAATATCTCAACAAGCTATTCGAGGAAAACCTCTCTGCAACCACAATAGATGGAAGGAACCAGCTTATTTCACCGGAAGCAATTAAGCTTCTTTTGGCAAGGGGGAATTCAGCCACGAGGAGTTGGAGCGTGGAAAGCAAGTTTGATGAAAAGCAAAATGATACTGCCGATATTATTGTTGATAAGGATGAATTCCTAAACCTCTTGGATGTAAAAACGTATGATGAGGAAAAAAAAGGGCAAGCGCCCAACATTATTTCTGCATACAAAATTGCATCGATGTGTAAGGAAATGATTGAATCCAACAACTATTCCTCGCATGACTTCACCTATATTCAAGTTGATTGGAAAAAAGAGGGAGACTCATTAGAGGCTACAAGTCTTTGGATTTCTGAGCTATTCAAATCTGACCCAGAAGAACTTTACATAAATTGGGCGGCTGCAATGCAAATCCAGTTTCATGTGTCAGCGCTAGGCCAAGATTATAGAGGAGATATACGTGAATGGTGCTTAGGATTTATTCGAACCTTCGTTAGCAGTGCCCAAGGAAGAGTAACTACAATGGAAGAAAAGTTTGTTGAACCATTCCAAGCTTTACTAAATTAAGGATTCAATAATTGCCTCCATTTCCATCCTTACTGAATTTGATGGCGAACCAATCATTTCTTGAGCCTGCCTTGAAAGCTCGTCATGTGCTGCAACTTCAAACTTATCGTTCCAATTGATTAACTTAATGGGGATTGCGGCCAAGGGTCTTTTTGAAAATTCAGCCACATTTCCTTTCACGGTTCCTTTATGGCGGACCCATTCAAATACATTCTTGCTGTTTAAGATTGCAGCTAAATAGTAAATGCTCTCTTTTATTTCTGGTCGAATCATTATTGCTGTAACATCTTGAGTTGGAAAAATGTTTCCGGGTACTATCGAAAACCGAATATAGTTTTTGCTCGATATTCTTTCCTTGCAGGGAATAAATATTTTATCCATGTCCCGGGAAAGCCGATTGTAGCTTCGCAAGAATGCCCATTGCCATGGTTTTAAATCCCTTCCGTACGAATATCTCTTTTCCAATTTTGGTAGATAAGGGGTTAGAAGATTAGCGAAATTAGGACAATCAGCATGGAATTGCTCCCAAGTTTCAAATTTGTCTTCGGCGAAAATATATTTTGTTATTCTAGAGTAGGAAAATTGAGACATATCTGACCCTTTGACTACATCTAAAGTAAGGGACTCCTCAATATCTGTTAATTCAACCTCAGGTGGAATTTTAAATGCTGAATCCAGTCCAGAAACCATACCGTTTGCAATCTCTGCTACATCTCCCAAAGTTAAATACATATCATTATCTAGGAAATTTAAATTAGGGTCACTTTTTTTTGCTGCTTCTTCCCACCTAGACAATGCTTCCCCGGTTTCAGCATCAATTAACGACCAACTTTCAACTCTAGAAAATTGGGGAACTTCAAAATTGATTTCGAACGAATTTTCGGAAAATATTTTCTGTAAAGTTTTTCGAGAATGCCTTTTTGCCATACCAACCTTGCTGATTTGGATGGGTTCACGATTGCTTGCGTTACCTTTTATGAATTTAAAAATGATGAATGAAGAGGTTACACCGTCAAATATATTTGATTCATTCAGGTGAATAATTTTTTCGAAATAGCCGTTTTGAAGCAGGAATTCCCTAGTTCCCATTGAGTGCTGCGTATTCATCCAAAATTCGGGAGTAATGAATATTAATTCGCCTCGGTCAGCAAGCAATTCTACAGACCGCAAAATGAAAATATTTAAATAATCGCTGAGACTATTTAAATATTTGTTCCACAACGGATTATCTTGAAGCTCTTCCTTGAGCACCTTGTTTAAATTCTTCCATCGTACATATGGTGGATTTCCAATAATCAGGTCAAACGACAGGTCAATCTCAGCGCTAACAAAACTTTCAAAATGAAAATCTCCATTGTTGATGTGATTGCTGTATGAAGAGTCAATCTCATATCCATGAATATTAGTGTAACCAGCCAGCTGTAGAGAATTAATAAAAACTCCAGCACCAAAACACGGCTCTAATACTTCGGCCGTAGAGTCTTTTGAAGAAAGCGAAACCATAAAATTCGCGACAAAGCTAGGTGTGAAAAACTGTCCGATTTCTTTGGGATTAACGTTTGTTCCTGAAGTTGAAATATGCATAGTTTGTCATTGTACTTCTTGACAATTTTTCTTATAAAGCTTTTAATGTTATTTATGATGAGTAAAACCAAAGCGGCCTACAAAATATTAAGCAGAGAGAACCGTCCTCTCCATTTTGAGGAAATTACACGAATAGCCTTGGATGAAGGTTTAATCGTTACTAAAGGTAAAACCCCTGCACAGACTATGAGGGCGGATATGTATAATGAAAACAAGCGAAGAGAAAAAAGGGGACGGTCAAAAAGGTTTAAGGATTTTGGGAAGGGAATTTGGGGACTTGCATAGTAGTTTAGCTTTATCAAAGGCCTGAAACTAGTCTCCAATTATTAGGTGATATCAATCTTTCAGGTGCTAGGATTGCAAGGTTAGAAATCTCAATTAATTCCCGGTTCAAATACAAACTATTCGACACTAAATCATTTTTGTAATTTGACACGAACCCTTCTTCAATTCTAATCTTTTAGGGAATGTTATTTGGTGCAGCAACTAGCAAACAATATAGCAGTTTATTTTCATGTTATAGTGATTTGGACATAACCATTGGAGAGTATTTCTATGCAATCAACCAGAATCAAATTGTTTTCCCTCTTTCTAGTATTACTCCTAGCAATATTGGCGTGTGGCGGAAGTGATGACTCTGGCTCATTAGTTGCTACTGCCGACTCGGGGACATCTTTGAATGAATCCCCGGATTTAGATGCCGATGGAGATTCTGAAGAGCTTGCAAGACCGGCGTTTTATTCAATGGGTGAGATTATTGAGATTGATGACTTGCAAATCGCGCTTGCCGAAGTTGAGTTAAATGGAAATATTTTAGAAGCTTCCTTTGTTATTAAGAACAATGGCAATTCTGAGGAAACTATCAGTACGATACTTAGTTTTTCAGCAAAGAATGAAAATGCAGAATCATTGGAAGAAGAGATTTTTGATTGTGACCCTTCTTTAGGCGGCACCATAGTTCCCGGTGGAGTTATGAGAGGGAAAATATGTTGGTCGGCTGGTTCCCTGCCTGTAAGGCTTTATTTTCAACCTGGTTTATTTAGCTCAAATACCATAGCATGGGAAGCGCTTGAACAGGGTTCGTCAGTCGTCGAAATGGCATCAAATATCGCAACTTCTTATGAAATAGGGGATGTTATTGAAATTGATGACCATACGGTTTCAGTTCAGGAAGCTGAACTCTCCAATGGCCGACTGGAAGTTACATTTTTAATCGAAAACCTAGGTGACGATGAAATGACGGTAAGTTCATTATTGTCATTTGACTCCATTAATGAAATTGGGGAATCGTTAGAATTAGATATCTTTGATTGCGAACCAGGAATTGATGGGACGATTATCGCTAGTGACCGTACGCGGGGGAAAGTCTGTTGGAAGGGTGCAACATATCCTGCAACAGTAATCTACGATGCTTCATTTTTGGGCTCAGGCGGGACTATCGTGTGGATATTTGAAGAGTAGTAATGCCAAAAGGCCGCCCGAGTGGCGGTCTTTTTTTTAGAAGAAATAATTGAATTCAGTTTCGATGGGCCATACTAGATAACAATTGGTTGATTATTCCACGAAGTTAATATGGGGTTTGCCTTTTAGCGTGAAGGCTTCTCAGCGCGTTTGAACCGATTGAATTCAAGCTTCATCAGCTTGGATTCGAAAAAGAGATTGCCTCCTCAATTTTATGAATGATTGAATCTTGTTGATTTATCAAATGCAACTGAAATTTAGCAATTGATAACAATGGTTCTTCGAGCTCGAACTCACTTATGCAGCTTTCCATGATTTTCTTAGCTTCTTTGAATTGACCAATAACTCGATGTAGGTCTGTAGTGACAAGGGCCTGTGATTGCTTATTTTGAGCATAAGATTGATTTGACCCGAATGCCTTTCCAAAATCCTCAATAGCGATTTCCCGAAAGGAAACAAAATCATTGATTTGCTCATCATCGCACACCCAAGCTGCATGGACAGCGTTCCACCCGGCAGCCGAATAATTCTTTTGCTCCAGACAGATAAGTCTAAAGCACATAAATTGAGCTGCTTTTTCGGGTATTCCATCTTGATTTCTTTGCTTCACATAATCGGGGCTACTAAGAAATTGTTGGTCTATGGAAGCTGTCATCGAAATATCATCGGAGCACAAGCCACAATTACTGCATTCCTGTACCCAGTTGTCAATAGTGCTCCTTTCCATTTCACCAGGTCTTGAGTCGAGGTCTGGAGATTCAAAATTGTTAGTAGAGGAAATCGTAAAGACAATGGAGTTTGTTCCACAGACGCTGCATTTTACGGCGGACTCAGAAAGTGTTGTCATTTGTTGTCTCTATACTCATCTACGTTAAGGGTTTGATGTTTAGTTCGTAGTTTTCAAATAGGTCCAGCGGATGTTCGAGTATAGATTTGAGGCCGTTGAGCAGTGATATTTAGCGTATTCCCAAGCAGGTAACGGTCTTTCTTCTATAAAAAACAGATTAAGTTCTCTATTCATCTGTTTTTTTGCTTCCATAACTTCTTTTTCTGGAATATTATTCATTTCATCAAATTCATAACTAAAACAATACTTTGAACCCGGGATTATTTGAGATACTTTCCCAACCAAGAATCCCTGGCTATTTTCATTGTTTTTGTCATTTGAATATATTTCAAAGTGGTTAAAGGAGGTGTTTACTTTACTCTCCACCAGACGGGTGTCTTTACTTATTCTCTTCTTTCCGAAAGTAATTAGACCAATGGGTTTTTTTGTATATCTGGAAATCTGAGGAAAGCTAGTGTTTTGATTATCATGCAAACCATCATTCGGGCTCTTCACTTCACAAAAAAACCAATCTTCAGTCTCCTTTGAATATACAAACAAATCTGGAAGCATTCCAGGCAAGGGCAATATTTCTTTCCAATTTTTTTCAGAAATGTATTTATTGGATTCAATCAACCGTTTTTTGTGGGCATGCTGTTTGGTTTGATATTTTTGGTTTAGACTCTGATATCCAATTTCTTCCCAAAAATGGATAGCAGCTTTCCATTCGAAATAGTGATATCCGTATTTGGATTGGGATTTGTAAAGCCTGATGTCATCATTATCGAACAAATTTGGGTACTTTGTTGCCCACTTAAGGCCAAGTCCTTTAGACTTAAAATCTTCTTTCTCCTGCTTGTTTTCGTGGAGTGCCTCAATTAGTACCGTGTGATATTCTGTCATCAATAGTCCTGTTTATGATTATAATTTGAATATTAGCCTCCTCAGGCTCTGAGGAACATAAGATTGAATATCTCCCCTGAACTGATGTGAAAGCTGGTTCTTTCATTCAAAGGCCTTCCAAGTTTTGCTCCACATTGAATTCCAGCTTCATAAACTAAAATTTGTGTTATTCACAATAAAGTCTAGATTTCAAAATTTTCCAATAAATTTCTTCAGCGAATAATTGAAAGGACTTATGTATCTAAAATACTAACTTTTTAGCACCATAAGCATAGATTAGAATCCAAAAAGAAATTGAGGGAGTTATTTAGAAATGGAATTAAACGATATTGCTAATTGCTTTAAGTTATCCAAAATAATACTTGTCCAGATTTCATTGCCAAGTATGTTGGGTTATTATGCAATCTTCTTGACCGATGGTGTTGGGTTTGGCCAAAAATGGTAAAAAGAATATTTGCTTTTCCAATAAAAGCGCAAAAGTTTATTTCCGCCGAATATTTAGTGTTAGATACAGAAACAACCGGAATCGACCTTGATTCTGAAATTGTAGATATTGGCATTGTTGATAACCAAGGGGAGATTGTTTTAGATTCCCTTGTGAAACCGCTATCACCCATACCTAAAGATGCAACTGCAATTCATGGAATAACTGACAAGATGGTTGAATTTGCCCCAACTTGGAAAGAAATTTGGCCACGAATAAGAAAAGCCCTAAAAAATTCAGATGTTGCGATTTACAATGCTGAGTTTGACTTGAAAATGATAAAAAGAAGTTGTGAAATAAATGATATTTCTTATTCTGAGCCATTTACTGACAGCTTATGCATAATGAAATTGTTTGCTGAATATAACGGTGAATACGATGATTTTCACGAGAGCTATAAATGGAAGAAATTAGAATTCGCTGGGAATCATTTTTCGATAAAACTTGAAAATACACATAGAGCATTGGACGATGCAAAATTAGCAAATCAAGTGTTATTAAAGCTAATAAATATTGAAAATCAATATTTAAAAGCCGACGAGACTTTGACTTCATTACATGAAATAGCCGTAAACAATATTAAAAATTTCTTTTCAGAAGATACTGATTTTGAAAGCGATAAAAATTATCTTTTTCTTAAATTCGCACTACTGGGTATATGTGCTTCGCCAAAAGATTTTACGAATTCACTTGACCAGATAAAAAAAATTTCCAAACTAAAGGTTGCGAAATCTTTAATTGTAGAAGTGGCTAAAGCTTTAATTTCCCTTGGAAAAAATACGTATGCCAAGAAAGTAATTCGGGGCTATAGCGACGATATAAAGGGACGGGGATATTTACCGTATGACCTTGCTGAATATTTGATAAGTGTTGGCGAAGAAAAATTGGCTATTGAAATTACAGAAAAGAGTTTGGGGGAAGAAAAAGAATTAAGTGTCTTTGAAATAAGAAGACTAATATCAATTAATCAGGACTATTTCAAACCCCAAATAGTTTATTTTTTGGAGAACAACATCGATACTATCTCGAACCACCAATTAGATGTTAAAGAAATAACTCTATTATGGGCCCAGTACTCAAAAAGGGATGCTTATAACTGGCTAATAAAAACAATTGAAGGAAAATCAGACCATAGCTTTTGGCCTAGACTTCCAAATGACATGATTTGGGCATTTGAATTGTTTTCAGAACCTTCCATAGATAATAAATTGGTTATCCAAATGAGTAAACACGATGCTGGTCTCAATCCTGAAACCGTTGAATATATTTTAGATTTTATTGGGGAAGAGCTCTTTTCTATTGTGGGATTTAATAAATTTCTTTACGAAAGTAAAAGTCGAGACAAGCAAAAAGATGACTCAAAAATTGAGAGTCCACATGATTTATCCTATTATTTGTTAGGACGAACTCTTGGAGGGCCGGATGTATATTTGGCTTATCTATCGGGGTACCCTGATGTGGGAAAGTCTTACGAGGAATTGGTTGAAGATGTAAAAAGAGAGGCGTTACATCATACGGAGAGTCATAGCAGAGCTTTTGCGTTAGAAACGCTCATTGATGTAGATAACAAGGAAGTAGTTCCCGAATTAGATAATGTATTGATGGGCTTTATCAAAAATATTGAAAATGAGCCTGAAGCTAGATTATGGGCCACAGCTCAAATGCAACTGAGAGACAATAATTTGTTTATTGAAATAACCGATAATTTTGTATTAGATTATACAAAAATTAGCGAAGACGATAAAGCAGGTTACTTTATTTTGAGAATCTATTCTGAATTAATAAGAGAAACATCTGATTCCATAAAATCGGCAATTTCCACAACAATCCAATATCTTCAGGACGGAAATATTTTTCATCATAATTGGGATAAAAAAGTCTTCGAATTATGGGCAACTCACAATAAATTATCAAAACTACTACTAGAAATTCCCCCTTACATTATTGATGAGAAGCTAAATGAGAAAGAGCTGCTATTTATTGCAGAGAACGTTTTCATAGAAAATAGCGCAGAATTAGAAAAGATATTGTTTTCGGATTCAATGGCATTGAGATTAGCAGCCTCATTGGAAGTCATCAAAAACCCATCATGATAGCAAGGCAAACTGAAACTGCGACCTTGAGTGACGCATCCATTTTTTACTTACCCATACGCTAAGAAAATCTATAGTGTCGATAGTTACGGAACTCGTTAATATAATGAAGGAAAGAAAAAAATTAATTTGTGGACTATTTTTATCATTGTTCTTGTACGCGATTAAATTCCTTATTTATTCAAAGGATAAAAACCAAGTCTTGTTCGAACTTCCACAACAATAAATATTGCAGTGATTGGGGCTGAAAATGGTAATGTGTAATATAGGAAAAATGAGAATATATTGATTTGGCTATTAATTCCAAATTCAATAACAACCCCCAGAATTAGGGCAAGTACGAAGGTAATTATCATAGACCAGCCGTTTCTAAAAATAGAAAAACCAATACCAATTACAATTCCAGGTAATATGCCCCACAAAAAATAAATCCACATACCGCCGATTACCAATCTGAGTATGTCAGGCTCGGGACTACCAAAAATTCCAGAACTGATGGCTGCAGCAAAAAGAGAGGCAAATAAACTTCCTAAGCCGCCCCCAAGCCCTCCCGAAATTAGGCTTGCAATAAAACCAATTATTTGTCCGAATATTCCGTATTTTGATAAGTTTAGGACGATTTTTTCTTTTCTATCATCAAAACCAGTGCTCATTGCAAGTTGACTATCCTTCTAAACGGGTAAGAAAGCGCTGTCCTCATAATATTGCAATTCAATTGCTTGAGTATAATCTGAATATTAGATTCCTCAGGCTCTGAGGAAAACATTGGCGGAATTCTCCCGTAGTTAAGTATGGAAGAAGGTCCTTTCATCGGAAGGCCTTCCAAGCTGACATTCGTGGGTTCGAATCCCACCGCCCGCTCTTTTTATGGCTTGGTATCGGGAGAGAGAGGTGGAAGACTGATGCATTCCCCCTATATGACGCCCTAAAATCCATCCTCAGAGCCACAACTCCGAAAGGAAAAGGCGGTTTTTTTATGTCCCAAGAGACAGAGAAATTTGATGACCGCACGCCAGCTTCTCCAGCTGATAGCTATATTGCTTCTCAACATATTTACCCTTAAAACAACTCAACATCTGTTTGGGAAATTGCATTATCATATTAGGATATGAATCGAATTGTTATTCTTGCAGTGGTGCTGTTTGTACTTGTCGGCATCTTTAATGTTGAAAATATTAGTGCTGGGCCGCTGCATGATATTGATTGGGTCTGTAGGGCAACCAAAAATTATTCTTATGCAAAGTGTGCAGGGTACAACTCCCAGAGTTTCTGGGTATCAGGAGGTGCAGACGGAGCTAACTTAACAAAGACAGTGTTTGTCTCACTTCCACTTGGCTCAACATATTCAACAGCCCTTCCCTTTTGTGCAATTAGAAATTATCGAACAAGTCAAGATGATGACCTCGGATGGACTTGCGATTGGGTGCAAGGAACAAATGATAACAATGCCGATGGATATTATTTTACGCTCAAACTCCATGAAGGGAATCGAATTACGACACAAATCGAGGCTAAGGCAGCTGTCGTTGATGGACAATATTTCAGTTCATGGAATTGGTGGGGTTACTGGGTAGAAAACGATCAGTCCGCAAGTGGCGATCATATTTACAGGACCAGCCAAGACAAGGCCCTAGTCTCAAGCAATAGCTATTCCACAGCAGGTGCCGACTATTTCGCTTATGACGTAAAAATGTATGGAACTACTCCCAGTGTTTGGGCATATGGAGGCAATTCCAATAGCTATGTTAATGGAGTCTATTACGTAGTTAAACCTGCCCCTGCACTAATGGAAATTTGTCAGTATATAGTTCCTATTAGTAATGGAGACTATTACACTTGGGATTCTCGAAATGCTCCGATATGGGATGGACCAGCCCCCGAATGCGCAGATTATGATTATGACTATCAATCACCTTTAGTACTAACGACAATGATTAGTTATTATTCGGACGAAAAGGATTTTGAAGCGCGTATTACCAGAGAAGCGATAATTCAAAAAGACGGCTCAGTTTGGCTTGAATTAGACGTCAGGGGTAGGTACGGAAGCGAAAATTCCCGGGCTTATATGCTTGTCTCGGTATTAATAATGAAATAATTTTAGAATTGTGTTTACATTAATTGCCAAATTGTTTCTCTTCCTCTAATTTTGATTTTTTATTTTGTGTCGAGCACTAATCTGGAGGTTTGATGGTCAAGAAGAAAATAGATCTGAACAAAGCCTCAGCTAAAGAAATTTCAAGTATCCCCAAAGTATCGATCAATCTCGCCAAAAAAATAGTAGCTGCCCGACCATTTTCCGATATTAGTAATTTGTACGAGATCAAGGGTATAGGTCTGGCAACTTATAACCAAATCCATGAACACTCTGTGGTTACTCAGTCGAAAGAACCAACAAAAGCCCCCCCAGAAGACTTCCTAATCAAACGGCCGGATGTTGTGTTGTTACGCTTTCGGGCCGAGGACGATGGTAGTGTCACTCTAGTGGCACCTGATCACGATATTGAATTTTCCTTTAGCGAACCATATGCCGCCAATCGTCGACAAATTCTGACCAGCTTGGAAGCCAGCGTAGTTCCTGCTCAATTTAATCCAAGTCTCCAAATGGAAGTGGGTTCCGCCTTGACGGAAGCGATAACAAAATCCAATCAGCCAGCGGCTGCCAAGCTTCTGGCAATATTTCAAGGTGCTCAATCAGCTGCCTCCCAATATGGTGCACCAATGACTCTTCAATTGGCATTTGACGAAAAAGCACTTTCTTCAGCGCAATTACCTTGGGAGCTTTGGCATGATGGTGCCAGTCACACGCTGGCTGACGAGCGATTGCGATTGAACCGCTACATCACTTATTATGGCGAGAGGGTTCCATTTGAACCAGTCGATCCTTTGCGTGTACTTTATGTCTTGAGCCGTCCGCCAAGTTCGGGCAAGGTAAAAGATCTTTCTGGTCGCTTCCAGAAATCTGTTTCTCGATTGGGTCAGCGCGTGCAAACTGATTACATTCGCCAGGGTACTTTTGAGGCCTTCTCAAATGCGATCGCCAACGGTCAATATCACATCGTTCATTTTGATGGTCATGGAGATTCAGACCCAGCATCAGGTACAGGAGGGCTGCTGTTCGAATCTGGTTCGCCTCATGGAGAGTTCGTCACGTCAGACAGAATTTCCAGTGTACTTAAGGGATCTGGTGTCAGATTAGTAGTGCTAGCTGCCTGTCTAGGATCCGCTGTTAGCGGACCCGGCATGTTTAACGCCGTAGCTCCTGCTCTAATCCGTGCTGGGCTACCCGCCGTGATTGCCAATCAATTCTCCATTTGGGACGACGCGATGGGGGATTTTTCTGAGGAATTCTATGCTTCCTTAGCACGTGGAGAATCTATCTCTGCTGCTGTAGCAGATGGCCGCAGGACGATGGCGCATCATCGAGGCCAATTCTTTTTGCCAACCCTTTATATGCGTGTGGCCGATGGCGAGGGCTATTTGTTCTCTGGCGAGCCAGAAACGCATCGCCAATGGCGCATGGAGCAACTGCAAATGCTTGCTGTTTGGTGGTGGGGCATGACCGAAGTGATGCGGGCTCAATACCTTGAAGGCATTATTCGCGGGGAGGGTATTGATAGTCAGCAACCCACTCCGCCAAAGGCCAAGAAGCAAACACCGCAGAAAAAGAAAAAAAAGGAATCTAAAAAAGGAAAACGATTCAATGAGGTTGGAAACGTTAGCGGTATTTATGAATACATAGGTTGTTGGGTTTCGGGCGTCAAGGTTTACAATAATGAATCCCCGGATAGACATCCATTTCAGCCGATCCCGAGAAAAATAAAAGTAACTGAGTCCAAAGGAAAGTTGGTATTTTCAGGAATTGATTCAGCTAACGAACAAGTTTTGACAGGTGAAGGAAGCAATTCCCAGCAAAATTTACTCCAACAAGAAAATCCAAATCCACCAGGCAGTAAAGCCTATAACGATTGGGAATTTCAAATTGAAATCGGGAAGGGTCAAAAACATTTCTTCGGATCGCTAGAACATGGATTCGGTGCATACACTATGGATACGCAAAAACGTGACGGAATGACTCTGGAATTTTTCACATTGCACTCACTGAATTTCATAAAAAAAAGGCACCAGATTGGCGAGTGGTTAAACTGGTGGGATGAGCTGATTAAAATTGGGGAAGACAGAATCAAACTTTATAAACGCGACAATGATATGTACCGACCTTATATAAAGCAAGGGGGACAATACACAGAGACGATAACAGAGCTGATTAATCCAAACCCCAAAGATGAAAATCCAATAATGTTTTCTCCCATGGGGGGTGATTTTTACGTGCGCATTGCCTAGAATTCTGGCTATTCAAAACAACATGAATCAGAATCAGGAACGGTTGAAAATTGCCTAGAGGGACTATCCGTTTTGGCTAAGTGCATTTATGCTCAGCTTTGTCATGACTGTGAGCCTATGGAGGGTTGGTACTCAGTCATAGAAATGATTGATAAACTAGTGCTTCCGGAAGAGGTGGCTTATATTGGCCAACTTTCCCTTTTTTCTGAATGGAGAGGGGAGTCGAACGAAATTATCAATTTCGTAGTGAAAATCAAGGCGCCCTCAGGTCAAGAACAGACATTATTTGATAGCGTGACTATACCTAGTAAAGAACGCTCGAAAAAGCATTGTTCAATATTAAGGAAGGTAAAGATAGCGGAGAAGGGTGATTATTTATTAACAGTCGCCACCGAGAATAATGCTCATTTTTCAACTCAATTTTATGTTGAACGCGTTTTGGAATAACAGCTTCATCAGTTTATATTCTGCCAGGAAATCTATCTTGACCAATAATCTGATTTTTTCCTCAGCAATTAGAAAACAAAATATTTTCTGAATGGGAGCCAAAACCCTTGTAAGGCAGAAAGCATTAATTGCCTGATAATTTGCGTATTGAACAACCTTAATTAAACAACAATAACGGATTAGCAAAAACCAATAGTAAAATTGGAACATTCACAAATCTTGGAAAAAATCAAATTTGGCTATCAATCCATGAAAAATTCAATTCCAGGTAAGAAAACCCGATTGCTAGAAGATTATGAAGACCTAGTAGAAGTAGCAAGAGGTTCAACGACTTCAAAAGTAAGGAAAAACGAATATTTAACAGAACTGTCCAATCAACTTAACATCTATTTTTTTGGAAGAAATGGGACGTTGAAATTTGTTATTTCTTTAATTTTAGGAATCCTAATATTTGTATTCGCATCTCTAGATATGTTTGATAATAAAAGTCGAGAGATTGCACTTTTATCCTCAACGTTGGTTGGATACTTTCTTTTAGTTTGGACTGCTACAGCAGCTTTTGCAGATGTTTGGATTTTCAGCAAACGAATGAAAGGAGAGAAAATGATATTTTCAAAAGTTGCGAAAATCGCAGTAAATAAATATTCACTTTGGCTTTCTTTGGTTTTCTTATTCATAATTGCTGTTCTCAACAATAAAACAGGATTTGCAAAAACTTCACTCTATTTGAGTTATTTCTGGACTCTTATTGGAATTTCAATGATTTCTTCAAACGTAACCTTGCTCTTGAAGATAGCAAATGATTTTATTCGAATAATCAGTACTGTTTTTGGTAATCGAAATTCTCTCCAAAATACTGGAGCCGATTTAATAGATAGTCTAAGAAAAAAACTAAAAAGTTCAAAAAGAAAATCGGAAAAGATTGGAAAATGGAAAGAACTTGTGGAAATGGATTTGACTGAAGCGGAATCCCGTTTTGAATTTTCAAATCTAGTCATAGCTTTGCTATCAATACTAATCGCAATATTTTTTTCTGATGCTTTGAAAAATATATTTTCTTCACTTATTTCGGTTATTTACGATTTTGTATTGTTTTTGGTTGCCCAATTATCTGAAATGTTATTTGTGGATTCCGAAATTCAACCTTTTTTCGAGACGATATTCCAAATAGGAATATTTTCAACTTTAATAATTGGAGTAGCTGGAATATCGATGTACTTGTTAGGTAGATTAACAACTACATATTTTCAATATTATCGGCCCGCATATGCGCTGAAAAGAGCGCTTGTAATTTTCAGTAAAAACTAATCAGTACATATACTCAAATAACCTTCTTATTTATTTTTACTAAAGCGGAATTGAATTGCTAATTATGAAGCCAGTATCCGGCTATAATTTGAATATCAGATTCCTCAGGCTCTGAGGAAAACAAAGGGGTTTTTCCTGTAAGTCAGTAAGGAGAAGGTCTTTTCAAAGGATGACCTTCCAAGCTGACATTCGTGGGTTCGAATCCCACCGCCCGCTCTTTTTTTGGCTTGGTATCGGGAGAGAGAGGTGGAAGACTGATGCATTCCCCCTCTGCGTCGCCCTAAAAACCATCCTCAGAGCCGCTAATCCGAAAGGAAAAGGCGGTTCTTTTTATGTCCCAGGAAACTGGAAAAAACGAAGACCGCACGACAGTTTCTCCAGTTTGAATTCTTACTAGTCCGCTAAGTAGACAGATTTTGTATCAAATTTAGAGGGTCAACTTTACATGCTTCCATATTTCATTTATAGTATATGCAACTGTACAAATTGACCGAAAGTAATACATTCTTCCCGCAGAATTCTAATTCAATAAATTTCGCCATCAATTGCTCTTTGACAGGGCAAGTTTGATTTAGGTATTTTCTAGCAAAAAGATATCTGGAGGAAGTATGGTGGAATGTCCAAATTGCAAACATCAAAATAAGGAAAGTTTCCTTTTTTGTGAGACCTGTGGGGAATCGATAAAAACTCAATGCCCAAATTGCGACGCTTTAAATGAAAAAGACTTTATTTATTGTATTCAGTGTGGCCGGGATATTAGCAATTTAGGATCTCTGGAAAATATAAGTGAAGCAGTGCCAGAAACCATAAATGAAACTTCGAAAGATGAAAATATAGTTTTAGATGTCCGGCAGAATAGCAAATCGTATGCTGCCGTCTATCTTGCTAAAAGGTTTATTTCCTTAGGAATTTTTTGGTATTTGACAATCTCACTAATAGCTTATTTTTGGCCATACTTCATCAACTGGGCATTCTAATGAAATGCGAAGGTGAGTTACAAGTATGTTTGGAAAAATATTAAAGGTAGTTTTCTCGGCAGGGAAGAACTTAGTCATGGGGACAGTAAATAATATTAAGGACACGATTCACTATATAAATGTGCTTGTAGGCAATATGGAAGGTCCACTTGCCCTAAAAATAATTTTTGCAACAGCATTTTATGCTGCGGCTATCTCTGCTTCTGTTGGGATATCTATCGCATATCCATTTATTGGGGACGATGCCTCGGTTATTTCCTCAATTGGTTGCACTATTAATTCCGTGGGAAGCCCTCCATCAGTTGCATGTTGTTCAGAGGCATGTCTACGTATGGGGGCCGATGCATGCAGTAATTTTTCCAGGTCTTCTTGTTCAAATACGTACACAATAAATACGAACAACGCGAATACAAGCTCATCATCCCAGAATTCAACGTCATCTTCGCAGGTTCCACCAGAAAGCAGTTCACAAACCTCCGCAATAAATTCTTATGACCGTTGTGATACTTTCGACGATTTCAATATTGATGTTAGCATTTATGAAAGCAGAGATTGCGAACGAATTGTGGGGACTACTATTAATTTCAATGATGAAATTCCTGGAATTGAAAACGATGGAGATGGAGATAGTTATCGCTATTTCCTAGAAATAGGTGATAGAAATGGATCTTGTAGTTGGGAAGGGTGGGAATTCAGACTTTCTTGCACGGTTAAGGTTCCTGCGTCATACCTAAATACTTACCAGAAGCTACGATTATTTGTTAATGGATGCAAAAATAGCAACGAAACTATTTATTACGAGTCCAGAGCTTCCGTACCTTCCTTTTCTGCATGTGGAGATTCTGCCTCGCCAACGAATAATTGTGGTCCAGACCAAAAGCTAAACGTTCAAGGAAATTGTGTAAATTCGAACAGAGGGGAAGATGAAGACGGTAGTTCATCTTCTTGTCCTTCTCACCAAAAAATTCCAGGTGGTGGTTGCTGTAATAGTCCTGGATATTCGATGCAAACAAAAAACGGACAATATGCTTGTTGGCCTGACTGAAAAAATTGATTGATGGAGTATAGAAATGACAGAAAGATTTTGCCCCTATTGTGGAAAAAAAATTCCAAAATCAGCAAAAGTATGCCCCTACTGTGGTGAGGAGCAATCAAACGCAGAAGTGTTCCCAGATATTCAAATATCAGCAAAACCTAAACTGGTAAAACAAGTAAAAGTTGAAAGAAGGGACGAAAATGAAGGGCAACCTAAAGTGGCGGCAGAATCTTTTCCTCCGAAAAAAAGGAAGCCAATCGTAAATGTAAGCGCAATCTGGGATGGGCTATCAGGATACAGAAGTTGGATAGTCATTGGGGCATTCATGGTGGCATCGATAATCAATGAAATTTTCTCCAATCGAGTTTTCGAGCAACTTAACACAGACAATTTATCAATTTACTTTGGAATTAATGGGGCTATTTATGGAATAATTATTTGGGCCTTCCTGCGCGTCTCTAGAATTAATGTAAGTCCGAAGCAAGGAGCCTATTTTGTGTTGGCTTGGGGTACTGCATGGGCATTGCGCCCTGTTATTGCAGGGATGCTTGACATTGATATGGGACCTAATTTTGGTTGGACCTTCCTGAGAGTTTTCGCGGCAATGGCTGCAGGTTTTGTATCAGGAGTGATAATTCAACGAGGACCGCAACATTTTTCTAGAAACGTTGCAGTTATAAGTGCACTAGGATGGGGAAGCGGATGGTTAATGGGGTCTTTGGTTGCGAGCATAATTCCTGAAAGTGCCAACTTTTTTTGGTCCGGGAATTCTACTTTTATGGGGCTCGGTTTAAATTGGTTTTTGGGAATCTTGCTTGCGGTCTCAATAGGGGGTTATGCGCACATTTGGTTAATAAATGAAAATTGATTCTTTACAAAGAGCCTTTATCTTGCCTGGCAATAAAGTTACAAGTCATCTGTAATGTGAATAAAAACCTCCTCGGCTATTATTTTGATGATAAAGATTGATTTGGAAGGTCACTTCAATTGCCCTATATAATAATACAATAAGACGAGAGCACATTTTAATCTGGCAAAGTCGATTTTCAAAAACATAAGGATTTGATGATTACTCATTTTCTGAACAAAGGTACCAAATATCACGTTGGTAACGATAATTATTCTGCGTCCGTAGATAAAGAATTTATTGAAGCCTATCCAGTAATTGGACAAGCCTGGGCTCAAGCATTTTCGGTTAGCCAAGACGATAGCGTGGTGATTGAGATTAAGCAATTGTGGGGTGTTGACCATGGGACCAACAATCATGTCTATATTGACACAACTGACATTGGAATGATTACAGGCAATGACAACCGAAAGTCTTGGATAAGTGAATCCTCTTGGGACTTAAAGGCAGGAAGGCAATATATATTAAAAATAGCGAGTCTAGGTCCAGGAGACCCAGATGACTTCGTGTTCGAGGGAGTCGTTGTTAGGTCAGTAAAAGGCACAAAAGTAGTCCAAGAAGGACCTCCAAAAATTCTTTTATTGCCTGAGGACGACTATTGGAAATCTAATCATGATAAGGGCAACAAATCAAAAAAAGAATCATCAATCTGCGGAGAGAATCTTATTGAAAACTTGAGCTGGAATTATGGGGTTAAGAAAGGAGATGCCACCTCATTTTTACTAGCAGCCCCAGCTGATACAGGTGTTTTAAGTAAGCCAATTACAGAAATAAATCCCGGTGAGTTCACAGCGGCTCGGTTCCGAATTACTCAAGTGAAACCTGGAAATAAATTTGGCCGCGCATTTGAATTCCTTTATGGCTCGGGTAATGGCAAAAGAAATGGTTGGGTATTTTCTTTTGCAAAAGGGAAGGATGAAATTGTATCTGGATATTTAAAGATCAAAGGTGAATATAACGAAAAACTAAATTTTGATACATCTATATACAAATCAAATCAGTGGAATAAGATGCAATTACACTACTGCACGAATAAACAGATGCGTTTAGAGATTAATGGGAAAATGTTAAAGACTCACTTTATAGATGTTTCTGGTCCAAAACAAATATTTGCTAGGGCTTATGCGGTTGACGTTGCCATTGATGGATAATTATTCCCCTGCAGATGCTGTTGTGATTAATTATTAACAACGAAATTTGATATACGCTTTTGCATGTTCAGTATCGGACAACTGAACAAGGTGCCGGCCATTTAAAGTAGTTGAAATCTAGCTTCATCAGCTGACAATCATTGGCTCACTGTAAGTAAAAATAGAGCCTTTCTCACTACTTATCTTTGTCTTATTTCATTGCGATAAACCATGACCTAACTTCATACTGCAGAAGGCCGGTCACAATTGCTGGGTCTTTATATGCCAATTCCTCAAGTTCCTTGCGTGACACATCAGCTGACGCAACCATCATTCCACCCGAGTCAACGTCTAAGTAGGGCCCACCCATTTTAAGTTTGCCTTTTTCTTGTAACTCTGAATAAAAACTTACATGTTCCATCACTCCCGGCTGCTCTCTAAAGTCAATTCCTTTTTTCCATTTCGGTCCGGGAGTATGAAGCACAACCTGCAATATTTCCATGAAATCTCCTTATTCCTTTTAATAAAACTGGACGTTTGAAATCCTAAAAAAGTCTAGACAAGTCAATTTCCCAAATAGACATTCCAAAAAATTTGGGCCACTTTCAGATTATAATTTGAAAAATAGATTCCTCAGGCTCTGAGGACAATTTAAGCGGGTTTCTCTCCTAGTTTAGTATGAAAGAAGGTCGATTCACAGGAAGGCCTTCCAAGCTGACATTCGTGTGTTGGAATCCCAGCGCCAACTAATTTATGTGGAGACTAGGAAATGGGTGTAATCCTGAGACCTCTCCTTACGTTTATCTGTCTTTTGCACCCTTTCGCCACCACCCAGCGCCAAAACCCAAGAAAAATGCAATTAATACGAATACGCGAACTAAGCCTTCGCCAAAAACTTCGTCATTCAACATGGTGATCTCAACTTCAGATTAAAATATGCTCAAGCTTACCTAGAAAAAATGGCCTCTTCAAGAGTCGTTTGACCCTCGATGATTTGCTTGCCCTAAGGAATTGTTTTATGCCTGCTCTTCATTATTTCTCAGGTACAAAGCCCAATAAACAGCTCCTACCAACAAAGAACCGCCGATGATGTTGCCAATCGTCACCGGCAGTAGATTCTTTACGAACATATTTTCAAAAGTTATCCCAGAGAAATTTGACGATGACATTCCAATTTGTGACCAAAACGCATTAGATGCCCCCTTCTTAATAAATATCCCAATAGGAATAAAATACATATTGGCAATTGAGTGTTCAAATCCAGCCGCCACAAAGGCTGTAATTGGAAATGTCACAGCCAAGATTTTGTCTGTAATCGAGCGCGCACTCATTGCCAGCCAAATCGCTAAACAAACCAGCACATTGCAAAGAATTCCTAAGGACAGTGCTTCAATGAACCCCAATGAAACCTTTGAATTAGCGATATTTAGTGCGCTTAGGCCGACTGCACCGTTAGAAAAAGTGTACTGACCGCTAAAAAAAAGTAATCCAGCAACACAAATCGATCCAACGAAATTTCCTATATAAACGAAGAACCAATTTCGTAACAATTTCTGGGTTGATATCTTTCGGTTTGCCCATGCCATTATGATTAGATTATTTCCGGTAAAAAGTTCTGCCCCACCAATGATCACCAAAATAAGTCCCAAAGAAAAGACAAGGCCACTTAACAACCTGGATATTCCATAAGGGTAATCAGTACTGCCTGTAGATACAGTTGTGGCAAAAATAGCACCAAAAGCAATGAAAGCCCCGGCTAAAATTCCAAGCGCAAGCAACCTGCGCGGGCCGTAATTGGCCTTTAGTACTCCAGCTTCTTCTGCCTTAACAGCGATTTCACGTGGTAGGAGCGCATCAACGGAAAATTTTGTTTTAGTGGTCATATTTCTCCGTGGTTTATTTGTTTTCTGACCATAATTATAAATTGAAATGCTGGCTTTTAAATCTGGAGAAAGAGTATTAATATCCTTCTTGCCCTTTTTGTGAAATTATCAATAGCCTATTCACAAAAAACCCATGTGCCATATTGTCAATGGCGCATCAATATTCAGTTTAGTATGCTTCCAACCAAAAATTATCTTCGCAGCTTCTTCAGCGCATAATTTGTTTTTTGATTAACATAACTATTCAAGAGAAACTATAATTCAAACAACAATAATTAAATTACTATTATCTTCTTATGGCTCAATATACAAAAATCACTTATCAAGAAATATCCGAATTATTCATGGTTCCTACTCGGAAGATTGACCAAATTAGCCCCTTTCCTGGAGGAGCCGAAAATTCTACTTTCAAAGTAATTGTTGACCAAATTCCTTACGTTCTGACAGTTTATGAGGAAAAGAAGTTTGAGGAAGTTCAGCAAATTGCTAAGTTGATCGCTTATCTAAACTCTGCCGGCATTCCCGGCTCCACATTACCGAATATCAAAGATGGTCTGGTGGGGACAATCCAGCAAAAACCAACAATTATCAAAAGCTATATAGAAGGTGCGATCTTGGATAATTTAAATCCACAACAATGTCATCAGGTTGGCCATAGCCTTGCCCAATTGCATTCAACAGACGCTCCAAACTTTCTCCCCAAGCAGCCAAATTTCGGACATTCTTTTATGCAGGCCTTTAATTTCAACCATCACAATATTGAATTTGAACATTGGCTTAAAAAAACCACCGCGATGCTTTCAAATCATCCAGATTCTGCCCTTCCAAAAGGCCTAATACATGCGGACATCTTTGCGGATAACCTGATATTTCAAAATGGGAATTTGGTAGCCATTATTGATTATGAAGAAGCCTGCATTTTCCCGCTGATCTATGACTTAGCTATGGCCCTCGTCGGATGCTGCCGAATAGACAATAAATTGTCTATTGATCTCGCCAATTCACTATTTGAAGGTTATGTAAAGCATCGCGATCTCCAATTAGCGGAAGTAGAAGCGCTACCTTATTTTGTTAAGTATGCGGCAAGCTCAACAGCAGCATGGAGGTATTGGAAGCAAACTATGTCAGCTTCTGGATCTGAAACTCAATTCAATTTCATCGAGATGAAATTATTTGTTGAGGATTTCTCCTCAGGCCGCGATCAAGAAGTTTTCGCTCAACTAAATATTGGAAACTAGATTACGACCCAAAAATATCCGAGCAACCTAAAAACTCTCTTCCATTAAATAAATCTGCGCCTAAGCTCTCATAGCTCGGCCCAGACCGACAGCGCCGATACCCCAGATTACACCACCAGCAACCAAAACAAAGTGAATAGCTGGAATGGGAGGTAAATTGAATAAGATGCCTCCTACTAAAAATAAGTAAGTTGCCCTAGTTGGAAAGCGATTGGCTCTAAGCATTGAGATCGCCAAGACGACGATACCGATCATATTGGTAGCGGCAAACATAATGTAAAACCCTAAAGCTCGGCCAGTAAACAGGGGTCCTGTAGCCTCAGTCAGAGCGGGGGCATGCTGCGCTAGCTCGGGGAAAACTACGATGCCAATCATCGCATCAGCAAGAAAGAACATCATGCCAATTACTGCAATTGCAAATCCATAACTTCCCAGTTTTCCTGATTCTTTGCGTTGAAATAGATAAATGCCGAAATAGCCAAATACAGCCAATATTGCGCCTAGGATATGGAATACCTGTCCCGGAAAAAATAACGGATGTTGTGGAACATCCACCCCCGCGAAAGATTCAAAAGGAATTGCTAATATCCAAAATAGCGCTACAAATATGCCTGCGCCAATCATGGCATTTCCCTTCATTTGATATTCGTTCTCATTATTCATTTTCTGTCTCCTGTTAAATTGGTAGACCACCAGCTAGCTATCTACTTCGCTTGTGCATCCAGATCGCAAAGCGCGCGTATGCAGCCAATAAAATCAGCAAAGTAACCAAACCCAACCAAACAGATTCAATCGAGTTGGCAATCATCGCGATAATAAAAGCTGAAATTAGGTGGAAGTAACGCATATTGTTAAATAGCGTCGGGAAGCCGCGCAGTAGTACCAGGCGTAAATCTCTTCTCTCCGGCGCGGCTCCCCGACCTAATTATTATAATCACATTTCTCCGAGCTGTAGCATTAGAAATTTCTGTCCCTTATTGCTTTTTTAGTAAGCTTGCACAGCTGATCTCTTCCCTGTCTCCAGATAAAACTGGAATAAATTAACCAAAGGAGACAATTCGCTAAAAAAATCATTAAATGCAGAATTAGGGAGGGCATTTCACTATTTTTTCTCAGGCATTTTTCAGCCCTTTTATTATTTGGGAAGGTATAATTCGCCGCTTGTGAATTTTATAATTAACCATTGTTTATTTGTTTTCTCACCCTAAATCCTTTATTTATTTCACTGGACTACAACCTCAAGGAATAATTTTCATGCTCGAACGATTTTTTAACTCCGTAACTAATGGCTCCATCCGCTTTAAATGGCTGACAATTGCCATTTCCCTTGTTTTTATCCTTGCTGGAGCCAACGCTGCTAGCCAGATGAAGCAAGAGCTCATCCCTAGCATTGAATTCCCACAAACAATTTTGCTTGCATTCAATCCTGAACTCGATTCAGCAACGCTATTGGAAGAAGTGACATTGCCCATTGAAGCAGGCCTCAAAGAGATTGAGGGTGTTGTCAATGTGGAATCCACCACCAGCGACGGCGTTGCCTTTATCATTGCGCGCAACGAATTTGGCTTGGATCAGGAAGCATTGCGCGAAGAAATTAGCGCCGCACTTGCGACGCTTGATTATCCAGAAGGCATGGATATCCCCGAATTACTAACTTTTAGTTTCGCCGACTTGCCCATTGCAACGCTTAGCGTCTCGGCCCAAGGGCTCAGCCTGGAAGAACTCCAAGCTTTGGTCGCCAATGAAATAATTCCCCAATTGGAAAATGTCGATGAAGTAGCTTCAGTGCAAGTTAGTGGTGGCCAAGAGTTGCCGGCCAGTATGTTGCCCAGTGTTTCCATTTCGGAAGAAGTTCCCTCCGATGAAAGTACTGTAAGCAACGCGGTCGATCTGCCCCAAAACTGGATAGATCTTGCCGCTGTACAAGGTGCTACTATCGCGACCACAGATGACCTGACTCCCGAGATGGTTGCAGGTGCATTGTCCTTAGCCCCCGAGCTGCTCAATGATCTGACCGCGGACATGATTTTGGCCGCACCTGCTGATGTGATTGCAGCAATACCTGCAGATGTGATTGCAACACTAACTAGTGACCAGCAAGCTGCTTTTGCAGAGCGTTCCGCTCAACCTGAAGCAATCAAATTGCCTGCCACTTGGATAGCTGCCGCTTCGGCTCAGGGAGTAACAATTGAAACTACCGCAGAGCTTACGCCAGAATTTATCGGCGCAATTGCAAGCTTCGCCCCCGACATGTTGGGTGAACTGAGCTCCGAGATGATCCTGGCGCTTTCCAATGAATCACTGGCCGCATTGCCGGTTGAATTTTTGGCAAGCTTAGACCCCGAATTACAAAGTCAACTTATCGACCGCATTGGTAGCGCCACTGGCGTCGCCCCTGTTAGCACCGGTGAACTACCTGCTATTTGGCAGGCTGCTGGAGATGCTCAAGGGATTGCTTTGGTTGTTCCTGAAGATGTAAGTCCGCAAATTTTGCAAGGGATTGCAGCAGCAGCCCCCCAATTGCTAGATTTGCTAAGTCCGGAACATCTTGTCCGATTTTCCCCTGAAACATTAGCCTGGTTGCCAGCTAGTTACATCCAAGGCTTGTCAACCGCCCTGCAAACAGAACTAAATAATCTTGCTCAGTCCGCTGGCGGTTTGGGTGCTTTGGCACTCGCAGCCACTGAAGCTGCTGCTGAGCAAGCTATTGATGCTCCCCCACTAAGCGGTGATTGGGTGGAAGCTCCCGAGGAAGGAGCGCCTCCAGGACCACGCTTTGAAACGGCTGCCGATCTCCTTAACAATAGCTTTGCAGACGGAGCCGCAGAATTGCTCAACCTGCTTGTGTCTGGTCCTCAACCCAACGCCCCTGCTTTGATGGCTTCACTCACCCCTGATGTAATCGCCTGGCTTGGTCAAAACGAACCCGGCTTCCTGGAAAATCTCGGACCAGCCGCTTTGCGTTTGCTCTCCCAGGATGTGCTCTCTTCTCTTAGTGCAGATTTCTACGCCGGTCTCGATGCCGGATTGCGCAGCGAATTGGAGGCTATTGCCGCTGGAACCGCAACTGCCTTTATCCCTACTGACACGATTAATCGCACAAATGGTGATCCCAGCTTGATTCTTTCAGTGCTCAAAGATGGCGAAGCTAACACAGTTTCTGTTTCCCACGAAGTATTTGCCAAGCTAGATGAAATTTCAGCCGCTAATCCGGAACTGGAATTTAATGTGGTTTTCGAACAAGCTTCTTTTATTGAAGAATCAATCTCAGGAGTAACCCGCGAGGGTGGCCTGGGTGCCTTGTTTGCTGTGATCGTAATCCTGATTTTCTTAAGTGGTCAGGTGAACGGAAAATACAAACTTTCCTGGCGCAGTACTGTGGTGACCGCCACGAGTATTCCATTGTCCATCTTTATGGCCTTTGCTTTGCTGCGTTGGCTGCCGCCATTGGCCTCCATTTTCTTTGACCCCTTGGTTGCAGTGACAGCTGGCATTCCCTTGCTGGGCAGTCTATTTACTGCGATCAGCCGCTTGTTCCCCGTAGATGTCACTCTAAATATCATGACGCTTTCGGGCATGACCGTTGCGATTGGACGTGTAGTAGATGACTCGATAGTGGTGCTCGAAAATGTCTACCGCAACATTCAGCGCGGTGATGAACTTAAAAAAGCAGTTTTGGCTGGAACGCGAGACGTTTCCATTGCCATTTTTGCTTCAACAGTAACTACCGTGGTGGTGTTCTTACCAATCGGCCTCTTGGGCGGCTTGGTGGGTCAATTCTTCCTTCCCTTTGGAGTGGCGGTGACCTATGCACTACTTTCCAGTTTCATTGTTGCAATTACCCTGGTTCCCATGTTGGCTTTTGTGTTCATTCGTAAAGAACATTTGCCCGAGGAACGCGAGAGCGCATTGCAACGCGCTTACACCCCCATCCTTAAGTGGTCTCTGAAGAATCGTGCGCTAAGTCTGGGCATTGCCGGCGTCCTATTGGCGGGCAGCATGTACTTGCTTGCACAACGACCACAGGCTTTCATCCCTGAGTTTGGTGAAGAGCAGATCTCTGTGAACATTGACTTGCCGTCTGGTACGACGATGGGTGAAACCCTCAATCAAGTCATTGCCCTCGAAGACGCAGTAAGCGACATTGAAGGATTGGGCGTGGTGCAAACTACGGTCGGTTCAGCTGGTGGTTTGCAGAGCCAACTTTTGGGTGAATCGATTAGCCAAACAGCTGCTAATGCAGCTATCGGAATCGAAGATGCTGACCGCACCGATGAGCTGACCGCCCTGGTGCGTGAAGAATCAATTGCTATCTTTGGACCTGAAGATGCGATTGTGTCCAGTGGTACTGCTAGCGGGGGTGCCTTTGGTGGCTTCGCCCTCATTCTCTCCGGAGATCCTGAGGAGTTGAGCGAACTAAATAACGATGTGATTGCAGCGCTGAATAACATCGACGGCCTTGCCAATGTCTCCAGTAATCTGGACGACGCGGATGCGATCTTGCGTGTGGACGGCGAATCCGCTGTGCGCTATTCGGGCGAATTGGAAACCGCCGACACTTTGGGCGTAACCGAAATTGCCAAGGAAGTCGTTAGTGGTGTAGTTCCAGCAAGCATCACAGTCAGTGAAGGTTTTGAGACCAAGCAACAGACCGAAGGTTTTGCTCAAGCCTTACAAGCCATTGCAGTTTCAGTGGTCATTGTTTACATCGTCATGGTGTTTACTTTCGGTTCCTTCATCCACCCATTCACTATCCTCTTTAGTCTCCCGTTGGCTATTATTGGTGCGGCGGTTGCACTATGGATAACCGATCGTGTTTTGGGTCTGTCGGTGCTAATTGGTTTGATGATGCTGGTTGGAATCGTTGTGACCAACGCCATTGTGCTCATTTATCGCGTTCAGGCGAATCGCAAAGATCGCGGTATGAATGCTTATGATGCGCTGATGGAAGGTGGCCGCACTCGATTGCGCCCTATCCTGATGACAGCTATCGCCGCTATCCTTGCCCTGATCCCCTTGGGATTGGGACTAACGGAAGGGGCCATCATTGCGGCGGAATTGGCCACAGTAGTAATTGGCGGCCTGATCTCTTCTACATTGCTGACTCTTCTGATCGTTCCAGTTATCTACAGCTTGCTGGCACGAGATAAGGCAGCTACTAAGTAAGCGTGATTGCAAAATAGTTTAAGACTAAAGAGGGCTGGATTTTCCAGCCCTCTTTTTTTTATTTGCATATTCAATATGGCTCGTGAGCAATCGGTTTGTTGGGGTCTTGCAGTATGTCATCCTCGTATAACTCTATGATTGCATTCTGATTTTCGTTATATAATGCAGTAGTTAAGACTGGAATTCACCACAATCGAATTCGAAGGAGCAGACCTTGACCTTTTCAATCTCCAGATCCTTTCTGAAATTATTCCAATTAATTCTATTGGTGCTAATAACATCAACGCTGATTGTTGCTTGTGGGGCGGCCGTTGAATCTTCTGATTCACCAGATCTGGAAGAAGACCCCATATTTGTCCCCTTGGATGAAGAGCTGGTGTATGTTCCAGCGGGTTCTTTCTATATGGGCAGCCCCGACACCGATATTCTCTCTCGCGAAGATGAATATCCCCAACATTATTTACGTATGGATGGATTTTGGATTTGGAAACGCGAAGTGTCAAACTATCAATATTCGCTCTGTGTCGAAGCAGGTGAATGTTCCGCACCCACTGATTTAGGAGAAGGTCCCTCGTCCCATTACGGCGAATCTGAATATTCTAATCGCCCCGTCGTGGGAGTCACCTGGTACCAAGCAGATCAATATTGTGATTGGCGTGATGCACGTTTGCCCAGCGAAGCCGAATGGGAAAAAACCGCCCGAGGCGAGCTTGCTCAATTATTTCCCTGGGGCAACTTAGCGCCCAATTGTGATCTCACCAATATGGCTGGCTGTTTGTTGGAAGACCCAGAAACAGATTTGCTGGGTCAATATCCAGATGGCGAATCCGATTACCGAGCTTTGGATATGACCGGAAATGTCTGGGAATGGGTCGCTGATTGGTACTCAGAAAATTACTATGCTAATTCTCCGAGCTCCAATCCCTCCGGACCCGATATCGGAGAAGAAAAAGTTATTCGAGGCGGAAGTTTTGAAGATGTGGAAGTGGATCTTCGTTCGGCTGCACGTGACTTCTTTGAACCAGACGAATTCTTCAACAATGTAGGTTTTCGTTGTGTACCTGTAGGCCTTTCTGCTGCCGCCCCCACTCATGCCCCCTTCTGTCGCTCAACCTATACATCCTTCTGCCGTACGCCTGGCGAAGATTGCACGCATACTACAACGACTACCCAAACAGAATGCCCCGATCAATGGCGGACCAGCGAAATCAGCGATCGCTGCCAACCAGATGAAGATGGCTGCCCCGAGGGAACTCAATACGACACCTTAGAACAGACTTGTGTGCCAAATAACAATGAAAATGATTGTCCCGACGGCTATTTTTATGATACGGGATATGAATCCTGCCAACCAATGGGCACTCCTGGTAGCGATCAATCAGACGGTAACTACGAATTATTGGGCATTGGTTGCCCAGATGGCAATCGTGTTGCTATTACTTTGGATGTAGGCTCAAATCCGGTAGCTGGAGCGCACAATGTTACCGTCGACAACGAACAATTTAATTGCGTAGTCGATCCATCATTCCCTGATAGATTGATCTGCACAGGCCCCGCTCAAGAGGCTAATACCGCAGCTCGGATCGATATATGCTCAGCTGGCGGGAATAACGATACGGCACAAGAAAATGCTCCTCAACTTGCAGTTTATCAACCGACTCCTTCAGCCCCACTAACCGAGGTTGTTTTAGCCGCATATGAATTGCAAGTTCCTGAGCTTCAAACTTACCAGATTACATCTCCCTCCCGGGCTGAGCATTCTCCCTTTTATCAAAGCGAAACCAATCCAAATACTTTGGAAGGGTATTGCCCAACTGGCTACTACTTTGACGAAAAGTCCGGGTCCTGTGTGTTTGAAGAAGAGGGTGATAATTGCCCCGATGGCTGGACCTACAATCCGCAGACTTATCGATGTGATCCAGGCGAAGATACCTGTCCACCTGGAACAAGCTACAGCGCCCAACAAGAAGGCTGTACCCCTGATAACGGTGAATGCCCTCAAGGCTATCTTTTTGACGAAAACCGCGAGACTTGCGAACCACCTGGAAACAACGATGGTGGTGGCGCCTGCCCAGTAGGATATTTCCTGGATCCCAACATCCATTGTTGCACGCCGATAACAACCACGATCACCGAACAGTGTGAACCCGGAAATTATCGCGACGAAATCACTCAACGCTGCATGCCCACAGATATCTATGGTTGTGGACCCAATCTCATGTACGATCCTTATGAAGGTGGCTGTATCCCTACTCACACTGGTGAGGATGATTGCACCCCCAATGGGGAATACCTGACACATCTATCCACATGCGTGGACACTGAAACACAATGCCCCGAAGGCTATAGTTTGTCCAACGATGGCTACAGTTGTGAATTGAACGCTGGACAATTAAGCCGACCATCGGGACAAAGCACATCCGAAATTGATGAGCCACAATGTCGCCAACCAGGTTATGAAATGAGCGCCAACGGCTATTGTGTACCCAGCGATGGCAACACGGTTCCCGGCGGAGACGATTGTGGTCCCAATGGTTATTTTGACCCTTACACACAAAGTTGTCTCGAAACTGGTGATGAATGTGGTCTCGGCTACTACTTCGATGGAGAATATTGCCGCCCATCCGGAGGGCCCGGCAGCGGCTGTGGCCAAGGTTATGAGTTCCATAATGGGCTGAATTGCTGCGTTCCCACACCCGGAAACAACGGCACTTTCTGCGTAGATGGCAATGGCCAAACCGCCGGATTAGGCGGACTCCCCTCTCCCCAGGGTGGCACAACCACGCAACCACTTTCCTATTACTCATCTCCTTCAACATCAGACTATGACTATGGTTTAGGCTACTGTGATCCAGGAAGAGGCTCGGAATGTCCTACCGGTTATCACAATGACACTCCTGATGGTTCCTGTGTGCCTTATAACGATGGCAATCAGTGCCCAGATGGATATCACTCAGATACACCCGATGGCTCCTGTGTCCCATTCCAGACCTCACAACTCGAGTCAGTAACTCTGATCTCTTTCAATCCTGGCCACTCAGCACAGGAACAGACCGATTGTCCTTCTGGTTATTCATACAATGAAGTCAGTAATGGTTGCGTTCCCAATGATCAAACCTATTTCGGTGACGAATGTGGTGAGGGCTATTACTTTGATGGCAACCTCAAATATTGTGTCCCCACAACTTGCGAAGGTTGCGCTCTGGGCTATTTCCATAATGGAGAAGTTTGCGAGCCCTACGACATTCCCGAACGTGATGGCGACCAACCTGGTTGTCCTCTTGGCTACTCATATGACACCGGCCAAGAAACTTGTTTGCCCCAAACTAGTACGGGTCAATCCTGCCAGTCCATCACTATTATTGTCCCCACATGCTCTGTCCCTGAAGTGGAGGAAGAAACAAAATGTCCCGAAGGCTATCGGCTAAATGCGCAAGATGAATGTGTTCTCCGGCCCGTAGAAGAACCTGCACCAGATGAATCAGGTGGTGGTGCACCAGCCTGCACATCTTGGGGAACAGAGAAAGATTGCAATGCGGCAAGCTGCACATGGGACTTGCCCGGTAGTGCAGGCGGTTCCTGCTCCTAGCTAACAAAAGGCGCCCGTTTGGGCGCCTTTTTATTTCAAACTTGTGGTATCTTTTTCCACTATTGGGGCCCGTAGCTCAATGGCAGAGCACACGGCTCATAACCGTTCGGTTCCAGGTTCGAATCCTGGCGGGCCCACTTTTTGAAGGGTATTCTTTTTTAGGAATCCAATCCTAACGGGAAGGCTGACTATAATTCTTACTGATCTTGTAGAGCGTTGGACTTATTAATCAATAAGAATTATCGTAATAATATGGGACAGGATATTGCATGACTAATCCGTCAAATCAACAAAGAGATCAACTAAACAGTATTAATGAGTCGGTAGAAATTGTTCAGTTCCTTGCGATTAAAGATAGCAATAACATAGGCAACTATATAGAAGTTGCCCAGCGCAATGTTCGAGAATTTGGTGGCGTTCAAGAACACGTTTTGAATATCGATCAGGTCCTCTCGGGAATGGGTGGCAAAGAAATCAACTATTCTGTGTTAACTATTAATCAATTCCCAAGCGGCACTCAATTGCTTAAATATTACGATGATTTAGCAGCGGAACGGTCTGCTGCGCTTGCAAGTTCATACACGTTGGTTCTAAAACCAGAATCGAATATACAAAAAGTTAAACGACTCAGATTCTTAGCACCTTTGCTGCGACTTAAATTTAGAATAGGTGAAATCGGCGAATTCAATGAAGAAGTGCAGCTTCTACAGCCGGAGCGCAATGCAACTCTTGAAATGATCAGTGATTTTCAGACTTTCGATCAAGAAGAGCCCTTCTACAATATTAATCTTAACAAGCATTATCCGGTTCCCACTGACAGTAAGTTATCAATTGATGAGTACTACGCTGAGTTTTCAGCTGAAACGGCTCGGGTTACCGGCCCAAGAGTCCTGAGTATCGGGGCATTTCCTACAATTTCTGGCAAGATTATTCAAATATTTTCCCGGGATAAAAAAGAGCCATTTCATGATGATTGGGATCAATTTCTCTTAGTTTATTATCCAAAGCGTGAAGATTATCTGCGCTTGATAACTCATTTGCCAATCGAAATAATTGAAAAACGCAATGAGGCATATGAACGCGCTATCCAAATGCCTTGCACTCAATTAAACCTCTGATTGTTACATAGGTATATTCAGGTTCCAGGTTCGAATCCTGGCGGGCCCACTTTTTAGAGAGAAAGCTTTCAGTTTTTGGATTTCAAGAGTTAATCACTAATTAGGCTTCAAATGTCACTCGGCACCTATTCCGAACACTCTAGTTTATCGGGGGAATTCCCACTAAAAACGGCTGAATGGAAATCTCATTTTGCAGGTCAGGCCAATAGATCTGTAATCCTTCGGCAATCAACTCATATTTCTCTCGCTGTTTTTGTGTAGCATTAACTAGATTTGGAATCCACGCAAGAGGAGCAGAAAATACGCGCCCATCATTTAAAACAATTTGAATCCGATCCCCCTTAATTTTAATTTCCGTAGCGCGTGCGAGCTTACTTCTATTGAAATATATTCTCTTCATCAACAAATAGAAAAAGAGTTGAACTGAAAAGACGAGTCCAAGAAACGCCCACGGGACGATCCTGGATAATATTCCTTGCACGTATGGGTCTTGCTGAGTGAAACTAATCACCAAAATCACGAGAAATGAGATTGCGCCTGCAAGAGAGAGGAAAAAACTAAGAGACCAGCGATACCCGGAAACAAAAATTCTATGAATCCGAGTTCTCAAAGTTACATGCCATTCGGGTTTATCGATTGCTCTCTTATAAGCTTTGATGAATAAATAATTCAGAGCGCCAGTAACTAAAACTAATACCATCCGAGTAGATGAATAACCAAACACCAATACATTCTTCGGATCGGAAGGTATTAAGAGCAGCCAGACGAGGCTTACAATTCCCGCAATAGCACTCACGTAAAAATGGCGGCTTAGCTGGCCTTGCTGTTCAAACTCAATTCTTTCATTATTAGAAGGTTTATGTTCCAGTAATTCGTCAATACAGATACTTTTTTGAAGACTAGGCCACAGGATACATTTGCCATCTTTCCCAATTTGAAATTTCTTTTTTTCAGTATGAGAGAGCTCATTTAGCCAGAGGAAATAATTCAACGGAATGGTAATCACTTTGCTCCCATCCCCAATAACTGCGAGCTTATTTCGAGTGAATTTGACTTCTTCAATTCTGACCCAGCGGGAACGATCATAGGTAAAGGCACGTAAATTGAACCAAACGAATAAAAATGCGCCTCCCGCAATCACCATTTCAACTGTCTCAGTCTGCTTATGAATAGAGTAGTCGATCTGCTGGCTGATGCTGAAGAAATCAATGTAAACACCTGCAACGCTCATTATGAATATGATGGCAAACCAAACATTCAGAATTTTTGGAATGCTCAGAAATTGAATATTATTAGTTCGCGTTAGCCAAATTCCGACCAAGCCGCTGACCCCAAAAAACAGATTGAGGATGTCCGTTCGGTCTTGTAGCAGTTCTACGTTGTGAATAGTAAATTCATTCTGAACGTTAAAAGCTTTTATCGATTCTGGAGTTTGGAATCGCAAAAACTGCTGCCCCCAAGCGATCTCCTCCATTGCAATAAAGAAAAGACCCAACGAGAAAGCCAGATAAAAAAGCCACACAATGTTTTTTTCGCGTTGGATTCCAGTAAACCAAGCCATCCGCAAACTTAGAATTGCCCCCATCAGGAAGAAAACAAACTGTAGATTTTCCAGGGGTCCGTTCTCGCCCCAAAAAATGGGTTTTAGGGAGGCGAATGCGGGAAATGTGAGTAACAATTGAAATATTAGAAATGCAAAAAGAAGCACGTACAAAGCGATAAAGAATTGTGGAGAAAAATCGTAATCGCTTTTGGCTTGCTGAAGCTCATTCCCTATCGATTTTTTTATTCTGTTCACAAAGAGAACCAAGACCTTAATTATTGCAATATTAGATGAGAATAGATTGTAATCCGCCTTAGCTCAATCCGATCACAGCAATTAGTTCACCACTATATTGATTTCATTGCTAAAATCAGTTACCTTATATACACGTCATAGCCACTACACAGCACCCGAATTCGCCGCGGGATCTGCTACTCAGGAGACACATGCCAAGTTCTTCCTGGCAAGCGCAACGAGCAGGCCTCATTGATGTAGCGATGGGTCGCAGGCCAGCGGAAACAATTGTCCAAGGGGGTCAATGGGTAGCGGTGCAAACTGGCGAAATAATCCCAGATACTGACATTGCCATACTAGACGGCCGCATAGCCTATATAGGTTCAGCTGCTGATTTTGCTATTGGTCCCCAAACTAATGTAATTGCGGCTCAAGGCCGCTTCATGGCCCCGGGCCTTCTAGATGCTCACATGCATGTGGAATCGGGCATGATCACCGTCACAGAATTTGTTCGCGCGGTGGCCCCGCGTGGTACCACCGGCATGTTTATTGATCCTCATGAAATTGCCAATGTGTTTGGGCTCCCAGGCGTTAAGTTAATGGTCGATGAAGCGCAAATGATGCCCATTCATGTCTGGGTGCAAATGCCATCCTGCGTGCCCTCCGCGCCCGGTCTTGAGACGCCGGGTGCCACGATCGGGCCAGAAGATGTGGCCGAGGCCATGCAATGGCCTGGCATTATTGGCCTGGGTGAAATGATGAATTTTCCCGGTGTTTACAATTCGGATGAAAAGATGTTGGCAGAGATGGCGGAAACTGCTATGGCTGGAAAAACAATTGGAGGCCACTTCGCCTCTTCAATTTTGAATCAAAGCTTTCACGCCTATGCAGCCGGTGGCGCTGAAGATGATCATGAAGGCACTCGCAAAGAAGACGCTATTGCTCGCGCCCGCCAAGGTATGAAAGTCATGATGCGTTTGGGTTCTGCCTGGCATGACGTCAGGGAACAGGTCAGAGCGGTAACAGAAGATGGCCTCGACCCACGCAATTTTATTTTGTGTACGGATGATTCGCATTCAGGCACCCTCATTCACGACGGCCATATGGATCGTGTCGTCCGCCATGCGATTGATTGTGGCTTGGACCCCATTATTGCCTTGCAAATGGCCACCATAAATACAGCAGAGCATTTTGGCTTAGATCGCGATATGGGCCAGCTTGCACCAGGGCGCTACGCAGACATTGTTCTACTTGAGAATTTGGAAGATATGCAGATCGATTTGGTGATCGCCAAAGGCGATGTCATCGCTAAGGATGGCAATTTTCACGCAGAATTACCCGAATTTCATTATCCCGATTGGGCCAAACAATCCGTTAATCTGGGCAAAAAATACGCATCCAGCGATTTTCTATTAGCCTCAGGCGAATTGAAAGATCCAATCGCGCATGTAATCGGTGTAATTGAGAATCAAGCCCCAACCAAGCATTTACGCTTAAAGGTGCGCTCCGAAAATGGGCACATCCCAGTCGACATAGAAAATGATATAGCAAAGATTGCCCTTGTTGAGCGACATGAGGGCACCGGAAAAGCCCAAGTTGGATTAGTGCAGGGTTTTGGACTAAAGGCGGGATGTGCATTGGCTTCAACAGTGGCGCACGATAGCCATCATATGATCGTAGTAGGAACAGACGCTGCAGACATGGCAATGGCGGCTAATGAGCTTGGAAAAATTGGGGGAGGACAGATCGTGGTACAAGAGGGCAAGGTTATTGGACTCGTAGAATTGCCAATTGCCGGATTGATGTCTGATGAAAGGGCTGAAATCGTGGCCGAAAAGGCAGATGCATTGCTTGCAGCCTATCAAGCCTGTGGCTGCAAATTGAACAATCCCAATATGCAATTAAGTTTATTGGCACTGGTTGTGATCCCCGAATTGAGAATATCCGATAAAGGGTTAGTGGATGTAGAAAAATTTCAAATTACTGAAGTGCTTGAACGTGATGAAAAAAGTATTGAAGGCACTGAAATTGAGGAGGTGACAAAAGCCTAGAAAATGATTGGGTTTAAAACTTCCAATATTGGAATCGCAAATGCTTAATCAAGGAGATTTGTATGAAGCATAAGAAAATTTGGACCCTATTTAGCTTACTGATGATCAGTGCCTTGCTATTGGCTGCCTGCGGATCCGCAGACACGAGCGATAGTGACACTGGTGATACCAGTTCCACAGATAGTGGCAGCGCGGATACTGCAGATACAGCCGATGAAGTTGCTGAAGCATTTAAATTCGGCATGGTTCTGGTTGGTCCACGCAATGATCGTGGTTGGAGCCAGGCACACTATGAAGGCGGTCTTTACATTGAAGAGAATTTCGCAGGTGCGGAAATGGTTCTCTTCGAGCTGCTTAATCCTGCGGACAAACCGGAAGCCACCCTCGAAGGCGTGGTGGATGATATGGTGTCGGAAGGCGTTACTTTGGTTTTCACCACCTCAGATGAATTTGAAGAAGATACTTCTGGTGTAGCTGAAAAATATCCTGATATCACTTTCGTTAACGTATCGGGTGATGATGCACTGACAGGTGAAGCACCTTCTAACCTGGGCAACATCATGGGACGCATGGAAGATATGAAGGCCATTGCTGGCTGCACAGCAGCATTACAGACCCAAACGGGCAGCATTGGTTATCTCGGCCCACTAATCAACTTCGAAACACGGCGTCTGACAGCCTCAGCTTATCTGGGCGCCACCTATTGCTATGAGAACTATCGTGGTTTGGACGCAGCAGATCTCGAATTCACAGTTTCTTGGATCGGCTTCTGGTTCAACATTCCTGGTGTGACTCTTGATCCCACCGAAGTAAGCACCAATTTCTTCGACACGGGTTCAGATGTCATCATTGGTGGTATTGATGCCCCAGTGAACCTGGATGTAGCCGGACAACGCGCAGCTGCTGGTGATGCTGTTTGGGCGATCCCCTACGACTATGAGGGTGCCTGCGAAACCGCCCCTGATATTTGTCTCGGAATTCCCTATTTCAATTGGGGACCTGCTTATCTTGAAGCTGCAATGTCCGTGGCAGATGGAAGCTGGGTGCAATCCTGGGATTGGAACGCCCCTTACTGGGATGATCTGACCGACAATAGCCGCACGGCTGCTGGTTGGGTCAATGGACCTGGTTTGGCTGCAGATTTACAGACAGATCTAGACGATTTCATCAGTAAGCTTGCTTCTGGTGCCGTCAATGTTTGGGCTGGCCCGATCAATCTACAAGATGGCAGCGTCTATATCGCTGATGGCGCTACCGCCACCGATAACGAAATCTGGTATCTGCCTCAACTGCTGGAAGGCATGCAAGGACCTAGCGAATAACTTTGCTTCAGATATAGATAATAATGGGGAGCGGCTTCTTAAGGTCGCTCCCCATTTGCCTTTACAATTCAGAAAATGCAATAGGGGATATTGAGGCTGTATGCAAGTAGAAATCAAAGACATACGTAAATATTTTGGTTCAGTGAAAGCCAATGATGGCATAAGTTTCACCCTTGAAGCCGGCAAGGTATATGGCATATTAGGGGAAAATGGAGCGGGGAAAAGTACTTTAATGAAGATTCTTTCGGGATTTCAACCACCTGATAGTGGGCAAATTATTATGGATGGGGAGGCCGAGGCTTTTGCATTTCCTGCAGATGCTTTAGATGCCGGCATAGGCATGCTCTACCAAGAACCTCTGGATTTGCCGCCTTTCAGGGTGTTGGAAAATTACCAATTGGGTGGGGACAAGGGTATACGACTAAATGATAAGGAATCTCGCGCTGAACTGGATGCACTCAGCAAGCGCTATGAATTCGAAATTGATGCCGACGAATATATTGAGGATCTGACCCTTGGAGAGCGCCAACAATTGGAATTAATGCGCTTACTAGCTGGGGGCGCCCAATTGCTGATTCTTGATGAACCGACAACGGGCATTAGTGCTGAGCAGAAAGAAATACTTTTCGATTCGATTCGCAAATTAGCTCATGAAGAGGGCAAGAGCCTGATCCTGGTCTCACATAAGCTATCTGAGGTTCAGGAATTGTGTGATTATGTTTTCGTAATCCGAAGAGGTAAATTAGTCGGGGAGAGCAAAATTCCCTGTCCTACTCAGAAATTAGTCAAAATGATGTTTGAGGAAGTTCCACCTCGCAGTGAACGGCCAGCCTATCCGCTCCGAGACGCAGCTTTGGAAATACGCGATTTAGCCATAGATACCTATCGTTTGAGTGTGGATCAAATCAATCTCGAGGTGATGAAAGGGGAAGTCTTCGGATTAGCCGGTCTGGAAGGCAGTGGTCAAGATTTGCTCATGCGCGCTTGTGCAGGCTTTATCCAGCCCTCGGGTGGGGCGATAACGGTTCACGATAAAGAGATTACCAGGCATAGTCTGCATGAAAGTCAGGCTGAGGGTGTCGCCTATGTGGCTTCGGGACGGCTTGAAGAAGGCTTAGTTGAAGGTCTGTCGCTTAGCGAGCACATGGTATTAGCCGCGCCAGAGCACAGTTTCTTCATAGATTGGGGCAGCAATGAAACGGTTACTAGTGAAAGAATTGACCGTTTTCAAGTAGTGGGGCGTCCTGATTCGAATGTGGAAGAACTCTCTGGAGGCAATCAACAGCGCTTTCTATTTGCAATGCTCAATAATCCGTTGAAATTAATATTGATGGAACATCCCACCAGAGGATTGGATATCCGCTCAGTCAATTACATCTGGGAGCGGCTCTATGAGCGCCGGGATGAGGGCACCGCGATTGTATTTATTTCTGCGGATTTGGATGAAATCATTGAGCGCAGTGATCGCATAGCAGTATTTTCTGGTGGCAAGATGTCTCGCATTGTTGCCGCAAAAGATACCAGCGTCGATGAGCTGGGTCACTTGATAGGCGGCCAGGAATGAAAAATTCAAACCTCTTCCAAAGGACTTGGCTATTCGTTCCAATAGTCGGCGCCATTCTGGTGACATCGGGCCTGCTGCTGATTTTTGATACTAGTCCTATCGAGGCTTTTACAGCCATGTTTGAAGGATCTCTCGGTAATCAATCCAAGCTATTAAGTGTCTTAGCTTTTTGGATTCCCTTATTGCTCAGCTCTGCCGGTTTGTTACTGACCTTCAAAGCGGGTCTCTGGAATATTGGCATTGAAGGTCAAATCATTCTGGGTTCGCTGGCCGCCACTTGGGTAGCGCTTACGGTAGAAGCACCCGCTCCTATCCTCATTTCGCTTGAAGTATTAGCCGCTATGCTGGGGGGTGCGCTTTGGGCAGCTTTAGCGGGCATATTGAAAACACGGGGTGGGGTGCATGAGATATTTGGCGGTCTAGCTCTAAACAACTTGGCCATTATTTTGACCAATTACTTAATTTCTGGCCCCTGGCAGCCAGCAGAAGGTGGCACATTTCGCGGAACAGCAACCTTTCCGGATGCAGCTCTCTTACCTCGTTTTGCAGAATCACGCTTTAGTCCTCTTTCCCTTGTGCTTGCTGCGATTGCCTTCGCATTAGTGGCAATTGCCCTCAACAATACATTTTGGGGCTTGAAACTGAAAGCGCTTGGACGCAACGCCAAATCAGCCTTTCTCTTGGGTGTCTCCAGCCAACGTGAGGCTGTGTATGCCATGATGTTCGGTGGTGCCCTAGCCGGATTAGGTGGGGCCGTGCGCGTGCTGAGTTGGTTTGACAGCTTACGCCAAAGTATTTCCGGTGGTATTGGCTATTTAGCTTTGTTGGTAGTGATGCTGTCCCTATACAGAATATTTTGGGTGCCCTTTGTGGCCTTTTTCTTTTCAGCCGTGCTAAATGGCAGTATTACTCTGCAGCTTCGCACTCAATTGCATTCATCGTTAGGCGGCATCCTGACTGGTGTCATGGTGCTTTTCGTACTTTTATTTGGTGATCCAGAACGACTGGGCATATTCAAAAACGGAGGGAATGAAGATGACGGAAAGTGAGCTCATTGGCGTCATTGCGTCAATTTTGTTGCAAGCCTCTCCTCTAATTATTGCCGTATGCGGCGAAACTATTACGGAGCGCGTGGGCGTCGTAAATTTATCGCTTGATGGCACGATGCTGCTTTCTGCGATGACTGGATTTGTCGCTGCATATTTAACCGATAGTCTTATTTTGGGCTTCCTTGCTGCAGCTGCGATCGGTGCTTTCTTTGCCCTGATCGTTGCCTTCGCTAGCATTCGATTGCGCCAGAGCCAGGTAGCAGTCGGCTTTGTCCTGACTCTGTTGGGTGACGATCTAAGCGCATTTCTGGGCCAAAACTATACACGTCTGCCGGGTCCCGTTGTGCAGAAATTATCCATACCCATTTTGGCCGACATTCCTATTCTGGGGCCGCTTCTGTTTCAACAAAACATGGTCTTCTATTTTGCAATTGGGACGGTGATTTTTACTAATTGGTGGATATTCAGAAGTAACCCCGGATTAGATCTTCGTGCCGCCGGTGAGCGCCCCGACGCAGCCTTTGCCCGTGGGGTCAATGTGCAAAGAACGCGCTATTTCTACACCATGATTGGTGGAGCGCTGGTTGGCATAGCTGGTGCTTCCTATTCTTTAGCTATCAAAATTGGCTGGAGTGAGGGAGCCACGCGCGGCTTCGGCTGGATCGCCTTAGCCATTGTCATATTCGGTGGTTGGTCGCCAATTCGTGGTGCTTTAGGCGCGATTTTGTTTGGCGCGACAAAGGCCTTGGCCACCCTTCTTCAGCGCGCATTTCCGGAAGTTTCCGTGGTGGCATTTAATGCCTTGCCCTGGCTGCTGATGATCGCCGTTTTGCTCTTGGTAAGTGGCGATATCACTGATCGCATAGTCGCCCGAACGCCTGAGCGCTTCCATAAAACCCTGCGGCGAATTCTGCGCGTCTCACCCCCCGGGGCTTTGGGTACGGAGCTTGTTGAAAGGTAAATGGCTAGGCTCATACTAGCCTGAATTGGAAGATGCCTAAGGTATCGTTTGGTTTAATCAAATAAACAGCCAAGTCTCATATTTCGAGGGATATTTTTTGTCAATTCTTAGGATATTGATATATAAAAAGTCGCTATTTGTGAGACGTCAATCTACGTCAGGTCATAGATAGTAGAAATTGCAATTCATTCGTTGATTTGCGCCAATTGACTTCGATCAGGAAAATAAGCTTGACTATCCTTATCGCCCGCCTGAAATGGGGTACTTGCTAAACATTAATCGAGTTGCTCACTTTATCGGATTGAATATGGAGAATAAATGGCATCAAAAAAAGCCGGAAAGAGAATAGAAGCACGAGAGAAAAAGAAAAAACAAAAGCGCATGGCGATGCTAAAAAATGTAGCCGTATTCATTATCATTGCGCTAGGCCTATATTTTCTGTCTCAGAGTAGTACAAAACTCGCTGAACCCATTGCTCAAGCGTCTGTAATCTCAACCGGTGCGCAAGTATATGCTGATACCTGTGCAGCCTGTCACGGAGAAAGTGGAGAAGGTCATGTTATTCCAGAAGCACCTTCCCTGGATAGTAAGGAGCATGCCTGGCATCACCCGGATGGTCAATTGCAAGAGATAATTAGTCAGGGCGGACCAACTATGCCTGCATTTGGCGATCAATTGACTAATGATGAAATATTTGCAGTGATTAGATATTTCCAAACTTTTTGGACAGAAGACCATCTATCTAGTCAGCAAAGCAGCAGTGCCAATTCACCTTTTGTTCTGGAGTCATCAGAGTAGATAAGAAACAGTTAGAAATATTCTGTAATTGTTTTGCCATATTCACGATCAAAAACTGGAATTTACATGGATCACGAACACGAAAACGAACATAAACACGAACATGATCATCATGATATGCATGAAGGCCATGAACATCATGAGCAAATGAATCATTCAGATTCAGGTGACGCCCACGCAAGCAATGAGAATAAGCACGACCACGCTGATCATACCGGTCACGAGATAATGTTTCGCGATCGATTCTGGGTGTCTCTCTTGCTTTCGATTCCAGTATTGCTTTACAGTCCTGTAGTGCAAAGGTGGCTTGGTTTCCAAACTCCGCAGTTTGCCGGAAGCGATTGGATTGTTCCCGTGATCTCTGTAATAATTTTTGCCTACGGTGGACTCCCATTTATTCGTATGGCTATTCCTGAAATCCGCACCCGAAAACCAGGCATGATGACTCTGATTACTCTCGCTATTAGTGTGTCCTTCATCTATAGCATGGCAGCCCTAGTTCTTGAGCTAGGCGAGGGATTTTTCTGGGAACTTGTCACCCTTATAGATGTAATGTTGCTTGGCCATTGGATCGAAATGCGCAGTGTTCGCCAAGCATCTGGAGCGTTAAATGAGCTAGCAAAACTCATGCCTGACGAAGCGGAGAAAATTAAGTCGGATGGAAGTATTGAATTAGTTCCTGTAAACACATTAGCAAAGGGAGATATCGTCCTTGTCCGTCCAGGTGCAAATATTCCTGTGGATGGAGTTGTTTTTGAGGGATCCTCAAAAGTAAACGAAGCGATGATTACGGGAGAATCTAAACCAGTTGAGAAATTAGTGGGCAGCAAGGTGATCGCAGGAGCTAACAATGAAGACGGCAGTTTGAGAATTACCGTCAATGCAACTGGAGACCAGACTGCATTGGCCGGCATCATGCGTTTGGTTTCGCAAGCGCAAAGTAGTAAATCCAATACGCAAATTTTGGCAGATAAAGCTGCTGGTTGGCTATTTTATTTAGCCGTTGGAGCCGCTCTCCTGACGGCGCTACTTTGGTCAATAGCTACTGGATTCAATCTTTTTGCACTGCAAAGAGTAGTCACAGTTTTGGTTATCGCCTGCCCCCATGCCCTGGGCCTGGCAGTTCCACTGGTAGTTTCTATTAGCACAGCTTCGGCAGCCAAAAATGGCGTGCTGATTATGGATCGCTTGGCATTAGAGTCAGCCAGACAAATCGATATGGTGGTTTTTGATAAAACAGGCACACTAACCACGGGTAATCAGGGTGTCGTCAACATCTTAACCACTGGAGAGTGGAAAGATGATTCCGCGTTGGCACTCGCCGCAGCTAGTGAGCAAGATTCTGAGCACAATATAGCCAAGGCGCTAAGGAAAGCTGCTGCGGAGAAAAAACTAACCCTACCCAGAATCAAGAAATTTCGAGCTATTCGAGGACATGGGGTCAGTGCCGAGTATGAAGGCAAAGATGTTTTCTTAGGGGGGCCAAAGATGTTAGCCAGGCTAGCTATAGAGCTCCCATCGGAATTCGCGAAATTTTCAACAAGTGCTGGAAATCGAGCAGAAACAGTTATTTTTCTGGCAATTTCGAATCGCATTGTGGCTGTCTTTTCCCTAGCTGATGTGCTTCGGCCCGAGAGTAAGACAGCTGTAAAGCGCTTGCAAGACATGGGCATCCAAGTCGCAATGCTTACGGGTGACAGCCAGGAAGTCGCCCAATTAGTTTCCGCCCAACTTGGAATTGATAAATTCTATGCTGAAGTTTTGCCAGAAGAAAAGGACAAAAAGGTAGTTGATTTGCAATCCCAGGGCTATAAGGTGGCGATGGTGGGGGATGGTATTAACGATGCCCCCGCCTTAGCTCGAGCAGATGTAGGTATAAGTATTGGTAGTGGAACGGATGTGGCTGCGGAATCGGCTGGAATAATATTAGTCAATGACAATCCAATGGATGTGTTGAAAATATTTGCAATTAGCAAAGCAAGTTATGCAAAAATGATTCAAAATCTAATTTGGGCCACAGGTTACAACATTGTTGCCATTCCTCTCGCCGCGGGCGTTTTAGCCGCCTATGGAATTTGGCTTTCGCCTGCAGTAGGTGCGCTCTTCATGTCTGCCAGTACAGTCATTGTGGCCATAAACGCAAATCTAATGAAGCGCCAAGATTTTTCGATTGTAAAGATTGAATCAGTCTAAATGCTGATTGGTTCCAGATTCGATTCCGTCAGTACAGCACAATAGTGGGAATTTTTCGCGTGCTCTAGCTGCAAATACCTATTTTTAAACGACAGCTCATTTTCTAGGAATAATTACGCGCGTTGCTTCGGTTTGAATTGTCGAGATTGCCTATTTCGCGCTCTTGGTCTCCGCCCTTTCTTAGGATTGTCCGGTTTCGCAACATCGTAATCAAATTCGGGCAGCGTTTTCCGCTCCAGATTTTGCTTCATGATCCGCTCTATTTTACGCACCATTGCTTGGTCGTCGGGCGTAATAAAAGTAAAAGCTTCCCCGCTTCGAGTAGCCCTTCCAGTCCTTCCGATACGGTGAATGTAGGCATCTGCAGTATCCGGCATATCGAAATTGATCACATGTGAAATCCGATCAATATCCAATCCGCGAGCAGCAATGTCCGTAGCAACCATGATTTGATAAGCACCTTTTTTGAATCCGCTTAGCGCGGATTTTCGCTGCCCCTGGCTGCGATTTCCGTGCAGGCTGGTTACCTTAAAGCCCTTATTAGCCAAATACTTGTCCAATCCTTTTGCACGATATTTTGTGCGAGTGAATATCAACACGGATTCGGCATCCGTTTGTTGGAGCAATTTCAGTAGCAAGCCTTTTTTTAAGTGATGGGCAACTGGATATAGCGTATGTGCCACGGTGTGAGCCGGACGAGATAACCCAATAGATACTCTCTTGGGTTGCTTCATCGTGTGAGAAGCCAGGCGCTCGATCTCTTTGGGGAACGTTGCTGAAAATAACAGGGTTTGTCGCTTTGCGGGAAGCTGCTTTAGAATGCGCTTAATGTCATGCAAGAAACCCATATCAAACATGCGGTCAGCTTCATCCAGCACCAAGATATCCAAATTGCCGAACCTGGCATATCCTTGCTGCATAAGATCCAACAGCCGTCCAGGACAAGCCACCACGATGTCCACGCCACTGCGCAGTGCCTTGATTTGAGAGGAAGGTCCAACTCCACCGTAAATGGAAATGCTGCGAATCTGTGTGCCTCGTTTGAGGCCGCTTATAGTTTCGTGAATTTGTTCAGCTAATTCACGCGTTGGAGTGATGATTAGTGCTCGAGTTCCCTTGCCGGGCTCCAAGAGCAATTTGTTTAGAATTGGCAAGACAAAGGCGGCTGTTTTGCCTGTGCCCGTTTGAGCTGTACCGATGAGGTCTTGCCCAGCTAGGGCGATGGGCATGGCCGATTCCTGAATGGGAGTCGGATTCTCATATTTTGCTTGGCCGATATTCGCCACTAAGCGTGAATCAAGATTAAAGTGTTTAAAACCCAAAATAATTATCCTTGTTTACAGATTTAGGCTGATGTCGGGGGAATAAAGCGAAACCCAGAGGAGACAGCGGTAAAAACTGCTGAAGATTTGTTTAACGAGCCTAACAATATCCGATGGTCACTCACAGGTCAAGCCGAAACACTTTTCCATCTGTCCTATTGAAATTTCACTACTCTGGTTTTTTGGGTACAAAGACCAAATATTTAATCAGTATGATGAAATTCATCATCCCACCTGTAATCATAAATGCCTAAATTAGCTCTAGATTAATCTAACCCTCAACCCCATTGACGCTTGTGAAATAAGTTGCTATTCTTCCTTTACTTGCTAAAACATTTAGTAAGTAAAGGAAATTTGAAGGTGGCAGACCAGCAAATAACGCAGCTTTCTCGCGATTTATTCAACATCATCAAACAAATACCCAGTATCCGACCCCAAGTGGAAGGGCTGGGCGAAGGCATTTCCAGGACCGAACTTGAACTCTTGGCCTTCCTATTGATAAATCAAAGTGAAGATAAGCGTCTATATTCCCCCTCTGAAATTGGCAACTTACTCAGTATTACTCCTGCAGCGGTAACCCACATGATCAATCCGCTCGAAAAAGCGGGCTTTGTCGAACGGATGCCAGACGAGCATGATCGCCGCCTGGTACTCATTCGTCTAACCCGCAAAGGGGAACGCATAGCCACCTTGTTAATCGAAAATTTTCAAGAACGTCTGGAAGGCTTTATTGATCACATTGGTGTGGAAGAATCACGCACCTTTATTCGCTTAATGAACAAAATGCTTACTTATGTTTCCTCGATGTCAACCCAGACCGAGGTATAGATATATGGAGAAATTGATGTACAAAATATCCCGCGCCAACTCATTTATCAAACTCATTACTCTGCTGATTATTCTGAGCTTCACGCTGCTCGCTTGCGGCTCGAGCGATTCTGCTGACGACGCAATTGCACCTGACGAAATTGATCAAGTGCTTGCGGATTTTGTTCCCGCCATCAGCGCTTCTGGCATTGTCGTGCCAATCGAGCGTGCCCTACTTAGCGTTTCATTTGGGGGCGTTGTTGAGCAAGTCCATGTTGATGTCAATGATGCTGTAAGCGCTGGAGATGTGCTGCTAAGCCTAAGCGGCTCAGAACAAATGCAAGCTGGCTTAGCTGGCAGCCAATTGGAGTTGATTGCTGCTGAGCAGGCCCTTGCTGATTTGCGAGAAAACACTGATTTGTTTGCGGCCAATGCCAAAGAAGCCCTAGAAGATGCCCAACGCGATTATGACAATATATCGACGCCGGCTCCCCAGGCTGATATTGATCAAGCCTATGCCAATTTAGTTTTATTGGAAGATCAGCTTGAAACGGCTCAAGAAAATTTTGATGAACATGCTCACAAACCCGAAGACAATCTGGTTCGTGCGTCCCATCAAAGCAAGCTTTCGCAAGTGCAATCTAATTACGATAATGCGGTGCGTATATATAACGCCTATAGCACCCCAGGCAATTTAACCGATATAGCCATCGCCGAGGCAGAACTTGAGATAGCCCGCCAGGCTTTTGAGGATGCCAAAGATGGGCCCGATCCCGATGCATTGGCACTAGCCCAAGCTCGCGTAGATAATGCCGCCGCTCAAGTCGCGGCTGCCTCTGCTGCGCTGCAAGATATTCAACTCTCAGCTCCGTTCGATGGTTCAGTCGGCCAGATTTTGGTCCGTGAAAATGAATGGGTCGTCCCCGGTCAGCCCGCAGTGGCAATGGGTGACTTTAGTGCCTTCCATGTCGAAACGACCGATCTGAATGAAGTTGATGTCGCTGGACTACAAATTGGCGATGCAGCCTTGGTCACCTTCGATTCCCTCCCAGGCGTTGAAGTCAATGCCCACATTATGCAGATTGCTAGCAAATCAACTCCTGGTGAAGGCGTCAACTATAAGGTCACTCTTGAGCTCGACGACAGTCCCGATGGGCTGCTTTGGGATATGACTGCATTAGTTGAATTTCCTGTAACTGAATAACCAAGATAATTCGCCTTAGACAGTGTAGTACGTGCTGATGAAAAAAATGAATGAACATAATCCGCTCCTTAGACTTGAAAATGTCTCTCTTTCCTATCCAACCGGGGCAGAACCCTTTCAGGCTCTCAAAAATATAGATCTGACCATTAATCGTGGTGAGTTCTTAGGTATCACAGGCAAATCTGGAGCCGGTAAAACGACCCTATTAAATATGATCACGGGTGTCAGTGATCCCTCATCAGGCACAATTTCATATTTCCCCGGATCAAATGGGAATAAAGCCGATTCAGTTCTGCCCATCCATCTGATGAATGAGGATGAAATTGCAAAATGGCGCGGAAAAAATGTTGGCGTTGTCTACCAATCCTTCGAATTGATGCCCACCCTCGATTTGGTCGAAAATGTGATGATGCCGCCCGATTTCCTGGGCAGTTATCTGCCTGATCTCTCCAAGCAACAAGCCCGAAATTTGCTCGCTCAAGTGGATATCGCCGAGCATGGCGACAAAATACCTGCCCATATTTCGGGTGGGCAAAAACAGCGCGTGGCCATTGCCCGTGCCCTGGTAAATGATCCTTCGCTAATTATTGCGGATGAGCCCACGGGCAATCTAGATACGGTAACTGCTGAAACCATTTTCGAAATCTTTGAAAAATTGGTTGAGCAAGGCAAGACAGTTGTCATGGTCACGCATGATGAAAGTATGGCGCATCGGTTTTCCCGCCGTTTGCAAATTATTGATGGTGTCTTGCTAGATCCAGATGCTCTTGATCCTAAATCAAAAAATGGCAATACTCGCAATCAGCTTGCCAAAAAACAGGCTGCAACTGTTTCTGGAAGTAAAAAAAGAAACGCCAATAAGAATGGAAAAGATCATTCAGCGATATCTCTCAAGGACGTCAGCAAGATATATGAGAGTCCTGCGGGCCGTTTTATTGCGTTGAAATCTATTGACTTGGAATTGGATTACGGCCAATTTGTTTCTATTGTCGGCAAATCAGGCAGTGGCAAATCCACTCTTATCAATATGATTACTGGAATTGATCATCCCACCAGTGGCAAAGTATTAGTGAGCGATCATGATATTTATGCACTCACCGAAAGCCAACGAGCTCTATGGCGCGGCAAAAATATGGGTGTTGTCTTCCAGTTTTTTCAATTGCTTCCCACGCTAACATTGCTTGAAAACACAATGCTGCCAATGGATTATTGCGATGTCTATCCATTTAACGAGCGCTCAAAGATTGCTATGCAATTGCTAGAAAGAGTTGGTTTGGCAGAACAAGCACATAAGTTGCCTAGTGCCGTATCTAGTGGTCAGCAGCAAAGTGCTGCGATTGCTCGAGCGATGGCCACCGATCCACCTATTATTTTGGCAGATGAGCCTACAGGCAACTTGGATTCCAAGTCGGCTGAAATTATCTTGCAACTCTTTGAACAGTTAGCTACCGAAGGGAAAACGATTCTAATCGTGACCCATGATCCTGCTATTACAAAGCGCACGGATCAAACCATTATTCTTTCAGATGGGGAAATCGTAGATGAGACCATTGCGCGTTCATTGCCCATGCTGACCCATCCTCAAATGTTGGAAGCCACTAAGCAGGCTAAGCGTGAAAGTTATGCATTGGGCGAAACCATCTTGAAGCAAGGTCAACCCGTAGATCAGTTTTATATGGTCGATCAAGGGTCTGTTGAAATTTTGATAACTAAGCAAGGCAGTGAGGAAATAATTCTCGCAAAATTAGGTCCAGGACAGTATTTTGGCGAAGTAGAGATCACCCAAGATCACAATTCAATTGCCAGCGTTCGTTCATCAACTGATCCAGAAACCCGCTTAGCCGTTCTTCCCAAAAACGAATTCCTGAGCCTAATCGGACAGTCAGACGATACTCAAGCATTAATTTCCCAAACAGTATCTGCAAGATCATCCGAAAACATGTCGCATAGCGAGGAAGCTGTTGAATAAACCAGAAAAACCAAACACCTTTAGACCTCGCTGGAGCAAAGTAATTTCAGATCTTTGGGAAAACAAAACACGCACTCTCTTAGCAGTGGCCTCCATTGCTGCGGGTGTTTTTGCCCTTGGAACTCTGGTTTCCACTTACACGATCATGAATGAAGACATCAATATCAGCTATCTAGGCATTGATGCCGCCAATATCGAAATCCGCACAATTCCCTTTTACGAAGACCTCGAACGCACGATTGAATCAGTCGAAGGGGTCGATGTCGCCGAAGGTCGCCGCATCTTTGATGTTCGTGCCCGTAGAAATGATGAGATTTGGCAAACTCTGACTTTAATCGCGGCCGATGATTTTGCAAATATAGAAATAAACAAACTTATTGTTATTGAGGGCACTAAGGTGCCTGGTCAGGGAGAAGTCATAGTTAGCCAGGATTTCATGCGTAACTCAGGCTTTGAGATTGGCGACACAATTGAACTGGATTTTCCTGATGGTTCTAACCATTCAATGTTGCTAGTAGGTCTTGTCACGGATCTATCTGAGTCTGGCCCCACTTCGCAAACACGTGCCAATATCTATTTGTCAACCAGTACATTAAGTTCGATCGGCCTCGAACCTTATTTCAATCGCATGCTCATCACGATAGATGGTGATGGAGGCAACATTGATGAAATCGATGCAGTCGCAGCCCGCGTAGAAGACAAATTTGAGCGTAACAATGCCCTTGTTTTCCGCAATCAAACAGATCTTTCCACTGAGCACCCTATGGCAGCGACTACATTAGCCATCTTGGGAGTCTTGACGGTCCTTGCGGTATTGATTACTTTGCTGAGCTCGTCTCTAATTTTTAATACCTTAAATGCTTTGCTTACTCAGCAATTAAGGCAAATAGGTGTCATCAAGTTGGTGGGTGGGCAGAGCCGTCAAATCCTCGGCATGTATGTGGTCTTGATCATTGCTTATAGTTTGGTGACGCTAATCATCACCATCCCCCTAGGCGCCATTGCCGGATTTGGATTTGCTAGTTTTATGTCTAATTTGCTGGGTGCTACATTGCAAGGTTTTCGCATTGTTCCCTTGGCATTTGTTCTTCAAGTTATTGTCGCAATTGTTGTGCCATTAGGTGCAGGTTATTTCCCGATTAATCAAGGCACCAAAACAGATGTGCGCACTGCATTGAGCAACGATAGTCAAGAAAATGAACCCAATGAAATTGATTTACTAAATCGGCTTACCGCTCGTTTCCGTTGGATTTCTAGGCCTGTATTACTTTCCATCCGCAATACCTTTCGCAAACGCGGCCGCTTACTACTGACTTTATTTACCTTAACGGTTGCTGGGGCGGTATTTATCGGCGTATTTAACGTGCGCTCGTCGATGAATGGCCTGATGGACAATATTATGAAATTGTTCCTAGGCGATGTGACGATCTCATTTAATCAACCTGTATCCATTAGCCGTGTTGAGCAAATTTTGTTGCCAGTTCCTGGGGTCGTCGATATTGAAGGCTGGGGCGGTACGGGTGGTGAAATTTGGGATGAAAATGAAAATGTTATTGTGAATCTTGGCATCATCGCCGCGCCAACCGAATCGGAGTTGCTGGACCCAAAAATTGTTGCCGGTCGTTGGCTTAATCCTGGCGAGACTTATTCCTTGGTCGTTTCAGATTCAATCTACGATTGGTTTCCTGATATTGAACCAGGAGATAGTATTTTGTTAAAAATCCCTGGGGAACGAGAAACCTATTGGGAAATAGTGGGAATTTTTCAATTTATCAGTATGTTGGGTGATCCAATTGCCTACGCAGATTTCAATTTTGTCTCAAACCTAACCGGGACTCCTAATTTGGCCACTTCATTTAGGCTAATTACATCAAATCATGATATTGAATTTCAAGACAGTCTTTCCGTATATGTATTTGAATTACTTTCGGATAAAGGCTTCGTAGTTACCAGTGTGGAAGGGGGGGAATCCATCCGCGAATCTCAGACTCAGGGAATTAACATTTTGGTCATCATTCTTTTGGTCATGGCCTTGCTTACTGCTTTTGTTGGCAGCATAGGCCTTACTGGGACGATGGGCATGAATGTGATTGAGCGCACACGGGAAATTGGCATTATGCGGGCCATTGGCGCTGTCGATTTTGCCATAATGCAATCAGTTGTTATTGAAGCGCTTGTAATCGCATTAATAACTTGGGTATTAGCTATTGCGTTGTCTTATCCAATCAGCCTATTTCTGCTTTCTATCATTGGAGCTGCAATTCTAGGGTCTTCCCCAATATTGGTAGTCACACCTACAGGTATTCTAATTTGGTTGGCCGTTGTGATCGGACTTTCCATCGTCGCCAGCATATTGCCTGCCCGTAACGCGGCCAAACTCACAATTAACGAAGGACTTTCATATGAATGATCAGTTTATTGGCATAATTCATATTGTTCAGGCTATATGAATTCCGTAAAATCACTTAATTTTGATAATTTCAGCGTTTTGCTCTGTTATACTCCCCAAAGTCGGACGATTAGAACCGACTTAACCACACCCTAAGGAAGGAAGAATGAGTGGATTTTCAGATTTATTAGGAAAATTAGGCTTTGGAAAGAAGAAAGAGGAAGAGAGCAAAGCTCCCTCTACGTCATCAGGTGCGAAAGTTACCCGACCGACCTTCGAAAGAACTCCAGCCGAAAAGAACGCCTCTACTCGAGGTGGCGTTCAGCGAGCAGCATCTAGTCGCAACGAAAAAGAAATGGTCGATGTAGTTTCAAAACTGGACGGCATGGCTAAAGCCAGCGCAGAAAAATTGGACTGGAAAGTCTCAATTGTTGATCTTCTCAAGTTGCTAGATTTGGACAGCAGCCGTGAAGCTCGCACTGAAATGGCCAAGGAATTGAAAATTCCTGCCGATCAACTTGAAGATTCAGCCAAAATGAACGTTTGGCTGCACAAGAAAGTTCTCCAGGAAGTAGCTGCTAATGGTGGCAATGTTCCCAAAGAACTCCTAGACTAAAAAATTTAGTTCAAGAATGAACCCGCCTTACAAAAAGGTGGGTTCTTCTTTTTAACCGGCTCCCTGTCCTTCCCTCTGCTATACTAAATTCTTAACTGGCTAGCAACATCAGCCGAAACGTTTGCGTCATTGATAGCTAAATGAAAAACGCGCGTATTATTCGTCTACTTTTATTCGCATCATTAGGGGCCTGGATAAGTGTCGGCCTCATTGTAATTTCACTCGTCGATTTCTCATCGAGCATGAATCCTGCCCAATACATCTCAATGTTGTTAGTTGAACAGCCCTTGATTTGGTTGCTGATAGCCTTGCCGGCCCTCGTAGTTTTTCTCACTATTTATTCATTGCGCAGCGTAGATCAGGCAACAGACCGCAGTGACTATTTTTCCGCGTTATTTAAAGCGTCCCCTTTAGCCATTGTTACTCTGGATTTGAATCAAAAAATTATTGCAGCGAATCAAAGTTTTGAAAAACTCTTCGGTTATAAACAGAAAAGCATCATAGGAAAACGATTAGATCCGCTGATTACTTCCAGTCAGACAAATCAAGAAGCCAATGAATTCACCAAAGGGGTTATTTCTGGAAAAAGCGTCGACACTACAGCTATTCGGCGTACGATTGATGGTGAAAAGGTGGAAGTAGAGATTTACGGAGTTCCCGTAGAAGTAGATGGAGAGCAAGTCGGTATTGTGGGGCTATATAAGGATGTTTCTGAAAGAGAAACAGCCCGCAGGCAATTACGGGAGAGTGAAGAAAAATATCGCGATATATACGAAAACACTATCGATTTTCTTTATATTCACGATTTAGATGGCCATATCACGGGGGCGAATCCTTCATTTGTTCGTTCCTGTGGCTACGATTTGGATACCTTATACACTATGACAATTGAAGATCTTATGCCAACTGAGCACAAGCGCTTCTTCCCCTATTATTTAGCGAAAGTTAAAAAGAAGGGTCAATCCGAAGGCATCTTGCATATTCAAACCAATGCTGGAAAACAGATTGTTGTCGAATACAAGAATTCCCTGATTGAGGAAGTGGAAGGTCCAGTCGGCGTGCGAGGATCCGCTCGCGATATCACCTCGCGGATTGAGCTCGAACAGCAATTGAAAGAATCGATGAACGAATTGGATAAATTAGCGCGCACCGATACGTTAACAGGCCTGCTTAATCGGCGTGGAATATACGAGCAGTTAGAAGCTGAACGCCACCGTGCTAAACGCTTGGAAATACCGTTATCAGTTGCCATGATTGATTTAGATGGCTTGAAACAAATCAATGATACATACGGCCATCACGCGGGTGATGATGCGCTAAGAACAGTTGCCTCTTCGGTTCTAAAGTGTATTCGTTCATATGATCGCGTCGGTCGCCACGGTGGCGATGAATTCCTAATTGTTTTCCCGGGAGCCGATTTAGAGCAAACCGCCAAAGTGTGTTCACGTATTACAGAAACGGTGCATTCAACCATCTCAGCTGAGGAAGGCCTCTCATATTCCACTAGTATCGGATTTGCTACATTTGAAGAGATTGGCAATGAGCAATCCGAGGAGAATGTGCTTGATGAAGTGCTTTCGAATGCCGATGATGCTTTGTACAAGGCGAAGAATGCCGGTGGGGGCAAAGTCGTTTATTACGATCCCGAACAAAAAGAGCTTAGCAAGGTTATTTCCTAGATTCAGCTCCAAATTTCTCTTAAATTATCAAAGATCAAGTAACCCCCGGTTAGCAGCACAAATCCAATTACGAGCGGGGTAAAGAATTCAGTTAGCAACACAATAGCAGCAACAAGAGCCAAGAAGCCAGTCAGCCAATTGGCTAGGCCCATCATGCGACCTTGAAAAGTGGCTTCAATAACTAAAATTACGCTCAACACTATTAGTGCAGCAAAGAGCAAGTATTGCTCGGCAAAAAGGGCGATCGCGACAAAAGCAATAATGGCCAGTCCGATACTTACTGCCGACCAGGCCTCCGCCAGCCAACGGAAACGCAGCCCCAGTTGTCGATCTGGTTCTTGCGGATTTTGTAAGTGCTCTCGCAACTGCCCCTGATAGCCATCATCGAGCTCTCCGCTAAAGCGAATTAGCGCTTCCTCAAGAGCTTGGTCTTCAGCAATTTCAGCCTTCTCTAAACCGATCTCTTCCTCTAGTTGCAGGATCCATCGTGAATGCTGCTCATACTGAGCTTTTAGATGTGGCCGCAATTCCATTGCCTGAGCTTCCAAAGACAAATTTCGAAGTTCATTTTCTTTTTCAGCCACGCTATTCTCGGCTGCTTCCCGCCTGGTCCGAATAGCCTGAATGCGTTGCTCGCTTCTTGCGGTCAATTTGATTTGGGGGCTAACTTTATTCATGCCTGCCCAACCCAGCGGGTCATACCAGGCTTTGCGTACGCTTCCAAAGCGGTCGTACATTGGTCCTGCAGGCGCATTCTCGCTCATCACCGGATCCTTAGCCCACCATCCCCATAAACCCCGATAGCCACTCACCCAATTAAGTTCTTCGTTGATCAAGATTGGCGTGGCCCATTTCAATGGCTGACCTTTACCAATAGTGTTCCCATCACCCCGAGCATAATCAACAAAAGGAACTGAAAATATTCGATATCCCTCATCTTGTCCCGCACGATTCCCAACACCAAATAATCGTCTTAATCCAGAGGATATTTGGCGTAGGCGTTTCATAAGAGGAGAAAGGGGTGGCAAAATTAGTTCAGTCAAATATTCGCCCGATTGGAAGAAAGAAGCGTGCGAACCCGCGCCTACATAAACCACTGGGTGCTCGCCCACTTTCTCAACCTGGCTGTCTTTCCAATTCCGTCTTAAATTATCACCTTCGAAATCATGTGATGCATATGCGAGCCATTCAGGTTCCCAATCACCCTTTTCATTCTTGAATAAATAAACGCTCACTTGCTCCCAATCACCTTCGTGATCATTCAAGCCAAAGTAACCAGATCTCCAATCGTTATAAACATAGAAAAACCAATATTGCAACACAGTCCAATCTTCTTTCTCAACTACACGACCGTAATACTGAAAACGCTGGCTCTCTTTTTGCATCCCTCGATAACGGATGGCCGATGCAGCTGCCTGATCGCCGCTTACTCGACCCCGAGTGAGCAACGATAACGAAAATAGCGCGTCTAGGATTCGCGCCGAATAACCTACGCGAGCAAGCCGTCCAGGTCCTGCATGAAAAGTTTTCTTGCGCTCAGAGCGCCGCAACCTTCCAAAGCGATAACGGGCGTATTGGGCGACTTTCAATGGATCCGTAAATTTGAGATACTGAACACTTCCAAAATTTTGAGGAGGATTCTGTCCTAAAGTTTCGAAATCAATTTCACCCCGCTCGAATATTTTTTTAGAGCCCAAACCTGGCTGGTAAGACCATAAACTACATTGTCTTAGATATTCTTCAGCATCTGTAGGAAAGAATAGTTCCCCTTTAGTGAATTTCAGATTGGGTTCGTAGCGCTTGAGAAGTTCGAGCTTTTGCTTCTTGTTCATCATGGCCGATTGTCTCTGCCTGCATTGATTTCAGCAAACCGGGCTCGTACATCTGGATGTTGCAGATATAGCACCATGAGAATCCCAAAAAACAAAAATGGATAGGCGAATAATGGCTGCTCTATTGCGTAAAGCAGTAGCATGCTCCCCAACAATAATCCTTGCAATAAGACCGCCTGGTTTCGGCTGCCTGCTGCCTCTCGAAAGAACCGTAGGCTAACCCAACTTCCATATAATCCTAGAACGATCCAAACTATTGCTAATCGCGGTTGAAATAAGCTCGCAATTGGCCTGCCCGTACTCTGCATCAACCCAAAAATCAATAGCATCAGAGACTCAATCAGCAAGAGTCGGCTACTCGTACTCACAGCAAACGGACGATCGGCTCCAGACTGATTGGTTTTCGCACCATTTTTATTTGCATTCATCGTTTGCAGTCTACCATTGCATTGAAGGGCTGAGCAAGACCCGCGCCTGTGCCTGCCTGTGCTATTATCAGCCCGGTGCCAGAATGCAAAATCGCCGACCCTTACTCTCCTATATCTTAGTAAACATTGTTATTTCAGCGCTCACAACGCTGGCCGTTCTATTAATCTGGAATCGCATGACTGCAATTCCAGATCGACCGATATCTGACCAAGATAATTCTCCATCGACAATTAGCGATGACGCATCCAATCAATCAAATTTTGCTGACCAATTGAAAATTACCACAGTGATCGCCCCCGGTGATTTGCAAAATGAACGTGTCCTCCTTGAGCATATCGGTGATGAGGACGTTTTGCTCGCGGGTTGGGTACTTGAAGATGAAAATGGCCATAGCTTTGCTTTCCCCGCCCTTGTGCTTCATCCCGGAGCCGCGCTAGAAATTCATTCCCAGGATGGGGAAAATACAGTTACACGGCTTTATTGGAATGAATCCGATTCCATTTGGTCTCGTTCTGAAATGGCGACGCTGCTGGATCCTAATAACGAAAGTCAGGCCTCCTATCAGATCCCATGAAAGATCAGTTCGGCATAGAAAAGATTATTCAAGCAGCTATTCGCCAGGGTGATTTTGAAAATCTACCCGGCCAAGGCCAACCCTTCGAATGGGACCTCAATGAATTCACAGGCAATGATTGGGACCTGGCCCACCATTTATTGAAAGAAAATGGATTTGCGCCTGAATTTATCGAAATACGCAAAGCGATTGAAGCCGATCTTGAAAAAAGCCGCGCCGGTCTACGACAAGCCTGCAAAAGGCATCAAAAGACCGTTGTTTCCCGCGAAACTCAAGAGAAATCCAACTCTGAATTTCGCAAAGCTCAGGAGCGCTTTCAGAATGCCATCGGGGAACTCAATCTGCGCATTCGTGATTACAACCTGATAATTCCTAGCGACCATTTTTATCGTAATCCGTTAAAAACTCAAACTTTGCAAAAAGAAATAGAAGACCAGTTATAAATTTCTCTATCTCCTTGCTCCGTATCTAGCCCTCGGTTACACTTGCCCAATAGCCTGTCAGCGCCTTAATTAAGCGCTGCGAACGGAAGAAGCGAACCTATGTCCCAAGCCCTATATCGAAAATGGCGTCCCTCAGTTTGGTCCGACGTAGTCGGCCAAGCGCATGTGGTCGATACACTCCGCAATGCAATTGCTGCCGATCGTGCGGGTCATGCTTACTTATTCGCGGGTCCGCGCGGAACAGGCAAAACCTCAGTTGCACGACTTTTGGCTAAAGCGCTCAATTGTCTTCATGAGGATTTAGCTCAACGTCCCGACGATACTTGTGATCATTGTCTGGCAGTCAATCAAGCTTCTTTTCTAGATCTGATCGAGATTGACGCTGCCTCAAATACCAGTGTGGAAGACATTCGCGAATTGCGCGACAAAATTAATTTTTCTCCAAATCGTGGCCGCTTCAAGGTCTACATCATTGATGAAGTCCATATGCTTTCCAACGCAGCCTTCAATGCGCTGTTAAAAACTTTAGAAGAGCCGCCCCCGCACGCCATATTTATTCTGGCCACCACCGAAGTGCATAAAATTCCAGCCACAGTGCTTTCCCGCTGCCAACGTCATGAATTTCGCCGCATGGGCAGCCCAGAAATTATTGGCCAGTTGGAAAAAATTGTGGCCGCCGAAAAAATAAAAATTGAAACGGATGCCATCGCGCTCATTGCACGGCAAGCCACAGGATCCATGCGAGATGCCATATCCTTGCTCGATCAATTGTCTTCTATGGGGGAGGGGGTCGACCTTAAGCTGGCCAGCGATATTTTGGGGACCGCTACCGATCTTGCTGTCATGGAACTTGTGGACGCCCTGGCAGACGCCGACTCATCTCGCGGAATGGCAATTATTCAACAAACTTTAGATACAGGCAGTGATTCGCGCCAATTAGCGCGCCAGGTGATCCAATATTTGCGCATGCTTCTGCTTCAAAGTTTGGGAGCCAGCGCAGAAACGGATCTTAGCCAGGAAGAACAATCGCGTTTAGCAGAACAAAGTGGAAAATTAAGCACGCGGCAAATTCTCTCCGCCATCCGCCATTTCAATCACGCGGCCAACGACGCCAAAGATCATTGGCAACCCAGCTTGCCCTTAGAGCTGGCCTTCATTGATTCTCTGGCTATTGAGATGCAACCCAATAAATCTACTGTCGGCCAAGAACAAAAATCAGCGCCCGCTGCTTTAGCAAAAAATGCATCCTCTTCTGAATCTTCTCCCCCAATTGAGGATCCACAACCTGTAAAGTCCAAGCCAGCCGCCAACACAGGAGCCGGACTAGACCAAGCTCAATGGGATCAATTAAAAGCCGCAGTGCGTGCCACTGCCCCAAATTTGGCTGGTTTGCTTAATTCATGTCGCATGCGCGAATTACGTGGCGATCAACTCTTGCTCGGCTTTGCTAGCGAGGTATTAAAAGAGAAGATGGAGAAAGAAGAGAATGTGCAGGCTTTGCAAGAAGCAATAAAATCAACTCTTGGCAAGGAATTTAGCGTAGAATCCTTCGTTACCTCTGGCAAGAATGCCAGCCTGCCTGAAGGGGTTGATTCCGCCAGTATGGTGGCCACTGCCGTTCGGCTGGGTGGCGAAATTGTGGACGAAAATAATCTTACAAATAATCAAGACTAATAATTTAGGAGAACAAATTGGACAACATGAAAGATATGGGCGGTATGCTAAAGCAGCTCCGCGGAATGCAAAAAGAACTGGTCAAGGCACAGAAAGCACTAGCTAAAGAAACCATTACAAGCGAAGCGGCCGGTGGCGGCATAATTCTCACTGTTACCGGTGATCAAAAAATCGAAAATATCAAAATTACCCCTGAATTCCTTGAAGCTAATGGTGCATCAAATTTAGAGAAGGAACTCAAAAAAGCCTTTAACCAGGCCTTAGAAGATTCTCGTGAAATGGCTCAGGAGCGCCTCGGGCCATTATCGCAAGGGTTGAACTTCTAATAAGCGTAACTTTGTACGCACTAGCAACTAATAGATGAGGCTAGCTTAGGCCTATGCTTGTCCCCAAGCCAATCCAACGCATGATTGATGCTCTTTCTCGTCTACCAGGCATCGGTCCAAAAACTGCATCACGCTTAACCTTCTTTTTGTTGCGCGCCGATGGAGAATTAAACATCGAGTTGGCCACATCGTTAAACGAATTGCGTAGTGGTACGGGAACTTGTCGCCAGTGCTTCAACATCACCACGGCTGGGCAAGAACTTTGCCCCATCTGTGCCAGTAATCAGCGCGATCAAACTCTAATTTGCGTTGTAGAAGAAGCCTTAGATGTGATCGCCCTCGAACGTACAGAGGGTTATAAAGGCCTCTATCACGTCCTAGATGGGGCTTTATCGCCGATTGAGGGTATTGGTCCTGAAGACCTTCACATCGCAGAGCTGCAAGAACGGCTCAGTGATGGCGAAGTAGTTGAAGTCATCATAGCTACCAATCCCAGTATGGAGGGCGATGCCACCGCCATGTATCTTCAACAGCAATTTGCCAAATTAGGTGTACGCCTCACTCGATTAGCTAGAGGTCTGCCGATGGGTGGCGATCTAGAATATGCAGATCAAAACACATTATTGAGAGCCTTATCTGGGCGCCAGGATTTAGATGCATGAGCCCCAAGCGAAATAAACCCACCGATATGCGCCGCAGTGATCGAGCTGTGGAAGACGAAGCATGGATCAAACGCTTCTTGCTGGAAAAAAATGTCGGAATTCTAGCCACCTCATTTGGCGAGCAACCCTTTATTAATTCCAATTTATATGTCTATGATGAAGGCTCACATTCCATCTACATACACACAGCCAGGACGGGACGCACGCGAGATAACATCGATGCTAACCCCCAGGCTTGCTTCCATGTCTTTGAAATGGGCCGTCTGCTCCCGGCCGAAGAAGCCCTTGAATTTAGCATCGAATATGCTGGAGTAACCATATTTGGGGAAATCCAAACACTCCAGGATGCCACTCAAGAAGAACATATCCTGCAACTTATACTCGACAAATACGCGCCCCATCTACAAAAAGGTCGCGATTATCGAGGTATCACCCCCGAAGAACTAAAACGCACCGCTGTGTATAAACTGGCAATCTCTTCATGGAGCGCCAAAAAGAAGCAAGTAGAAGCCGATTTCCCCGGTGCTTTCGCTCTCCCTGAAACCAGCTTTCTCGGCTAATTTCGCCCGCCCATTTCCCAGCTTGACCCCCCACATACTAGTGATATAATTCGCAAACCTTAAGCGCATGGATCCTGGCCTTTTAGGCCGATCCCTTACAGCGAAGTGCCTCGCACTTCACAATTCAACAATATCTCGATGTCGCTCGCAACATCTTGGACGCCGTCGAGATTTTTGTCTGTAAGTCGCTTGACAGCGCATTGGTTGGTGGTAGAATACCGGCCGCTGTCTCGGAGGAATGAGTTTCATTTTTCCGGTCGGCAGAGTTTTCTAGGAAAACTCGGAAGGGAAATGCACAGCATTTTCCACAGAACGTTAACAATTGAATAGTGATAGAAAGTCAAGCAAAAACAATAACTTTGAGTCTTACGATCAACCGCGTAGATGTAAACTTACACACTTTCGAGTGTGACATTTCTTCGGAGATGGATTTTTCTGCGGAGAGTTTGATCCTGGCTCAGGATGAACGCTGGCGGCATGCCTAATACATGCAAGTCGAACGAGAACCCTTGTATTCGTACAGGGAATTTCTAGTGGCGAACGGGTGAGTAACGCGTTGGTGACCTACCCCAAAGTGGGGGACAACAGTTCGAAAGAGCTGCTAATACCCCATGTGGTCATGAGAGTTAAAGGTCTCATGATTAAAGGAGTAATCCGCTTTGGGAGGGGCCTGCGTCCCATCAGCTTGTTGGTAGGGTAATGGCTTACCAAGGCTAAGACGGGTAGGGGACCTGAGAGGGTGACCCCCCACACTGGTACTGAAACACGGACCAGACACCTACGGGTGGCAGCAGTAGGGAATATTGCGCAATGGGCGAAAGC